>Ga0066700_10000005_pt1 | contig 44905 bp, 68 predicted proteins | sample GraSoiAngelo_149_FD_66460 | JGI IMG/M metagenome (GOLD analysis project Ga0066700, IMG submission 66460) | Grasslands soil microbial communities from the Angelo Coastal Reserve, California, USA - 14_1009_09_30cm | ecosystem: Environmental > Terrestrial > Soil > Grasslands | place: USA...
CAGCCGGAGCAGCGGGAGCAGTAGGAGCAGTCGGAGCAGCGGGAGCAGTAGGAGCAGCGGGAGCAGCGGGAGCAGTAGGAGCAGTCGGAGCAGCGGGAGCAGTAGGAGCAGTCGGAGCAGCCGTAGCAGTCGGAGCAGCGGGAGCAGTTTTTGAGGCTATCCAACGCGGTTTGTGCGGCTTCTTTGCTGCCCCAAAATTCTACTGAGCATTTATTGCCGTTTTTATCTTCTATCCATGTTTTCATTTGTTGTCGTCAGTGTTTCTCCAAAAGAATCCAAAGTAAATTTTCATGGCGAGATCGGGAACAAGGGAATTTCTTCGCCTTTCGCGTAATCCTTGGTAAGAGTGAAGCCTATGCTATTCGAGGGCCACGCGGCGCTCGCTAGAGGCGCGGGAAACACTTTTGCTTCTCCGTGCTCATCAGAAAAGTTCAGCCGATACACAAACTGCCCTTTCTTCAAATCTGTTCCGGCAATAGCTTTCATGGCTTTTCAGCGAGTGAGATCGCGGCGCGAGCCTCGTAAAGTGAATAATCGGCATCGGTAGCGCCTTGTCGATCACAATCGGCAATTAAATCCCGCAACGCTTCTAGTAAGGCTTCATGCGAAACTAGAGCCTGTCGCGCCATTTCGAGACGCCATTGCACCAATTCGAAGCTATCATTAAACGGCATGGATTCGCCTCTCGCGTCGCTCTCAAGATTCTGCAAGAGCAGCGCGATCGGCGCGATCTTCTGTGCGCTCGGACTCTTAGGCGGATTCATAGTTTAAGATTCGCTGAGTGTTTTCCAAAGGCGTTCCCAAAAGCCTTCTGTGACGTTACGAGTCAGAAGCAGTTCGCCGGTATCGCTATTCCAAACTTGTATCTTGCCATGAGAAAGCCGGATTGCTATTCCAGCCTCGCCTTCCTCAGTTGATTGGCTTTTAGCTGTTTTAGGTTTTGTCATACGGGATAGAGGATGATCTGTTTGCCTACGACTTCGGACGAGTAAAACGGTGGCTTGAAAGCTGGCATCTCGCAGAGATTCACCACGCCTAAATCATCGCCGCCGAAGTAGCGGTCGTCTGAGTTATTTAGACATACATATTTGGAAGTCGCATGTGGAGATTTGTATCCAAGCCGTTTCAGCGTTGTGCAAACGAGGCAATTATGATTGTCGATATATTGTCCAGCATTCTGCCGATCTTCTTCCGTGATCTCAATCAGTATCGGGACGCGCTGTGCCGGTCTGCTCGCGGGTGATGCAATTTGTGGCATCAGGGTTTCGTTATCCTTAATCATTTGCTGCTGCCTCCGTTTGGGCCGCACTCGCCCTTGAGCATTTCAACGAGCGGGGTATGTCGAGGATCAGTGTCGAAAATCGCCTCTTGTTGGAATTTCATATTGCCTTGCATCACCGAAACAAAGCCGAAATCTGTCAGTTCGATGATGTAGGTTTTACCGTCTGAACCATCCACGATCCGCGCTTGTTTGGCGAAGGTTAGCTTTTTAGGCGCGCTTAACGTTCCATTACGAGGGTCAACGGTGCGCCTACAAGCCCGCTGGCCGCGCTTTGGATCGGTTTCGATATAGAAGTGCGCCATCGTCTTTAGCTCACGACCAAATGGCCAATCGGGAATATTCCTGCTAGTTTCTGGATTGCTGTATGTGACATGCGACCTCTTTCCAGGTGAATCGCCGACCATTTCCGTTGTCTTAATGTTTTCGCTCATGTCCAGACTCTACTTGACGCTATGCATGTCCGTCAACATTTATTTTCTTTTATTTTGCTTATGGCTAAGCATGGATCATGCCAATCACTGTTTCGCGATAGAAACTTAACGCTAAGCATGGGCTGTGCCAATTTACTATTTGCGTAAAAGGTTTGGTGCTCATTTTGCATTTTTCGTCGATTCCAGCTCGTCCAGATCGGCAGGTGTTTTGCGCCCCGACCACCTTGCATGTGCTGCCGCGATTGCGATTGCTATCCTGCGTGCCTTGCTTAAAACCTTTGCTCGTTCGTGGCCGCCCTTGCGCCCTGCTTCTTTCACCGTCATCAAGCAATATATCACATCCGCCTCTAAGCGTGTGCCAAGACTCCTCGGCTTTTCAGGGTTTCAAGCATGAAAATAGGGCTTGCATCGCTCTTTTGTGTGTGCTACGGCTCTAAAGTTGTGGCAGTAAGTGAAAGATCAAAACTGATTTACGAGTTGCCGGTAATCGACGGCTACTTTGGCGATACATGGGACGTAATTGCTACTCAAGAAGGTCTTGAAATTGATGGCTACGCTGAAATACCGTGGGAATGGATTGATTACGCACGAAGTTGTCTAGTGCCGCCAGAATTCGACAAGCAATGAACGCTCATCGCCTCGCTTCAAACTGACGACGTGATGGAAGTTTCGGAGAAGATCGATCCTGATTCATTTGTGAGCAATCTGATTAAAGTCAAACTTCTGGTCGCGCCGCGTGCCAATAGAGAATTCAGCGTTTCCACGGCCAACCTAATCGCAGCCGAATCTAATCGTGCCGACAATCTAAAGCACGAGCTGGCGACGCTCAGATCGAGTCTGGCCGTCTCTTTGTATCCAGGGAGTGTCAGAGTAGCGGAACTTTCTCCCCGACGCGCTGGCGAGGCTCCTGTGAAGCCGAAACATGTTCAACCGAGTACGTTTTAGCCCGAAATGAGCCAAAACAACGGAAACGGCACAGTCGCAACGATTCCAAACGCACCCTATGATCCACGCTACACCGGCGAAGAACTGAAGAACCTGCGCCCAGCGGATTACCGGAAGGTGGTCGAACTCTTAGCCGAACCGCGCGAACAAGTTACTATCCGTCAAATCGCCGACATCTGCCACGTCGATCGACGCACGGTCGCCGCAGTAGAGCGCAATGAAGCGCAGGGCATTGCCGCAGCTAAATCGACCCTGATGCGCAAGGCTGCTCGTGTCGCTCACAAAGCTATTGATCGCGTAGAAGATCAGATCGATACCGCCAACATCACCCAGGCCACCATCGCTTTTGGTGTTGCCACTGAGAAGATGTTGCTGCTTGCCGGAGAAGCTACCGCTATCCTAGAGGTCAACCCAGGCCCAGGCTTTGCCGATCTCTATGACAAGCTTAACAGCCTTAAACCCGGCAATGCGCCCAAGACAATCGAGGCTACCGTTGTTGATGAAGCGAAAGGCTAAGCCTGTAGGGTTAAGCGAGAAGACTTTGGATAGCCTTCTTAATAGGCAATGGTACACATCAAATGGCCAGCCAATCCGTTCTTGGACGCCAGCAGGAGGTTTCGAGATTGGGTATGTAGGCGTAAATCCTGAACGCGAGTCTTTGCCCCTTGTGTTGCGTCATAAACCCAAGCGCAAACCTAGTAAAAAGCGGTAAGCTAGGGCTTTATATTTCGGAGCTTGTCTGATGTTATGGTTAAGTCTATGCTGCTCAATAGCTTACTTGGTGTCAGTCTAGCATACACTCAGACTCGGTATGGTATCTACTATTGAGCATAGCCTGTCACACTCTAAGACCAGGGGGGCGGCGGGGGTCTGGCCCCTTGCTGGGCCTCGTCAACACTTGACTCAACCCCAGTCGTGGAAATTCTTAGGACAAAAAGGGGTCTGTAACAACCGTATAACAGATGTGATTTGCAAGGAAGGTGTGAATGAGGGCGACAGGCTGATTTGAGTATGAAAGAAAGTACTCCTTCTCTGGCAGTCAGCCAGGTAGATTTGTTTTCCTCTTGTATGAGGAAACTGGTGCTTATCGCGCCGAGAGGATTAATGCGGCTAGTATCGCTTCACCAAAAACGAGATCACAACTCATTTCGAGTCGGAAGCGTAGGACGAAAATAAATCTTGTCAAGTGTTTTTTTTGTGATAAAGCAAATTCTCAAGTCGGAGAAGGTGTGCGGCAAAACGATGTTTTATATGAAGCGCGTGGAGCTAAACGAGAGAGCCTTCTCCGGCTTCTTTTTTAGAAAGGAAAAAGTAAATGATAATCAAAGATGCAGCCAATAAACAACCATGGTGGCAAGGGATGGAAGGAACATGTCCGGAGTGCGGGACGGTAGTGGAACTGGACGGTACCGATAGTGCGGGAGCGACTTTAGTGGATCATAAGCCTGGGAAAGTCGTACATCATTGCCCGACTTGTCATGGGCACATTGAGTTCAGCAAACCAGCAGCCAAAACCTCAACGACCGCCAAAGGTAAGAAAGTCAAGAAGAAATAATTTGGAGCCGGGGAAGGTGGTTCTTGCGGCTCAGGTTCAGCTTTCTCCGGTTTCCTTTTATGGGCTTCGATCCGTACTTTACTTCTGCTGTAGATGAGAAGTCGCAAAAGGTCTATTCCCAGCGCCACGACGCCCGCTGGAAAGCGTTTAACATGATGTCGCACCAGGATCAGGCTAAAGCGATAGACAAGCTTTTAGCGAAGAAGAAGCGCCAGAAACTTAACGCGGCTGAGTATGCGATCTTGAGACGCTGGGAAATCGGGCATCAAGCGCCGCTTCCGGTGTGAACCAGCTTAACTTTACTGGACGTGAACCGCATCCGGTACTTCGTCTGTGGACACCGGAAGAAGAAGCGGCTGATCCAAAAGCTGCGGCAGACTTTTACGAGTACCGCAAGAAACTTCTCCAAGCGGCACAGTACGATCCGCTGCGCTATGGGTACGAACCGCCGATATGGAAACTGGCGGACAAACATCGTTCGGAACTGAGGGCGAAGTTTCCGGTCGGAGTGATTCACGAAGTCAACCTAGGCGGACACCGTGCAAGTAAAACGGAGCGAGCAGCCAAGCGCGCTGTTCAACTCATGGTCGCTAATCCTGGGATCAGAGTGTGGTGTTGCGATTCGACCGAAGCACAGTCCCGCCTAAATCAGATGCGCATGATCTGGAAATATCTACCCGCAGAATGGCGCAACGAACAGACTGGGATGCTCAGACGAACCAAAACCACGAAGGTTAAATACACCATTGCCGGTGGATTCACTGAAAATATCTTTGTGCTTCCAAACCGGAGTGAGTGCTCGTTCAAGTTTTACGAGATGAATGTGGACAACTTGGAAGGCGTAGAACTCGACATGATTTGGGCAGACGAACTTGTACCGCTGGAATGGATCACGGAACTTTCGTACCGACTTCTCACTCGAAATGGGCTTTTTCATATTACCTTTACACCCAAAAAAGGATACACGCCAACTGTCGGATATTATCTTGATGATGCCAAAACCATTGAAGAAACGTCTGCGGAGTTGCTCACGGTAAAAGATGCTGACGGGAAAGTTTCTGGATGCGAGATGGTGCCGCGCATCAAACAATGCAAGGATCAACGAGCGCGAGTTATTTACTTTCATACAAGCGATAATCCTTTCGGCAATTATCCGGCTATGATTGAAGAAGTGCGCCACAAGAGCAGAACGGAAATCGAGATGAAAGTTTACGGAGTTTGTTCTAAAGCTGTTCATGTTCAGTTCCCACTGTTCAAAGAAAGCGTTCATGTTATTTCGATGAATCGGTTTGAAGAAATCTTGAAGGGTAATCCAGACGGAATACGGTACCACCTAGTTGATCCGTGCTCAGGTCGGAATTGGTTTATGATTTGGATTTATTGTCCGTCACATGGTAAAAAAATTGTTTACCGAGAATGGCCTTCGTTTGGACATAAAGACGCGTACATCCCAACTTTTGGTGATCCGGGTGAATGGGCGGTCAATAGTGATGCTTTTGATGGCGCTCGCGGCCCGGCTCAAGATACTTACGGGAAAGGATTGGATTGGTACAAGGAAGAAATCTTGCGAGTTGAGAAAGGCGAAGGGATTTTCGAACGCTGGATTGATGCTCGCTATTCGAATTCGCCAAAGCAGGAACGCGAAGGGTCAACCACCTTGATTGAACAGTTGGAGGACATACAAATAAATTTCCTTGCATCGACTTCAGAAAAGAATATCCTACGCGACGATAACGATGGAAGTATCGAGATGATTAACAACGCTCTCGAATACGATCAAGAGATCGAGCTAGGTAAATTCTCGGCACGTCTTGCTAGGATCAATGAACCGAATCTCCTATTCACGGAAAATTGCCCAAACATGATATGGGCGATGTCGCATTGGACGGCAAAGGACGGAACAAAAGGCGCGTGTAAAGACCCCATTGATTGCTGCCGAATGGCATATTTATCGGAGTTGGATTTCGTAGATGAAAAGAAGTTGCGCCCGCGCAGCGACTGGTCAAAGCAAATGCAGCATCGATGAGAACTTGGAGAATGGCTACGGAAGAGGAAGAAACACACATGAAGTTTGTCCGTGAAGTTCAAGACGCTATTCGCAAGTTAAGTGACAAAGATTTGTATAAACGTGATGCGTGGCTTACCGCACCTTGCGAATGTGGACTAGAAGGACTAGCTCGTGTGATTCTGTATCCTTTCATACAAAACGAACTCGAACGGAGAAGATGTTAAATAAGCTCCCGACTACACCGTTAATTCGTCGCCGTGATGTGCTGGCGTTTTTCCCTAATCTATCCCTGTACCAGTTGCAACTCTGGGAGCAGCTTGGATTGATAGATGTGTTTCAACCGGCTAAGAAAAATCGGCGTATGTATTACACGTCGCAGATAGAAAGGCTGGCGAGTCCGCCTTCACATGACAATTCTCACTCCGGGTAATACACTGGCATTCCCGTATGCAACTCAGATCACTTGCCCAAAATGCGCAGCAGTGTTTCAGCTACAGCCCAAAGATGTTTTCACTTGGTTCAAGGATGCAAACAGCGCTAATGCGATCAGTGCTCCATGTCCGAATTGCAGGTACAGTTGCACAGTAACCGTGCCTTAAAATATGGTTGCTCTCAACAATGGAGAAGTCGAGGACGAGCAAAGTTATGCTCTTGAACATGCTGCTGACGAACCTGATTTAAGCGTGCTCAAACGCGCGCTGGAAGATTTACAGGGCGATGCTTCTAATTATTTCCAGCGCAACGAGCAGGCTTGGAAATGGTGGCACTCGATTTGGGAAAATCAAAATGTCGATGGTAGAAAATGGCCGGAAGATGAGAACGTAGAAACTGACTCGATCTGGCCGTGGCGTGGTTGTTCTGATGTTCGCGTAGGAACCATAGCCAAAGTTATGAATTGGTATTCGACCGTTGCCAATCATGTACTGCACAACATGAAGCTGCAAGCAAAAAGCACTCGCCCGTTTAATGCGCAGCGTCAGTCTGAGCAAGCCACGATCTTGATGAACTGGCTTGTGTTCACTCACATGAAAGAAGAGGTCTTGCTGGAATGGCCGCTGGCTTGTGAATGGCGCAACGGGTTTGGTTCGTCCGTAATCGAGACGGTTTGGGAAACTGAACGCCGAATTGATTATGTAGAAATTTCCATGATGGCTCTGCAACAGTTCGCCAATATGCAGAACGGTCAGAACCGGATGCTAGATTATTTCCAGAGCGCGATCAGCGATCCGACTCAGGAAACAGAGCTGATAACATTTGTTCAGATGATGTCGCCGATAATCGACCGAGATAAAGCGCGGGAGATCATTAAAGATTTACGTGAACTTCGGACTGCTCAAATCCCTGTTCCGTACACCTACGTCAGCAAACCCCGGTTCACCGCGCTACGGACAATGGTTGATGTTCAGTTCCCGGTTTACGTCGATAATCTTCAAAAGTCGCCGTGGATAAACAGGATTGAACGAGTTACGGTGACAGAACTCACGGATCGAATCGACATGCCTGAATACGGGTATGATGAAGATTTCGTTGAAGAAGTAATTTCACATCGCGGCTATGCGACTAGGCCGGTGTGGGCTAATAGAATTGCACTACAACGCGGTCTGATCGGGCCGACCAATATCGCCTATTACCATGACGATTTCGATAATCAGATCGAGCTGAATCATTTCTACCGGAAATGTTTGGACGGCGGTGTACCGACCTTGTACGAAACCACTTTCCATCCCGATTGCGATGCGTGGGCGAAGCATGGCCCGTATGGATATAAGCATGGTAAAATGCCGTACGACGCTTGCCGGTTCGAAAAACACGAACGCCCGATTTTGACGAGTCGCGGGATACCGGAGATCGCTTATACCCAGGAAATCGAGATTAAACATCAACGTGATGCCCGGATCAACTTATCCGATTTGGAAACTCGTCCACCGATGTTGGCTGACCAGCGGGATGTGATTCGGTTTACCGCTAATTTCGAGCCGGGCGTGATAATGCCTTACAGTCGAGGAACCAATCCTTCTTGGTGGCCAACACCTAAAAATGAGAATCGGTCTATTGAAATTGAGAACGCTACTCTACGGGACTTGTACGAACGTTTTCCTTTGTTTGGTGAAGTCGATCCGGTCTTGAAACAGCTTTATTTGCAGGAATACGCCAACGATTTGTTGATGGAATTTAGCCGACCAATAGATCAGGCGTTCCAACTAGCACAGGAATTTCTACCCGATGATGAAGTGACGCGAGTAGTGGGTCAACTGAGCCGACCATTCAAACTTTCACGGCAAGATATTCAGGGTCAGTTTGAGTTTACCATGACGGTTGATATGCGCGAGTTGGACAAGGATTTCAGGAAAGATAAGAGAGAAGCTATCATGCAACTTATTCCGCTCGATAATCAGGGTGCAGTCGATCACACCGATCTTATCCGGCATTTCATGGAAGGGATGGATTTGACTTTAGCTGACACTTCAATTCGTAAACCTGGGCCATCGTCCGAGAAGGAAATCAAGGATGAGAAAGAGGCGATACGTGGGATAATAGGGAGCGGGGCCGATGTAGAGTTGCCCGAAGGCGTCAATCATCAACTGCGACTTCAGATAGGGCAGCAGTATCTACAACAGCTTTTACAGACAAATCCAGTTGTGCAAAAGAAGATTCAGGAGAATCCAGATATTCTAAAGGTCTTACAGAACCGAATGACGTTTCATCAAAGGCAACTTGCTCAACGGGAAAATGCTCAGATAGGTCGTATGCAAGTCAGCGAAACATTTTCAGGAAAAGCGCCGACTCCGGCGCTACCTCCTTCAAATGAAGGCTAAACTTGATATGGAAGGAAAGAGGATCGGTCGGCTTGTTCCTACAGTAATAGATCATATTCATCCCGTCAGCAGGATAGCCGTGTGGCGTTGTAAATGTGATTGCGGAAAAGAGGTTACTATAAGAAGAGATGTTCTTAATAGCGGTAGGGTGAAATCATGTGGTTGCTGGAATATAGAGGTCGCAACGCTGAGAGTTTCTACACATGGAATGTCGAAATCAAGGGAATATAGGAGTTGGGTAAGTATGAAGAGTCGATGCCTTGATCCAAATAATCATGCCTATATGAATTATGGAGGTAGAGGAATAAAGGTTTGTAAAGAATGGTTACAGTTCGAGCAATTTTACAGAGATATGGGATGTCGTCCAAAAGGAAAAACACTGGATCGAATCAATGTGAATGGTGATTATGACCCATCTAATTGTAGGTGGGCAACTGTTAGTGAGCAGCTTTTTAACAGAAGACCATATTCAAAAAGAGTCAAACTCCAGAAATTTTCTGACATGGATATTTTCTGTGAACTGAAACGAAGGGGATTTAAAATTGGAAGGATTACCTTGAGAGACGTTAGCACTGAAGTTTTCTCTTTAACACGTTCACGTCAAACGATTATAGATGTAAAACAGTAGAAGGCGGTGATATAATATGGCAACAAAACACAAAGCAAAACGCGGCGCTAAATCCGGCAAGAAAGGTAAGCACGCGGCATACGCTGGCCGGAAACAGAGCAGGGTAGGCGATGTCGGGAAGAAAAGTAGGAGAATTTGATGTCTAATAAGTTCGTCAAGGAAAGTGAGCTTGCTAAAACGCTTGGCGTGGATCGTCTAATCCTCGTTGCGATCAGGAATAAAACTCTGGTTCACAGAAAAGATTGGAAGAAGGACAAGCGTCGCGGGCGCAAGATTCTCCTGACCGAATCAGGGGTAAAGAAAATCCTAGACGAACTGAAAGTAGAAGTACTTTCGTTAGGAGGTGATGTAAGTGCAACCAACAACGGCTCCGTTGTGGGGTCAACCGTAGCTCCGGCTGATGTTCAAACCGTTTCCGGGGCGCAGAACGGCGAGTACATCCTTCAGGTTCATCGGCTGTATCAGAATCCGTATGTGCTCGAAGCCAAATCCGAGGACGGAACAATCTTTCGGGTTCAGGTAAGATCGAATCTTAAATACACGATAGGCGATAAGCTCAAAGCCATCTCGGAACCGGGCGTTGCAGGGATGCTTCGTCAGATTGGCGGATCGCCACGATGGAAGGGCGACAAAGCTTATCTGCATCGGATGTGATGTTCTGGAATCGCCCGCGAGTTGTCGTCGTCTCAGCGCCTCTACTTAGCGAAGAGGATTTAATCAAGGCGTATAGTATTCCGGCGACCGACCGACAATTTCAAGCTACCATGCAGATTATCGAAGAACACATTCAGGAAGCACACGAGAAAGCTGAATTGTCATCGAGCAATCGAGAGTTGCCGCATTTCTACAATGGCGGTGCGGAATGGTCAGGTCGAATAAGGGATAGGATTCATGCACTTCGCAAGATAGCTTCTGAGCGAAGCCGTAGGTGATCTCTTCGATTTAGTCCGATTTAGTCCGATTTAGTTCGGTTACGACAATCGTGTTCTTGCCAGCAATGGGTTTGAGTCGTCAACTCGCCCGCGATGGCAGAGAAACAGTCTGTTGAAGTTCCTGCGGAAGAGCCTCAGGATACGTTTGCAATTCGTGGGGAACCTGAACCGCTCAAGTTCAATCTTGAGAGCGCGTTTGCGCGTGCTGGTATCCCTCCAAAGATTCAGGAGCAACTGAGCAAGGCTCGTAAACCTGAAGCAGAAAGTCACGGTGAAGATGCTCGGCTGAACAAGGAAGTTGTTCCACGTGGAACAATCGAGCCTGAGCCGGTATCAGTTGAGGCTCAACCAAAACCTGAGCCGGAGCCGACCGAACCAGAACCTGCTTCAGTTGCAACTGCCGAAGAGGAAACAGCTAAGTTTGCCAATCAGATCGAAGAACTGACTGGCAAAACTACAAAGCTAGAGCAGGAACGAAAAGATTTCGAGGCTAAAGCCAAAGCACTTGAATCGCAGTTGCAAGGATTCGAACCAATAGTTTTGGCTCCAAGTGTATCCGATCCGTTAGCGGCAGTCACGAATACTGCTCAACTCCAAGCTGCCCATGATCGGGCAAAACTGATTCGGGATTGGGCAGACGACAATATCGAAGGCGTAACGATCAATGAAGGCACAGACAAAGAAGAAATAATCGACGCTAAACGAATGCGTCAGTACCGGCGCGAAGCCGAAGATTTATTGATCCAGCATATCCCGCAAAAACAAGCGCAGTTGAATCAAAAAGCAACGTTCGATCAAGTTGCCAGAGTAAAGTTTCCTGAACTGATGACGCGTGGTTCAGAAGATTACAACACCGCGCAATCTCTACTGCAAGATTTTCCTGCTCTAATAAATCATCCCGCTCGGAACATGTTGCTCGGAATTTTCCTTCTTGGTTACAAGACCGATCAAGAGCGAAGCAAGGCTACGGCTAAGAACGGCGACAAATCGGATATTCCAGCCGCCATTCTTCAGCCGAAAGCGCCAGTGGCTCCGGCTGTAGCAAACCGTCCATCGCGCGTTGTCGCGCCTGCTAACAACAAGAAAAATGAAGAAATGAAGGCGAACATTATCAAGAGCAAAGGCGACCCGAAGGTTGCGGCACAAGCGTTAAGAGAATACTGGGAACAAGAAGGCCGATTCAGCACAAAGAGAAAAGTTTTAGTTTAACAAAAGGAAAACTGTATGCCTGCAATTTTAACCTCAACCCAAACCGGCAGACGCGAAGATTTGGCCGATATTATCTGGCTAGCTGGTGTCACCGAAACTCCGCTATTTTCAATGGCTCGAAAGGGGAAACGTCTTGATAATGTTCAACTCGCTTCCTACCAGGTTAAACAGCTTGGTACCCGTAAAAGCGGCGGTGTAACAGATGGATTGGATTTCGGAGTTGGCGATGTCGATCCGCCACGCGCCTTGATTTCGTACCGGGGCGAAGTCTGGCGTCGGCAACCGCAGGTAGGTTTCATTGCGGAAGGAAATATTGTAGCTGGCGTAGTAAGCGAATTTTCCGAAGCGGTCATCGACCAAAGCATCGAGCACCGGAAAGACATTGAGAAAGAATTATTTTCTAGTCAAGACAGTCAAGATGATACTGGCGCTGGAAGTTTGACCAGAGGTCTTGATAAATGGATCAATGACGGTACCACGCCTGGATTTAGTACTGAGTTGCCTGTTCCAGTCGCGTTTCAAACTCCTACTGCTCAAATCTACAGTGCTACGTTGGGGAATGGATTCAGTACCGGGTTGACCGAAACTGTGTTTACAGCAATGGCTCAGAATCGCTGGGACAAGTTCGGAATGTCGAATGAGCTGACCGGATTTGTCGGCGTGGATGTTCAAAACCTTTTTAACGGTTGGACGCGGTACGATCCAGCCGGGGCAGGTTCATCGACGGCGCGTGTTAGGACAATGACAACTGAGTATGAAGCAGGTGAGTATTGGGGACCGTCAGTTGAAGTCATTCGAACGCAATGGGGAACGTTTACGATCATGCCGGTCAACACCGAATATCTCATCAATTCGAAACGAGGGTACTTTCTCGATATGCAACAGATCGAGCTTCGTCCACGCGAGATGCTAAAAGAAGTTCCGTTGATCGATTCAGGTGGTGGGCCGCGAGAAGGTATCCAGTCAATCTTAGGTTTAGTTCCGGGCGATCCTCGGAGTCACATTAAAGTTGTTGGTTCATAAGGAGAAAACACAATGGCAACAGGAATTTTTGTAAATCCGTTAAATCTTCAAGAAGCGGCTTACTTCTACACTAGGTATCAAGTTGTAGTCACTGCTGATGCGCTGACACAGACCAGTGCCGCAACTGCCCAGACATGGAATATAATTCCTTTGGCGATAGGAGATATTGTCCGGTACGCCTGTTATTATCTGAAAATACCGCTTCAGGATGACGATGATGCCGCTTTCAATAGTGACACCATGAGCTTGGGCGACGGAGGGAGTGCGACAAGATTTTGGGCTGCTCAGGAACTGAACGCTAACGGGACATTTGTTAATGAAGCACAAGGGCCATCGGCTTTGGTAGCTCCATATACATCTGCCGATAATCTAGTTTTAACTGTCAATTCGATGACAGCCAAAGTTCTCAACAACATTAACGTCGGGGAGTTCGAGATTTACGCTGAAATCCTTACGCCATCTAAGTTGTCGCTGGCTAGGTCAGCAATGTCAATTCTAACTAAATCCTAATCTGTGTGCAGAACAACGGACATATCCCTCGGCTCTTACCGGAAACTCCGGTTGAAGAACGGAAAGAGATATTCCGTAGTCCGTATCGGAGCGATCTAAAATATCAACTTCTGGCTCAAGCCAGGATTCAGCAGAGAAGGGTGCTTGAATCACAGGCGCGCCTGAACCGATTCAATGTCGATGGCCGGAACAAGACCACGACATTTGGCGAAGTTGTGGGTCGAATCTCGATGCCGGTTTATTTTCAGATGCGACAACTTTACGGGGACGAATGTTGGAATGATCCCGATTTTGTAAAAGCGTTCTTCAGAGATAATCCTGGGGCTAAGGTGAAGCATAATTTTTATTCGAACGGTCAAGAGATTGTGAGGGGCAAGTGAGAACTGCTAATTTGCTTACAGACTTTCTATACGGGGTCGCAGCACTGCTCTCGATCAATCCTACGAAACCGGAGTTCTCAACCGATTTTGTGACGCAATGGATGGCATTTCTCAATACTCGGATCACCGATACCTGGGAAATGTGGGATTGGTCTGAGTTCTTCGTCACTGAAGAACGCGCGTTCAGAACAGTCTGGCGTAGCGATCAGAATTATTTTACAGGAGATGATGTTTATTTCCTGCCAAAATTCTCTGATGGCGTAATAAACACCAACACGAGTCTGGTTAGCGCAACAGCTAATTTCACGGCGAGCGATGCAGGGAATGTTGTCGCTGGAATTGGAATTGTTCCAGGCACGAAGATTCTGACGTTCACAAACTCGACCACGGTTGTTTTGGATACTGCGACAACCGCAACGGCAACAGGGGTGACGTTTACCATCTCGCGTTCACCTGCGTATTTCACGGCTCTGAGCGAAGTTCCACAAGGAACCACTCCAATCAACACGACTTATTGGACGCCGATCACTACGTTGGACAAATACATCGCTTACGATCAAATGGGTCAACGGCCTATCGGTATGATGCGCGGGGTTTACAACGTTAATCCTCGTCTCGTTCCATCTCTTTATCCGCCTGGGATTCCGTATCGACCATCCGAAAAAGGGATTGATGTATGGCCGTATTCCGGTGCCACGGTGTTTGTAAATTACAAGATCGTACCAAGCAAATTTACTGCTACAAATTGGCAACAAGGTACTTATTCGTACGGACAGACGGTTTTTTATACAGACGGTAATTGTTACCAATGCGGTGTCCGACAGACCACGGCTCTACCAACTGATATTACGCAATGGTTTATTGTTCCATTGCCAATCGTGTTAGTGGATTATCTGACACGCGCAGTAGCCGGAGACGCAGCCGACGATTCTCAAACTGAGGCGGTTCTCTTGAAAGAGGCAGACGATTTACTGAGCGGAAAAATAAACACGTTGGCTGCACAAGGCCAGAAGTTTCGGTACAACCTTGGACGCCAGCATAGATCACGTGACGGTTGGTGCTATTCTCTGCCGTTTACGGGCGGATTTGTCAGTACTTTGAACGACGCGCTATTCAGTCCGCTTACGCAAGATCGGCGTCCGAGCTGGATCACAGAAGGCAAAGTGCCAGTTGTAACAGAGACTGGTCAACCAATTATAGTCCCATGAGTTTACCATCCTACGTTGAAGTCATAAATCCAGCTACTAAGCCAGTTCCTGTTGCTGGCGGCGGCACAACCTCGACGGTGGACGTGACCGACAGAACAGGTCGGCTCGTGGGTCACGTCACAATAGATTCAGTAACTGGTACCGTCACAGTAAGCGGGTCAGTATCAGTGTCGAATTTTCCAGCGACCCAGCCGGTCAGCGGCAGCGTATCTGTATCAAACTTTCCAGCCACACAACCTGTTTCAGGTACGTTTTGGCAAGCAACACAGCCGGTATCTGCGGCAGCGTTGCCGCTTCCGGCAAATGCGGCTCAGGAAACTGGCGGAAACATGGATTCGATCAAGACCAGTTTGAATGAAATAGCTCTTGATACCGATAACTTGGTTACTATGAGTGCTGGAATACCCGCTTTATCACTATGTTCGGCTACTGAACCTACGCTCGTTGATGGTAAGAACTATGCGTCAAGTATTACTCCGGCTGGACGAATACGGGTGGATATAGAGGATGATCCAGACGCATCATGGACAGATACAGATGATGATGTATGGGATTTAGATCAAGATACTTTCAACATGGAAGCTTTTAGTTAGAGGTTATTATGGCAGACCAATTACGAGTCGGGCCAGTTTACGGCGGGACTGGTACAACTGCTCCAAAGACAGGCACGCCGGATGGGGCACAACGAATCGCAGATGCTCACGCTCATTTCTACGATTTGGTTCGACAGGGAATCGTGTTCGCAGCGGTAAATACTGCTGCCAGAGCACTCACCGTGTCGCTCACCACAACTGCGTCATTGGCGATATGGAATCCTCCAAGCTCAGGTAAACTCGGCATCATTTTATCGACAGCATTTCGTTGGGGAAGCGGCACATTCGCAGCCGGATATATGACGCATGTGCTATTCCCGAACCAAACAGGTTCCCCTGGTGGAACAGTTTTAAATCCGATCAATATGCTGACCGGAAATATAGGAGGGAGCTTGAAAGCTTTTGAATTAGCTACAGGAATGACAACAGCGGTTCAGGTCAGACTTGCTGCTAGTCACGGAGCGATCACTACCGATCAAGTTACGACAGCTTTCAGTACCGTAAATCGCGAGCTGGTTGATGGAGCAATTCTAATAGGTCAAGGTACAGCTTACGGAATAATTTCCAACTCAGGTGCAGGCACGTCTCCTACTGCGTGGTTCGATTATATGTACGCCGAGATACCGTATTTTGTATGAGTGTAGATATAGGCCAACTTGGAGGTTCACTTAATTCGGCTGCATTACCTATTGCTGCTACTGATGTGGTTCCAATAGAACAAGGTGGTATATCTCGCAACACTTATGTACCAAACATAATTGGAGTTGGATCAGGAGTTCATAGGATTGTCCAAACTGTTATTGTTCCATTCGGAGGGCAAGCGTCAATCGTATTAACATTTCCAGTTGGATATACAAACGCCAGAATAGAAATATGTGGACGAGGAACTGCCGCCGCTGAGACCGCATTTTTACAACTCGTGTTTAACAACGATGTTGGCGGCAACTATGATATTGAAAGTTTCTATGCAACAGGTGCTACCGGAGTTCAATCGGCGACGTTAGGCCAGATTAATATGGTGGTATCGTATTTTAACGCTGCTACTGCTACGGCAAACTATCCGACTCAAGTTGATATGCGCATGTGCGGACTTGGCGCAGGATTCTACCAGAGCGTGTTGAGTCAGTTTAGTTTCCGTCTCTCAAGTACGGCAGCATTAGGATTGATAGCTGGGATTTGGAAATCTACGGCATCTGTAACTACCGCTACGTTGTCTTTGTCAGCAGGTAATTTCGCTCAATATACAAAAGCAACTTTGTCCGTCCAATAACTATGAATCGTTTAGCACCAATTCCTCTTCCGGTAACATTAACTGGCGGTTCAACTTTAGCAGCGACAACAACAACCGCTTCTGGAACACTTGCCGGAAGTAACGTTGTAGCGTTAGCTGCTGGATCGAGGACATATCTTCGTATCACTGCGCCAGCAACAAATGCCAATTCAATCTGGTTTGCTCTTGGGTCGGCTGCTACAACTGCTTTCCCGTCGATTGAAATTAAGCCAGGCGGATCAGAGGTATGGCAATCTGGATTTGCTCCATCCAACTCAGTTAATATCAATGGAACAACTGGTGATAAATGGATCGTGATTTCGGCATGATAAGAAAGATAATTTTTATATCTTTAGTGTTAAGCGTGTCGGTATTAGCACAGCCGATTCCGCCTCCTATCACAGGCATTAGTCAATTTCTTGGCACACCAACCGCGCGAGGTCTCAACAAAGAAATTTGGATCGCAGTCCGCAATCCCACAGGGTGCGGCTCAGACGGAATGACAGGATGCGCTGGCACGGCAGAAGATCCATTTGACGGAAGCACGTCAGCTAAATTTGATACCGTAATGGCCTCGTTGACAGCGAATACAACCATCCATTTAGGGCCAGGAACGTTCAAAACTGTTGTCGCTCCGTCTAAATCATGGAAGGTTCTAAGTGGATGGAAAATCATTAGCTCTGGAATGTACGTGACAACAATCCAAGCTGACACCAGTGGATTTGGTGGTGTTACTGGAGAAGTGGACGTAATAAACAGTGATTCGAACGGGCAGGTAAACGGGTTTTATATATCCGATCTAACCGTGGACTGTAATTTACCTAACATAGCTCCTAACGTTGCCGACACAACCAATGGACAACGTACCTTTGCTGATGGAGTTACTACAAGTGGAAGTGCAACAGTAAAATCTGCTACAGCCAGTTTTCGTTGGGGAGATTTGTTCAAAGGAATTTCTGGTAGTGGGATTCCTGCCAGCACTACAGTCGTCAGGATACCGGCAACAACTACAGGAGCTAGTTCGGACGGAGTTGCGATGTCTGGAACCTACACTGTAAATACGGCCACGAACGGCACAACCGATTTTGCTGCTACGGGAACCATATTGGTTGAGAGCACGGTAACGCGATTTAACGTCATTACTTATACTGGCAAAACAGCAAGCTCATTTACTGGGTGCACCGGAGGCAGCGGTTCGATGTTCACCGATGGCAATATCACTACCGATTCACAGCTTGTAATGTCAGCAAACGCAACGATAACTGCCAGCAGCGTGTCGGTAACTTTGGCGGGCGAGAAAAATCTTAAAGTAATGGCTGTAGCTATTCTTGGTGGAACGAATATAACAATGGAGCGTGTACGATCCATAAATACGTTTGGGTCAAAAGCTAACTCGCAGGAATGTTTCCCGTTTTTTATTCGTAATGGTCAGGTAGCAGGGACATTGGACGGGACAAATAATCACTACAGGTTTTGTATAGCTGAAAGTCCATACGGCAATTATAGCGATGGTTTCTCAATGGCAGGAAATAGCGCGAACCACCCCGTTACTAATTCATCAATCGAATATAGCGTGGTGAGAGGAATCAACGATGGATATGGCGACTTAACCAATCACGGCGGAAGTGGTTTCAACAATTACGCTTTTGGCATAGGACATTCTAAAGACTGCCAAATTCTTTATAACACTTCGGTAGACGCTTCGGTGATGAACTACTGCGATACCGGCTCTCAAAAGAACTTACAGGTCATAGGGAATACAGCTATCCGATGTGCGACAGGTTCGCTATATACTCAAGGTGCCGGAGCGATTAACGACAGAATTTCGTTGATTGGGAACTTTCTCCAATTACAGAATCGTTCTGAAGGTGGAGCGCAAGGTAATGGATTTTATTCTGATGCTGGGGCGACTAATTCTAATTACAAAGTGCAAGGGAATACGGTTGTTTCTCTTACTACCGGAAGAGGCAGTTTAACCGGCGGTTTTCCTTTACTGATTAGAAATGTTGCTGGGCTGATAGTTCAAGGAAATACTTTTGATAACTGGAGTGGGAGACAATATGACTTTACAGGAACTACTAGTAAATCCTTTTCATCTAACAAAAATACAGACGGTTCATTTATTACTGAGTTGTCAGAGGGAACATCAACAAATGACAACGCTACAGCTGGAAATCCCGGCGAATATGTTACTGCTACACTCGCTACAGGAAGTTCGATCACGTTGACAACCAACACCGCAGCCAATGTGACCTCAATTAGCCTGACGGCAGGCGATTGGGATGTGACCGGCGCAGTCGATTTCATCTTTGGAGCAACCACAAGCTACACAAACTTGGTCGGCAGCATCAGCACAACTAGCGCAACGATTGGTGCGCAAGACAGTTTATTCGATTTTGAGACTCCGGCAGCGGTTCCTACAGCAGGAGCCGACTGCACTTTCGCGGTTCCAACGGTGCGGGTCTCGATTGCCAGCACAACCACCGTTTATCTCGTAGCGAAGGGAACATTTACCGTGAGTTCGCTCAAAAGCTATGGAACTATTCGAGCGAGACGCATCCGCTAACAAAGTTTATGCTTACAATTGAAGAACGTAAAAAAAGAGCAAGCGAGGCCACCAAAAAATGGCAGCGTGAAAATCCCGAACGTGTAAAATCTTACCGAAATATATATTGCCAGTCAGAAGGATATAAGGCTAGAGCAGCACAATACGCTAGACAGTGGCGTAAAAAGTATCCAGAAAAGACAAGGGAATGTAACCGTAAATATTTTCAGACTCACAAATTACAAAGGCGAGAATACCATCGTCGAATTAAACACAAGGTTAGAATGTGGAATATTACTAGCAAGCACGGGCTTTCGTCAGAACAGTATCACGCATTGATGAATCGTCAGAACTCTATGTGCGCTATTTGCGGGGAACAATTATATCTGGATTCAAGAACTCATGTCGATCACGACCATTCGACAGGAGATATTCGAGGTATTCTTTGCCATTATTGCAATACGGGAATTGGACTTTTTAAAGACAAGCCGGAGGTTCTAGAAAAGGCAATAAAATATCTAGCCAGAAGGATAAGATAAAATGAAAATGATTAAGACCGAATATAAATTCTCCAAGACTGAAAAATGTCTCATTTGGATTATGACTTTGTTGGTTGTAATAACAGGGTTGATGGGATTTACGCTTTCATTGTGGTAATGGTGAATATCGTGAATGAACAGCACAAATTGGCCTCAGATTTTATCGACCGCAGTGACAGTCGCACTTTTTATCGGCGGACTAGTTACTGGATATGTCCACCTAGTTCTTAAAAGCGTGAAAGAAGAAATCAAAGGGAATCTGATAGAAGTAAAGAGTGAAGTAAAAACTGACATACTAGAAGTGAAAGATGAGATTCTTAAAACAGTAAAATCGGAGTTTCAGCAATCTAATCTGGCTAGACAAACAGAACTAGAGATTAGGAGGAGGCTACGTCAACTAGAACGCAAGAATGGGATCGAGCCGGATTCGAATGACGATACTTGATTGGGTGCTAATTATGAACGCTGCATTCCTTTGTGGACTCTCCGTGGCTGTGTTTAGCCGATACGTGATGAGCAAGCGTTTGTTGCACATCGCGATGGTAGCAAGCGGTCACTGCGGAATCACAGCGACCTTAAGCGCCGCAATGATTTGGCATGTGTTCGTGTCGCGATACGAAACATTCTTTATGTTTTTCGTTGCCGGTTTGTTTCTTTGGTGCGATGTCGGAGTGATCTTGGTTTTACTGGATAAAAAGAAGAGACTAATATGAACAACGGGATCATATCAAAAGCTATCGCTTGGGTGTTCGGAGCTAATTACCGTACTTCGATTAGCGGATACATCACGATCCTAGCTTATTTCATTCATGACAAACCGCAGGTAATTCAGTGGATACCTGAGCCGACCAAAGGAATTTTATGGAACCTTTCGGAATGGATTTTTCTAGGTGGATTTATTGCATTCGCGAAGCAAGTTAAAGATCGAAATGTAACAGGCGGAACAGTGCAACAGAGTGCAACCGGAACTGTGGTACCTCCTGAACTAAAACCACCTTTGGTTGAAATTACAAAAACCTCATCTCCTCCATAACTTATGAACATCCAACTTATCCTAGTTATAGCGGCAATTATTCTCGCCGCACTGTCGTATGCCTATCCTGGACTCCTGGGCGCGGCGGTCATTCTACTCGGAGTCTCAACGTTCGTTCCAAAACAATGAAAAGACCAAAAAATGCAGCTACAGTTCTGGCTGCGCTCTTGTTACTGAGTACTGCCAACATCGGCACACTCTTTATTGCAAGCTGTGCTACCACGACTGGCGATCCGATAGTGGTGAATGCCGAGAAAACTACAGCTAACGCTGTGGACATCATCGACACATTCCTCAAGATCGAATACGAAAACCCGCAGCTAAAACAGTCCGCGCCTAAAATCCATGAGTATGCGAATTACGTTCGCAAGAACGCTCCACAATGGATAGCCACGGCTCGGAACTTGACTCAGACATACAAGTACAGTCGGACTGCTGAGAACAAAGTGAACCTGCAAACGGCTCTCTCGGTTCTCACAGCAGTAATCACCCAATCACAACAGTACCTAACTCAGATCAAACACTAATATGCCAGTCAATCTAATACTACAACTATTGCCAGTTCTAATCAGCACGGCCACAGAAATCACCGGCTTGGTTCAGAAGGTCACAACCAACCTGAAACAAAGTGGGGAATTGACGCCGGATCAAGAAAAGCAACTGGACGCTCACATCAAAGATTTGGAATCACAACCCTGGTGGCAGCCCGATAAATAACTGTGTCCGGCGAACTCAACAGTCAAGCGCTGCAAATATGGAAATGGGCAGCAGTCGAGGCTGTAGAGCTTGGAACACGAAAATTACGAAGTCAGTTAAACAGAATAGAAGAAAGGATAAAAAAAATGGCAATAACGCAAGCACAATTCGATGCACAGATCACGAGTTTCTTGGCCGATCTTGACGCACAAGTAACTGCGATTGATACAGCAGTCCAAGCGATTATCGACAAGAACTCGGCTGCTGGAAACCCGTTGGATTTGACCGCTGAATCGGCTCAAATCACAGCGGCTCAGACCAAGATCGACGGTATCTCTGCGCAATTACCAAGCACTCCGACTCCAAAATAAACCGAATGGAACCATTGGAAGATGAAGCGGCGTATTCGTATGCCGACAACTTTGACTCATGGTCGGATGCTTGTCGCCAATGGAAGTGTAATCGGAGATTAGCCCGACGTAAATTCTACGTTGAGACCGTAGGAATGATCGTCGGGGCGATCCTGCTTATTCTGGCCGGGTCAGCCTTTGGCGATCCGTGCGGGAAAGAACGGTGGGAAGCCAAGACGCACACCAGCGGATCGCAATCAATTGAGGAATCGACCGTGGAAAGCCTCCGTGCCGTGCCTACGTTGCCTAGGGCTGCGTTGGAGAAGGTTCAGGGGCGTTTACCAGCGGAACAGAAGTTCTACACCGTGGACGCCATTTTGATCGGTTTTAAGCGCGAAGTTGATTCAGACTTCCATCTGGTTATTGCCAGCCCGAAGAACAAGAACCTGACCATGATTGCCGAAGCAATCTCGCCGGATTGCACCGATGATCCGAAACTGGCTCAGGCATCGGCTACGGTGCGGAAATACATCGAGGACAACTTTGGTCGGGTGACGGCAAAGTTCAGCCGGTTACGGACGCCGGTTGAGGTCACGATTACGGGCATGTTCTTTTTGGACTTCATACATGGGCAGACAGGTGTGGCAGGGAATGGTTGCGAGCTGCATCCGTTGACCGCGATTCAAAAACGATGAACTGGATTTTTACAACATGGATCATGTCGATACCAGGCTTGATTCTTTATTGGATAGACGAACAGAAATGAACTGGATTTTTGGCATAATTGGATTCGTGCTCGGCGCAATCGCGATGTACGTGTTCGTGTTTGTTTACGCATTCAGAGGGCCGTGACATGACCGAAACTCAACGTCAAAGTAATCGTGATAGAACACGTCGATGGAAGTTGAATCATCCTGATGAAGTTAGATTATCGGCGAAGAAATATCGGGAAAAATATAGAGTCCAAATTCGAGAGTATCACCAGAAAAGATATTTAAGGTTACGATCTCAGATACGTGCTCAACACAGGGAGTATTACTATCGAGACGTTGATGCAACTAGAAAAAGACAACGTATTTCAAGAGCAAGGCAGTGGGAGAAAAATCCTGAGGTTGAACGAGCCAAATTTAGACGTTGGTATCATCGGAATAAAGACTATTACAACCAACCGAATATCAAGATTTTGGGGAATTTAAGGCGAAGGTTGTGGGAAGTCATTCGCGGCAAGGTTCAGAAATCTCAGAGAACGACAGATATTTTGGGATGCCCCATATCAGACTTTTTAATTTATCTCGAATCCAAATTCGAGCCTGACATGTCATGGCAAAATTATGGACTTGGGAAAGATAAATGGAATGTGGATCACATTGTTCCGTGCTCGCTTTTCGATCTGACTAAACCGGATCACCAGAAGAGATGTTTTCACTTCAGTAATCTTCAACCAATGTGGTCTGTAGATAACTTTTCAAAGCATGATCGAGTTATTAGTGACCATCAATTTCAACTCATATGACATTCTTAGATACGATACCTTACAATTCAATCTGGTTTGGATGTGAAACCGATAAAGGGAAAACTGTTTGGTCACATGATTTTTTGGAGATTCTGCGGCATCCAGATCGGAAACGGTTTACCCCGATTTATGAGAAACCGTTCAGCGAGATTCGTGGAACATTTAGCGATATAGAACTAGGCAACGATGAATGAAAGAATCTTTCGAGAAAAGCATCGCGTTCGTGTTAGAGCACGAGACTGAGTATGATTCAAATGGAGACGTGATTTGTGAACATGACAAACACGATCCAGGTGGGACAACCAAATTCGGAATTGACCAACGTTCACATCCGCATGTCGATATTTGTGCTTTAACTGAAGATGAAGCTATCCAAATTTACCATGACAACGAATGGACAAAATGCCGGTGCAACGATCTGCCAATGGGGTTTGATCTCGCTGTGTTTGACGCTGCTGTTAACCTTGGAATGGGCTGGGCAATCCCGGCTTTACAGAAAGTGGTGGGAGTGAAATCGGAAGGATTTATTGGGCCTAAAACTCTTGTTGCAGTCAGTGCTGCTGGCTCAAAGGAATTGTCGAAGTACTTGGATACGCGAGAAGCACATTACAAATCGCTCCCTACTCGGTTGCGGCTTCGGTATCTCAAAGGCTGGATTGCTAGAACAGAAGATTTAAGAACAACCATCACTGTGTAATATACCGTTGACCAAAAGGCTCCAAAACTCTCAAATAAAATGCAACGCGAGTACGGTTCCAGAGAAGGCACAAAGGTATTTTACGCGTCTGATAATTCTGGTCGGATCACTGGTATTAATATTAAAAAGAAACGTAAACAAAAAAGGAGATGATTATGCCTGATGGAATGTATCCTGGTGACACTATGACTGACGTGCAGCGTGGTCGTGCATTGAGACGATATGGAGGGCGCAGAGGTCTGAGGCAATATTTTAACTATAAGCGACAAGAATACGATTCGGGAGAAGGAGGAAAATACAGTGTTCCTAAACCTGTGAACATATATCGCTCCACAAAGTATTCTGGTAATGAACGCCGCTTAAATCCTGGTGACACTGGTTAAAGTCATGCCTCGATACCCCACTTCTCAAATATCGCCGCCGCCTGACAATAAGGACGGCGATTCAGTTTTTTTCGGCATGAACATGAAAACCGATCCGGCCTCGTTAGAGCCTGGCTTTTACGCCGAGGCGATCAACAAACGTTGCTGGAAAGGCAAGCTCGAACCGCGAAAAGGCACCTTGATTCCGGTGTTCGCCAACAGTGGGTTGACTGGCCCGATCTTGGGAAGTGCCATCTATTCTAACCCGAATGGAGTAGAACTGCTTTTAATCGCTACAGCAACGCAAGCATATGCGATCCGTGAGGGCACAGCAATGGATACGATTGCTTTTAATGGATTTACGATGTCAGGAGCAGTGGAGTTGACGCAGCAATTTAATATCGTGCTTCTGCAACAACTAGGGCAACCGACTAAATTTTGGAATGGCGATCCAACAGTGTTATTCCAGAACGTGACGAAATCGAATCCGGCTGATGTCAGCACCAAGATATTGCCGTCCATTCCGTGGTCGGTAAACTTCGGCAGCAGGTGCGTGTTCCCAGGGTATAGCGCCTCGGTTTTGGATACGGTTACGGCTACTCTGATCCTAGATTATACGACGTACGATCCGATCAACGCAGTTTTCAGAGTCAACACTGGTACGTCAGATAATATCATCGGGTTTATTCCGTATGCGAACGCCAACCTGATCGTAGCAAAACAACGGAGCATGGATTTGCTGATAAATTTCTTGGGCGACTTAACTTTGACATCTGCAACAGTTCTCAGTTCCGAGATAGGTTTGGCCGCACGCAAAGCAGTCATAATGGCCGGAAACGATGTTCATTTCTTATCACGAACCGGGGTTCACGCTGTTAGCCAAGTGTTTCAAGATAGGATCGCGGCTTCACCTGTCCCATTAAGCGACCCGATACAGCCCTTGATTGACCGGATCAACTGGCCTGCCACTGGAGCGGTAGCAGCGTCCATTTCGCCTTACGATTACTTTGCTGTTCCTATTGATGGATCGTCTGTCAATAACTGCATGTTGGTTTACAACAATCAGACACGGAACTGGGAAGGATACGACAAATGGAACGGCCCGATTTCTCTGGATGCGCTGCATATCTTTACTTATCGTGGCCAGAAACGACTGTTTGCGGTCGATTATCAGAATACAGCAGTTTATCTGATGTATGAAGGTAACACAGATATTTTGACCGATGGCGAGCATGAGATCGTGGACATGATTCGTACTCGTGCTTATCCACAAGCACACTGGAATCCTGTTGCCCGGCGTGATTTTAAGCGACTCAAGTTCGAGACGAATACTTTACGTCCATCAATTACTGTGACCCAAATAACTGAGAACGCTGGCGATTCAAGAATCTTAAATCCGGTGCCAATCACCAAAGACCCAACTCAGTACGACCAGTTTAATTTACCACCTTACAATCCTACCAATGCGAACAATGATTTCTTCGTCCCTGGCAGACAAGACTATTCGGTGGGTATGACGACAGTTCAAGGCGGTGTGAATCTTGGAACCGGACTACCTTTGGAACAGTTGACATCGACTCCGTTACGGTTTTCAACTCAAGCTCGTGGTCGAACCATGCAATATCAGATCGACAATACTCAGGGTCGTTGCGAACTGCTTTCGGCACAAGTTGAATCGAGTGTCAAAGATCGCCAGGTCGGGAGGGTAGGATGATCGGGACAGGATTTGCAGCGACAATCGTTACTACTCCTGGATACACGCTAGGAACTTTGGAGAACGTTAACAACGCCAAGCTCAACCAAGGGTTTACGCCAATCATCGCTATTGATGATACTCAACAGCCGACACCGATAGTGATGGTGTTCAATAACGTATCACTGACCGTTGTTGGAATAAGCGGTGTGTCATCAGGCTACATAATTCCGACTGGTAAGATGTTCATCTGCACGGGAGGTTGGGGTGTGATTAGCAGTCTGACAGGATTTACTGCTACTGGAGCGGTAAATTTACAAATACAGGATTCAGTCGTAAACGTTCTGGCACTCAACATTGCGTCAACTGATAGCAGCGGACTAAGTGCGATTGGAAAAGTGTTTTGGATAGCTAGTAATTGGGTAGGAGCCGGAATCGGAAGCACAAATACTGGTGGTGTAACCACGCGCGGAGTGGCTGGAGCATTGTCTGTAAATGTAGTCAACAAGAACAACTCAACGACCATGTTTGGGAATATCACGGTCATGGGCTTTTTGATGAATGCCGTGTAAACAGGAGAAATGATATGAGCGGACTTCTAAATAAATTACCAGAGCAAGGTTTTGCTCCTGACTCGCTGGGCGGCGGAACCATCTCCGGTGGCGGGCCAGATAGCGGTGGTCTTGGTGCTGGAAACATTGGCGGAATCGACTTTCCAGCGGCAAATCTAGGTGCAACCGATGCTTTTGCGGGAAGTGTCGCTGGCAGTATTCCAGGCGGAATGCCTAGTGGCGTGGCACCAGGGATCGGAAGTCCAGCAGGATTTGGCCCGGTAGGTGGAGCACCAGCAGGAATCGGCGGCGGGCCAGCAGGAGGAATCACAGGTAGCCCCGGAGGGTTTGGCGGAGGTAGTCCATTTGGCTTTGGTGGCCCTGCCGGTGTACCGAGTGGTGCCGATCCTACGTTTGGACTCGGACACATTCTTGACATTATAGGCAGGCATAGAGGCACACCGATACAGCCCGGATCGCCTATTGGCCCGCCGCGAGCAGGCAGTGGCGGTTATCCGACAGTGTTTCCAGGATTACCAGGGCAATTACCAGCAGGAAGGAACATGGCCTTACCGTATAGTTGGCTTGGCGGCAGTATGCGAGGAATGCAATGAGACCGATTGAACAAGCAGCGGAGATTTGGGCTAAGGTTGAGCCACGGATTTCGTTTCAGGATCAGCTCGTGAAACAGTTGTTTTCGGAAAATGGCGCTGTCGTATCTACTCCAAAATGTTTTGCTATGGCTGGGGCATTTGATTTTGACGGGAAATCTGCGTGGTTTATCGACATCGCCGTGGGCGATATTTACGAGATAATCCGGTCAATGCCAGCTCCGCTTCCATACACAGCTTTTTGTCGTGGAATACGCAATGACACAACGCTCAGGATTTATCCGAGCGAACGGTTTTTAAGAAAACTACTACATTTATGAGCGCTCTCTTTAGCAGTCCTCCACAGCCGCAACAGCTTAATTATGAAAAGTTGCTTAAACAAGAACTTCGTGGTTACGGAGATACCGCCCAAGGATTTTTAGGGTTAAATCAAAGATTCGATCCTCAGTACGGACTTTTGAACTTACAGGGTACGCAACAACAAATGTTTGGGACGGCAGATCAACCCGGTGACATTGCACTTACAACGCAGGGAAAGGCTCTTGGCGCTCAAGGAAACATCGCTAATGTCAGTCAATACGGCGGACAAGCTGAACGAGCGTTTTTGGGAGCTAACCCCTATTTAGCAAGCGGTCTAAACACACTACAAAGCGGTTTGCAGACTAGCCCGATTCTGCAACAGATTCAGGCGCAAGCGTCGGATCAGTTAAATCAGGGCGGTGTTCTGCCACCCGATCAACTCCGACAGATCGAACAGGCAACCAGAGCCAAATTTGCAGGTATGGGACTTGCGGGAAGTAATCCAGATTTGGCAGCGGAAGCAGTCAATACATCGGCCTTGCAACAACAGCGTCAAGCTCAGGCCCAGGGATTTGCTCTAAACGCAGAACAAGCTCGTCAGAATCAACTAGCCAATGCGCAACGCTCCGCTCAGATTTTCTCAACCACAATGCTTGATCCGTGGTCAACGATTGTGGGCGGGCCGAGCGGGACGGCATCATCTTCAGGTGGCAGCAGCGGCTATCCTCAGTTGACCGGAGCCGGGTCAAGTCTGTTCAATCCGAATAATCCGTTCGCCAGCGATATTTACCAAGCGAACATTCAAAACCAAAATGCTTATGGTCTTGGTTCTTTTCAAAATCAACAGCAACAGCTTGGAACTGCCCTGGGCGCTCTTGGTTCATCAACGGCAACAGCAGCAACTATCGCGAGTCTCATGGGAGCATTCGGTTTCGCTGCTGCTTCCGATGAACGCTTGAAAGAGGACATCACCGATACGGGCCGCAAAACTGAAGAAGGCATCCCCATTAAACGTTGGCGCTACAAAGGCGGATCGGAATGGTTCGAAGGGCCGATAGCGCAAGATGTCGAAGAAAAGAAACCAGAAGCGGTCTTAAAACTTGGTGATTTGAAACTGGTAGATTTGACGCAGTTCGGAAAATACTACCGTCCATTCCAACACTTCGATTTCGTCCGAGGAGAACCAATTATGGAGGCTGCGTAACTTTATGCCATTGCGACCTTCAGATTACATCACGCCTGGCGGCGGCGCTCTGGGCGGATTATTTGGCGGTCTGAATGAAGGCTTAACGAACGCCCTGCAAGAGATTCAAAAATATAAGAAAGAGAACGAAGAACTTCAGCGAGAAAAAGCTCAGAACGAAGTGGTTGCTAATTATGCTCGGCAACCGACATGGGTAGTCGATCCTCAAACGGGTCAGTATTCGCAAAAAGGTAAACCGCTAATGAGCAACGAAGAATGGATCAAATATCAAAAGTCTAGTCCGGCACAACAAAGCGGGATGATAAAAGGGTACACATTCCAGATGGCTCAAGACATGAAAAACGAGAGCGCAGCATCACGAGCGGAGAATGCTTACCTCCGAACCGCGATTGCTTTTGGACGACAGAATCTATCTCCACCAACGGTGTCAACCATACCTGACCCAACTGGCGGGCCTCCGATTAAGGTTCTCACCACTCCAAAAGGAGGCACGCAACAGATCAAAACGCCACAGCCGAAAGTGCCTGCATTGACCAAAGATGAGAAAGAACTTTTGAGTTGGGCACAGGGACGTACTGGTGATCCGACTGATTCACTTACTCAGAAATCCACTTTACGGCAGAAACTTCCGTCGGATTTACAAGCAGCCTACGATTGGGCGACAAATCCAAAAAACGTTAAAGACCCAAACTTGACGGGTGTCTGGAACTCAATCAAACAATCCATTATTAAGCGGATGGCTGCCGCTCCTGCTGCCACGCAATCGTCTGCTTCAGGAGATACAGAGGAATGACATGCCGGATGACTTTGATCCGCAAGCTTTTATCGCTGGAACGGCTACGGTACAAACTAGCGACGGCACGTTTGATCCGGCTGGATTCATAGCAAAACATTCGGTAAACCAGTCGAACGGTCAAGGCTTCGACCCGGCAACGTTTATTCAACAGCATTCAGGAAGGCCGATTCCTGAATCCCAGAAGCCCGCTAGCGTGTCGCAACGGGGAAATGATGCTCAGGCAGCGGCAGACAAGTCCATAGCGGCTGGCGTGGCGTTCAGGAATGATTACAATACGGAATTGATGCCATCTGAAGAAGACGGCTTCCAGTCTTGGAAGGATAGAGTTGCTCCAAAGGATTCTGGTTTAGATTACGACTACCGCGGGGCGTATAAAGCTGGAATTACTCCTAGTTCAACAGGCCATTGGCCGGACACATTCAAGAAACCAAATCATCCAACGTTCTCAGATCAATCTATTTATGCAAAGTTTAGACCGGAATTGGCTGGTCATTGGGATGGTGACAAATTCATCTCTTCAAAACCCACTGCCGACTCGCTTGTTCAGTTCCCTAGTTTGCGTAACCAAGTTGCTACCACTGAGCTTGCTCAAACGGTTCCGAATCCAAAGAAATCATCGTGGCTCAATTTGGTCGATCTACGCGCTGGAAAACCTATCACTCCCCAAGAGGCGATTGAGGCTAATAAACCGGCTCTGACATTTGCCAAGATTCCGTACAAAGAAGGGGAATCTCAGATTGTTCGAGCTGGGAAAGCTGTCACGAACACGGCTGAGGATTTCGTTAGTGGACTGACAACGGCTAGAGGATTGATCGACGTTTTCATCCCGCCAGTTGGTTTAGCTGACATCGTGATGAGCAGTCCACAAATCTGGCAGAAAGTAAAGGAAGCAGAGAAAACACCTGCCGGTTCACCTGAACGCTGGGAAGCAGGATTACAGGTCGTCACCCTTATGGGAACTCTTGGAGCAGGCGTCAAAGCATACCGAGCCGTTACTAGGGAAGCTGCCGCTGAATTAAAACCGATTCCTGAGAGAACGGAACCAGCGGCATCCGATGTGAGGCCAATCGAAAAGCCGTCCAACGTTATCAAAGCTCCTGAGATCAATCAAGAAACTGGTGCGTCCAAACCGCCTCCGCCAACTTCAATTGTCAGACCCGATACACCGCCCGGAGATGATCCAGTTCCGCATTACGCTATGAGGACAACGAATGTGTTCAGGCGTTGGTGGGATGATGCATGGCCGCGTGATTTAGCCACGACACGAGTTGCGCCCGATTCGCCAGTCATCAGCGAGCACCAACGGTTGATAAAATCGGACATGGATTACATGGAGCACTTTACTAAAACCGATTGGTGGAAAGCACTTCGTGCCAGACCTGAAGAGGAATTGATCGACATCGAAGATACTGCGGTTAAGAATTATCGAGGGAGGCTTGCAACAGGAAGCCAGCCAAAACAGGCATACGAAGATGTCGTCTCGAAACTTCCATCAGATGTTCAGGCAATTATGCGACATCGCGATCGCCGAATCCCGATTGAGATTAAAGCTGCTCAAGATTTGGGCGTAGAACCGCCTGATTACACTGGAGACCCGTATTTGGCGCGCCTGACCAACGAAGAAGGCAAAAACATTGTCGATGTCCATGCCAAGATCGGCAATCTCAGCCGACAAATCCGATCTACCATTGGTTCCTTTGATAACTCGCGTGTCTATCAAACGATCAAAGACGGAATCAAAAATGACGTTCAGTACGAACCGATCAAGAAATCGGTGTTCCTACGTGAGCTGACTTCTGCTCGATTGGAGGCTACAGCAGACATGCTCAGAAATATGAAAGGCAAAGTACTGTTCGATTCAAAACAAGAAGCGTTTGCAGCAAGTCCGACCAAACAAATCGCCAAAGTTCGTGGATTCGGCGGGAACGATTATTGGGCACGGACACGGCAGGAAGCAAAATTCTTGGAGCAAAATCTAAAGCCTGGAGGAATGAATCCTCTAAGCCGGATGCAGCAGTTAATTAATACTTATATTCGCAATCCAAGCTTGATAAATCCGTTGCCTCACACCACGAAGAATATGTTCTTCAAGTATGTTCTGGCGCGCGTAGGCAATACCAAATTCAAGTTTGACACGAAAGATTTTTCGATGTCGGAACCAAGCGTACTTCGTAAACGGTTCGATCAGGTGATGCCGTTTACAGAAACTGGCGAACGTATGCCGCAACTGAAAGCAAGTGAGATCGGGACATGGGCTGAAAAACTTGCTTCAAAAGGATTGATGCTGAACAAGCCGTCAACTCGATTCATCTTCGCCAAAGCTGATCCAGCTATGCGCTACTCACTATGGAAATCGTATATCAGAAAAGGAATGGGAGATCAGGAAGCTGCAAATCATGTATGGTTAGATTTGATTCGGTACGATGCTAATTCAGGCGCAATGAGTTTTTGGAAAAACATTCCATTCAATTACTTCGTTCCGTGGCGTGTTGGAACGTACGTCACCTTAGCAAAGCAGTTGACCTCGCATCCGATACGGACACTTCTTTTTCTAGGCTCAGTTGAATATCTCAGGGAGATTGCCTACCGGAAAACAGGTTGGTGGGTGCATTTACCGAGTGATTATCTTGATGCACCATTGGCCGAAGCAATCCAGAATCCGAAAGGTCTTTTAGGCGTTGCTGCTACCACGTTGATTTTCGGGCCTGGCGGCGGTCAAGCTCCGAACACAATCTCCGCTGCAATGGCGGCCTTAAATAACGATCCTGCGCAACGAGCACGAGTAATGAACATGTTTTGGGGTCTGTCGCAACTTTACAATATCCCGCGCGAATACGAAGCATATCGAAAAGATGGTGACAATTCTCATTTGGTGAAGATTCTCGCCAGTGCAGCCCTAAGCGCACATTCTTCTCTCAAATACGAGCCGCGCCGATTAGGGAAATGGTTGCCGGAATGGATGCCTGGGTTAGAAAAATCGAAACTGGTAGCCACAGCCGAAGCGTTGCAGGAAAGAGTTAAGCTCCGTCAGCAACGATCCAAAGCTACTTACGATACACGGCATGGAATATCAGCTTCGTTGGAGTTTAGTCCAGAGGAACAACAGTTGATGGAACTCGAACGATCCGCTGGACGACGATGAAAACGAAAAGATTTCGTGATCCTTCCAAAAGAAGAAAACAATATCTCCGCAAGCGCGATTATTGGCTAGAACTATCACGAAAGTGGAATAAAGAACATCGTGATAATTGCCATATTATCGCTAAACGATACAGATCAGCTCATCCTGAAAGAGTTCAGGCTAGGATGAAGAAATGGAGATTAAACAACAAACCTAAATGGAAGGTTCATAATAAAAAGTGGCGAAAAGCTAATCCTGACAAGATTAAAGGTTATCGTAGGAATTGGGAACTAAAATATCCAGAAAAAGTTCGCGCTAAAAGTACTAAATGGAGACGGGCTAATCCCGACAAGCACGCAGCTTCCAAGAAGAAATGGAGATTAGCCAACTTAAGTCGGTATGTTCAATACTATCACCAAAGAAAAGCTAAGAAATTGTGTCGTCCATTTGAAGATTGTTCTAATAAAATTAGGCTTTTGCGACGTATCTCTAAATTTTGTCATTGGTGCTGCCAGAAACTAGACGCCTCGAATTTCACAATTGACCATATCGTTCCACTAGCTCGTGGCGGACATCATATCAATGATAATTTAGTACCTGCTTGTAAGAAGTGTAATTTTTCAAAAGGCGACAAACTGATAGGTGAATGGGAATATGAACCTGTCTGATAAAACTTGCCTTTTATTCGATAGGGGGATTTTTTGTTCCTGGTCTGAAAAGTTATCGGAAATCTTTGGAAGAACGTTTCTGTACGTTCCCTATAAATCACAGTTCCCAACTTCAACTTCCACACGTATAGGATATGGCTTAAAAAATGTCGAAAGGATATGCGGTCTTGACCCTGATAACCCACGAGATTTTTGGGACGTGGTTGATGAGGAGGCTATCGATCTTTTCCTGTTCCTTGACACAGGCGATGCTGATATTCAAGCACAACTCCGGCGCATGGGACGACGTGTGTGGGGCAGCGGGCGTGCGGATGATCTCGAACTGTTCCGAGCTGATACGAAACGATTGCTAGAAAAGATCGGGTTACCGCAACAGCCGTGGGAAGAAGTCGTGGGCGTGGATGCTCTACGGAAAAGTCTTTACGAGAAGAAGAATTGTGTTTGGGTAAAAATATCAGGAAATCGTGGTGACTCGGAAACTTTTGAGTACGACCCAGACGATCCTGAATCAACCGAGACAGAACTGAAAGGCTTGGAGTACAGACTCGGCACGGTGATGAAAGAGATGCGATTCACCGTTGAAGATGAAATTTATCCCGCCGTGGAAATCGGGTATGACGGGATTTCAGTCGATGGAGAGTACCCGCCTGAGTCACTGCTAGGAATTGAGAAAAAGGATGAAGCCTATTTCGGGGCAGTAGTTGGCTATGACGATTTACCAGAGCAAGTGCGAGAGGTAAACGACAAACTCGCTCCGATCCTTCGCAAATATGAGTGTCGGAACTTCTTCTCAACCGAGATTCGGTTGCCGGAAGATTTGACCCCGTACGTGGTTGACCTCACGATGCGCGCAGGAAGTCCGCCGAGCGAAGTTTACCAAGAAGCAGTCGAGAATTGGGGCGAAGTGTTTTGGTACGGCGCGGAAGGCATTATCGTGCCACTGAAATTCAAGGCTAAGTACTCGTGTCTAGCAATTATCCACTGCGATTACGCAGCGACAACTGCACAGACCGTCCGGTTCCCCGAAGAGATCGCGCCATTCATCAAGCTCAAGAACTATCACATCGTTGACGGACTCAGAGAAGTCTTGCCGCAGCCGGTGCCACTTAAGGAAATTGGATCAGTCGTGGCAATCTCGGATGATCCGCTGGAAGCGATCAGGCTCGTTCAGGAACGAAGTAAATTGATTAAGCCGGGCGATTGCATAGCGAAGGTGGACATGCTGCCAAAGGCGATTGCTGAGTTCAGAAAAGGGGAAGAATTTGGACTAGACTTTGGCGGGTTGCAGTTGCCGGATGAAACCGAGTTAGTAAAGGCTATCGCTTAAAGTTCGTAAAGCGTATCCTCGTAGCGTTTCCAGTCAACGCCTAAAGCGACCGCTAAAATCCGTTCGATATTCGTTGCGATGAAATGCTGTTTCCGGTAAGGAGCGGCAGGATCATCGCCCGGTTCCGAATCATCGTTCGGTTTTCGGTGTGCTTCATACGCCTGATCGAACTCATCAACGTCCTCTTGTGATACGCCGTCATTTTTACACATCAAAACTTCGCATAATTCATGGACAGCCACGAGTGCTTCATACTTCCAGTTCGATGTATTACTTACACTAATGGTCAAGTCACCCTCATTCCAGCGCCAGTCTCCAACGGTTTCGTACCGTTGCTGTTCATGCGGTATGACTTCGATATGAATGTTCACGAGAAGATTGCTGTTATCACACTGATGTTATCCATAACGATCTAAGTTTTTGCTCTTCGATATCATTTAATGTACGTCGATCACGACCAGACACGGATTTTAGTACCTCTTTATTGATCTCCTCGGCCTCAATCTTGACCGAGTGTCGGCCACGGCTGGCAGTAGCCCTTGTCGATCATTACGGGAACACACGTGTGATCTACTGTGCTCCAAGATGATCCGTAAGGCGCGATTACCCCTTCTAATGGAGACTCGTCACGATATTGTGCTCGCACTCGCACGCCTGGGTTAAATCCGTGCGTCCTTCGATATTTGTTCAGGTCGTTTGCTGACTTGTAAAATGCGTCTTCAAGACGTTCGATTTCGGTCTCTGATAACGTCGATACGAATAGGAACGGGAGCGAGAACAGCAAACCGCTTAGTTTTTTTTGCAGAAATGTTCTACGTTTCATTCGTCAGGATAGTTTACTGTTTTTGTCATCGCTTGGTAAAATCGTATCCAACCACAACAGATAGAGCCAATAGGTTTCCAACCGAGCGTTATCATGTGATTTACGGCGTCCTCAAGTGCTCCGTAAGAAGACTCGCGAATAATCATGTAACTCGTGATTTTAACTTTCACCCATGCTGTAATGTGTTTTCTATTGTTTCACCTTCGCGTTGTAAACCCGCCGATTTGCGAGTTTTCGATAGTAGTTGGAATCGCCGCGCTTTTTGGCTTTGCCTTTTCCAGCTTTTCCGCCTTTAGCTCCTTGTTTGCGTAGGAATTTCTTATGTTCCACGTAAATTGATTTCGCTCCCAGAAAGGAAGCCTCCGAAGTTCCAGTTGAAAAACGCAGAAACGTAACTTGTCAGAGGACATTCGCTGGCGACTACGCCTTGCGCTACATCCCTGCTCACTTGCCTCTTACTACCTTGACAGGATTGAACCTTGCTGACTTTGGTCTTGAGACTTGAGCCTTTAATTTTGGTTGCACTATGCTCCATAAGCATGTGCCGCACGCCGGATTCGAACCGGCAAAGCCTTTTCAGGCCAACAGATTTTAAGTCTGTCGTGTTTACCATTTCACCATTGCGGCTGATTGTCAGTTGTGTCGTCACTGTCTTACGCTGCATTATTGCCGGTTTTGTATCTCTCCCTGTAGCAAAAGGTCTTATGCCAAATCAGTTGTGGCGTTCACGACTTCAAGTGTCCAGTCAATTACGCTTGGTTCGGACCGATATAATTCGACTTTATTATCCCGCTCTGTCGGATCGTAATAGCGTCGAATCTTAACCGGAGTCGGAGGAACACCGGGAGATGTTGAAGGCAGGCTTTGACCTTCCTTCATGCCCTTATCACCGAGTCCTTGCCACATTGCAAGCTCAGAAGTCGCTAGATCACGTCGGCGGTGAATCCACTCTGCAATGGTTTTTGATACGGTTGCGCCGTTAAGTTGAATGTCCACATTGGTTTTCAGATTGGTTTTCTGAATCCGTGTACGCAGCTTTAGGATTTCTTTCAGAATGTCGCTGTGTGCCTGAATCCACTCGCCGACCTGCCTTTTCTGATCTGGATACATCGGAGTTTCAAAGTCAAAGTCGGCACAGTACGTCTTTACTTTCGTGCGTAAATCATCGGCTTTTACCTGTAATTCCTTAATCAACTTCATTGCTTCAATTAGTTTCATAATCACCCTTTTAGCGCAAGCTGGTTGCGCTGTCAATATTTATTTTCTTGTTCCGGTTGTAAGCCCGTCGCCGCTCCTGATTCACCGGGTCAGCATCCCAAGCCCGTTTCTGTTCTCGCAACTTGTCACGGTGCTCGCGCCGGTACTTCTTCTCGTACTCTTGGCGGGCATAGGTGGCGCTCATGTGAATGCCCACCTTTCGAGTATCAATTCATTAGCGTGTCCAGTAATAGTGACGATGCGAAAATTGTCTGGTTGTCCAAGTGCGATTTTATTTCCAATTCTGGCTCCGTCATCGAAATGAGGATATGCAAAATGTATGGTATTCTTTTGTCGATCTACCCAACCATCATCGGGATGTGCTGCTTTTATTCCTTCCTTCCGCAACTTTTCTATCCATGCATCCTCTTGGCGTTGTGCTTCGAGGCAACCTTCCACCCGATGTTGGGCAAAATCGTGTTGCCCGCTTACCAATGATATCATATCTATCGGTTTCATTGGTGGGCGTAGGTGGCGCTCATTTTAGTTCTGGTGGAAATTCTCGGACTAGAAGCAAAAATGCACCTACTAAGAATTGCGCCACGAATTTAGCTAGATCGTCGTGATGAAATGAATCCACAACTAATGTTACGCCAGCTAGCAGCAAAACTCCGCGTTGTAAACTTCGTCTCCAATCTTGCTTTCTTGTCTCGCTCATTTTGGTTTTTGATTCATGGCTGCGTCGATTGCGGTGCGGATAAGTTTGGTCTTTTTGCCGAATGCGTTTTGACAAACTCACTCTGTGTGTCACTCATGGAAAAAGCTCTCGCGTAACTCTTGCCTTTCTGCTGCCAGTGCTCGCATTGCTGGCCCTATCCCAGCGTCTCGTAACGCATCGCAATCATAGTTCCATCCATTGCTCCATATTTGCCAACAATGAACAAACATGAAAATATCAACTTTCCACGAACCCTCCGCCCAGCCTTTCGTCGCGCTGGCTAGTCGTGGAATGTAGCGATGATTTTCGAGTGGCCCTGCGTTAATAATTTTACAAGGCAACCAAGTAACAAGTTGCCGAAGCCAACTCCGGCAAGCATGGCAAAATCTGGCGGCAGTCGCCGTGGTAGATGGTGGTGTAATCATCCTCGTAATACGGTTTAGGTAACGCCATATTGTTTGGCCTCTAGGAACGAAAAAGCTCACCCCGAAGCCGCTCCACTTCGGCTCGTGCCAGTTTTCCTGCTTCGCTAAAATCCTTCTCGCTCGCCGCCCCCATTTCTTTTGGTTTCTTGCTGCCGTTAGGTCTATTCACACGTGCACTCCAATACCTAGCACGATCAAGTTCTCCGCTATAGTTTCCTAAGAACGTGAACAGATCGCGCCGGTGCACGCCTTTATCGCCCTTGCGCCGTTCGGCTGCGTAGTAGCGTTCGAGCAAAGCCAAATCTTGTTCTTGGAAGTCGATCTTGCGGAATGCACGGACTTCCTTATCAGCCCAGCCGGTATTGTGGCGGCGCTGAAAAAGGTCTGCGATGCGTTTAGCGGTCGGGGAAGTCGGTAAACGCATGATCTGGCGGATGTCAGAAAGAGTCATTTTTTAGGAACGTAAATGCGACCACATTTATGGCACTGCACCACTTTTGTAAAGAAATTCCAAAAAACCGAGGAGTTCATCCGGTCGTTCACCTCTAGTTTGCAACCACACGGTAAAAATCCAGGCGCTGGCAGGATTTTTCTTTTTCGGGTCGCTTTTGTTTTCATGGCTAGTAAATCTTGTCCAAATATCGACCGGCTTTGTAATCAATATCTGCTTGGCAATCGGCGCACCAACCTTCGTACATTGCGAAAACGGCTCGATGTTTAGGACAAATCTTGAATCCGCTCGGATACCTTTTGAAAAGCATTTTCACTTTTCGCAAGCTTAAAATTATTGGCTTATCGCTCTTTTTCATTCTGCACTAGTTTCCACAGACACAATTCGCATAAATCCATCGTCTTAATATCTCTGTAAACTTCGTTCTTCCCGCACTCAGAACAGATTCTCTTTTTGCCGTATTCCAGATTCAATTCTTGAACATGTTCCGATTCCCTAAGCCTAGTTGTTTTCTCACTGCCGTTTTCGTTATTGCGAAGCAAGAATGATGGTTCGTTGGCTTCGGGAAGTGAAGCTCTCCTGACTTTTTCAAGGAATGAACGATGCCGTGGCAATGTCGGCATAACCATCTTAGACCGGAGTTTCTAACTGAATCGAGGGCGGGTCGATAAAATAAATGATGCAGGTCTATCTTTTCTGAGCTTGCGCAGATCGAACATCTTTTCTTGACCGATCTTTCTTTTCTAATTTTGATCTTTTTCCATTCATTTGAATCTAGGTACTGTTGATATGAAAACATGTCTTAGAGCTGCTTCCCTGAGTTTAAGCAAAACGAGACTTTTATCACCACTTTTGGTGATTTCAGCCTTTCTGGTACCGCTTGCTGCTTCCCTTGAGATGAAGTTTCCGTGACGTTTCATCTTTACTCACGCCCTCGCTTGGCAGAACGCGCTCTCCAAACTAAACCGGACGTTTTCTCGTTCGCCCCGATGGTTAAGATCGGTTTCCAGCTTCCCGTAAAATCTCGCTGAACCGGGTCTGACTTTTAAGGCGGTACCCGAGCCAATTACCCTGGCGCGGTGATAGGAGACACTGCAGGGCAAAAAGAGCCACTCAGGTCTGAAAGGTTTGACACAAGACGAACCCGAAATGCGCACGGCCAACCTTGCGCATCTCTCCTGAGTGGCTTTCGAAATATCAGGAATGTTTTCATTTGTGTCAAGCCTGTTCAGAACAGGCAATGTCCGACGTTCACTTTGGAGAGGGCAAATCATCTTGTCAAGGGAAATTCACTTCCATGTCGAATAATCTAAGCAACCGATAATCTTCAGTAATCTCTTCGCCTTCCTGAATGTCTCGAAGAGCGAACGGCCACAATTTAGTTTTCGAACGGGCGCAGTTGGGGCTGTCTGCGTGGTTGATGAAGACTTCTTGATCTTCCGGCGTCCACGGCAGGAATACGCCCTCGCCCTCGTGAATCTTACGCGTGGCGAACGATCCTGTGCCGTGAATAGGAGACGGCGAGTACCGGATATTTTCAAGTCCAGAAAAGGCGATTTGGTGTAACTGTGCATTCACCATGCCTGTTTCCTCGTGTGCGCGGAGCGATTCGGAGTCGGTGTTTTGTTCATAAAGGAGGAGGCCAAACTTTAGCTATCTGCGTGTAACCGCAACGAAGGCAGACCCGGCGCATTTGAATCCAACCGTCATTCCAAACCCTTTCCCATTTTGACCACTTATGGAAGAACCAGCAGCGTTTCATGTAATCCCCAGCTCTTCCAATTCAAAAACAGCGTGGTCGAAGCTTCTAATTACCCGGCAACGCCAATGATTCGGCAACTTACTCATACGAAGAAACATTTGGGCTTGCTCAATGGTTAAATCTCCTCCGTCATATTTACATTCCCAGCAACAGGCAACGGCGAACCCTTCAACGTCAACCGAAAAGATAAAATCGGCTACCCCGCGCTTCTGGGTCGTCCTTTTGTCCATTCGGCTCTCGATGAACTCGATCCCTTTGATGCCGAGCAACCCACGGATCAACTTGTGTAAATCCCGCTCGGATTTCACTTCTGACTTCGCGAGTGCCTCCTCCGGTGTGAGCACGCCAAGCTCTTTACGGCGGGCCGGGGAAATACACTTCACGAAGTTTGGCGGTAGAAATGGGGGTTTCATGGAATTTTGAGAAAGATTGCCAAAGAACACAGTCCAGCTCCAAATGACCAAACAGCAGCTGCATATGATTTAGCTAAAGTGAAACTGGATGACATCACAAAAAATAGCACCGCTGGAATTAAAAGTATCCATTGCTCTGCTTTCATAGCAGCAACCCCTGCTCTCTAGCCCAAGCTGGATGGTCGTGAATTTTCCAATGACAGAACCTACATATGGCCACAAATTGCGTTTTATCCAGCAACCGCTTTCCCCACCGGCCTCTTCGGTGATGAACATCTGTAGCGCACAAGGGAGCGCAGCCTATGACCTGACAGAAAGGATGCGCTTGCAAGAATAATCCACGAACCGCTTTGTATTGGCGGAGTTGAGCGGCGCGTTTAGGGCTTACTTTAGCGAGAGAAGACTTTTTCATAAAGGCTTCGTCGATTCCAAGCTTGAACCGCTTCTTCCATAGTGGAAAAGAAATTGGTCTGAGCATAACAAGAATCGCAAGCAATGAAGTAATTGAAGGAAGTTGCTGGTTTCAATCTGGTCATTCGTTCTATCTTCGCTGATCCACAAAATGGGCATTTCAAAAGCTTTGACAGTTTTGTTTTCATCCGTTCTTTGCGCTCTACAAGTCTCTCATCGTGGCTTTCTCGAAACTTAAAAGGCTGCGGGCACATTCGAAGCTCGCTTGGGTCGCTGACCATTCGGCAATGATCCGCTCGGCCTCGTCATATTGCACCGAAAGTTCCTGCAATTTTACGCCATAAGTTGCTGAGGATCGTGCCAAGTGCTCTGCGGCAGTTGCTGTTTGGCCATTTTTAAGCTCTTTGACGACTTCAACGCTCAGAATTGCCTTTCTCCTATCTGCGTCGTATTCCCGTACCATTTTAGCATGTCCGACTTGAGTGGCCAGTTTATGCAGTTGGCGCGTAGATGATTTTAGTCGGTCGGCTACTCGCTGGCTGTCGCTGTGATCGGCTAAGCTCATTTGAGTCCAACTTCCCATTTGGTGTTGTAAACTCCTGGAAACAACTGGATTTGGACGTTGCCAGATTGTCGTAACGCTTTTTCAAACGGCATCAGGCTGATATTGCCTTCTTTATCCGTGATTCTTACATAAGGCGGCTTAAAGAATGCGTTACGTGGGTCTTTATTGCGCGTATCATCTTCGAAAATGATTACCAAAAGAGATATGCCCGAAAGAAGGAAGCAAGCTAAAACCAAAAGTTCGATTACTCTCATTTTCATTTGCCTTCCTCGTCCAAAATCAGTTGCCGGTTTCCATTTTTGAAATGGTTGATTATTTGATTCGTTCGTATTGCTGTATGGTGTTCCCCGTGGTGCTTCGGACAAAGCCATCGGACTTCCAACGGTTTAGCGTAATCGTCGTGGTGCTTATGTGCACGCTCTCCGCAGATTTCGCAACCTTGTCTGTGTAATCGTCCCGACTGTATTGCATTATTCGCTATGCAAATTGCCGCCCATTTTAGCGGATTTCTAAGCCGATATCGTTTTATCGAAATGTACCGATTTTTTTGTACTTTCCCGTTAGCTCGCTGTCGTGCTGCCTTGGTGCGACTCCGTTCTCTCTCAGCTAGAATCCAGTCTAAGTCGGTGGCGTTCAAAAGCGCAACGCGTTCAGATGTATCCTTTCGGGCGCACATCTTACATTTTCCTAAGTGACCGTCTGTCATTTTGGGATGCTTGTAGAATTGGGATAATGGCAATTTAGAATGGCATTTGAAACATATTTTCATGTCACAACACTAGAGGCTATTTCACTGATTGTCAAAACGGAATTTTCTCCTCTTCATATTCTCGTTGATCCATCTCTTGTTTTGCACGGAAAGCTTCGCTCTCTCGCCGATATTCCATCAAGGCTTTGATTAGCGCGGCGTCATCTTTTCGGATTTCTTTGCCTTCGGCGACTTCGGCCAGTTTCTTGTCTGCCCAATCGTGCGCATACCAATGAAGTTGTTTTTGGCTTAGTTCGGCTAGTCGTTTCCCTTTGTTCTTACTGAAATGGAGTACGTAATCTTGCCAATTCGTCGGATTCTGTTCTACTTTTTCTAGTCCTCTGGATGCGGTTGCGGCTTCTTTTTCGCGCGCTTCTTGGCGTTCCTCAATGCGCTCGTTGTCGAACCCGCCAAGAGGGACTTCCTCTGCCGGAGTAGTACTCAAGCCCGCGTCAATCAAAACGACGACATGAGCGAATACGGCGCGCGCAGCCCTGCTTATGGCGCGTGTCTGAGCCATTGCTCGGCCTGCATACTCTGGACGGCTTCCCCAGGTTTGTTTTCCGTACTTGTCCAATTCATCAAACCCGACAAATCCGTCTCCAGTACCGATGATCTCGCCCCGGCTATTTCGGATGTAGCCTTTTGCTTGATAGCCGATCTGTGCTCCGTCGCTCGCATAAGCGCGCTCGGCAGAGTCGGCTCCAGCACAACAACCATGTGCCGCAGCGATTGCTTCCCAGCCTTCAACTTTCACGTATTTCTTTCCCTTGATCTCAACCGCGGTTTTCTTGACAATATCGCCGCAAACGCCAGCAACATTGGTTGCGATTCGGTAAAGGTCAGCCGGATTAACGACTGCCAATTCTTTTGTGGACTCGGTGGTTTCGTTCATGATGCACATTTGTTACGGCGCAATTCGGAACGGCCTGTCCTCGTGTGATTCTCGCTCTGCTGCGTCAGTGTTTTTCATCCTAGCTTTTCCAAACGATTTCGGCGATTCTCCGGCGTAGCCACGCAAACTCGCTTGGTTCACTCGTAGTAGGTGGCATCGGCGTAGGTACAGACGCAGATGTGATAAGTCCGAGATAGCCAGACAATCCTTGTTGTCGCGCAAGTTGATTGTCAAACGGTTGTCCTAGAAGAGTGCCAAGATTAGGTGATGATGATGGTAACGGTAATATAGAACCTGGTAAAAACATAATTTATTTTCCTCCCCTTTTGACTGACACATTGATGTTGGGCAGTCGCCCCAGAATGTCTGTCAACATCTCTTTTAGATAGCCGACTTCAGCCGTGAATCGCTTGTCGTGAAACTGCATTTGGCCTTCGAAACGCTTCTTGTCCGCGTCTAAGTTTTCCTCGCGGACTTTCACGGTCGTCTCCCGCTTGGCTTGTTCAATCTCGAATTCTTGCCGTTTCTTTTCGAGTCCGATCATGTGCCGAAGCTCGCGCTCTTGTTTGTCGAACTCTTCTTGCTTCTTGGACTTGGATATTTCGAGATCGCTAATCTGTCGTTTTAGAGTTACGATCTGTTCGGTCAAATTACTGACCTTCTCAACTCCTCCAATCTCGCGTAGGTGACGGAGTATTTCTTTTTCTTCTTTGCTGGCTATTACTATCATGTTTACCTCACTTTTTACGTGCTATCTATTCCTCGGCTTCGGTGTTTCGTGTCCTAAAATACTTATCCAGTTGTTTCAATGCCCAGACTAGCCCGGCAGCTTCGGCTCCTAGCTTGTGCTGTAGATCGCGGATGTCGGAAAGGTTTTGAGCGCCGCTAGATTCAGGGTTTCCCCCTCGTGGTACTCCTAGCGCTTCGCCTTCGCCCGAAGTTAGGGCTTTCGCTGTCCCTTCAGAATGCGTTGGCTCGGGTAGCACAACCGCGCTCAAAATGTTGCTACCAGATAACTCGTTGGTAGCCCCGAGTTGAGCGGGCGGGGCGCTACTCTCCTCTATCAGAGGATTACTCGGCTTCGGCCTACTCCCGCCGCTCAAATCTGAACAATTCACACAGCGTCCCTCTTCGTCGATCTCGGACTCGTCAAACATCTCGTGGCCGCACGCCGGAGCCACGTAGGTTTCGATAAACTCGCCGTCTTGATAGTGGCCGGTCATTTGTGGCTCGCTTTCTCCATCTCGGCCATGCGTTTCATGTCGACTAACGCAATCTCGTTCGTTTCAAAGAAGCGGACTGGAGATACTTTCGGCAGTGACGAGCTTGCATCATAAATCTTCATGGCTGCTAGTGGCGTGTCGAAAAACTCCTCAAGCTTTTTCCCTTCTATCCCTGCCAAGGTTACAACCCATCCAGCTCGGCAATGAGTGTTTTGGCATGTATGCCAAGTTGACATATCCAACGCTTTTGGATTTGATGCTGCTTCGTAAACTTTCTGATGGATGTTCTCGATGATAGGCACTGATACTTTTACGGCGTCAGTTGGCCGACTATTTTTTAGGCGGGAGCAGCGGGAGCAGTCGGAGCAGTAGGAGCAGCCGTAGCAGTCGGAGCAGCGGGAGCAGTAGGAGCAGTCGGAGCAGCCGGAGCAGCGGGAGCAGTAGGAGCAGTCGGAGCAGCGGGAGCAGTAGGAGCAGC
>Ga0066700_10000022_pt1 | contig 32547 bp, 29 predicted proteins | sample GraSoiAngelo_149_FD_66460 | JGI IMG/M metagenome (GOLD analysis project Ga0066700, IMG submission 66460) | Grasslands soil microbial communities from the Angelo Coastal Reserve, California, USA - 14_1009_09_30cm | ecosystem: Environmental > Terrestrial > Soil > Grasslands | place: USA...
CGTTGTAGTAAGAAAAAGGCCACCACTCCGGCAAAAAAATGGGCACGCCACCGTATGCGATCGAAAGCATGTAAAACGGCAAAGGAACCCACAGCAGCAAAAGTGGCCACAGCCGGTGATTGCAGATCCCACTCATTGCCGTTCCCATCAGCAGAAGGAAGACCCAAAGCCTCTGCCATTTCCCTTCCGCGACATTCAGTTCTGCTGACTTCAGAAAATAACTGCCAGCGACTGGCAAATTGTGCGTGCCTGGGTGTGGGGGATAGCCGGGGCGGGAAGTCTTCTGCTCGATTGCTCGTGCCGAATAAGGACCGTTGGCGAATTCCAGTGGGTTGCGATAGATGATCGCGTTGTAAGCAAGCCAAAGCACCGGAGCCGCCCCCACCAGCAGAGTGAACTTTCTGAGATCCTTCACTCCGAAAAGTTTAGTCTTAAGAAACACGGCCACTGCGGTAGCGAGTGTCACCAGAGTCAGGAACCATCCGTCGTACCGGGTGAAGCACGTTCCCACCAGACACAGACCGCACTTCATCAAGGAAGAGGAAGCAGAGGCTTGCAGTTCCGGATCTCCCAGAATTGCTTGCTGCGCGAATTCGAAGAAGTACACAACTGTCCAAACAAACAGAGCGAGGTACAGAGCCTCGGTCATTGCCGTGGTTTGCAAATAAATCAGATTTGGATTCGCAGCATAGACGATAGCCGCCAACCATGCGGAAATTTTTGCCGCCGCATCCGATTGCGTACGAAAACTCAATGCGCTCCGGACCAGTCGGAAGATTCCGATCGTCCCGAGCACATAAGCGATCATCGAAGGAACCGAGGCGCCAACTCCCGTCCGCCACGCCCAAGCCGAGAATAGAAATGGAATCATCAGCAGGTGCGGCAGCGGCAGCCACACTGTGCCCAGTTGCAGCAAGCCGGGGGTACGCGAGTCGAAAACCCGCCGGGCAATATTGATGTGCGCTACAGCGTCGCCGTAAAGGAGTACAGCGTCATGGCGGAAATAAAAGATGAAGGAGATGACTGAAATAGAAGCTGCAAGGCCCGCCACCAGCGCGGTTTCGCGATCCAAACGATGGGTAGCGGGATGACTCATTCCAGGTGAGTGAGTTCGCGAAAGATTTGGAAGCGTGCTTCGATGTCCTCCTGGGTGAGTGACTGCAGGCGTTCGGTGCCAAATTGCTCCACCGTGAATGATCCCATCACCCCACCGTAGAACAGAGCTCGCTTCAGCACTTCACGATTTAGTTCCCCTTGCGATGCGATGTATCCCATGAACCCGCCGGCAAAGGAATCTCCCGCGCCGGTTGGATCTTTCACTTCTTCGATAGGTAGCGCGGGGGCACGAAAAGGATGGCTGCCCACGCCGAATGTTCCTTCGTCAAAGAAAATAGTGGCGCCATATTCGCCGTGTTTGATGACCAGCGCCTGTGGGCCCATATCGAGCACCTTGCGCGCGGCGCGCGCCAGGCTATTGTCGCCGGCAAGCATCTTAGCCTCGCCATCGTTGATGAGCAGCACATTGACCAGTTTCAGGGTCTCGATGAGTTCCTTGTGTGCTCGCTGGATCCAGTAGTTCATGGTATCGCCACCGGTTAAGCGAACTCCTCCCATCTCCGTGCGCACCGCGGTTTGGAGGCTGGGATGAATGTTGCCCAGGAAAAGAAATTGCGAGTCTTTGTATTCCGAGGGGATGCGCGGTTTGAATTGTTCGAAAACGTTTAGTTCGGTGAAATCGGTTTTAGCTTCGTTCAGGTTCTCAAGATAGTGTCCGCCCCAGCGGAAAGTCTTGCCTTTGGCGCGCTGGATGCCACGAGTGTCGATGCTGCGTTTCTTGAAGACATTTTCACTATCGGTGGTGAAGTCTTCACCCACAACTGCAACTATCCGCACCTCGGTGAAGTAGCTGGCCGCGAGGGAAAAATACGTAGCTGAGCCGCCCAGCACACTGTCGGCGCGCCCGGCAGGAGTAACGATGGAATCGAAGGCAACGGAACCAACGGCTAGAACGCTCATTATGCTGTCTTATCTTCCAGATATTTTTCCAGAATAAGCTTGAGTTTCTGGCGCGTGGCTGCGGGAATTTTGTCGCGCTCCGTCAGAATTGCATGCGCCAGCGCCGTGGCACACTTGCAGGACCGGCCCTTGGGCATCGCGGCAACTGTCTCGCGGACCACTTTACAGGCATTCTCTGCGTTTTTCAGCAGCACTGCGACAATCTGGTCCACCGTAACCGAATCATGGTGAGGATGCCAGCAGTCGTAATCCGTCACCATGGCGACCGTCACGTAACAGATCTCGGCTTCACGCGCGAGCTTGGCCTCTTGCAGGTTGGTCATCCCGATCACGTCCATACCCCAGGTTCGATAAACATTTGATTCCGCCTTCGTGGAGAACTGGGGACCTTCCATACAGAGGTATGTTCCACCGCGCTTACCGACCACCTCAGCTTTCTGGCAGGCTGTCCCAACGACTCTGGCAAGTTCAGGGCAAATCGGATCTGCGAAGGCGATGTGTGCGACGATGCCATCTCCGAAAAATGTGTCTATACGATGCCGGGTACGGTCAAAGAATTGGTCAGGGATGACGAACTCCAAAGGTTTGTGTTCCTCCTTCAACGAACCCACGGCGGAGACTGACACGATTCGCTCGACGCCCAACTGCTTGAAGCCGTAAATATTGGCGCGAAAATTCAGCTCGGTTGGCAGGATGCGGTGGCCGCGACCGTGCCGCGCCAAAAACGCAACTTTCCTGCCTTCAAGCGTGCCCAAAACGTACACATCGGAAGGATCGCCAAACGGAGTCTGCTGACGGAGCTCGCGTACTGCAGTCAGCCCGGGCATTGCGTAGAGTCCGCTGCCGCCGATGATCCCAATTTCCGCCTGTGACAAGTTTTGCCCCCAAGGAGAGTCTTCGCTACGAAACAAAAGGGTGATTATACAAAAAGGCCGGAACGTGCCTTCGCTGAAGAATTCTAATCTGTGGGAAGGCGTCTACGAGGACGCTCGAAGTTACGCCGCTGCAGTCTTACTGAACGATTGAACTGCCTGCTCTTCACTGTCATAGACCTGAAAAACAGTGAGCAGTTTGGTGACTTGCAGCAAGTCGCCGACTCGCTGGGTCAGGTTGGCCAGCTTGATAGAACCGCCAGCGTTGTTGGCCGTGGTATACAGCGCCACCAGAGTCCCAAGCCCGCCGCTGTCGATGTAGTTCACGCCACCAAGGTTGAGCACGATGTTCTTATTGCCCGGGATCAGTTTTTTAACCGAGTCACGCAAGCTGGCGGACTCCTCGCCGAAAACAATGCGACCACCACAATCGACGATCAAAGCACCATCTATCGTTCGAGTACTCAGTCTTAGTTGCATACAGGGCCTCCAGAGGCTTTCGGACATGCCGACTTAGCCCCAAAGGGTATCCCTTGTCACGCCTCTTCGCAAGCGCTTCTTGAGGTGAGGAAAGCCTTACTTCCCGCCCACAAAGCCATGCCATCACGCGCCAGCAGGAGCTAAGGCCGGTTCTCAAATGGGGTCACGACGCACGGTATAATGACTTACCCACCCATGAGCTACCAGGTCCTGGCGCGTAAGTACCGTCCGCAGAAATTTTCTGAGGTTATCGGGCAAGAGCATGTTACCCGGACCTTGAAAAATGCCATTGAGCAGCAGCGGACTGCTCATGGATACATTTTTAGTGGACACCGCGGCATCGGCAAAACCACAGTCGCTCGCATCCTGGCCATGGCGCTGAACTGCCGCTCTTCTGACAAGCCTTTATCAGAACCTTGTGGAATTTGCGAGTCATGCACTGAAATACGTGCCGGGAATTCGGTTGACGTAATTGAGATTGACGCAGCTACCAATCGTGGCATTGATGAGATCCGTGAACTGCGCGAAGCAACTCGGTATCGACCGGCGCGCGATCGTTTCAAGATCTACATTCTTGACGAGGCTCATCAGATAACTGATGCTGCGTTTAACGCCCTGCTGAAAACGCTCGAGGAGCCACCAGGTCACGTGGTTTTCATGCTGGCCACTACTCAACCCGAAGACATTCCGCAGACTATCCGCTCACGCTGCCAACATTTCAGTTTTCGCGCGGTCAGATTTGAGGAGATTCTCGGACAACTGAAAGACCTTGTGGCTAGAGAAAACCTCGAAGCCGCTGAAGATGCCTTGGCGCTGGTTGCCGAAGGAGGCGACGGCTCAATTCGTGACGCACTTTCTATTCTGGATCAGGCCATCGCATCCTCCAGCGGTCGACTGAGTTTGGATGAAGTGCGGCAACTCGTTGGCGCCGCGCCGTCCGGAGTGCTGGAACAGATTATGCAGTCTGTCGCTCAGGGGTCCAGTGAACAGGTGTTGCGGGTAGTGGATCAACTGATTAGCGAAGGTCACAGTCCTACCCATTTCGCGCGGCAGATGGTCCGATTTCTTCGCAACGCCGTCATTGCCAAAATAGCCGGCGCTGATTCTTCTTTGCTACAAGTTTCGGGTGATGAACGTAAACGAGTGGCGCGCGTTGCTGAATTGTTCAGTGAGGAAGACCTGGCGCGTCATCTACAAATCATGCTGCGCACCCACGGTGAACTTGGTTACCGCCAGGAACAGCGTTTTCATCTGGAGCTGGGGCTGCTGAAGATGGCGCATGCACAGCGACTACTCCCGATCGAACAGTTGCTCAGTCAGGCAGGTGTAGGAAACGTGCAGCGCCCGGCGGGCAAGCCTTCCATTGTTCCGGAAGCTAGGAAGCCCGATCCTCCGACGGCTCGCCCGAATTATGTTTCACCGTTCGCTGCCGATTCAGCGCGCAAGGGTGGATCAAAACCCGAGCAGCTATCGACTGAAAACTCTCCTTCCGCCCCGTCAAAGGTCGTGGCAAGGACGAGCAATCCGCCTGTTGTTATGGGGGCGGCTGCTCCGGCATCGGTAACCGAAAAGGTGGAAGAGATATCGGCACAGATGGATCCTGCGCGTGAAAACCAGCCCGCGGAACACCGCGATCTCCCCAGTGCTGTGCTGGATGCTTTAGGCGGGGCGGGACATCGGGTCCTGGTATCGCTGCTCGATGGCGGCGAGTGGGAGGTTCAGGGGGATGAGCTCCGGATCAAAGTAACTGCATCCGCAGCCGTGATCGACATGTCGCTGAGCGCGGAGGCAAAGCGGCTACTGACCGCAACTGCCAGCCAAATTCTAGGCCGGCCGGTCAAGCTGAGAGTGGTTCCGGGAAGCGAAGTGCAGCCTGCGCCGACAATTCGTAGAGCTTCCAACGGCGGGAGTCGTAGCCGCGTGGAACAGAACCCGGTTGTCCGCCGAATGCAAGAGAAGTTCGGAGCTGAAATCAGAACAGTCATTGATTATAGGGAGAAACGGTAGAGCAGGTGTTAGGTGTTAGGTGTCAGGTTTCACTCCTGCGATGGCTGGACGCCGCAATCGTACTGAATCGGATCCTAAGACCTGACAGCTGCGACCCGAGACCGAGGTTTTCAAAGATGAGCGGATTTAACTTGCAAGACCTGATGTCTCAGGCCAAACGGCAGTACGAAGTACTCCAGAAGAAGATGGAGGAAACTGTCATTGAGGGTTCGTCCGGCGGTGGCAGCGTAACCGTGCGTATGGATGGAAGGAAACAGGTGCTGAGCATCAAGATTGATCCTGAGGCCGCCAAGGCCGCGGATTTAGAAATGCTTCAGGATTTGATCACGGCTGCCATCAACGGCGCCGGCAGAAAAGTGGATGAAGCGATGCAGTCCACCATGGGCGGCATGCTGGGTGGGATGGGACTGAGCGGGCTGTGAGTTTCCTTACCTGTTGTCATTCATCAAGCAAGAGTATTCATCACATTCTTGATTTCAATTCACATCTATGAGTCGTTTTGCTGAACCCATGGTGCGTCTTATCGAGGAACTAAAGAAGCTGCCGGGAATTGGCAGCAAGACGGCGCAGCGGCTCGCCTTCTACATCCTGCGCTCAAATGATGAGGACGCCGAGGCTTTGGCGGCTGCGGTGCGCGACGTCAAGGCCAGCCTGCGTCTATGCTCGGCTTGTAACAATATTACCGACGTGGACCCTTGCGTGTACTGCACCAGCCCCACTCGAAACCAGCGGCTGGTTTGTGTTGTCGAGGAACCCACGAACATCGCGGCGATCGAAAAGTCCAAGCACTTTAACGGCGTCTATCACGTGCTGCATGGAGCGATTTCACCGTTGCATGGTGTCGGTCCCGAACAATTGCGTATTTCCAACTTGACGCGGCGCGTAGAAGGCGGTCAGGTCGAGGAAGTGATTATTGCAACCAATCCCACCGTCGAGGGCGAAGCCACCGCTGTCTATCTCTCGGAGCAACTGAAGCGCCCTGGACTCAGGGTGACACGTATAGCCATGGGCATTCCGGTGGGCAGCGACATCGAATATGCCGACGAGATCACGATGCTGAAAGCCATGGAAGGACGCCGCGAACTGTAAGTTGCCTTCAAGTCAAACCTCCGAGTGCGTACACCGCCAACCTTGCCACGTTATGCAAAAGTTTTGACGGGTCAAGAACATAGTGCTTCGAGTTCGCCCCGACAGGTAAATCCGCTAACCTATTTACCGATTTATTATCAGAGAGTTACACGCCTCATATTGCGGAACGGATGAAAATCGCGTCGTGGCATTCGGTTTGCACTTCCAGCACCTGCTTACTCGTTTCCTCGGTTCTGTGGCTGACGCGGTGATCCGGAGATACAAAGGATCTGGTCACAAAAAGGACCAGCCACTCTCGGCGTCAGTTTTGCGCCGCGCTGCGATGTAACCGCATCTCAACTCGACGCTACTAAAAACCGGGCCAACCAGCCCGGTTTTTTGTGTTTGAAATTTACCTTAGGAAGCATTACGGATTCTCGCCGCCTATCGCGGGCGGAACAACATTTTCGGGAGGCGAACTGGATTCTGCCTCCAGAAAGTAATTCACCTCTTCGCCAGCGGGCAAAATACCCTTTGGTAGCTCACCGCGATTGTATTCCGCCATGCGGTTCTTCCACTTGAGGAAGTCGGTAATGTTTTGCGGTTCTATGCGGACTTCGACACGGCGAAGGCTCGCTAAAAGAAGATTCATTTCGTAGCGAAACCCGACTGCTGTGCGCAGATTCCTGGCGCCGGTCCGCGCGACCTTGACAATTCGATTATGGTATTCCAGTAATCCCCAGCCCACAGGCAGTTCGTCCAGGCAAACCAATTGCCTGGGAGTTAGGTAGAAACGTTCACATCCCACACCGGTGTCAGGTTTCTTCCGAAATCGTTTGCCGCGATCAGCAAGGAAATCGGCACGCGAAATCTTGCATTCGACGAGGACAGAGTGGCAGGAGCGCTTCCATCCAATAGCGTCGGGCATCTCGCCGCTGATGCAGGCTTGCTCGGAAAGGACAACCCCGCAGCGATAAGCACGCAACCACTCCACCGCTTTTTGGACCAGTTGAGAATGCGTCATGAAACATCTGTACTCGCCAGGTGGAAAACAGGAAAGTGACTGAATGGCTTCGCCTGGAAATCAGCCTCTACATGTAGCCAGATTCAGCTTTATTTGGCGTTTTCCTGGTTTGCGCATCGCCTTGACACCCCCAATTACCTCCGTAACATGACTGCTCTTAGGTTCCGCATTACGCTTACGGGTAACCAAAATTTCCAGGAGCCGCGTATTCTCACGGCAGACACAAATAGAGCGAGTCGGACCGCCTCCGCTCGCGCCTTCGTCCACAGCCTCAACATCCTGGTGAAGTACGTGCGCCTTTATGGCTTCGGACACAAGCGCACTGAGGGACAATTCAAAATCACATGGAATGAATTGCAGCAAGGTCTACCCAAGGGTACGGATGGCGGGTTTTTGCTGGGAGTCTCCGAACATACGCTGTTGCTGGACGGAATTGCCCTGGAAACAGGCCAGGCGGAACGCAGCTTTGCACAGCTACTGACCACTGCCGGGCTAGCCAGCATTCACTTTTCCAACCAGGTCACAGTGGATGATTTTGCGCGCCTGGTGCGGGCATTCACTATGGGCGGTTCCAAGGCCCAGGATGTCGTCAAGCAGATCAAGGACGCTTTTGGAGACAATAAAAAGGCCACAATAAGGATCAATGAAGTCAGATTTGTCGCGGCGGATCCGGGCACAGGCGACATTACCATTGCGGCGCAGATTGCCGCGCAGACTCTCGGTCCGGAGTTCAAGCAATGGTTGAATGATCCGCAGAAATTGCTGCAGCTCATTGCTGCTGCGGAGGGCGCGCATAGCGGCGGCGGCGGTGAAGCGGGCGGCGCGCCGGTGGGCAGCGTCCCCACAATGCGCATCGCGGGGAATGCACGCATTACTGAGGGTACGGCCGGAGCAGTGTGGACCGGCGGAGTTGTGCCCTTGCAGGAAGAGGAAGTCATCCAAGCCATACGCCTTCTCACCCGATTTGGAGAAGTGGGCAGCGATCCCAACGTTCAGCCCGAGCAGTTGCAGAAAGAACTTACCAAGACTGATAGCAATACCAAGCTCAACGTCCAACAACTGCTAGAAAGTCTGGCCGCGAATGTCCCTACCGAAAATACGGACACACCACTTCTCATGAAGGCGGCTGAACATATGGCTATCCGCTTCGCCCTGGAACGTTTTCAGAAAGGCGAAGTCAAGGTCAATGCGGTGCATCAGATGCTGGAACACATGAGCCGTCAGATGGACACGCTGCGACAAATCTTAAAGCTGCAGGAAGACAAGATGAGCAAGGCCGGGATCCTGGTCGAATCCCATGCCGACATCCTGGACCGAATGTTCTGGGCCGAGGTGCCCGAGGCTGGAAAGAAGAGCGTGCTGCTCTCCCATGAAGCTCCCTGTGTGCCGGCGCGCAACGTGCGACAGTTTGTCGAATTGTTGCTGCAACGCGGGGACAAGGAAGCTGCCTCTTCCATCCTGCAAAACTACTTTAGCTGCCTGGATGCGAGAGATGTTGAACCCCGTCGCAGAACCGCGATCGGCTTGGCGCAGTTGGCCGATCTATTTGCCGGGCCAGGAGGTGACTTGCTAGGAGCGGCCATTCGCAAAGTGGGAGAAGCGCTGAGCAAGGAGCCGGATCCGGAGATGCAGAGCCTGCTTAGTGCTGCGTTTGTGCGGCTCAGCTCGGAAGCGAGCACCCGCAAACTCTATGGCGCCCTGGGTGAAGTTTGCCACGGAATGGATTTGATGACCAAGCATCGGCCGGTGCTCGCCAATGAGTTGCGGCCACGCATTGGGGTGGAAAACCGTTTGCCGGAGTTCATCGAAGAGGCTCTCCGCTCGCCACAAGTACCTCAAGATTTGCTTCAGGTATTACGCCGCACATCGCAGGCAGCTGTGGAACATCTGGCTGACCGGTTCTTTCGCTGCATGCGTCGCGACGAATGTGACCGCATGGTCGACGTGGTGAAAGAACTGGGTCCGACTGGGCTGCAACAGCTCCGGGAAGTATTGCGAACAGGTCAGCCACGCCAAGCCGCCTCAGCGGTCGGACTCCTCAGCCGTCTGGACGTTCCCACTCTGTTGGAGCTGTTGCCTGCTCGCCTGCCAGAGTGGAACCGGTTTTATCACGACGTCGTAGTTCGCCAAATCGCTTACGGAGCTGCTCACGATCGCGGCCGGTCTCTGCTAGAGCTGCTGGAAATCCTGGACCCGCTGGTTCTGCCCCAGGCTGTCGACGAGATCGGTATGAGTGGCGATCGCACCGCGGTGCCGCCGCTAGTTGTCATGGCGGAAGCAGGCGATGCGCAAGGACGTTCGCCGCTGGTGCAACTGAAAGCCGTGGAGTCTCTCGGCCGGCTGCGGGAAGCGGAATCTGTTGCGGTGCTGCGCAATCTTCTGGAAGGCAAGAAAATGTGGAAATGGTCGCATCATCGCGAGTTGCGTATCGCTGCGGCACAGGCTCTGGCTAAGATTGATCCACGCTACGGAAGCCAGGTGCTTTCCGACAGCGGTCTGGAACCGGCAGAACTGGCGATCGCTGCTCTAGACTCTGCGCCGGCTTGTCCGTGGGTTAGGCAACGGCGTTACGAACGTATTGTGCTGCGAAAAACTTTCTCCGCAACCATCAGTAGTTCCTGGGGCAAATCCAGCATTCTGGTTCGTGAGCTAAGCCTGGGCGGCGGGATGGGCACGAAGGAAGACAATCTAAGGGTCGGATCGGAAGCCAATATCTTGATCTCAGTCGGCGTGCGCCAAATTCGGGGACAAGTCCTGTTGCGTCGTGCCCGGGTGAATGAAGTGGGTTTCGAAATCGTGAATACCGATCTGGAAAGCCGTTACCGGCTGCGCCGCCTGCTAGTGGAATCTCTGCAACGCGCTCCCGAATCCAAAAGCGGTGACTGGGACGGTCAGCGCAAGCTGTAACGGGAAGAATGCTCGCAAACAAAAGGCCTCTGCTTACCAGCAGAGGCTTTTTGATTGCACAAAAATCTACTTTACCTTTATAAAGATGATGAGCAGCGTATACAGCGCCAGCGATTCAATCAGCGCAAGACCGAGAATCAGCGCCAACTGAATGCCAGGACGAGCAGCCGGGTTGCGAGCCAACGCCTCGGCCGCAGCAGCGGTCGCTTTTCCCTGGGCCAATCCGCAAATTGCAGACGCGATGGCCATGGAAAATCCAGCCGCGATTGCCACCCAATTCACCGCATTCGCCGGTTCGCCTTGTGCGAATGCGGGAACTGCGAAACATAATCCAGACATCACCATGAACAAATTGCTCAACTTACGCATTAGTGTTTCTCCTCATTGCTATGAATTGACCGCCAGTGGGTGGTTGACGTCATCCTCGTGCAGACGCCCTCACGCTGAACGGCGCACAAATACTCTTTGAAACATTTGACGCTCGAATCCTAGTGTTCTTCCGCTACCGCACCCGCCAGATAAACCGTCGTCAGCAATACAAAAATGTAGGTCTGCAGGAACGAAACTCCGATATGCATACCTATAAAAATGACAGGAAGACCAATAGGCACGAGCGAAAAGAAAACCAGCGTCACCATGTCGCCGGCAAACATATTGGCGTACAGACGGATGGTCAGCGACAGCACTCGCGCCAGATGACTGATCAGTTCTATGGGTATCATCAACGGCGCCAACAATGGAATCGGACCCGCGAAATGCTTCAAATAAGCGATGCCATGATGTTTGAAACCGTGTGCCTGATAATAAATGAATGCAACCAAGGCACATCCCAAAGGCACGATAGGAACGACGGTCGGCGACTCAAATCCTGGAATCAGGCCGATCAGGTTGCTGACCAAGATGAAGCAGGTGAGGGCGACCAGGAATGAAGTGAATTCCTCGCTGTGATGTCCAATGATTTCCCGGCTTTGTCCCTCGATGAACCCATGGGCGCCTTCAAAAACGTGCTGCAGAGGGCCAGGCCTTTCCACGGAAAGCCGCGATCGCACTAGAGCAAAGAGAACTATTAGAAATAGAAACACTAGGAATTGCATGGCCACGGCGTTGCTGATCGGCGCCTGCGGATAGTGAGGCTCGATATGCAGCGCCCGCAACAATCCCCTGACCGGGCCGGCGAAAAAGTGATTCAGGAGTTCAGTAAACCAGAGTTGTTCGGGCATGGTCAGCTTTCAGCCATCCGCTCTCAGTTTAAGATTCTGGGATTCGTTTACAATCCACGCGCCAGCGCTACATACGCCTCATAGGCGGCTTCGCACGCGATCGCAGCTACGGGCAAGAATAAACCCGCAAAGAGCCCGTACAGACTCGCGGGAGAAACACTGAATATAACATAGGCGGCGAGGCCCATCAAAAAGTAGCGCACCAGAAAACGCAACACAATTCCCTTGGTTGATCGCCGGGGCTCGGCTGGAGAAAGTCGATCCGCAAGATTGGTCAAGACCCGCTTCAACCACTGAAAGTTGAGATAGGAGATGGTGCAACCGAACGCCACACCTAGCATCACACGCCATCCGTAGAGAGGCCATGCGGCCACACTGACGACAAAGGCCAGCACGATCATGAAGCGCGAGATGCGCGGCAGTGCGCCAGAATAGAAGGATTGGCTGCTGGGATCAGTTTCAGACATTCGCAGCGAACGATTCATCACCAAAAGGCGCAGTAGCGTTGTTTCTGACTGCAATCCCGTATTTCTCTTGCAGAAACCGCTGCAGTTTGCCAGGCAGCGCTTCCGCCAGCTCTTGCCAGGTCAGGACCTTGCAACGCAAGCGCAAGTCAACAATCCCGACGCAAGACATCACTGCGAACCAAGCTTCGCGCAGGTCCGGCCGACGCGCATCCAGCATTACGCAAAACGAACAATGGCCGTGATGTGCAGCGAGCACGTTGCGAATGAGCTGATAGGACAGAAATCGGCGCGCATCTTGCGGCAGTTTCCGGCAATCGAAAACGTCGGCAAAATCGCGGTAGCTTTCCACTAATGCCACTTCCCTGCACTGAAAATCGGATTCAGTTAGTTTTGACTCCACCAATAGTTCGCCCAGCCGCATATCCACTTCCGTCCGATCAACCCTTCCGTTTGCCAGGGGCACGCGCGCTTTGAACCCAAACTCAGGGACGGACCCGGGCTCGACCCCAAGCAAGTCAAGCACAGCGCGATTTTTCAGCGTGCCCGGAAAACAAAAAATATTCATAAGCAGCGCGTCCGAACTATTGCCGGAGTCCAGTTCCTTCCAACCACGGTCTTCACGGGGAAGTGCACTGCGGGCCTGACTATGTGCCTTTTGCAGCCGCTTGCGCCAGGTTTCGTCTCGCACAATCGCACAATAGCTTTCGCTCAGAAAATTGCCGTGGCACATTCCATCTTCCGAGGGCAGATAACAGATCGTGGGCGGAGCTCCATAGCTCTCGCGGCTAAGCAATTGGAGCCGTTTCGCGTACTGCTGATTGCGGAGGCTGAGCTCCCGCCGGAGCGCCCCTGCATAAGAGCGAACTACAGGCCTTTTATTGAAAGTGGACATGCAAGGGAGAATACAACGGATACTTCGGGTGTCGTCAAACGGAAAGAGCTACTTGGACTCCGAGGACGTCACGGTCCGGATCAACTCCACAAATCCAGCCACAATGCCGAGGATGAGTCCGAGAAGGTACAGCCACGTAGTGTGCAGCCAATGGTCAAGACCGGTCCCGATCAACCAGCCCGCGAACGTCGCAGCCGGAAAAATAAAAGCCAGTTGGCTGTATTTTGCCAGTTGTACCAGGACGCTTTTCTTTCCTGTGCTGTCCTCGCCGGAAGGTGGCATAGGTTGGTCTCAGGTCACCGGTGTCAGGTCTCAGGTGCGCCGGATCCACGGGCTCAAGAGGCGTCCTCCGCGCGGACTTCGATGATGGTTTCTTAACGCATCAGAGACGCGATTGGCGACGTCTTCACAATGCCCAGCGACCAGTAGACGGCATGGTTCACTGCCTGGATGAATTGTTCCGGCAATATTCCGATCACGACGGTGCCGAATGCGGTGATGCCTAGCGCGAATCCCATTGCTGCGCTGAGGGGAAGACGCGTCTTATCCATGGCCTCACGCATAAATATCGCGTTCGCTATGCGCATGTAGTAGTAGAGACCGAAGACAGCATAAAGCACGCCCAGCGACGCCAGAACGTAATGTCCACTCTCGATCAGACTGAGAAAGATGAAGTACTTCCCATAAAAACCGGCCAGTGGCGGAATTCCTGCCAGAGAGAGCAGAAAAATCAGCATCAATATGGATTCGATCGGAGCGCGAGAGAAAAGACCGGCGATGTCGTCAATTTCGTCGCCAATCACTTCCCGACGCCGCAGCGATGTGACCACCGCGAAAGCTCCCAGGTTCATGAAAGTGTAGACCAGCAGATACAGCAGAATACCTTTGAAGCCATCAAAAAAAGCTGGTGACGGATAATCTACCGACGCCAGAGCAATCAGTCCAAGCAACATGTATCCGACGTGGGCGATGGACGAATACGCCAGCAGCCGCTTGAGATTATTCTGCGTGAGCGCAGCGAGGTTGGCGCCCGTCATGGTGGCAATGGAAATAAATACGAGCAAGGGTACGTATACCGTGCGCAGCGGATAAAGGCCCCACAGCAAAATGCGCAGCAACATGGCCCATGCTGCGGCTTTTACGGCCACCGACATAAATCCTGTCACGCTCGTGGGGGCGCCTTCATAAGCATCCGGCAACCATTGATGAAATGGTATGGCTGCGATTTTAAAAAACAGGCCGGTAGCAGTAGTCAGCAATGCAATCACGGCGATGGGTTGAACATGGTTCTGATGCGCGGCCATCTGTTGTGCCAGATGCGTTTCGATGATTTGGAGATTCGTACTGCCGGTTAGGCCGTAAAGCAAGGACAATCCATAAGCAAATATCCCAGACGAAAATGCTCCCAACAGCATGTATTTGAGAGCCGCTTCATTGGAGCGGCGATCGGTGCGCAGGAATCCGACCAGCACATAGGTGGAAATCGCCATCAATTCCAGGCCAATAAAGATCAGCACGACGTCAAAGCCCGCGGCCATGCACATCATGCCCACAATCGAGAACAAGATCAGCGAATAGAACTCGCCATGATGCTCATGTTCAATCTCGAGATAATGCATCGACATGAGAATTGAGATGGCGGCGGAAGCCAGGAACAGATACCAGAAATAAATGGCGAAATGATCCACTACCATCGCGTTCATCATGGCGGGCTGTCCTGGCCGCGTGCCCAACGCCACTTGGATTTTCCACACGCCGGCGGCGGAGAACAGAATGCCAACCAAGGCGGTTATCGCGTTGACCCACTTCCACTCAACCGGCACCATTAAGTCAATCAACAGGATACCCAACGCGAATAGCGTAAGCAGAATGATGGGCAACGACATCAGGTAGTCAGTACCGGTAAAAAATTGTGACAGGTTGCCGGGCACTTATTCTTTCCTCTTGGATGGGTCGGGCGCGTCCGACATTACCGCTGTTGCGGCACCGGTGCCGGTTACGGGCTGGGCCGAGGCATTCACCGCTCTTCCCGTCGGATATCCGGGACGAACTGTCTGCACAATCTGGTTCACGGGCTGCTCCAGAATCTGGAAAAAGGGTTTGGGATACAAGCCAATCCAGAATGCCGCGATCAGCAGGGGAGCGAACGTTAACATTTCCCGTGGTGTCAAGTCGTGAAGCTTTTCATTCTTGGGATTGGTGACAGGCCCGAAGAACACTCGCTGGTATAGCCACAGGAGGTAGGCTGCCGCCAAAATCACGCCGGCGACGGACCATGCTGCCCACGCCCGATTCTCCATGAAGGCGCCTTGCAAAATCGTGAATTCTCCGATGAAGCCATTCAGCAGCGGCAATCCCATCGAAGACAGAAACATGATCATGGTGATGGTGGCGTAAATCGGCATCACATTCGAGATGCCACCGTATTCGGATATCTCGCGCGTGTGCCGCCGCTCATAGAGGATGCCGACGATCAAGAACAGCGCGCCGGTCGAGATGCCGTGATTAATCTGCTGTAACACCGATCCGCTTATTCCCAAGGGATTCAGAGCGAAGATGCCTAACGTGCAAAAGCCGAGATGGCTGACAGACGAGTAAGCCACCAGCTTTTTCATGTCCTTCTGCATCAGCGAGACCAGCGCGCCGTAGATAATGCCGACGATAGAGAGACCGATCATCCAAGCGCGCACTCGCGATTCCATCACCACCTGGGGAAAAAATGGCAGCGAGAAGCGAACGAAGCCGTATGTCCCCATCTTCAACAGGACGCCGGCCAGAATCACTGAGCCCGCAGTAGGGGCTTCTACGTGGGCGTCAGGCAGCCAGGTGTGAAATGGGAACATCGGCACCTTGATGGCGAATCCCAGGAAAAATGCAAGGAACAACCAGATCGCATAATGGAATGGAATCTGTGGCGCCGTTTTATACAGCTCGGGGATACTGAATGTGTAGACACCGGTCACGGCCTGGTGGTGGAAATAGAGGAACAGAATGCCCAGCAGCATCAGAACCGAGCCAAACAATGTGTAGAGGAAAAACTTGATCGCCGCGTAAAGCTTCCGCGGACCACCCCAGATGCCAATCAGCAAGTACATGGGCACCAGCATGGCTTCCCAGAAAACAAAAAAGAGGAAGAAATCCAGCGCCATGAAGACGCCTAGCATGCCTGTCTGCAGTATCAAAAACCAGATGTAGTATTCCTTCACCCGCTCTTCGATCGCACTCCATGAGGAGAGGATGGAAATCCATCCCAGCAGCGTTGTGAGCATGATGAGCAGAAACGAAATGCCGTCAATGCCAAGGTTGTAACCTGCTCCGATGGAAGGTATCCAGTTATTCGCGCTGCCCTCAAGAAACTTGAAGCCTGGCTCGAACCGTTGTGCCCAGAACATTGGCACCAATGGAATGGAGACCAGCAAGCCGGCGAGCGCGAAGATGTTCGCGATCCAGCGAATGGCGTTTTTGTTCTCCCCAGGAACAAACAGAAGAAGAAGAGCGCCGACCATCGGCGTGAAAAGAATTATCGAAAGAATGTGACTCTGCATTTTTTATAGTCCACTAACCTGGGCGAAAGCGCCCGCCGCACACGACATCAATGCCATGCGTAATAGAAAGCGAAACCCAGTAGGCCGGCCACCATGACCAGTGCATACCACTGCACCAATCCCCATTGCACAAGTCGTGCCGGATAGGAGAGCAAACGGGCCAGGATGGCGGGGCCATTGACCAACACGCCGTCGATGATCCACTTATCCCACCAATTCGAAAGTGTTCCAGAGAAACGCGTAATCCAACCTGCACCATTCACGGTGCCATCAATCACATTTGAATCAATCCATGACGACGCCTCGCCGGCGCCCATTACGCCAAGACGCATGTCTCCCACTTTGCGGCGGCCGGTGAAGGCGTAATCGTATGCTTCATCCACGTAATATTTATTGAGTAGTGTGGAGTAAACCGGAGGCGCTGCGGCAGCGATGGGCTCTGTATAGCCCTTGTCCGCGTGACGGTAAGCCCTCCACGCCATTCCCCAACCTGCGACAGCCGCAGCCAGGGAGAAGAGCATCAGGAAATGTTCCGCGCCACTGGTGTGCTCTTCTTCTTTTGCGCCCGCCGCCAACTGTGCCGACTCGCCTTCTGTCTGCAGCACTCTGGCTTCTTTGGCGAAGACCGGCTCCAGGAATTTTTCGAAGCGATTCGATCCACCCAGGCTGTGTGGCCATCCCAGAAATCCCGCAAACAAAGAGAAGAAGGCCAGAATAACCAGAGGGACTGTCATCGACTTTGGCGATTCGTGGATATGATGTTCCACCTCGTGGCTCATGCGGGGCCGCCCGTGGAACGTCAGATACATCAGGCGAAACATATAAAACGCCGTCATCAGCGCAGTGCCATAGCCGACGAGCCAGAGAAAACGATACGCGCCACCTTCGGCCGACCATGCTTGCCATAAGATTTCGTCTTTGGAGAAAAATCCGGCAAAGGGAAAAATACCGGCAATGGCCAACGTCGCGACGAACATGGTCCAGTGAGTGATCGGGATCCGGCGGTGCAGATCGCCCATATTGCGCATATCCTGCTCTCCACTCATGGAGTGAATCACGGCGCCTGAACCAAGGAACAACAATGCCTTGAAAAAAGCATGAGTAAAGACGTGGAAGACGCCAGCCGCAAACGCTCCGATGCCGAGAGCAAGGAACATGTATCCCAACTGCGAGACAGTGGAATAGGCGAGCACGCGCTTGATGTCGTTTTGCACCAGGGCAATCGTTGCGGCAAAGATTGCCGTCAGCGTTCCCACAATCGCCACCGTTTTCATGGAAGTCGGCGCCAGCACGAACAGTGCATTCGATCGCGCCACCATGTAGACACCCGCAGTGACCATCGTGGCGGCGTGGATGAGTGCCGAGACTGGTGTCGGACCTTCCATCGCGTCGGGCAGCCACACATAAAGCGGCAGCTGCGCGGATTTTCCGCAGGCGCCTACGAACAGCAGTAGCGTAGCCACGGTAATGACGGGATCTCCGATAGAAAACTTTCCGCTACGGGCTAATTCGGTCACTTCCGTCAAGCGCAGCGAGCCGAAGTACCAGGCTATGGTGAACATTCCCAGCAGAAATCCGGCGTCTCCAATTCGGTTCACGATGAAGGCTTTGTTCGCCGCGTCGGTAGCCGACTTGCGGTGGAAATAGAATCCGATCAACAGGTACGAACACAGACCCACGCCTTCCCAACCCACAAACATCAGCGCGTAATTGTTCCCCAGAATCAGGGTCAGCATGGAGAACATGAACAGATTCAGATATCCGAAGAAACGGTAATACCCGCCTTCGTGCGCCATGTAGCCGGTCGAATAAATGTGGATCAACATTCCGACGCCGGTTACAAACAGCAGCCAGATGCTGGAGAGTGGATCGAGCAAGAAGCCTGCATCCGCTTGAAATGGGGCCGGAGTGCCGTCGTGCTTGAGGTAAGTCAGGTGACCGGTATCCGATCCAAGCCAGGTGTAGAGAATATTCTCGTAAGGCTTTCCCGGATTATGGCGGGCGTAATCCGAGTACTGCCAAACTGCGCCGCAGGCCAACAGGAACGCGATCACCACTGCGCCGACGCACACGGCATTTACCGTGGATTTCTGCAGCTTACGGCCAAAGAAAAACATCGTGGCTGCCCCAAAAGCCGGCAGCAGCGGGATTATCCAGATGTGTGAAAGAAAGAACATTATTTAAGAACCAGCAGTTAGCACTTGGCATTTAGCACTTAGCCACCACCCGGGGGTTTCCCACATCTGCAAGTCCCTGTGATGGCCAAATGCTAAGTGCTAATTGCTAAATGCTGCTCTTCTACCATTTCAACAAATCCACTTCGTCCATATTTACGGTCTCTTTGTTGCGGAAGAAGGCAATCAAAATTCCCAGGCCGACCGCGGCTTCAGCGGCGGCGTCGGTAATCACAAAAATTGCAAATACCTGGCCGTGCAGCCCGTAGATCCGCGAAAATGCCACGAGGTTGAGGTTGACCGCATTTAAAATCAGTTCAATCGACATCAGCACAATCACTACGTTGCGGCGCGTCAATACTCCGATTACTCCCAAAACGAATAATGCCGCAGCCACGACCAGATAATGCAATGTGGTAATTGGAACCATGTATCAAAACTCCTCTGGTCTCAGGTGTCAGGTCTCTGGCAACTCGCTCGAGAGCCAAAACTGGCACCCGAGACCCTGCGACCGGAGACCTGACCTGCTTCAAATTCTCTTCTTCGCCATGACCACCGCTCCGATAATCGCCACCAGCAACAACAACGAAGCGATCTCAAAGGTGAACATGTAATTGCCGTAAAGCATAACCGCGATCTGCTGAGTGTTCGACTGTTCCGGCAACTGGGCTACCCGATCAGGAAATAGAGATTTCCCTTTGGTGTAGACCAGCACGAATAGCACTCCCAAGGCGACCGCAGCCAAAATTCCAACCACCCACTGCTTGTTGAACTGCTCTTCCTTCTGCGACTTCTCGATGTTGACCAGCATGATCACGAACAGGAAAAGGACCATGATGCCGCCCGCATAAAGAATGATCTGCACGCCGGCGACAAACGGTGCATAGAGCATCAGGTAAAGTCCGGCCTGCCCGAGTAGAGCCAGAATCAACGCTAATGCGGAGTGAACCGGATTACGGCGTGTGATCACCAGGACGCCGGCGATCACAGTCAGCCCGGAGAGAAAGTAGAAGAAAAAAGTTGTGGCTACAGGCTGCATCAGAGCAAGACCCCCGCAACTGCGGTCAGGATGAGCACGCCGATTCCGACTGGCAACAATACTTTCCATCCCACTTTCATAAGCTGATCGAAGCGATAGCGCGGGAAGGTCCCGCGATACCAGATGTACAGGTACATAAAGAAAGCAACCTTGGCGGAAAACCAGAAAATATCCTGGATACGATCGCGCACCGGCGGCAGAAACAAGAGGAGGCCGATCAGTCCCAAGATAACGCCGAATCCCGCCAGACCAATCGTCTGCACCCGGAAATATGGATGCTTGGGCATGCGAAACACGCCCACGAAGGCCATCAGCCCTAGCAGAAGGAATGTCGCTCCTGGGAGCACCGAAAAGACCAGGTCCCAAGTGCTTCCGCTCAATAGATGCGGAAAGGGACGAAGCCATCCGCCCAGCCACAGAGTTACTGCAATCGACGAGACCGCAATCATGGCCGAATATTCGGCAAGAAAGAAGAGCGACCAGCGGAAGCCGCTGTATTCGGTGTGAAAGCCAGCAGTGAGCTCGGATTCGGCCTCGGGCAGATCAAATGGCGCGCGGTTGGTTTCCGCCACCATGGCTACCGCAAAAACAAAAAACGCGACTAGCCCAAGCGGAAAGAACTTAAATGCAAACCATACCTGCTGTGCCTGCTGCGATTGGACAATGCCAATCATGCTCAGGGTTCCGGTGCCGGTCGCGTTGAGGCTGGTCATCAGCACAGCCGAAACTACTGCCAACCCCATGGCTATTTCGTAGGACACCATCTGTGCGCTCGAGCGTAGCGCTCCCATCAAGGGATAATGGGAATTGGAAGCCCATCCTGCCATCACAATCCCCAACACGCTCAGTGATGACACGCCAAGCATAAAAAGGACACCAATGTTCATATCGGTCACAGCATGCGTGGGCCCGAAGGGTACGACAATAAAGACTGTGAATGCAGTGATGACCACAACAATGGGCGCGACCCAGAAGACAAAGCCGTCCGCCTGCGACGGCATGATGTCTTCCTTGATCAGCAGCTTTATGGCATCTGCGATCGGCTGCAGAAGGCCGTGTGGTCCCACGCGCATGGGGCCGAGACGAACTTGCATGTGCGCTAAAATTTTTCGTTCCAGCCAGTTCATCGCAATCACTGCGACCGATAGTCCCAAAAAAATGAGCAGAATATAGACGGACGCCCAGAACACGTTGCCGGCCTGGCCGGGGGTTGTGCTGCTGCCGAGGTAAGATTTGATGTACTCGACCATCAGCGATCTACCTCGCCCAAAACAATGTCGAGTGTGCCGATCACCGCAATAACATCTGCTACCAATTGATCACGCACCATCAAATCCAACGCCTGCAGGTTGACGAAAGAAGGTGGTCGCACCCTTACGCGATATGGCTGCGTCGATCCGTCGCTGACGATGAAGTATCCCAATTCACCTTTAGGAGCTTCGATCGAGTGATAAATCTCACCCAGCGGAGGCTTTATCACCTTAGGAACTTTGGCCATGATCGGCCCTTCGGGAATTCGATCGATGGCCTGAGCGATAATCCGGAGCGACTGCCGCATTTCCTCCATGCGAACGATGTACCGGTCGTAAGTATCACCGCTCTGCCCAATTGGGATTTCGAAATCGAAATCAGCGTAAGCAGCATAGGGTTGCGCTTTGCGGATGTCCCACTTCACACCGCTGGCACGCAGGACGGGCCCCGTGACTCCCAACGCTACGCAATCCTTTGCCGAGATCGTGCCTACACCTTTGGTTCGTTCCACCCAGATGCGGTTCGTAGTGAGCAGTTCTTCGTACTCCCCAATCTTAGGAGTGACGAACTCGAGAAACTTCTTTACTTCGCGCTCGAATCCTTCGTAGGTTTCGTACAAACAGCCGCCGATGCGGAACGCGTGCGTGGTGAGGCGAGCTCCACAGTATTTCTCAAAGATCTTGAGGATCTCTTCCCGATCACGGAAGGTGTAAAAAAGCGGCGTGATGGCACCGATATCGAGTGCGTGCGTGCCCAGCCAGAGCATGTGGCTGGCCAGTCGGTTCAGTTCGGCCAGAATGACGCGTATGTATTTCGCGCGCGGCGGAGCTTCAACGTTCAACAGCTTTTCTACTGACTCGCAATACCCCAGACCATTCGAAACCGCGGCGACATAATCCATGCGATCCACGTACGGATTGAACATGGTGTAGGTACGATGTTCTGCGATCTTCTCCACCCCGCGATGGAGATATCCGATCACACACTCCGTGCCCAGGACTTTTTCGCCGTCCAGTTTCAGGATGACGCGTAGCACCCCATGCGTCGCCGGATGCTGCGGGCCCATATTGATGATGAGTTCGTTGCTGTCGAGAAACGTTTTCTCGTGTTCTTGCAGTTCCAAGTGAAAGGTGGGATCGGTCATTGCCCGCTCTCGATCCCGAGGTTGATCTGCACCCACTCTTGATCCTGTTGGATGATTCCGTAATCCTTGCGTAGCGGGTGGCCCTTCCAGCCGTCGGGCAGCAGGATGCGCTTCAGGTTGGGATGTCCGTCGAAACGGATGCCAAACATGTCGTAGACTTCGCGCTCCAGCCAGTTCGCGGCTGGCCAAATCGGGACCGCACTAGGCACACTCTCACCGTCCGCAATCATGGTCTTCACTCGAATGCGCTCGTTACGCGGGAAAGAATAGAGGATCCAAATCACGTCAAACTGCTTCTCGCGTTGCGGATAGTGCACTGCCGTTATGTCCACGCAGTAATCAAATAGTTCCTGGTCGCGAAGAACTTGCAGCAACTCGCTGACGAGCGAGGGTTCGACGATCATGTAATTCTGGACAAGGTAGGTATTGGCTTCGCGAATCCCCGAACCGTAATGCGTTTTGAGCTTCGCGACCATCGGCGAATCCCATGCAGCGGGAGTAGGACCGGCCGGTTTGGAAGGCGCAGCGGCTTCAGGTTTTCGGACAAGTGTGGACTGTACGGTGCCGGATATGGGCTCGCCCGCCGCTGGTTTCGGCTGCCCAGTCGGCGGCGGTGTAGGCGACTTGGTTTCCTCGGACATGGCTATGAAACTGGAAGCACCGGCGCCGCGAACTCTCTGAAAAAAGGAACGTTAACTTTTAACAGCTTGTAATTATTGTGTCAACGGCGCTAGCGTCGCGGGAGTTGAAAACGTTCCACCAGATCCCGAATTCTTTCCGCATCCCGCTTGCGATGTCCGTGGCTGGAAATGGGATTGCTTCCTCCGGAAGAATCGATACGAATGTCAGACCAGAATACTCCGGTTGAAATCTGCACCGACGCCACCGCCGGGATCGCGATGCTCTCTTGTGTGCCGCCAAACAGCCGGGGCTTGATGCGCAACACGTGTTCCGGGCTGACCACAATACGAGTGGGAAAGAAAAAATTCCCGCGCGTCAATCGGCTGGCCGTAAAGCTCTCCGCGTTGGATGTCGCATCAGCCATGTTTCCACTCTCTCTGATTTCCGGGCTCGCTCGTCAACCAAAGGCTCACTGGCTAAATGCCAAGTGCCTGTTTCTACACCCATTCCAGAGCGCCTTTTTTCCAGATCCAGATGTAACCCACAATCAGAATGGCAAGGAAGATCAGCATCTCAATCAAGCCAAACATGCCTAGCGCCTTGAACTTCACCGCCCAGGGGAATAGGAAGATAGTCTCGACATCGAAGACCACGAACAGGATGGCGACAATATAGTAACGGACGGTGTAACGGCCCCGCGAGTAATCGACTGGATCGATGCCGCATTCGTAAGGCATTAACTTCTCTTTGCTCGGATTTTCCGGCCGTACGAGTTTGGCAGCCAGGAGCGTGACTGGAATCAGAATCCCGATCAGCGCGATGAATATAAAAATGGGAACGTAGTTCTGTGGCATCAGCTTCCTCAGGACGCTTCTCTACTGACTTTCAGAAAACAGCAAGCCAGTAATACTATCGCCGACAGCCCGCGGCTTCAAGGACTCTTAGTGCGACAGGGGTGGTTCTCGAACGCACCAACGGTTGCTCATGTTTATAATCGCTCCTTCGCATTAAGTGCTTGTCCGAACAAGGAACCCCATTGGCGCTCGACGAAAAAATCTACGAACTGCGGCGTGAGAAGCTGAAACAGATTGAAGCTCTTGGGCAGCCCGCCTATCCCCACAAGTACGAGTTCACTCACACCCTTCCGCAGGTGTTATCCGATTATTCGGACAAAACGGCGGAGCAACTGGAGGCTCCACGGGTGAACCTGCGTGTTGCCGGACGAATCATGGCCATCCGGCTGATGGGCAAAGCAGGCTTCGCCCACTTGCAGCAAAGCGGCCAGCGCCTACAAATCTACGTAAAAAAAGACGCGGTCGGCGACAAGGGATTCGAACTCTACAAGCTGCTCGATCTCGGCGATCACATTGGCGTCAGCGGATATCTGTTCCGCACTCGTACTGGTGAACTTTCGGTACACGTGGACGAGATTACTTTCCTTTCCAAAGATCTGCTGCCCTTGCCGGAAAAGTGGCACGGGCTGACAGACGTCGAACTACGCTATCGCCAGCGGTACCTCGACCTGATTATGAATCCGGAGGTGCGCGAAGTTTTCTTAAAGCGCAGCAAACTGGTCCAGTCTCTGAGGCGGTCGCTTGACGCGCAAGGGTTCGTAGAAGTTGAGACGCCCATGATGCAGCCGATCGCCGGTGGCGCGGTGGCCCGCCCGTTTGTCACCCATCACAATACGCTCGACATGGATTTGTATCTCCGGATCGCACCCGAGCTTTACCTTAAGCGATTGACCGTCGGCGGGCTAGATCGCGTGTACGAGATCAATCGCAACTTTCGCAACGAGGGCCTGGGATGGCGCTGGAATCCCGAATTCACCATGCTTGAGTTCTATCAGTCCTACACCGATTTTCGCGGAGTGATGGACCTCACACAAAACTTAATCGAGCAGGCCGCGAAGGACGTCACTGGGGGGACGAAAACCAAGTGGGGAGAGAACGAGATCGATTGGACAGGCTCGAACTGGCAACGCATGACCATGCGCGAGGCGATTATTCGTTATTGGCCGGATGCCGCCGGCACAAAGCCTGCGATGTCCGATTTCGCTTCACAGGATTCGGTAAAGGCTCTGGTACAGCGCTTCAACACTGCTCACGCTCACATCGCCTATGATCCGAATGAGCCGCCGGGAAAAACAGTTGCGAATCTTTTTGAGGAAACGGCGGAAGAGCACCTAATTCAGCCGACGATCATTTACGAGTTCCCAGCGGCGGTCTCACCACTTTCAAAAAATAAGGCCGATGAGCCAGATTGGGTGGAGCGCTTCGAAGTATTTGCCGGAAAGATGGAAATTGCCAATGGCTTTAGCGAGCTCAACGATCCCGAGGAGCAGCGACGCCGCTTCGAGCAGCAGTTGAAGGAGCGCGAACGTGGTGACGAAGAAGCACACCAAATGGACGAGGACTACATCCGCGCCTTGTCGTATGGAATGCCACCGGCAGGAGGTGTCGGGGTGGGAGTGGATCGCCTCGCCATGCTACTGACTGACTCGCACACTATTCGTGATGTGATCCTGTTTCCCTTGCTCCGCCCGGAGAAGGATTCCGCGACGGAGGAATAGTGACAAGCCATAGTTATCGAGTCACCGCGAGTTCCGGTTAGAGTGTTTGGTTCCTCTAGGGCTTTTGTCGCCGTTTTAATTCGTTGAGGTGGTGCGATGCCTGTTCTGAGACCACTTCCAGGCTGTAGAGACGATATCTTCGAGCGAGCGTGTCGCGTTCCAGCTCAGCAATTTCTCCGCGCGGGTTGGATCGGCCACTAATTTAGCCGGATCCCCCGGCCGTCGCGGCGACACCCGTTTAGGAACTTCCCGCCCGGAGATTCGTTCAATGGTGGAAATGACCTCGCGCACGGAATTCCCTTTGCCCGTCCCCAGGTTCAATTCCGCCGACTTTCCGCCGTGCAGATGCTCGAGCCCCAGCACATGCGCCTCGGCTAGGTCATTCACATGAATGTAATCGCGAATGCAGGTGCCATCAGGCGTCGGATAATCGTCGCCATAAATTTCGAGTACACCGCGTTCCCCGTGGATCGCCTCGAAGGCCGCCGGAATTAGGTGAGTCTCGGGGTTGTGAATCTCGCCGATTTGTCCGGTCTCATCAGCGCCGGAGGCATTGAAATAACGAAAGCTCACGAAACGCAATCCGTAAGCACGATCGTAGGCCTCAAGAGCGTGTTCAAATGCCAGCTTGGAAGCGCCGTACGGGTTGACCGGCAAGCGCGGAGTCTCCTCGGCGATGGGTATTGTTACGGGATTACCGTAGACCGCACAGGTCGAAGAGAAAATAAACTTGCGTACCTTGGAATCCAGCACTGCGTCCAAAAGTGAAAGACCGGCAACCAGGTTATTGTGAAAATATTTTCGTGGATGTGAGACAGACTCTCCAACATAGGCATGGGCGGCGAAATGCATGACCGAATCGACGCGCCGTAGCAGAGTTGCCAATTTAACGGTGTCGGAAGTATCGCCGACGACCAATTCAAATCCGTCGGCGAGGGAGGTATGCCCCGTCGACAGATTGTCATAGATAATGACTTCATAACCTTTGCGCTTCAGGGCATGGGCCGCATGACTTCCGATATATCCTGCGCCTCCAATCACCAGCACGGACAATTCGACCTCTTTGGGTAGCTGACGTTTCCGGTCAAGCGGGAAGGATTTTAGCAGAAACTCAGTGCGCGAAAAGGCAAGCTCGCACATCACCGACTGAGGATGCAGATCCTCTCAGCTTCGAACGCCAAGTCGACGGCTTGCGAATTTATTCGTACATCTGCCGGCAGGCACTGGACGTCGAACGGCTTCTAGAACATGTAAAGCAGATCAAACTGCATACGCTTGAGCCACGGCTCGGTGGTTCCCGGCGTTGTTCCGGGCGCCACAATCGAATGTTGCAGATTACTATTCAGAGTGCGGCCTACCCACAATACGTAGCTGGCTGTGATACTGGGACGAAGTTTCCATTGGGCATAAATTCGGTGTTGCAGAATGTTGGTGGGCGCACGCTGCTCGCTCTCAGAGAACGACGCGATGATTGCATCCTGCTCCTCTCGTTCAAACGCATATCCGAATTGCACATCGTTCCTGTTCTTCAATTGTCCCAAGCTAAGGTCTGCGAAATAACCGTGGGACTGTTTTCCCAGGTTGGTTGCGTTTCCTGTCGCATCGAGCGGATGATCTGCAGCATTCAGGTTGTTTTGGTACTCGAGCATCAAATTCAGGGGAAACCGGCTGATTCCCGTCTTCAGCTGGTTGTTGAGGATGAGGTCAGCATAGAGGAATTGGGAAAGGAAATGAATCTTGCCACTAGAGTCGGTAAACGTGGCGTTGGTAAAGCCCTGCGGACCGTATACGCACGGCGGAACGCTGGGCAGACCGAGGCCTGACGCACATCCCGGACCTTCGCCCGGAACGGTGGTCGTAGCCTGAACCGCGAAGGCAGACGCATTCAGAATCGCATCCACATTCCGCCAGTTCAGGATAGTGAACGAAGGCGTGCTGCTGAAAATCCCAACTTCCAGTTTCCCGGAGACCTGACCACCGACAGCGAATGAATCGTGACCAGTTAAGAATTTGGAGCTGTTGTTCTCGCTGAAGAGCATTTGTATTGCCTGAGCGGTGAAATTCTTGAGCACTGGGGTGCTCAGGTCGAAAGAAAGCTTCTCGCTGAAGCCCTCTGGATTGATATCCGGATCGAAAGTGACTGAAGTGCGCTGCCAAGTGTAGGCAAATTTGCCACCGGTCAATTGCAGCCACCGATGGGCTACCGGTTGGTACGTGATGTACCCTCGATCCAGCCCAATGGTTTTTCGGTTGAAGAAGTTGGTCACAGTCTCGTTGGTCGAATTAGAGTCGCCCAAAGAGCCGGTCGCCAGAAACAACCCGGCAGTAAAGTCTTCACCGAGTTTGCTTTCCGCGCCGAAGCGCACACGGAGGCGGGCCCGGTTGCGATCCAGGCACGCAGCGCAATCCTGAAAGATGCTTTCGCCGCGCAATCGGATGTCGCCGCTGAACCGGAACCGGCCCAGTACCTCCTGCAGCGCGATGATTTTTTTATTCTCATCCTGGCTCTTGCCATTCACGATGGAAAGCGCCGTCTTGGCTTCCACCGCATTGGCTGAAGCCTGATCGGCAAGGCGCTGCGCTTCCGTGGCTGATTGTTGCGCCTGCGTGGCTGTGTTTTGAGCCTGCTCGGCGCTGCTCTGGACCTTCTGTGCGGCCGCATTGGCCTGTTGAGTTGTGTCCAGCAATTGCTGCAGCTGAGACTTGATCGCGTCCATCTGCTGGCGCTGCGCCTCCAGTTGCTGCTGTTGCGCGCCTACGAGCTCGCGCAGATCTTTCACGTCTTGTTGGGAAGCACTAGGTGCGACGCGTGCTCTTTTCGGCTTCGTCGGCGAAGCTGACTGGGCAAAAACAGTCGTTGTCATGGCGGCTATCAACAACGCGGCTTTAAACCATCCTGAATTCGCTCGCATGCGAATCGGCTCCTTCATTGGTTTTCGGCTTGGGAAACCACACGCACGCAATCTGGTTGAGTGTTGGGTTTCATCTTATCTACACTAAGTCAATAAACTAACTTGTATTAAAAGCAAGTTCTGTCCTTCGTTGTTGTCAGCTCTGAACCCTGGGAATCTGCGGAATATCGGCCTACGTGGCGGGCGTCAATCCCCACTTTTGCTGCAACCTGCGTTCGATTGTCCTGAACACCAGACCATCCACGATGTATCCGATGGCGACGATCAGGATCATGACCGCGATGACCAGACTCATATCATTCAGGTCGCGTCCCATCATCAGCATCTGGCCCAATCCCAGGCTTACGAAAATCATTTCGCCGGAAATCAGCGAGCGCCAGGCAAATGCCCATCCCTGCTTCAGTCCAGAAACGATGTACGGCAGGCTCGCGGGAAGCAAGACATACCAAAACAATGGGAAGCCTCGCGCACCCAAATTCCTTCCCGCCATTCCATAAATCTTCGGCATCTGCTGCCGTCCTGTTTCCATGGCGATGGTGACCGACAGCAGCGAGCCCATTACCACCACAAAGAGGATGGCTTTCTCGGTCAGTCCGAACCAGAGCACCGCGAGGGGCAACCAGCAGATACTCGGCAAACTTTGCAGGCTGACCAAGAGGCCGCCCACAGTCTGTTCCAGGAACTTGTTACTCGCAACGCCCAAACCTAAGACCATTCCCAATATCACAGAGAGGCTATATCCCAGCAGCATGCGCTTCATGCTGACGCCGATAGCAATCCAGAAGCTGTGATCGGAGAAGCCGGCCCAAAGCGACTCCAATACGCCTTGCGGGGTTGGGAACACGTACGGCGGCCACACCTTTAGCTTGGCCAGTAAGAACCAGATTCCGATCAAGGCCGAATAAAACACCAGGTATCTAGCGAACCGCTTCATGGCTGTATTCCGCCTCCAGGGACCTGTTAATCTCCTCGCGCAGGTCGTCGAGAATCTCGCGCGCGGTTTTTGCGACCGCCACATCTTCCAAATGACGAGGCCGTGGCAGGCCAATCAGGAATTCCCGCTTTACTCGTCCCGGACGGAAGGTAAACAGCACCACACGATCTCCCAGTCGCACCGCTTCGCGTACGTTATGCGTCACGAAGATAATGGTGCGTCCAGTTTCCGCCCAGATGCGCTCCAGTTCGTCATGCAGCAGATCGCGGGTTTGCGCATCCAGTGCGGCGAATGGCTCGTCCATCAGCAGGACGTCCGGCTCGGTGGCCAGTGCGCGAGCCAGTGCTACCCTCTGCCGCATTCCGCCGGATAATTGGTGAATGTAACTATCTTTGAATTTTCCCAGGTGGACTAGTCGCAGGTAGTACTGGATTTTCTCCTGACGCTCGGCCTTGGAGATCTCTTTCATCTTCATGCCGAATTCGACGTTCCCGCCGACCGTCAGCCACGGAAACAGACCGAGTTCTTGGAAAATGAGAATGCGATCTGTCCCCGGTCCCTCCACCGCCTTGTCGTCGATCAGCACCTTACCCGAACTCGGCTGCTGCAGCCCGGCGATCAAGTGCAAAAGAGTTGATTTGCCGCAGCCCGAGGGCCCGACAACGCAAACGAACTCCCCAGGATTCACTTTCAGGTTGATGTCTTCAAGCGCGAGTAGATGTGTTCCGCCGTTCGCTTTGTAGCTCAGCGAAATTCCCTGCAATGAGACTTTGGCGCTGGCCTTCGTTTCGGCCGACGGATGGGGCATTACGGCTAATCCTACTCCGGCCTTCCAGCGGTTCAATGCGGCACGAGCTGGACTTCTATGCTCGCCAGAAAAAGATGGCTGAGGAGTTGGGTTGGCTGTCATTGGATCGCCTTCTTTCCTTTTTCCGCCAAAACCTGATTTAACAAGGTCAAGTCGTACATTCCTGATAGATCCGGCATTTGACGTCCGAGAAAGCCAGCGTCGTAGGCGGATCGAGCCGAAGTCAGCAGAGCGTTTCGCACGGGATCGTAAGTAACCTGCAGCCGGCCGAAGGCCTCATCAAGCACGCTAGCGGAAAGAGCCTTGCTGGTTTCCCTTTGAATCTGTTGGTTCAGTATGTTCTTGGCTTGGGGCAGATGATCATTGATCCAATCCGTGAGTTCTACGTGTGCACGAATCCATGTCTTCACCAAATCCGGATGCTCGCGCAAGAATTTAGTGCTCACGATGAGATGTGCGGTTACGAACTGACCTTGGGGCCATAGATCACGCTCATCCAGGAACAAACGTCCGTTGCCTTCGCGGATCAGCCGGGTTGCCCACGGCTCGGGCGCCCAAGCGGCATCCAGTTCTTTTTTCAAAAACAATGTGAGTTGGTCAGGATTCGCCAGCGGGATTACTTGCACATCTCCGCCCTTGTCGGCGGATTTCATTCCGTGCGCCTTCAACCAGGCTCGTAAGGCGACATCCTGGGTGTTTCCCATCTGTGGCGACGCCACTTTCTTGCCGTGGAAATCTTCCGGCTTGTTGATCCCAGAGTCGTTGCGCACAAGCAGCGATGCTCCTCCGCTGGTTGCTCCTGCGACGATTCGCAGTGCTTCCCCTTGGGATCGGACATAGCCAGTGATGGCCGGATTGGGACCGATGTAGGTCATATCGATGGCCCCGGAAAACAGGGCTTCAATCGCAGAAGGTCCAGCATTGAAACTCTTCCAGTCGATTTTTACGTTGGAGCCGAGCGCTTTTTCGAACCATCCGTTGGCCTTGCCCACCATGGCTTGCGGGTGCGTGATATTCGGAAACGCTCCTACTCGAATGACAGTTCCTTGCCCCCAGCCTGAAATAGAAAAACTAAGAATGAAAACAAATATGATGAGGACCTTATTCATTTCTTCCCCGGAACTACCATCGGCAAAATGCCACTCTCGGCTTCCTTTTTCTTGCGTCTCTTTCTCGCCTTCAATGCTTCTGTACGTTGCCCGCTGACAATATCGGCCAACGAAGTGTGCTCGAGGATGCGGGCAGCCGCGTCGCGAACGTCGAGGAACACGCGGTAAAGAGCGCGATGCTCCGCGTCGCGATCGATCAAACTGCGAAGTTGCTCGGCATCTCCAAAAGGCGCCAGCGGCCCATCAATCAGGCGGATAATTTCGCTGAGATAGATCTCCGACGGAGGACGGCGCAACTGATATCCGCCCTTGGCGCCGCGCACGCTTTCCACGATGCGTGCATTTTTCAATTCCAGCAAAATCAGTTCGAGGAATTTTTCCGGCAGTTCTTCTTCATACGCGACATCGCGAATGCGGATGGCGCCCTGGTTGTAGTGGCGGGCCAGCATCATCATGGCTTGCAGCGCGTACAACCCCTTTTGCGAGATCTTCATGGTTTTCTATACTGCCAGAAACCCTATTTTTTTAATAGAGTTTATCGACATAAAAGACATTAGCAATCCCGATGCCAGTCAGAACGGCAAGCGATTTCAAAACAGATATTGTTGTTTCAACCACTTGCGAGGAGATGGGATGAGGCGGGAAGCCTCAAATGTGCAGCCGTTTTCCACTTGGCTGAAGTGTTTTGGTCGAGCGAAGGGTGATGAGTCTTAGCCGGTTATGCCCGTTTGCTATTTCCCTACGTACTCAGTTTGAGCACCTGCACCGTGATGTTATCGGGCCCACCCCGCTGTTTTGCCAATGCGACCAGATCCTTGCATGCCTGTAGCGGTGGTCTTGCGACCGCGCTTTTTAGTTCACTCTCGGCTACCGCACCCCATAGACCGTCGGTGCAAAGGACCAGGACATCATCTTTTTCCAGCGACATTGGCTCGGGTGACATCTCTGGAAATACTTCGGCGCCCGAACCCAGGGCGGCAGTAAGAATATGTCGCTGGGGATGGGATTCCGCTTCTTCCGCACTGAGAATCCCATCTTCCAGCAACCGGTTTACGTAGGAGTGGTCCCGAGTAAGAGCGGATATAGAACCATCGCGAACTAAATACAGGCGACTGTCCCCGACGTGAGCAAAGTGGAGAGTGTTTCCGAGCAGGGCGATGGCAGTACAGGTGGTCCCCATGCCATGCAACACTAGGTTTTTGCTGGCCTGCTCTTGGATGCGCTGGTGGGCGGCGCGAAATCCGGCGTTCAGCAATGATCGGGGATCATCGTTAAGAGTGCCGGCATAAACTTCCTCGACAGTCTCTACAGCAATGCCGCTGGCTTCCTGGCCGCCTTCATATCCGCCCATACCGTCGGCGACTATAGCCAGCCGGCCCTTGCGACGGAACTCTTCGTCGCTCACAGGCTCCCAATAGGAGTAGCGATCCTCGTTGTTCTTCCGCTGACATCCCACATCGCTCAGGCCGGCTAGTTCAATCCCCG
>Ga0066700_10000031_pt1 | contig 30764 bp, 29 predicted proteins | sample GraSoiAngelo_149_FD_66460 | JGI IMG/M metagenome (GOLD analysis project Ga0066700, IMG submission 66460) | Grasslands soil microbial communities from the Angelo Coastal Reserve, California, USA - 14_1009_09_30cm | ecosystem: Environmental > Terrestrial > Soil > Grasslands | place: USA...
CAAGTTTCGAGCCAACGTGCAAACTGTATACAAGCGCGAGTATAGGACGAAAACGGACAGGGGAGAAGAGTAATTGCCGCCCACCGGATTGATCCGGGCGAAGGACAGAACCGGATCGCCAAATCACTCGTTATCATCGAGATAGAAAAGGTCGAAGATACGGTGTCCCCGATCGAGCAGCAGCACGCGACCGCTATAAACGACTCGCTCAAGGTTGCTCGGCAGCCTCGCAAGTTTTTCTTCGCACGCTAACGGAAGAGGATAGACCTTATCTTGGAGTTCGGCGGGCAACGTCTCGCCTCTGCGAACCTGCCGATCCGAACCCGGCGGCAGTTCAGGACGTTCCGTGACCCCAGCTGGAAATGCCGCGCTGTTCTCATTCACGCAATCTCGGATCACTCTGCGATCGCGCAGAGTGAATAACGGAGTGGAATCCTCAGGCTGCCGTGTCGAGCCCGTTTGATTGGAGTTCCGGCTTGGAGCTTGCGTCGAGTCCTGATCGGGTTGAGACGGCGTTTGCTCCGCAGAGTTTTCTGTAATTGTTGCAGCAGATCCAGTCGTACTGGTGAATGTGAGCACAGTCTCTGGTTTAACGATTGCGGCACGTTTGCCTGTGGCTGCGGCCGCGCCAGCCCCGGCTGCGCCGCCAGCACCCGCGCCAATGGCGGCTCCCTTCCCACCTCCAGCAATTGCGCCAATAACGGCTCCCAGAGCGGCGCCTCCGCCAATCTTCCCCACGTTGCTTTTGGCATGAGATTCGCCTTTGATCACCAGCGGCTGTACTGCGACAGAGAAGGCAACCCTACCCGAACTCACGGTGGTCAGGACCAGGTCCAATTCTCCCGGTTCGGTGAGCCGGCCGGAACGATGCACGTCGCTGACGCGACCGCTTACATCAGCTCCCCTGGGATAGAGCTCCTTTCCATTGGCTTGGATTGGTTCATCGAGGGTTCCGTGGAAGATGTCTCCTGCCTCGCTCTCTTCACTGCTCAGCTGGTCAATGATGCGGACCTTGATCGAGGTTCCGGGAGGGATATCCCTGACCTCGTCTCCCAAACCAGGCTGAGCTAAGGCGATCGTAAATAGACCGGCCATCATCAACGAACGATAGTTGCGGAACATCATGGACCTCACTCATCGGAATTTCTCAGCTAGCAAAGTTGCTTCTGTTGATCGGATGCAAACGCCTATTCTCCTAGCTGCATCCGGTCGCCTCAAAACCTCACTGCCTGTTCCCAAGGAAAACAAAATAGGAACAGGCCCACAGAGCTGTAGGAATCGTGCCTCGTGCACGCGCTGTCAGAATTATGTTGTAGTCATCAGCAACCTCAATTTCATCGATCACCGAGGGCAGGGATTGTGATTGCACCACGGCAAGGTACTCCAGAAATTGATATATATCAGCGCCTCTGTATCCCTGTGTCACGAAGGAGATATCGGTATTTTCTCCGGTGAAGTGCCAGCCCAACGATGCAGCCAGCGCTACCGCACCTTCGTAGGCTTCTGCTGAAATCGCCTCCACCTGGGGATTGTCGAAAACGATCCGCAGCTTGCGCTCGTCTTCCCGGCTGAATTCGCGTACCTTGAGCGACCCCGATTTAGCGGAAGCCTTCCAGTCCACATGGCGCGCTGAATCTTCCGGCATGTATTCCCGAATGCGGTATAGATCGTTGCCACGCCCTCGCATGAAGGACGCAAACTCTCCGGTGATGAGGGGAAGCACTTCAAAGAATTCGTCCGTGGGTTCCACCGAAGGATAGACAATTACTTCGCGGGCCAGTGGCACCCGGCGCGTCTTAGTAAGGAAAGCAAAAGGAAAACGCGTGGCCAGGCCAAATCTTTCCTGCTGATAGCGCCCACGGCGCTCAAACTTGAGTTCGAGCTCTGAGATAAGCGATGCCCGAGCAGGGAGATAAGGAAAGTAAGCCGAGCCATTGAAGATGTTCGGCGGCGCCGGTTTTTCGTTTAAACGACGCAATTGACGGTCGGGAAGTCGGATCCACTGCTTTTCTGGCGGACGGCCTCGGGGAACCGCAAAGGTAGACGGCAGCCAACGCCAGTGCCGGCTGGGCTTGGCCTTTTCGAGCGAAACCACATTTGCAGAAAAAGACGGCAACCACTTTCGAGAATTGCGCAAAAGAATTCTCGCTGACATCGAACGGCCCGCGAAAACATGTTCGGGTAACCGGATATCCAGCTCGAGATTGCGCAAGACCAGGGCCGAGGCAAACCCGGACACAACAATTGCGGCCAGCATGACGGCCACAACGATGTACAAAAGGTTGTTGCCGGTGTTCAAAGCCGCAATCCCGATCAGCAACACAGTGACAACGTAAATGATTCCCACGCGGGTCACGTCGTAATCGAATGCTTCTCGAATACGAACTGCACCAATCCGCCGAGCCAGGTAAGGCACGGTGGTCAAGCCAACGATCGTTGCCAACAGCAATGCCGCCGAAGCAAGAATAAGCGTCGCCCACAGGTTCCCAGACTCGCGCGCCACGCTGGAGAAAATGGCGGCTGCGAAAGCCAGAATCAGTCCGGCGATTGCAAGCAGGAACCGTACCCAGATTTCCGGAACTCCTTGATGGAAAAAGCGAGCAAGTCGCTGGCTTTTCGAAAGAAACATTGAGTCCTGAAGAGTCATGGGATGGGACATCGGCCGAATTCGCTTACTGCGAGGTTAGCACCGCTATGGCAGGGCATCAATCGCGCTCGCGTTGGCGGGAAAGGTGCCGCAACCACCTGCCAGCTCTGGCCGTGGCTTCCTCCGCGGTACCGCTTATCTTCGGAAAATGTTGACGAAGCTTGGCGAGAAGATGGTGAGCCCAGACATATTCCGAAGAAAGGATGATCAAGCCCATAAGCAGAAACAATACACCCTGCAGGATCGGCAGGAACAAACCGACAATGCCCAGCAGGATGAAGCCCCATCCCACAATCAGGACCAGGACGCGTTTGATTCGAGCATTCATGCCCTATCGGCGTTAATCCGGTTGGCCTCCAGTACCCTTTCGCCGTTGTCGCCACCAGAAGAACACCGCGAGCAGAACTGCCGCCAACAACACTGCGAGGTTGAAACCCTTCATGATGCGGGCGAGTTCGTCCCAGTGCCGTCCGAAAAAATATCCGACACTGGAAATAACAGTCACCCAGACCGCTGCGCCCAGGAAATTGAAAACCACAAACTTGCGCCAGGGCATATGGAGCACACTGGCCAACGGTCCAGCGATGATGCGCATTCCGGCAATGAAGCGCGCGATAAAAATCGCGAAGGAGCCATAGCGGTGAATTAAGCTTTCCCCGCGCGCAATGGTGCGGTAAACGCGTGGAACCTTTCGGTAGCGTTCCAAGAGCGGTTTGCCACCGTAATGCCCGAGCAGGAAGCCGAGGTTGTCCCCGATGGTCGCAGCACAGACTCCGACCAGGATGATGTAAGGCAAACGGAGACGATGCTCAGAATAGGCCAAAAAACTTGCTAACAGCAGCATGGTCTCGCCGGGCACCGGAACTCCGGTGTTTTCCAGCAATAGCGCGGCCGCGACTGCCCAATAGCCGTAATGGGCGAGATATTCACGAAGCAGTTCAAAAAGATGCTGTCCCATATGCGATTTGTAAGATTCTTTTTCGGACGTCGATGGCTAAATCTTTGTCGTCGGTCGCCACAAACGCTTAAGAGGATTGCTCGAGAAATTCCGCCACCACTCGATTGAATTCTTCCGGCACTTCTTCATAGGGCAAGTGCCCTACCCCTTTTAACATCACCACACGACAATTTTGGAAGTGCTTCAGTAATTCGTGGGCGGACTCAGGCGTCACCGCTCTGTCCACACTACCCCAAACCATCAGTGTCGGAATGTGATTGATGCGCGGCAGCATGCTCTCGAGTTGCTGCAAATCCCGGTTCCAGGATCGCAGCATGGCGAGTGTGTTTATGAATGCACCGGGGAGGGCAAATGGTGCGGAGTAGCCCTCGAGTGTCCCCGGACGGATGCGCCGCGCGTCGCCGAAGAGACGACGCAAGATGAAATGGTGCGTCATCGTCAGGCGAGGAGCGAGACGAAGAAAGAGCGGCGTGATTGGCCGACTACTCAGGAAATTAGCGCGCCGTTTTCCGTGCGCCGACCAGGGATTGACTGGATTTACAAGAATCAGACGACGCACTCTCCGAGGCGCAATCGCAGCCGCCATTATTGCTACAGCGCCGCCTTGAGATGTTCCCAGCAAATCGCAGGATTCCAGTCCCACGACATCGAGAAATCGCAACAAACGTTCGGCGCTTGCCTTCAGGCAACAATCGAGATCGGCCGGTCGCTCGGAGAATCCTGCTCCCGGCATGTCAACGGCATGGACTGTAGCTTGCTGTGCCAGCACGGGCATAGCAAATCGCCAGGAGAAGGAATATCCCAGCAACCCATGCAGCAGTAGCAGGGGCGGCCCGGAACCGCTGCGCAGATATCGCACGCGGATTCCGTCCAGACTGACCCACTGTTCTTCGACTGAGTGGATTGCTTCCAGATTAGTTTCCGGGCCCAATGTGCCTTTCACTGCGGTCTATTGTGGCGCTGCTGTTTCGGTCTTCGATGTTGCCGGATTCTCACTTGATTTCCGCCGCTTCTTGCCCAGTAACTTCTTCAGGACTCGCATACCTTTGTCCACATGCTTCTCCTGGAGCAAGAATGGAGGCAGAAATCGCAACACGGAATCCTGAGTACTGTTGAATAAAACTCCCTCGGCGAGCGCCTGTTCCACGAGCGGGCGGGCCGGGACATCCAACTGGAGGCCTTGAATCAAACCCCGGCCTCGAACTTCCTGGGCGACGGCGTATCGGTTAACTATCAGCTTCAACTGTTCCTTTAGGTAGTTTCCGACACGCACAACATTCTCCAGGAGCTTTTCCTCTTCCAAGATGGCGAGATATTCCAAAGCTACGCGGCAGGCCAGCGGCCCGCCTCCGAAGGTTGTCCCGTGCTGGCCTGGAGAAATGGCAGACGCAAACTCCTCCCTTGCCAGAAATGCTCCCAGGGGAAGACCGGCGGCGATTGGTTTCGCGATAGCCACGATGTCAGGCATGACACCGAAGGTCTGGAAGGCAAAAATGTTTCCGGTGCGGCCGAGTCCGCACTGAATCTCATCAAAAATCAGCGCAGCCCGATGATGGTCGGCGGCGGCTCGGCATTCCTGCAAGAAATCCACCGAGCATTCGTATACACCGCCTTCTCCGAAAATAGGCTCCAGCACGATGGCGCAGGTATTTTCATCCACTGCCGCACGTAGCGCTTCAATATTGTTTTGTGGAACAAATTTCACATCGTCCAGCAGCGGTTCGAACCCTTTGCGGTATTTCTCCTGGCCGGTCAGAGACATAGCGCCAAAAGTTCGTCCGTGATAGGAACCTTGCAGGGCCACTAATCGGCTTTTGCTCTCGCCACCTGTCCGATGTCCCGCCAGCCGGGCCAGCTTGATGGATCCTTCAATCGCTTCCGTACCGCTGTTAGAGAAGAATGCTCGCGGCAGACCGGAAAGCCCGCAAAGCTTCTCCGCCAGCTGGCCCTGATATTCGTTGTAATAGAGATTTGAGAGATGGATAGCTCGGGCAGCCTGCTCGCGAATGATCTTCACGATTCGGGGATGGGCATGTCCCAACGCATTAACTCCTAAGCCGGCAACAAAATCCAGATAGCGTCGGCCTTCGAGATCATAGAGAAAGATACCTTTGCCGCGCGCCAGCACGACAGGGTAACGGTTATAGGTCTGCAGCAGAAAGCTGCGTTCGCGCTCGAGAATCCCGCTGCTATCGTTCATGAGGAATGATTCTAACTGTAAATCCCCGGATACGGCTGCGCCACTAGAATTGGCTCGCCGTTGCTGACAACATCCCTCAACCGCTCACGTCGGAGAATGGCCCATCATTTTCGTTGCTCCGACGGATTGATCGGAGAGATACTTATGCGAGAACCGCCGTGATGGCACCCGCGATGACAAGCGACATGCGGAAAACCGGAATCGACGTCGTCGGCGACGTACCTTGGGGTGCACATTTTTGTCTCTTCTACGAGACGCCAGCGGATCTCCTCGAAACATTGGTTTCCTACTGCAAAGCTGGATTACAAAGCCATGAGTTCTGTCTATGGGTAGTGGCCGAGCCCCTGACGGAGGAAGATGCCAGACGCGCATTGAAACGAGTTATGCCTGACTTTTATCAATACGTGGTTGACCAGAGCATAGAGATTGTCCCGGCTCGCGACTGGTATCTCCAAGATGGCGCGTTTGATCTCGAGAGAGTGATTGACGGTTGGAACGAGAAACTCGCGCGCGCATCCGCCAAAGGTTACGCTGGCGTGAGAGTGACGGGAGATACTGCCTGGCTCGAAAAGAAGGACTGGAAGGACTTCTGTGAATACGAAGACTCACTCAACCAGGCTGTCGTCAATCAGCGCCTGTCGGTTCTATGCACGTACCCGCTCGCCAAATGCGGAGCTGCTGAAATCCTGGATGTGGTACGAACCCATCAGTTTGCGGTAACCAAGCGACGTGGGGGTTGGGACGTTATCGAAACCGCCGGGCACAAACAAGCTAAGGCTGAAATCAAGCGCCTGAATGAGGAACTGGAGCAGCGTGTAATAGAACGTACCAGCGAACTGACCTCCGTCAACAGCGAACTGATAAAGGAAGTACTCCAACGTCAGCGCGCCGAGCAGGCGCTGCAGCGGAGTGAGACCTATCTAGCGGAAGCACAGAGAGTGAGCCATGCCGGCAGTTTCGGCTGGAGCGTTTCCAGTGGGCATATCGTCTGGTCAGACGAAACGTTTCGAATTTTTGAATTCGACCCAGCCGTCAAACCTACAGTGGAACTCATAATGCACCGAACCCATCCGGAGGACAGGGCCTTCCTGCAAGAAACCCTCGATCAAGTGGCACGGGATAGGAAGGCTTTTGATTTTGAACATCGGCTGCTGATGCCGGATGGCTCGGTGAAGTCCGTTCGAGTTGTGGGTCATCCCTCAACAAACAATGAATCGGGCAACTTTGAATTCGTGGGGGCGGTGACGGATATCACGGATCGCAAGCGAGCAGAGGAGGCACTACGGCGGAGCGAGGGTTATTTAGCTGAAGCGCAAAGGCTGACCCAGAGTGGAAGTTGGGCTTGGAATGTGCGTACCGGCGCTCGCTTCTGGTCGCAAGAGACCTTTCGCATCTTTGGCTGTGACCCCGAAAAAGTGAAGCCCACATGGTCGGACATCCTCGAACGAGTTCACCCTGAAGATCGACCAGCAGTCGTGCAGAGAGCGGAAATGGAGACCACACAGAGAGTAGATTCTGAGATTGATTTGCGAGTTGTTCTTCCCGACGGAGGAATAAAGCACCTGCACTCTATCGCTCACCCTGTGATGGATGAGGCAGGCGAAATCACTGAGATCGTCGGCACCTTGATGGATGTAACCGAACGCAAGCGGGCGGAGGCGCTGCGTGACGGGGAGAGCCATATTTTGGAAATGATAGCGCGCGATGCTCGGCTGGAGAAAACACTGGAGAATCTGGTGCGCGTTGTGGAAGCCCAATTTGCCGGCTTGCTTTGCTCAGTCCTGCTCCTCGACGAGGACGGGCAGCACGTGCGGCACGGCGCTGCTCCCAGTCTACCCCAGCCCTACACCGACGCCATCGACGGCCTTTGCATCGGACCGAAGGCGGGATCATGCGGCACCGCGATGTATCGAAGAGAACCTGTTGTCGTCGCCGACATTCTCCAGGATCCGCTCTGGGAATCGTATCGAGAAGTGGCCAAGCCCTATGGGTTCCGCTCCTGCTGGTCCACTCCCATACTTGCACATTCGGGCGAGGCACTGGGTTCATTTGCCATGTATTACCGCGAACCGCGCAGTCCGAGTCCAGCTGAGACCCGCGCCCTGGAAATGGCCACCCACCTCGCCGGCATTGCCATTGAACGCAAGCTGGCGCGTGAAGAGCGCGAGAGATTGCGTCAGGCCCGGGCGGATCTGGCGCACGTGACCCGGATGACCACAATGGGAGAGCTAACCGCCTCGCTGGCGCACGAAATCAAGCAGCCGATTTCCGCAGCGGTGACAGACGCCAAGACCTGCTTGCGATGGCTTCGGCGCGATGACCCCGACGTGGCAGAGGCAGGTGAAGCCGCATCCAGGCTCATCAAAGATGTAACGCGCGCGGCCGACATCATTAGCGGGATTAACTTAATGTTCAAGAAAGGCGCTCCACCGCGGGAGTTGGTTGATATCAATGAACTCATTCAAGAAATGATTGTGCTGCTGCGCAGTGAGGCGAGCCGGTATTCGATTTCGATCCACTGCGACCTTGCCAACGATCTTCCCCAAATCATGGGCGACCGTGTGCAATTGCAACAGGTTTTTATGAATCTCATGCTCAATGGCATCGAAGCCATGAAGGACATGGGTCCTGGAGGTGAACTTACGATCACGTCGCAATACGACAATCGTCAACTCGTGATCTCGGTCGGCGATACCGGCATTGGACTACAGCCGGAACAGACCGGGCAAATCTTCGATGCATTCTTTACCACCAAACCTCAAGGTACCGGCATGGGACTCCCCATCAGCCGCTCCATCATCGAATCGCACGGCGGCCGCTTGTGGGCCAGCCCCAACCCCGGACGGGGCGCAACGTTTCAGTTCACCTTACCCAGCGAAGGCGCGTTGCATCAGGTGGCCTAGCCAGTTACTCTCGCGTTGAATGCGAGACAAGTCTGTTTCGGCAGGCTGATCACCGCTCCGAGGGCTGCGATCACGTCTGTGACTGTGACGATGAACGTCAAAATCCCCGCCCAAGCAGAGCTTGGCCGGGGCACCTCTGTCGTGCCTCATGATCTTGCATTGGCTCGCCACGTGGAGAGCGACAGAGGACTTCAGGTAGCTATCCCCTGTCATTGCAACCACCCACATCCTGTGTTAGCTTCAGCAAACAGCAGAGGTTAGCTTGCAAGCAACAGTGCCTGCCGGGCTGGATCGCAAAGAAGCGGAAATTTACCTGCGGCTCGATCCAAAACGGCTCCCAAAACACATCGCCATCATCATGGACGGTAACGGACGGTGGGCACGTCGCCGTCATCTGCCTCGCGTGGCAGGGCACCGTGCTGGTGTGGCATCCGTGCGCTCAACGGTCGAGACCGCTGCGCGGGTGGGAATCTCGGCGCTAACGCTGTATGCGTTCTCCGAAGAAAACTGGAAGAAGCGTCCCAAGAGCGAAGTGGATTTTCTCATGGGACTGCTGTGCCGCTATCTGCAGCAGGAAGTCCCGACGCTGAACAAGAACCGTATCCGGCTGGAATACATTGGACGGCAGCAGGAACTTCCGCCGACAGTTCGCTCCAAAATGGAGTGGGCGCGCCAAGCCACTGCGCACAACACCGGAATGGTGCTAACCCTGGCTCTCAACTACAGTGCCCGTAGCGAACTGGTAGATGCATTTCGCTCCATCGTGGATGGGGCGGCGCGCAACGGCGGGCTTGATCATCTGGAGATCGATGAGGATTCGGTGTCACGTCATCTCTACACCCGGCATTTGCCGGATCCCGATCTGGTCGTCCGCACCAGCGGTGAAATGCGGTTGAGCAATTTTCTTCTCTGGCAGCTGGCTTATGCCGAGATCTATGTCACTCCTACACTGTGGCCGGAATTCCGTGGCGCTCACCTGCTGGAAGGCATTGCGGAATATCAGAAGCGCGAACGACGCTACGGTGGCTTGGCCGATGGCCACTCTGACCATCACTCCCCGAAGTCGGTCCGGAGCTGAGGCGGCTTGCAGCTACTGAAACGAATCGCCACCGCAGCGGTTCTGATTCCCCTTGTTCTGGTCCTCATCCTGCGCGCGCCCATCCCGGTTTTGGCGTTCGTCGCGGCATTCGTAGCTCTGCTCACAGTAACGGAGCTTCTCAAGTTGGCGGAGGCTTATGGCATCCGGCCTTTCTATCGTCCGACGTATGTTTTTGTCGCGCTGTACTTCGTGTTGCTGGCGATTCATCCGCGGGACGACAAGCCTCTATTGTCGACTGCGATCTTTATCTACAGTACGGGGTTCGCTGCTGCCATCGCAGCATTCGTGTTTCTCGTAATTGGAATGCGAAACATTGATCTTCGAAGATCGTTTCCCGCAGCGGCCGTTTCTGTATTTGCCTTTTGCTACGTCGCACTCCCGTTAGGATTCCTTGTGCAAGTTCGCGAGCAGTGGTCGGGAGCGTTCCTTCTGCTTTACTTGCTCTTAGTGGTCTGGGCAGGAGACATTTTTGCTTATTTCGTAGGCCGTTCGCTCGGACGTCATTTCATGTCACCGCGGATTAGTCCGAAGAAGACCTGGGAAGGGGCGCTGGCGTCGATGTTGGCGAGTCTGGTGGTGGGAATGTTGCTCTACCACTACGCGCTTCCCATCAGCACCGCACTGCTGAATGCGCATCTGGTCGAACAGCGGGACGGTTTCTTTGCATTGCAGAAACCGCCGCTATGGCCGGCTCTGTTGCTTTCCGCAGCCATCAACATCGCCGCGCAGCTTGGAGATCTGGTGGAATCGTTGATCAAGCGCGGCGCCGGCGTGAAAGATTCAGGAGCTCTTCTTCCCGGGCATGGAGGAATGCTTGACCGCATTGATGCCCTGCTCTTTGCCGCTCCAGTGCTGTGGTACTATGCGGCTTGGCGCGTCATGCAATAGCCTCGAGTTCCCCTGGCCGCGCAGGACTACACTCCATTCATGAGAAGTATTTCTATCCTGGGCTCAACCGGCTCGATCGGCCGCAGCACTCTTAATGTAGTTGAGTCCTATCCCGGGCGTTTTCAAATTGTTGCTTTGGCCGCCGGTCGGAACTTGGAAACTGCACTGCAACAGGTGCAGCGCTGGAAACCGCGGCTGGTCTCCGTGGCCGCCGAAAAAGATGCGGAAACTCTTCGGAAGAGTCTAAAAGCATCCGGAGTCTCCGGCGTGGAAGTGGCATACGGCTCCACAGGAACGGTTCGCGTTGCCACGCATCCCGATGCCGACTTTGTAGTCAGCGCCATCGTGGGCGTAGCAGGACTGGAAGCTACTTACGAAGCCGTACGCGCGGGCAAAACCGTTGGCCTGGCAAATAAAGAATGCATGGTTGCCGCTGGAGAGCTGATCACCGCCGAAGCCCGGCGGCAGGGTAAACCCCTTTTGCCCATCGATAGCGAACACAATGCGGTCCATCAATGCTTACGTGGCGGAAGAATAGAGGAAGTAGAGCGCATTTGGCTAACCGCCTCGGGTGGCCCCTTTCGAAACACGCCTAAATCAGAGTTTTCCTCAATCAGCGTAGAGCAGGCTTTGGCGCATCCAACATGGAAGATGGGTCGCCGGATCACGATCGATTCCGCGACCTTGATGAATAAGGGATTTGAGGTGATCGAGGCCTGTCGTTTGTTCGATCTGAAACCAGAGCAGGTCAAGGTGCTGGTGCATCCGCAGTCGACGATTCACTCCATGGTGGAGTTTGTAGATGGCAGCATACTTGCTCAGTTTTCGGTGACCGATATGCGACTGCCTATTCTGTATGCGTTGACTTATCCAGAGCGCATCAGGTCGGATATGCGCTTCCCAGTCATGGACTTACGGCACATCGAATTCGCCCCGCCAGATATGGAAAAATTCCCTTGTCTGGCACTTGCCTATGAAGCGGCAGGGGCAGGAGGAGCGAAATCTGTTGCACTTAACGCCGCGGACGAGGTCGCCGTGGCCGCGTTCCTGGATGGCCGCATCCGATTCGATCAGATTACTATCGTTATAGAAAAGGTGCTTAATGAAACGAAAAGTGTGAAATTGGAATCTATAAAGAGAATACTGGAAGCAGATGCTGGGGCGCGTAAGGCCGCGCAAGAGAAAGTTCAGCAATTGAGTAACAGGTCTGCCGGATTGCGTCCGTCACCAGCATTGCGAGGGGACTAATACAACATTTATGTCGGGATTCTTAATAGCCGTCGCTGCCGTAGCCGTGGTTCTGGGATTCATGATCCTGATCCACGAATTTGGACACTACGCCGCCGCCAAGTTGCTGGGCGTGCGCGTGGAGGTCTTCTCCATTGGTTTTGGTAAACGTCTCCTCGGATTTCGGAGAGGCGAGACGGATTACCGCATTGCCGCAATTCCTCTGGGCGGCTACGTCAAGATGAGTGGCGAGAACCCCATGGACGCGCGCACTGGAGATCCAGCGGAGTTCATGTCGCATCCGCGCTGGCATCGTTTCATCATCGCCATCGCCGGTCCAGCCATGAACATCCTGCTTGCCATCGGCTTGCTCACCGTCGTCTACATGGTCCATTTCGAATATCCGGTATACCTGGATCAGCCCGCGGTGGTTGCCTGGGTCGAACCGGACTCGCCTGCGGCCAAAGCGGGATTGCAAATGGGCGATCGCATCGTCCGCATCGACGGGATCCAGAATCCTACCTGGGAACAAGTCGATCCCAAAGTGATGCTCAATCCCGATCAGCCGCTGGAAATCACCTTCCAGCGTGGCAACAAGCAGTTTGAAACCACGATAGTGCCCGAAGCTGCCGGCACTTCGCAGATGGGTTATGTGGGATGGGTTGCCGACCAACCCAATACAGTCACCGATCTTGAGGCGGGCATGCCGGCGGAGAAAGCCGGCGTCAAGGAAGGAGACGTAATCGTCGCCCTCGATGGGAATCCTGTCCCGGCCATTGCGGCAATGATTCAGGCTCTCAAGCAGACCAAAGACAAACCGGTTGAGCTGACTGTGCTTCGCGACGGGAAACCTATGACATTCCGTCTACAGCCGGTTCTGGCCGACGTGCAAGGCGTAAAAGAGAAACGTTATCGCATCGGCATTCAGAGCATTCCCACCAAAGTGGGGAAATTGCCTCTCGCCGCGGCCTTTCAACGGTCGCTCGAGGACAATAAAAAGAGTTCGATGTTGATCCTCGAGTTGCTGCAAAAGCTGGTGCGCGGCAAAGTCTCGCTCCGCACCGTCGAGGGACCGATCGGAATCGGCCGCGCCGCCGGACAGGCCGCCAGCGAAAAGGGCTGGACCCCTCTGATGGGCCTCACGGCTGCGATCAGTTTGAACCTCGGCATCTTTAACCTGTTGCCCATTCCCATCCTCGACGGCGGTGTCATTCTGCTGTTGTTCGTGGAGAGCCTGATGCGCCGCGATATCAGCCTGCACATCAAGGAGCGGATTTATCAGGCGGCGTTCGTCTTCCTGGTATTGTTCGCGGTAATGGTGATTTATAACGATCTGGCCAAGACGCTTCCGGGTATGATGCAAAGATTGCCTTAAATTCTGAACCACAAAGGACACGAAGGTACACAGAGAAATTCCTTGGTGCGCCTTCGTGTCCTTTGTGGTTCAGAATTCTTGTAGGAAGCAATACTCCCTCAGCCCTCTCGATGGCCTTATCCGTTGTGTCCGCATGCTAAACTAGAGTTTCCGCATGGCTAACATCCAGCGTAGGAAAACCGTTACGGAGTCGATTGGCGGAGTGCGCGTAGGCTCCGATGCCCCAGTTGTGGTGCAATCGATGACCAACACCGATACCGCCGACATCGCTTCGACCGTCCAACAAGTCGCGGCCCTGGCTCGTGCAGGTTCCGAGCTGGTTCGGGTCACCGTCAATAACGATGCAGCTGCCGCCGCGGTCGCGCCCATTGTCGAGCAGCTTGAGCGTCAGGACGTGCGTGTCCCCATCATCGGCGACTTCCATTACAACGGACACATCCTGCTGAAGAAATATCCCGAGTGCGCCCGCGCGCTGGCCAAGTATCGAATCAATCCCGGAAATGTCGGCATAGGCCGAAAAGACGATTCCAACTTCCGCACCATGATCGAAGTCGCGGTCGAAAATCAGAGACCAGTTCGCATCGGCGTCAACTGGGGATCACTCGATCAAGCGTTGCTCACCCGCATGATGGACGAGAACTCACGCTTGCCCGAGCCCAAGGACGCTCGCGAAGTCACTATGGAAGCGATGGTAGTGAGCGCGCTGACTTCGGCGAAGCTCGCGGAACAATACGGCTTGCTTCCTCAGCAGATTATTTTGAGCGCGAAGGTCAGCGGCGTACAGGATTTGATTGACGTCTACCGCTCACTGGCGATGCGCTGCGATTATCCGCTGCACCTGGGATTGACCGAAGCTGGCATGGGAGCAAAAGGTATTGTCGCTTCCAGTGCCGCTCTGGGCGTGCTGTTGCAGGAAGGTATCGGTGACACCATTCGCGTCTCGCTGACTCCCGCGCCCGGTGGCGATCGCAGCGAGGAAGTGCGCGTCGCTCAACAGATTTTGCAATCGCTAGGAATTCGGAGCTTCACTCCGCAAGTCACCGCTTGTCCAGGATGCGGCCGCACCACCAGCACTTTCTTCCAGGAGATGGCTGAGCAGATTCAATCTTATCTGCGCGAACAGATGCCTTTGTGGAAGGGACGATACACCGGAGTCGAAGAGATGAAGGTTGCCGTGATGGGCTGTGTGGTCAATGGCCCCGGCGAATCGAAACACGCGAGTCTCGGGATCTCGCTGCCCGGAACTTTCGAAGAACCCAAGGCGCCGGTGTACGTCGATGGACGCCTGTTCACTACGCTAAAGGGCGACAGAATCGTCGCCGAGTTCCTTCAGATTCTGGACGACTACGTAGAATCGCACTACGCGCCCAAAGTCGAAGTCGCCACCAAAGTTTAAAAGCACTGGCTAGTGGCCAGTTTCAACCCGTTACCGGATAGCGACCGTAGCGCCGGCGTCCCACCGACCCAGACTCCTACCGCACAGCTACTTTAAGCAGCGCCAAGGCAGTTATAAGCCACAACGCAAAACCCGCCATGTTCAACCCAATCCGCCACTTCATGCTATCAATGATGTAATTGTATTTCGCATCCATAACCCACTCTCCTGTTGTCTCCTATTGGACGTGACAACTAGCCAAACGTTAGTGAACCAGTGGTCAGTTGTCGGTGGCCAGTTTCGACTCGTCCCGGTTGGCCACTGGCCACTAGCCACTGACACTGTTACGGATGTCGTCGACGGAAAGTTCCCCGGCAGGATCAAATTCTAAGCAAGCAACGACAGATTGGAATTAGAAACATCACCCAGCGGATCGGCAAACTTCTTAAGCTCCGGATAATGCTGCAACAGCGTTTCCGGCGCCTTCACGCGTTGTCCAGTGAGCATGTGTTTCAGTTGCAGCGCATTCACTCCGGCCTTGGCTTCGAAGTGATTGTTGGCGACGACGTAAGTGACTTCCGCTTTGCGGGCGATGCGTTCAATTTTATCTTTCCAGTCAGTCAGTTCGTTTTCGCTGTAGAGATAGTTGTAGCGATCGTCGCGCTTCTCCGATTCGAACCACTGATCATAATTTCGTCCGTGCAGCCGCACGTATCCCACAGCCGACGTAACGTGTTCGGTGGCTTCGAGCGAGCGTCCAATTACGGGTTGGTCGATATTGCAGAAGGCAACATTTCTCTGCGCGAAAGAACGGATGGTCTCGGGATTGTCCCAGCTCGCATGCCGCACTTCGACCACGCAGGGATACTCGATGAACTGTCGCAGCAGCACCTCGAGGTATTCGCGGTTCAGGCTTGTATTCTTGTAAGAAACCGGAAACTGGATGAGCAACGCTGCCAGCTTCCCTTCCGAGGCCAGCGCCTCCAACCCTTCGCGAGCCAGCATTTCGTCTTCATCGCTGGGCTTGATAGTGGCGGCTGAGGTTGGTTCCATCACCGCGAATGGAGAATGTGTAAAAGAACGATGCAGTTTCGCAGTGAACACAAAATCTCGATTCACTGCGAACGCCTTGCGCGCCCACACCTTCGCCAGCTCCGGCTTGATGTGCCCATAAAAAGACGTATTAATCTCCACCAGATCGAAGCACTGCGCCAGATATTCCAGCGGATGTTCCCTTCTACGCTGCATCCCAGGAGGATAAAACACCCCTTCCCAATCCTTATAAGACCACCCAGCAGTACCGATACGGATTTGCGGAGATACTTCCATGAAGGTAATTGCAGGTTAGCACAAGCCGAATTTGTGAGGCGAGACGAGTCGACGTCCGTCGTGCTGGCCAGCGCCTCGGGGAGGGCACGACCTCAGTCGTGTGGGGCGTTTGGTAAGGGCGCGACTTCAGAGGTGGATTGTTTGGGAAGGGCACGACTTCAGTCGTGCCGTTTGGTCCAAAGACCGATCGGCTTTAGCCGCTGGGGTTAAGCTTGTTCGAGCCATGCACAATGGAATCAATAAAAAACCACCGCGATCCAATACACACCGCCGGGATAGCTAGCCGTCCGCGAATAGCAGGCTCCTACCGCAAACGCCCGAAGGCCACGGTCTGCGACTGTTTTTGCCGCGTTGCCTGGCAGAACCTCAGGTTGCATGATGGTGTAGCGCAAAAAATACTGTCCTGGATTTGACGACACATTGAGAGAATCCGCCTGAGCCATGGAACAAGCGGCCGCGCGGGCGGCTCTGCCATCCAGTCGCTGCAATGGGGCGCCATTGGATCTCTCTCGCATGCGCATTACGCTCTCTGCCGCCATGTTCTCGGCTTGCTGCGAGGTGTTGATTTGCGAGCCGTGTCCGAAATCCTGCACTATATAGAGCGAATCGCCGCTGCGAACCACGCCGAAGCCCGCAACGTTGTACGCCGGATTCAACAGGTTTTCCCGATGCGGAGGCGAATGCATCAGGTTGTCATGAACCTCGTCCACAGTTGCGGCGTACGCCACGTTTTCTCCAGCCCGATCAAGATGCAGAGGAGTAGCGCCTGTCAATCGCTGATGAACCGAGGCCTCGCTGGAAAACTGATGTGAAAGCTGCTGCTGTGCAGCCATAGCGGCGGCATGTTCCCGCGCAGCTCGAGTCAGTCCTTCATCCCATTGAAGCGGAGGAACTCCTGCTTCTGCTCGCACGTGATTGGCCAGCGCCAAGAGTTGGTTCTCGGCATCCGCCTCGTTGGCGAATGAAAATTGATATGCGGGCGCAGCGGACTGTACGAATGCAGCGGGTTTCGGCTTTCGAGTTTTGGCTGGAGCGGGACCGCTTGTCAGGAAAATCGCCAGCGCGACAGTGAGGACCCGGATCATAAAAAACGCAGCATGTATTAGGTGCTAAACAAAGCCGAAGTTTTGCTTTGCTTCTCACAGGCTAGCCTCTAGAATCGTGAGAAGCACCTTACCATGGGGACATTACTGCTGGGCTCGCTGCTCCTCCTGAACCTAGTCCTTTTGGCACTCGTCGCGGGAATTTTCCGCCGTCTCTCGCGCGCGTCACAAGTTGCTGAAATCACGGACCTTACCCGGGAGTCAGTGGCGCTGCGCGAATCCCTTTCCCAAAGGTTCACTGCCGCCACGGCCGACATGGCTATGCGTCTGGAGAGCACTAAGGGAGACCTGCGCGAAGGCGTGACCGACCGGCTAGCCGAGGGGTTCAAAGAAATCCGCAACTCGGTGGAAGCCCAATTAACCAGCGGGCGCCGTGAGCAGACCCAGGATCTTCGAGCGGCACGGACTGAAATGACCAGCTCGCTGGCGCTCACCACTGCCCAACTCAAAGCCGAAATCGATAATTTCAATCAAAGCACGGCTCAGTCTTTGGAAGCTATCCGCGTTGGCGTCGATACCAGGCTGCTTGCCATCACCGATCAGGTACAAGCAAAGCTCGATCAGAACATTAAAGAAGGTTTCGCGCAGTTTGAAAAAGTGCAACAGCATTTGAAAGCTGCGGAAGAACAGTTACGTGAAGTCGGCGCGCTGGGACACTCCATCAACGATTTAAACAATCTTCTCAAGCTGCCTCACTTGCGAGGAACGTTTGGCGAGGCCAGCCTGGAGCGCCTGTTGTCCGACTTTCTGCCCGCGCATATGTTCGAAATACAATCTTCTCCTGGTGACGGCGGCGGGCGCGCCGACGCCATGATTCAATTCCCGGACCGTCGTCTTCCCATTGACGCCAAGTTTCCCCGCGAGCAGGTGCTCGCACTGTTTGAAAGCAATGTGGAAGCTGAGATTGAAGCTGCCCGTCATGAATTTGTGCGCGTGATGAAAACTGAAGCCAAACGCATCAAGGCATATATCCAACCAGAAAACGGCACCACCGACATTGCGTTGATGTATCTGCCCAGCGAGACGCTTTACATGGAAGCGATCCGCAACCGCGACCTCGCCGACTGGCTCAATCAGCAGCACGTGTTTCCCGTATCGCCGAATACCCTACTAATGACGCTGCAGACCATCGCCCTGGTGCACAAATGGTATGAGGTCGCCAGCCGCTTCGAGAAGAGCCGCCTTGAACTGGCTAAAGCGCAAAAGTCTTTCGATTATTTCCAGAATCACTTTGAAAACGTCGGCAAGAGTTTGAACAAAGCTCAAGAAGCCTTTGAGACCGCGCAACGCCACCTGAAGACTTATCGCGGACGGGTCACAGTCCTGAGCGGCCAGGAGCAATTGGAACTGGACGCCAAAAACGCCGAAGAGTCCCCACCGCTAACGGTCAAAGCCACCGCCTAGATTTAGCCTCTGTAACTGTGTGCCGCGGGCGCCCCCGCCCGCGTGCCTTTATGAAGGCTTGTAATCCTGAGCGGATCGGCAGCTTCGCAAAGCGGAAACTGCGGCGAAGTCGAAGGACCCCTAATCCCTCAAGCGCATGACCGGCGGCATCAAGGCATTCTCACGATGCACGTTCAAGTGACACGAACGGGATAAGTCATAAGGCCCAGCATCGCTCGTCAACTGCGCTTTCAATTTTGCTTCTTCCTTTTGTTTTCGGTTCGCAACTTCGGCATTTAACAGCGCGAGCTTCGTCGGATCCGTGACAATTCGGGCATGAGGAAAGAGTTCCTGCCAAGTAAGCTGTCGGCTACGTCGTGATGGCGTGAGAAACCGTCGGCACATATGTTTCATGATGTCTGTCCATCCCTGAGTAGCTTGCCACCCTGGCTGCTGGCTTCAGCGGATGATCTGGATGCGAGCCTTTGAATGGTTCGAAGACTATGCAGCGCGTCGGCGATGGCCTGCCTTTCCCCAGAGCTCCGTTCGTGGTTGCTTCCCAGTTTTAATTCCTCAATGCGTTGTTGTATGGCTGCGTGAGCATCTTCGATTTTTTTAAGCAGTTTGCGCTCGTCACGTTCGAGCATTGCAGCCTTGTACGACTCCTGCCACGGAACATCTTTCGTCAACCGGCACCCCCGTTCTTCCACAGCCTTCGTGAGCGTACCTCTGGCACTAAAAAAAGGTGGGAATATTGGGTTCGTCTATCGTGCCTGCGGTTATCCACAGACGAGGTAGAGCACGGGTTCGGGCGGTGCAGGCGCATCGGTAAAGTGCCGTACATGTTGCACAAAACAACCGTGCTACGGTACACGCGTTCCAGTGCAAACATATAATTGTCGTAGCATTGAAGCTCTGGTCTCATCTGCGGTGCCGGAGGGAGGAACGATGTCAAAGGAAAAAAAGGTCAACACTCCACAACCTGTCTTGAAATACCGTCGAGTGTCAGTTGGAGACCTCGGTAGAGGCAGACGGGGCAAGCACCACGATCTGGTTAAAGGAATCCTTCAAGAGTTGAAGATAGCGTCTGCCGGTTCGGCTCTCGAAATCCCACTTGCTGACGTAGGCGGAATTGGACTCGCCAACCTGCGTTCTGCCGTGCATCGCGCCTCGACTTCGGAAGGATTCTCAATCGAAACGCTGGTCGACGAAAGAAATTTCTACGTGTGGAAGAGGGACAGCGCAAACTAGGATGTATTGGAGCTAGCCCATTACATTCACTCACGGCTGTAGGCCGCGATAGCGCATCACCGAGAACCAGGGCATCAACGCAACAGGCGTTTCCACAATAACGCGGCTATAAGAACCGCAATGCCCAGTCCTATCCCGATCAGCCGCACCCGCCCGACCTGTTCAGCCATGATTTGCCTCAGTCTGCCGGACGACGCGATCCTGCTTCCCGTGGTCTGCGCGCAGTTAAACCGTAATGCTTCACGTCCTTCCAGCCTGCATTTGGATATTCCTGTACGTACAGCAATGCACGTACAAATGTTCCATGTGGAACATTATTTCAATTTGCGCACACGCGCTCGGAGAGACACCCATTAGGCTCCCCGCTTGGCTTTCAACTCCACCAGCAACTGCTCAATGCGGTCTTCTTTTTCTAGAGCAGCCAGGCGCTCTTCCACGTTATCGGCGGCAATTTCGGATTTGGCCTGGCTCATAGCTTCGCTGTGCGCGACTTTGCGCTTCATACGATCGAACGTTGCCGCTTTGGAATTATCGCCGATGGCAAGCTTAGCGTCGCTCGCTTTACCCACCGCACGGGCGCGTCGATGCTGCGCGATCAGCAAATCGGCTTTGGCCTGCGCCTCGGTGAGTTTCTGTTCCAGTTGACGCAAGGCCGTCTTGAGATTTTCTACTTGCGCTTTCTGGTCGGTGACTTGCTGGCCGAAGCCATCACTCAAATCGCGGCAACTCTCCACGCGTTGGAGAGCGACGCGGGCCAGGTCATCTTGTTTCTTGTCCACGGCCAGTTCGGCCTTGCGCATCCATTCCGACACTTTGTCTCCATTTTCTTTCTGCTTCTGTTCCAGCAAATGCTGATCGGCGATGGCAATGGCCACCTGCGTCTTGACTTGCAGTAGCTGGTTCTGCATGTCGATGATTACCTGCTTGATCATTTTTTCCGGATGCTCAGCCTTGTCGATCAGGTCGTTAAGATTGGCTCGGACTAATGTTGAGACTCGCTCTAGTAGTGCCATGGTGAACTCCCTTCTTTCAATCGTTGGTGCTTAGGATTTTGGTCTTAGACTTGTTGCGTGACATGGCGGCGCCGATCGCGACTCCAATCGCGATGCCCACGGCCAGCCAAAAGCCTCCGGTACCGAGAGCGACGGCTACGGCGGCGCCGATACCCGCGCCCAGCGCGATCCCCAGACCGATTTGCATCGATGGTTTGTTCATATCGAAATCCTCTACGGCAAAATTCCTCGCAAGAAACAAGGGGCGAGCACCAGCCCGCCCCATCCCAATTTATGCTGCGGCTGCGCCTTTGTTGTCGTTGTCAGTTGGTGGAAGTACATCCGGCTTCGGTGCGTGGTCCCCGATGAGGCGCACTTTGGAGAACAGTTCGTGCATACTCATTCCGGAAAGTGTTTCAAACAGTGCCGGCACTTGCGCCGCCATCTTGGCAATGTCGCCCGTAATTTTGTTCATGCCGGCGGCATCGCCATTTCCGGTGGAGACGATGGTGATCTTGTCCACGTTGGCCAGCGGACTGGCCAGCGCCCTAACTACCTCCGGCAATCCGGTAAGCAGCTTGTCGACGACTGCGGCCTGGTTGTATTCCTGATAGGCCTCAGCCTTAACGTTCATCGCTTTCGCTTCCGCCTCGCCTTTTTTGAAGATGATTTCTGCTTCAGCTTCACCCTGAGCGCGAATCGCAGACGCATGACCTTCGGCTTCCGCCACAAGGCGCTGCCTTTCTGCCGCGGCCAGGGTTTCGATTCGTTGACGCTCGACCTGGGCCTGCTTCAGCACAGTCGCGACCAATTCCTTTTCGCGACGATTGATCTCGGCCTCCTGGACCTTGACCTGCTGTTCTTTTTCAACCTGCTGCACCTTCACCTGCTCAGCCACGACCTGCTGCTGCATGATGTTGGTTTGAATGTCGTAGGCTTTGTCGGCTTGCGCCTGTTGACGTTTGGTGACTTCGAGATATTGCGCTTTCTTGATCTCGAGATCGCGCTGTGATTCGGCCTGCTTGGCCATAGAAAGTGTTTCGGCCAGCACTCGCTCCTGATCGGCTTGCGCCTTGGCCACGGCCGCTTCCCGTTGCGCCAGCGCGCGTTTGATCGCCGTATCACGATCGGCTTCGGCAGTGGCTACATCCGCGTCGCGCTTGATGCGCGCGACATCGGGCTTGCCCATGTTGGTGATGTATTCGTTCTTGTCGCGAACTTCCTTGATGGTGAACGAGATTACTTCCAGGCCCATCTTGTTCATGTCATCGGCGCAGGTGGAACGCATGCGATCAGCAACCATCTCTGGCTGCTTTACGATTTCTTCCACCGTGAGTTGGCCGATGATGCCGCGCAGATGTCCTTCCATCACCAGGCGAATCAGTCCCTCGCGCTCCTGATCAGTCTTGGTCAGAAATTGCTCGGATGCGGTCAGAATGGATTCGGTATCCGACTTCACTTTGATCTGCGCCACCGCCTCGACGGTGACCGCGACACCCTGCTTGGTGTAGAGATCCTGCTGTGGCGCCACATCGAATGACATCAGTTCCAGCGAAAGGCCGCGGCAGTTTTCAATCATGGGAAAGATGATGGTGCCGTGTCCTTTGACTACACGCGTGCCGCGGAAGCCATACACCACCAGCGCTTCATGCGGCCCGGCTTTTCTATACAGCCTGGCTAACATGCTCATGAGGAGCATCACGGCCAGGACCATTAACCCCACGAAAATCCAAATGGAAATTACAGTTGGCATGCCGAACATATATCCTCCTCCTCACAAATCCGTTGAAAGCCGAATTAATTTACTCGGAATCGCCGCCATCCATGTCGACAGCAGGCTTCTCGCCGCTCATCTCGTCCCATGGACGCACGTAGGCGATGCCTTTCTCGTATCGTGTCACTAGCACCTCGCTCCCCTTCGCGATCGCTGCGTGATTTTCTGCGCGGGCTCCGCAAGTTCGGCGTGTGCCTCCCTGGGAGTAAATAATTTCTCCCGTACCGGTTTCGCGAATGGGAACGGAGATGCGGCCGAGTACTCCGATCATTTCGTAGTCCTCCGGATTGAGGTTCTCGCCACGCGACGTCAGCACCTTACTGAGAAAAAGAAATATGCATCCGGCGCCCGCCAAACCACTCAGCAGAGCGATTCCGAAACCCATGACGAACCAGACGCTCCAGAAGCGAGTGAGCAGATATCCGGTTCCACCAAACCACGCCAGGAAAGCGGCCAAGGTAACCGGGTTGAACGGGGAGATGTCGAGGCCGCTCCCTCCGCTTTGGCCGTGACCAGCGGAGCCATGGCCTGCATGCACGCCATGACCTGGATGCAGATGAGTGTGGAGAGGCAGATGCCAACGCAAGCCTCCTAATAAAAACGACAGCAGGCTGAAGGCAAATCCCAGAGCGAAACAGACCAGGTAAAAATCTGCCCAAGTCATTTCGATCGCCTCCGTTCTTCCGTGCGCCGATGGCTTCGCGACGTGGCCGGTTTTCGCAGATCAGGCTTGAGTGCTTCCAGCAATCGTTCGGCAAGGCCGGGAGTATCGAGGATCGCGCCCAGCAGAAGAAAACATCGGCGGGTGTCTTTCTCGCGCGCTGCTTTCAAAAGAACTTCACTGACTTCGGGATCGCTGGCGAATCGCTCCGATCCTTGAAGCAGCCATACATCCAGCTTGCCTTCCGTGGTGCGCAAATCGGAAGTAAGTTCGGTGTGATAGTCCGCCGGGTCGTCCACCAGAAATCCGGGATGCACTTTGAAAAATTGCGCGAGCAGCCCTCGAGTAGATTGCGTCATATGCGGGCGCGCTCCGCTTTCTATCTGCGAAATATAGGACTGACTAATACTCTTGCCGCGCTCCTTGCGGATGGCGCGAACCAGTTCCTGTTGCGTCATGGGGCGGCCCAGAGAGCGCAAGGAGCCCTCAACCTCACGCAGGTAACGAATTTTCTCTGCCAATCTCATATTACAAATCGCAATATTAATATCGCTGATTGTTATTTATGTCAAGGACAGGATTTACTTTGTTCATAAGGGCATAGGGATAGCGAGGTTACAAGCCGACTTCGATACGGGATCGGGGATCGAGGAAATCGCGCAGGCCATCGCCAATGAAGTTGAAGGAAAGCACCGCAAGCATCACGGCGAGGGCAGGAAAGATGACGAGATGAGGGGAGTCGAACAAGTGAGCGCGACCGTCATTGAGCATGGCGCCCCAACTGGCCGTGGGCGGAGGCACGCCGAGACCGAGAAAGCTCATGGTGGCTTCCGCCAGGATAGCGCCCGCCATGCCGATAGCGGCCTGCACGATGACGGGCTGAATAATGTTGGGAAGAATATGACGAACGATCACGCGCAGATCGCTTGCGCCCAACGCACGTGCCGCTTCCACAAACTCGCGTTCCCGCGCGGCCAGGACTTGCGCACGCACCAAGCGCGCGTACCCTACCCAGCCTCCGAGGGAGAGGGCGAGCACGAGGTTGAAGATGCCGGGGCCGCGGAAGGCCACGAAAGCAATCGCCAGCAGAATTCCGGGGAAAGAAAGAAAAGCGTTCATGACGACGATATTGACGAAGCGGTCGAAGCGTCCGCCATAGTAGCCGGCCAGCGATCCCACGATGAGACCTACCGCGAGCGAAACCGCGACCACGCAACTGCCCACCAGCATGGAAATCCGCGAACCATAAATGAGACGAGAGAGGATGTCGCGGCCCAATTCATCCGTGCCGCACCAGTGCGCGGAGGATGGACGCGACAGGCGTGTGGGCAGGTCGATGTGGGCGGGATCCTGGGGCGCGATCCAGGGAGCGAACAAGGCAAAGATTACCAAGACGAGAACCAGCACGACACCGATTGTCGCTAGCAGATTGTGCCTGGCGGCCCGACGGAACGAGATGGCGGCGGTGGACAAGCTAGAAGTCTACAAGCACGACGTCTACGAACCAAGGCCTCTTACTTTGTGGGCGCGTGTGGTAAGGCTCTGTCCTTCAACAATCCCTTTAGTGCATAGGATAGAATATCAACATGGAAATTCGCCTTCGGCCCGAGCTTGCAGAGTTGATTAAGCAGGATGTCAAGCGCGGCTCCTACCAAACCGTAGATGAATTTGTGGAGCGGGCGGTTTCCATGCTCCACGAACAGGAAGTTTGGTTAGCGCAAAATCGCGCTGAAATTGAAACTGAGATTGGCGAAGGATATGCTGCAGCCCAGCGCGGAGAATTGATTGACGCGGATGCAGTGCGGTCCAGGCTCGCCGAGTTGAAGCGCGTACCGTCCGACAAACCGCAAAGGGGATGAGCAAGTATCAGTTCACGCCTTAGGCTGTGGCGGATCTCTTCGAAATTTGGACCTTTATCGCGCAGGACAATCCAACCGCCGCCGACCGGGTTGAGGAAGCTGTCTATCGCGCTTGTAATTTTCTTGCCCACTCGCCCCTCGTGGGACGAATGAGAAAAGATTTGACTCCCCTGCCTGTCCGCTTCTGGGTTGTGCAGCCCTATTTGAACTACATAATCGTCTACAATCCCGAAAAGGAGCCGCTGCAAATCATTCGAATTCTCCACAGCGCCCGCGATCTTCGTTCTGTTCTCCCGTAGGAGTCCGACAGCTGTGGCCTACCGTCACAGACTCGGTCAACCGCCAATACTTATTGCCTGATCCTCGGATTCGCCACTGAATACAGCAGGTCTGTCAGGAAATTCACCGCCACATAGGTCAACCCAATTGCCAAGATGCAGCCTTGCACCAAGTAATAGTCCCGGTTGCCGATGGCTTGAATGGTCAGACGGCCGATTCCGGGCCACGAGAAAATGGTCTCGGTCACAATCGCGCCTGCGAGCAATGCCCCGAATTGCAATCCGAGGACGGTGATGACTGGAATCATGGCGTTGCGCAAGGCGTGGCGGTAAACGACGGTTCCCTCCGAAAGTCCTTTGGCGCGCGCGGTGCGAACGTAGTCCTGGCCCAGTTCTTCCAGCATGGATGTGCGCACCATGCGGGTAAGGATCGCGGCCAATGCGCCGCCCATGGTGATGGCGGGAAGCACCAGGTGAGCGAAAGTTCCGGAACCGGATACGGGGAGCAGTCCGAGATTGATGGCAAAAAATAAAATCAGTATCGGGCCGAGGGCGAAATTTGGAAATGAAAGGCCGAAGAGGCTGACTACGCTGAGCAGACGATCATCCCAGCGATCGCGGCGTCGCGCCGAACGTACTCCTGCAGGAACGGAAAGTAGAATGGCCACGATCAGCGCTGCGATCGTCAACTGCAAAGTATATGGATAGCGCTGCGCAATCAGGCTGGTGACGCTCTGATTGAAGCGGACCGAGGGACCGAGATCGCCGTGCAGCACGCCTTTCCAGTAATGGATGTATTGCTGGCCAAGCGGGACGTCAAGTCCGTATTGATGCCTGGCGGCTTGTATATCTGTCGCTGGAGCGCTTTCGCCCAGCATCTGCAGGATGGGATCGCCGGGGACCAGATGGATTAATAGGAAGACCAGGGAGACTACAAGCCAGACAACCGGCAGTGTGTACAGCAAGCGGAGGGAGAGATAGCGGAGCATAAAATCAGCTGTCGGTGGTCAGTTGCCAGTTGTCAGTCAGGGGGCAGGTGTCAGGTGTCTGGTGTCGGGACATTTAGGTTCGGTGGTCAGTTCGTAGGTCTCGGTTCTCAGTTTCCAGTTTCGTTTGGGCTTCCTAGTCTCCTACCTGGCCTAGGCGTGCGGGTTCAAGTTTTTCGATTTTTACACGGGCGATGCGGTGGCCTTCCATCTCGGCGACCGTGAAACGATGGCCTTCGTAGTCGAAAGTGTCGCCGATGCTGGGGACACGCTGCAGGCGCGAGAGCACAAATCCCGCCAGGGTCTCGAATCCGGCATCGCGGGGCAGTAACAGATCGTGTTGTGATTCGAGATCGCGAATACTGGCTGAGCCTTCCAGCACCAGGGCGGTTTTCCCTTCGAGGGCAGCATGCTGGGGTGGAACGACATCGAATTCGTCTTCGATCTCGCCGACAAGTTGTTCAAGAATGTCCTCGACGGTGATTACGCCCGCTGTCGAGCCGAACTCGTCGACTACTACCGCAAGATGCCGTTTGCGTTGTTTGAATTCCTCCAGAAGTTCGGTAAGGACTTTGGTCTCGGGCACCACCAGCACGTCGTGCATGATCTGGCTAATCTTCATGTTGGTGATGCGAGGCAATACCGGCTGCATGGGGTTGGCAGTGTAACGAAGGCGGGTCCAGCGCATCAGATCCTTGGCGTAGAGTACTCCGATGATGTGTTCCGGGCCGCGCTGCGGGTCATAGACGGGAATGCGCGAGTGTTGCTCCTCGACTACCCGTCCCAAGGCCTCCTCCAAGGTGAGGTCGCCGGGAAGGGAAAAAATATCCGGGCGGGGCACCATGACTTCGCGCACCGTAATGTTTTCCAATTCGAGGGCCTGGTGAATCACTTCTTCCTGAAAGGGCGGAATCTGACCGAACTGGCGGCTAGCGGTGACAATCAGCTTGAGCTCATCGGGCGAATGGATGGGACCTTGGCGAATCTTGCGCGAGCCGAATATACGAAGCACGACGCCGGCGGCCCGGCTCATGACAAAAAGGAAGGGGCGGCTGACGGTGAGGAAAACATCCATAGGGCCGGCGACGGCCAAGGCGACCTGTTCGGCACGCTGCAGGGCGAGAGATTTCGGGACCAGTTCGCCGAGGATCACGTGCAGGAACGTGATCAGAGCGAAGGCAATTACTATGGCGATGCCGTGGGAATAAAGTGCGGCGTGTGGAATGCGTCCTATCGAACCTTCGACCATGCGGGCCAGCAACGGCTCGCCCACCCAACCCAAAGTAAGACTGGTTACGGTAATTCCCAGTTGAACGCCGTTCACCACTTCGTCCAGATTGCGGTGCAGCTTCTGGACAATGCGGGCACCGATGCGACGAGCTTCGATGAGCTGCTGGATGCGCGTATCGCGCACGCTCACCAGAGCAAATTCGGCTGCAGCGAAGAAAGCGTTGGCTGCTACCAGGAGGAGAATCAAAAATACCCGGAGCAGCACAAATGCAATCATGGATCGCTAATTCTAACATTCCAAAGGGCGTAAGCAGTTATCCCTAGGCTAAGCTGTTGTAGAATAGGGCATAATAGCGGAAGTAGCCGCACCTAACTGCCTGCTTTGAAATTCTTTTCCTGGGCTTCGACAGCAGATTTCCTGCTTCCATTTCCAGGGTTTGCTGGTCTAACGCATGGGCGCGAGCATTACGGGCAAAATTCTGGTTCAGAATCTTCGGAACAAAACGCAAACTGATTGCGTAACACCACTCGAGTCCCAACGACTTAATTGCAGGAGGCAGATGTGAACGGCAACGGTAATCATAAAAAAAAGCGCAAACGGCTGATCTATGGCGGCATTGTGGTTGGGATCATCCTGCTGGGAGCAGTGGTGCTGTACGCCTTTACTCGCGGCGGCACGAAGATCGATCCCTCGAAGTTAGCGAAGGTAGAGATAGGCGATCTGGCCAAGAGCGTGGTGGCGACGGGAAAGGTCGAGCCCATCACTAAGGTGGAGGTCAAATCCAAAGCCAGTGGGATCGTAAAAAAACTTTATGTGGACGCCGGCGACAAAGTGAAGCGAGGCCAGTTGCTTGCCGAACTCGATAAAGAAGAGATTGAAGCGCGTGTTGCCCAGGCGCGGGCGCAGTTAGAAGCCAGTGATGCCAGCCTGAAGGGCACGGAGGCAGACTGGCAGCGCGCTAAAGTGGATGCCGAGGGTCCGGATGTGCCTCTGTTGAAGCGCGCCTACGAGCGGGCTTCGGGCATGGCCAAAGCAGGAGTGGTATCAGCCTCGGCCCTGGACGACGCGCAGAAGAACTACGAGATGGCGCTGAACAAGCAGAACGTGTCTAAGGCGCAGCTTACTGTTTTGAAGGCCAAGATCGGGCAGTCGCAAGCGCAGGTCATGCAAGACCGCGCCAACTTGAAACAACTCGAAGAACAACTCGGGTATACGACTATCGCGTCGCCGATTGATGGAATTGTTTTGTCGCGGGACGTGGAACGGGGCGACGCAGTGAGCTCCATCCTGGTTCTCGGCTCATCCGCCACGTTGATCATGACTCTCGGCGACACCAGCGAGGTTTACGTCAAGGGCAAAGTGGATGAAAGCGACATTGGTAAAGTTTATCTCGGTCAACCGGCGCGGATTAAAGTGGAATCTTTCAAGGACAAAACCTTTTCCGGCAAGGTAACCAAGATCTCGCCGATGGGCGTGGAGAAGGACAACGTAACCACGTTCGAGGTACGAGTCTCGATCAATAATCCTGGCGGCGAGTTGAAGGCAGCCATGACGGCGAATGCTGAAATCATTCTGGATGAGCACAAGGGTGTGCTGCAGATTCCGGAAGGCGCAATCATCTACGACAAGGATAAGAAAGCCTCGGTCGAAGTGCCTGATCCGAAAGCCAAAGAGGGCAAGAAGAAGATGGCCGTCAATATTGGTATATCAAATGGGGCCAAGACCGAAGTGCTCAGCGGGTTGAAGGAAGGCGATCAGGTTGTGCTGCAGTAAGGACGCCGGACTCCGGACATGAACTTCAGGGCCCAAGCCGCCGGCTTGGGCTCTGTCACTTTAGAGGCTGATTTGATTAACGTTTTCCCTTCCCAAGCGTCTGAGTTGTAGGTAATCAAACAATCGTCGTCGGTCGTTGGCCAAAGACGGACGACGAGCGACCAACGACTGAGATCCGATTCATGAATGTTATCGAAATCCTGCGGCAGACGTTGGAGAGCTTCCGGGCACACAAGATGCGAATGTTCCTCACTATGTTTGGCATTGTGTGGGGAATCGCGTCGGTAATCCTGCTGGTTGGGTTGGGACGCGGTTTCAGCGTGGACTCGAAGAAGCGGATGCAGACTTTGGGCAAGGACCTGGTGATTGTCTGGGGCGGACGCACCAGTTCCCAAGTGGGTGGGTTGGCCGCGGGTCGCGAAGTCAGCCTCACCATCGAGGATGCGCGCCTGGTCCGTGACGAGTGTTATCAAGTCAAGAATGTAAGCCCCGAGCTGCGTCGCAGCGTGCCGGAAGTTAGCCAATTCAACTCTGCGAACCGCGGTGTCGTAGGCATGTGGCCGTCCTACCAGCAATTCCGCTCGCTGCTATTGAGTGAAGGTAGACTTCTTACCGACGAGGACGAGCGCGAAGCACGACGTGTGGTTATTCTGGGCGATGCGGCCCGCCAGCAATTATTCAGCGGACAGCCCGCGGTGGGCGCTGCGCTCTCCATCAAGGGAGTTCCCTACAGCGTGATTGGTGTGCTGCAGAAGAAGAAGCAGAATTCCAATTACAGCGGGCCGGATAATGATTATCTCTACGCCCCGTATTCGGCAGTCGCACGAGATTTCCCGCCGCCGCAAAAGCCGGGCATCGTTCGCGGCTATCTCGACAACATTGTTTTTGAAGTGGCGGATCCCAAGGAACATGAAGAAGCGGTTCTGCAAGTGCGGCGAACCCTGGGCCGGATTCACCACTTCGACCCCAAGGACAAAGATGCGCTCTTCATCTGGGACACGATGGAAGGCGCCAAGCTGGTGGACAACATCTTTAACGTGGTGACGATTTTCTTCGCCTGCGTTGCGATTATCACGTTGTGTCTGGGAGGAATTGGAGTGATGAACATCATGCTGGTCTCGGTGACCGAGCGCACACGCGAAATTGGGGTGCGCAAAGCCATTGGAGCAACGCGGAGGGATATCCTGCGCCAGTTTTTTGCGGAGTCGGCGATTCTGACCATGGTGAGCGGAGTGTTGGGCCTCACCTTCGGCGTGGGAGCGTGTGTGGCGATGACCGTGATTCCGTTACCGGATTTTGTGCCGCATCCGATTGTTTCGCCAATTTCCATTATTGCTTCGGTGCTAACACTTTCCATCATTACGCTGACCGCGGGGATGTATCCGGCACAGCGTGCGGCGGAGATGGCGCCGGTGGATTCACTCAGGTACGAGTAGAAGTGGGCAGTGGGCAGTGGGCAGTGGGCAGTGGTC
>Ga0066700_10000033_pt1 | contig 30556 bp, 30 predicted proteins | sample GraSoiAngelo_149_FD_66460 | JGI IMG/M metagenome (GOLD analysis project Ga0066700, IMG submission 66460) | Grasslands soil microbial communities from the Angelo Coastal Reserve, California, USA - 14_1009_09_30cm | ecosystem: Environmental > Terrestrial > Soil > Grasslands | place: USA...
CTCGACCAGACCAACCTGATCCTGCCTGAGCCCTGCGAATTTATCAATAAGAGTCTGCCTCCCTGCTCCGTGATTCGGCCAACACTGACCCAGAACGGAGGAGCCGTCGCCACCATCAAGGCCTTCACGGATGACCTCCTGTTCCTTGGTCAACCGCCTGCGTTCTTTACCCTGGTCAACCGACTGGCGGTCGAAGCTGATTCGGTACGGCGCGGCTTTTGATTCTTGCAGGCTCTCCCCTGCTGTCTGGGCGGGCGCTGCACCAGATTACCGGTTGCAGCGCCTGCATTTTCAATAACACTTTTTGAGATGTTCACACTCGATCTGAAGGAGCACTCATGTTTGAAGGACTGTTTCAACCGATGCATCTGCTGGTTATTTTCGGAATTGCCTTGCTTGTGTTCGGACCTAAAAAACTTCCCGAGCTAGGCAAAGGAATCGGAGAGGGCATCCGCGGCTTCAAGTCCGCGATCAAAGCTGAAGAAGAGAAACAGGTTAGCATCACAACCGTAGTCACTGATGACCACGGTTTAACTAAGGGGTGAATCGTGGGTTTTGCCATCCTGTTCGTACTTATGCTGGGATTGTTGCTATTGGGTCCAAAGCAGCTGCACACCTTGTTGGGACATGTGGCCCGGGCGAAGGCTCAGTTCGAACAGGCAAGCCGCGGATTCAAGTCTCAACTCGCGGCAGAACTCGATGCTACGGACCTGGGGGAAAAGACCGATTCGCATGAATTGCTTGGGGACGAGTGAGCCCTCCTCGAATCCTCGGTAATTCTCCCAGAGCCGGCGCTGGTCAATAAGGCACTGCCTGCAAACGCAGATCTTGATCCAGCTTGAAGCTCAGCAGGGTCTCGGCTGGAACTTGTACCTGTTTACCTTTGGTCAGCACCTGAGTGCCAGCGCCTCCGGCGGCGCCAATAGCTGCGCCAATCGCTGCCCCCTTACCGCCTCCCACGATCGCGCCGATCAGTGTTCCCAGCGCGGCACCACCACCCACCATGATTGCCGTCTTTTTGTTCGCACCCACTCCCTGCCCACCTTGCCGTTCCAGATCGCCGGTGCTAATCAGGTACCTGGTTCCCGACACGGTCACAGAATCCACGTCAAGAACCAGATCGGAAGCCGAAGTGATGCCGCCGCCAGATGTGCTGCGGATTATCAACTGTGCGTCTGAGCCCTTGGGAATTGCCGCCGCACCAGAGCTGTCGACGACATCCGCGGCAATCACCGCCGAGAAAGTCTGACCGACAGACGCAGTCTTGGAATCAATCGCCTCGTTGGTTCGCACTGAAAGTTCCGTTCCATTCGGAATAGTGGTTGAGCTAATGACTCCCGAAGGCCGCCCGTTCCCCAGCATTTCGAATTCGGCGCGGCAACCATTGTCCACCCAGACGCCGCCCGCGTCATACCCCCAACTGGAACCCTGCACGCATTCCGAATCTCCGAATCGGCGGCTGAGGCGTACACCGCCGCGCGTATTCGCGGGACAGTACTTGCGTCCATAACCGCCGGTCTGGAACGACTCGCAGCGGATTCTCGACGACAGTTCGGCAGTGCCGCCATACGGCAGCCGCAGTGTATCGCCTTCGTTGACGAGGGCCGAGTTGGTGCGCCCGTTCAACGCATATTGCACGGTTAGCGTCTTGGTTTGCCCAGGAGCCGGATCGCCACCCATGCTGTCGTTGTTAACCTGCAGGTTCAGTTGGTCATTTTGAATCTGCGAATTCAGGCGCGAGGTGACGTCGAAAGTATGATTCCCCGATCCATAAGTAGCCCGATTGACATGCAAACGGCTCTGGCTGGTAGTGCCGTACGGTAAGCGCAACGTCTCGAAGTCATTGACCATGACCTGGCTGGGGCGGCCGTTCAACGCATATTGCACGGTGAGTATCTTGGGCTCCCCGGGAGCCGGATCGCCACCCATGGTGACGGTATTTACCTGCAGGTTCAGTTGGTCATTTTGAATTTGCGAGTTCAGCCGCGAGGTAACGTCCAAGGTGCGATATCCCGACCCATAAGTGGCCCGATTGATGTGCAAACTGCTCTGGCTGGTTCCGCCGTACGGCAGGCGCAGTGTGTCGCCATCATTGATGATGGCCTGGTCGGTGCGGCCGTTCAACACATATTGCACCGTGAGGACCTTGTTCTGCCCGGGAGCCGGATCGCCACCCATGCTGCTGGTATTGACTGCCAGAATAAGTTGATCGTTCCGAATCTGTGAGTTCAGCCGCGAGGTGACGTCGGAGGTGCGATATCCCGATCCATAGGTCGCCCAATTGATGTGCAAATTGTTCTGGCTGGTAGTGCCGTACGGCAGACGCAGCGTGTCGCCCTCGTTGACCACAACCTGGTTCGACCGGCCGTTCAACGTATATTGCACCGTGAGGGTTTTGGGTTGGTTGGGAGCTGGATCTCTACCCATGGTCTGATTGCTTACTTCGAGGTTAAGCTGTCCTCCCTGGATCTGCGAGTTCAAGCGCGAAGTAACATCCACGGACCGGCCACCGCTTCCGTAAACCGCGCGATTGATGTGCAAGTCGCTACTCTGGTAGGCGTTGTAAACCGGAAGGTTCACCTGTTGGCCGTCGCGATAGGTGACCTGCCGGCTCGTCCCTTCACTATCCCTCAGTTGCAACCGCAAAGCCCGGTTGCGGCCATTCCGTTGGGAGGCTCCCAGGGTATTTCCATCCACCGTGAAATTCAGCGAGTCGCCTTGCACCAGGGAGCGGACACGGTCTGTCACATCCACCCAATTGTTACCGGAGCCATAATCGGCACGAATGATTTCCCAGGAAGTGTTTGTCTGCGCCAGTAAAGGAAGCGCTGCCAAACATACCAGCAGCAGAGCCACACACGATTTCTTCATGGTTGAAGTCTCCTCCAGGAAAGTTTTGTTCCTTCGCCGCCACACTCAGGCAGCCGAGCACATCGAAATGATGCCTATTGCCGTGTTTGGGATGGCCGACGTTCGATGCGGCACCAACGGGAGCAACGTCGTCCTCGCGGGCACGGCGCGATGGGCGCAAAAAATAGGCCCAGCGGTCCTATTATGCGTGCGTGATTGTAACGTCACAGTACCAGTCACAGCTGGGCAAGTCTGGTCACAAGTGCTCACAAGGGAACAGTGTAGCCAGACCTCGAGAGAGGACGATAGCTTTAGCCGGTCGCCTTGGGAGCTCTTTTCCAAAACGGAACCGCTGCGGGATTAGTCAGCGGCAGAACGCACGCGTCGGGAAGTGCGCAACCACCAATCCAGCCTTGATTTGTAACTAACCGTCCAACAGAGCACAATAAAGCCGGAGGTGAGAGAAATGTCTTTTGCCTTGTATCTCGTCGGATATCTGATTCTTATTGCCGGACTGGCTTACGGCGCTTTCATGATGCACGTTCCCCAGCGCTGGATCATCGTAGGCGTGGTGGTTCTTCTGGGACTCGGCATCGCCACTGGAGCGGTGCGGACCAGACAGCGCGATCCGGCAGAATAATCAGCAATGACTAAGCCCTGTTTCGGCCGCCGAGAGAGGGAGTGACTGTTCCACAAGGATCTCGTCCCAGGTATGCAGTCCAAGAACACAAGTACCGAAGCCAGCCGCGACGCGGCGCAAGAATGCAGCCAACGGCACCAACCGTGGGTAGTCTCGCGAACGAGAACGAAGCCCCGCACGGGGACAGAAAGAGCCTGGAACTAGCTGGACGAAAATTCCTTAGGCACGAAACGGATTCAGACTTCAGTGTTTGCGTTCTGCGACATGACTGACAGAACGGATGGGTAGACGCGAGGCAACTACTTCGGCGCCGCGATAATCCAGAACTCGTGATGTCAACGTATGGGGACCCACGAAACGTACATCCGCCACGGCCTCCATGTTTGTCTGCAACCAGGTTCCTTCCAGGTAGGCAAACGCCAGTTTCACTCGCACCGTTTTGAGCCACCACGACGGCGTTTTTGCCACTTCGCCTTCCATGTGGCGTACCAGGAGCGAATGTTTGTCCACCCAGGCCTGGCCGGAAATCAAGTCCTTATCTTTTCGTTTTGGCTTCAGACCTAACAAGTAGCAAGCTTGGTTGTCCAGCATGCTCTCGCCCAGGTAAGTGAAATCGTAGTTGTCGGTGTTTACAGCCGCGGTATGAGTCTCAGCCGGCTTGGTGGCAGCTTCTACTTCGTGGTCCAGGATGCGGCGCACAATCTGCTCTCCGCGGCTGCTGCCGGAACGAGTCTGGATATTGTAGTGTTTGCTGCTGGGCGGCCGGAAGTCCACTTCGGCCACCACTTCGGAATCAGAACTTGAGCTCTTCGCTCCAAACAGCCGGTACTCACGGATCAACTGATAAGCAACCTGTGGACGAACGTCGGACTGCGCTCTTTCCATTCCCTCGATAATGGTCGCCAAGGATGGTGTTCCTGAGCCGCTGCTCTTCTGGCCCACAGCGCCAGAACCCAGAAATGCGCACAGTAACAGGTTGAGTAATCCAAATTTCAGCAACCCTGTTGTGTTACCCAGCCCCACGGTTTTTGCCGCCAACGAGCGCACGCATGGATAAGAGCACGTCTGGTGCCACCGTGAAATACTGAACAGAATTGGAATAGGTGAGCAGCTGGTTGGATGGTGTGCAATTTCGGGAGCTTCGAGAGCGGATTTGGCGTACCGAGAATCCGGTACGTCGCCACTAAGGTTCCTGTAGTCAACCAGTTCTGAGGATCGCACACATCCTTAGATGCGCCTGACCGTCCCGCGTTTTCCGCAAAACGACGGAACCAACTCTCAAGCAGATAGCCGCGAAGTAACAGTTACCGGGTGAGCCAGTCTATGGCGCGTTTCAGAGCAGCTGCTGATGACGCTACTCTCTTGCATATCTTCGGAAAAAACTATCCGGCTTCCATTGCGGTCGTCCATCTGCATTCGCCACCGAAATAAGCAGCTCGCGGACGATTTCCTCGTAGAGCGCCGCCGCCTGCAGATCCACTGGCTGATCGACATCGTCAGATGGGGCGTGGTAGCGGTTAGTCAGCCAATCTTTAAATGTCTTCTGCTCCGGCGATCCCGGGTCGAATCCAACGTCCATGATCAAAGCTGGAATTCCGTGACGAATGAAGCTGTACTGATCGCTGCGGATAAATAAATTCCGCAATGGCTCGGGATCAGGCTGAACGCGGACTCCGCGGGCCTGCGCGACCTGGCGGGCCTGATCGCCAAGGTCAGAGTCAGTCAACCCCTGCACTCTCAGCACCTTCAAAGGAACAATAGGCAAAAACATATCGACGTTGATGTCCGCAATGATCGACTTCGCATCAACCGTGGGATGAGCCGCGAAATACTTCGATCCCAGCAATCCTTTTTCTTCAGCCGTGACAAACACGAACAAAATAGAGCGTCGGATTTTCTCGGGATGATTCTTGAAAGACTCTGCCATGTCCAACAGCAGTGCGCTGCCCGAACCGTCATCCATAGCTCCGTTGTAGATGCGATCTCCGTTAATCGGTTCACCGATACCGATGTGGTCGACGTGCGCGGATAAGACGACGTATTCGTTGTTCAGTTTGGGGTCGCTTCCTGGCATTTTCGCTACCAGGTTGGAAGAATCGATTTTTGTAGTTTGCACCCGTGCTCGCGCTTTCAAGGATACCGCCAACGGAAAATGCGGCAGCGGTTTGCGGTCTTTGCCCAACGCGGCGATTTCCTGGAAGCTGTGACCGGAACCTGCAAACAGCTTTTCAGCTTTCGCAGGATTAAAGATGAGTGCGATCTTCTCTCCCGCAGTCTCGTGAAACTCTGAATCCTCCAACTCCATCTGGGGATGAGCCCGGTTGAGCGCGATCCGGCTCCACGGGATATCCATGGACGCCGGATTCGGAATGCTGATGACTCCGATTGCTCCGGTCGGCCGCAATGCCTTCCAACGCTCTCCCGCGGATTGGTAGTGAGAGGCCAGTGCCGCCGGAATATCGGACCCGGAACCACTCAGCAGGACGGCAATCTTCCCCTTCAGATCCAAACCAGCGAAGTCGTCATAGTTCTTCTCCGGGATTTTCAGACCGTATCCTACAAAAACCAGCGGCGCCTTCACTTCATCAGGACTCAGATCCACGCGTGTGCTGAAGTAGGCGTCTTCGCTCAGGCTGAGCGGCTCTTCGGCGCCATTGCGGACAAGCGCAGCCGTCGACTCCTTTTCGATGATCTGTCGTGAAATGAACTTTAGCGGTTGGTAATAGCCATTCGTCCCCGCCGGCTCAAGTCCAGCTTCGGTCAGCTGCTGAACGATGTATTGTTCCGCTTTGCGAAGGCCCTCGCTGCCGGTCTCGCGACCTTCCATCTTGTCATCTGCCAAAATCTTGACGTGACTCCACCAGGTCTTGCCGTCAAAGTGATTTGCTGTGGGCTGTTGCGCCCAGAGATTGACTGCTAGCCCGAAAGTCAACAACAGCAATTGCAATTTTGCACGCATCGCGGATCTACTCCTAATGAAGCCGTGAAGAGACACGAAGGATAACAAATTGGCAGTTGATGTTGCAGGAATGCCAGAAGATCAGAAGCCGATCAGACGTGCTGCTCTTTCTCCTGAGACTTCGCACGCTTCTCTTTGACAGCCGGTTCTTTATCGACAGGTTCGGAGGGATTCAGCACCCCATGAGTCCTGATCCGGCTGGCTTTACGGATCTCATCCGCAATCTTGACCAGAGCTTCCTTGGCCCGAACCGGGGCCTCAGATGAAATCACAGAACTGGCAGCCAGGGTGAAAAGCAGAGCGTCTTCCTGCTTGTCGAAGTAAAGAACCACCTGACTGGCTGCCATTGAGAGTCCTCCCCGGTTAATCTCACGAACTGCGGAAATAATAGGCGCATCCCGACCAAGACTGAAGGTACTCTCTTGATGCCGGGTACTCACAAGGGCAGGATAATTTCCCGCCGAAGAAACTAAGTACCCCTACAGGGTTTCCTGTAGTGCGAAATTTCCTAAGTACAGGCAGAATTTCATCTTCTGTTCACCAAATCCTAGCCGTTGAGTGGCAGATTAAAGCAGTTACGTCTGGTAGCTGGCTTGCACACTACCCACTGACGCTTCTCCCGGAGACAGTTCGATGAATCGCAAGTTGACCCTCCTTATCCTCCCGTTTTTCTTGTTTTTTGTGTTCGCCACCGGTTTCGCCCAGCAGAGCACATCTGATACAGCGAGACGCTCTCCCCGCTCCCAGAAACCCGGTTCGTATCTAATCGTGTGGACGCAAACCCAGGCCCCTGAGCCGGCCCCTCAGCCTTCCGGCCGCCAAACTACTACGCCCGACCCCAAGCCGGAAACTCAAACGCCGCCCCCTGCGTCTCAACCAGAGGGTTCGCAGTCACAAGAACAGGCGCAGGCCCAACCCGCGGCGCAGAGTTTTACCGGCACTATCAGCAAGGAAGGCGATAGCTACGTGCTGAAAGTATCCGACACGAGCTCATACAAGCTCGACGATCAGGACAAAGCCAAAGAATATGAAGGCAAAAGGGTCGCAGTCTTCGGAACCCTGGATCCGAACACCAATCTGATCCGTGTCCAAAAGATCGAGCCAGTTTCCTGAAGGCAGCACTCAGCCCTCAGCACTCAGCCCTGGACATCATCCGCCTTCACTGAACAAAGTCATGCACCAGCCTGTAATGGCTGAGTGTCGACTGCTGAGTGCTGCCTTCCCACCGCAAGATGCTAGAGTTAAACCGTGTCCTCCCCTGAATCCCGCTTCGTGCGAGCCTGCAAGGCGCAGCCAGTCGATCGGACACCCATATGGTTCATGCGCCAGGCCGGACGTTACATGCCCCAGTATCGCGCCATTCGCAAACAATATTCTCTGATCGAAATCTGCAAACAGCCGAAACTCGCCGCCGAGGTCACCATCACCGCCGCCGAGGAGCTGGGTGTAGACGCAGCCATCATCTTCGCCGACCTGCTCCTACCCTTGGAAGTCATGGGCCTACCCTTTCATTTCTCAGCCGGAGAAGGCCCAGTCATCGAGAAGCCTCTGCGTGAGAAGGACGATGTGGTTCGCCTCCGCATCGATCGCGCCGCCGATCTGGGATACGTTTCCGAAGCCGTGCGCCTGGTAGCCAAACATTTCGGATCGCGCCTCCCGGTCATCGGCTTCTGTGGCGCCCCCTTCACCCTGGCCAGCTACATGATCGAGGGCGGCGGCTCGCGCAAATACATCAACACCAAAAAGTTGATGTACTCGTCCCCCGAAACCTGGGACATCCTGATGCGCAAGCTGGTCAACGTGGTGTCCGAATATGCGGTCGAGCAAGTGCGTGCCGGCGCGGATACGATTCAAATCTTCGATAGCTGGGTCGGCTGCCTGAGCGTGGAAGACTATCGCCAATACGCGCTGCCGCGCACCACGGAACTGGTAAAGACATTGCATAAAACCGGTGTGCCCATAATTTATTTCGCCACCGACAGCGCGACTTTGTTGCCTTCCATGAAACAGACTGGCGCAGAAGTCATCGGCCTGGACTGGCGTATTCCCCTCGATGAGGGCTGGCGCAGCCTCGGCTGCAACGGCGCCGTGCAAGGCAATCTCGATCCTGTCCTACTATTCGCCGATTGGAAAGAGTTGAAAGCGCGTGCCGCAGATATCCTGAAACGCGCCGGCGGACGTCCCGGTCATATTTTTAACTTAGGTCATGGCATCCTGCCCGAGACGCCAGTCGAGAACGTGAAAGCCTTAACCCGATTTGTGCAGGAGCACTCAGGAAGCACAAGATAGGCAGGCCCGCGCATCATTTGCACGAAGCTGTACTCATGCAGCGGCCTCCGAAGCAGCCCCGGAGGGCGAAATAACTTAGCCCAGCGCTTCAGCGCTGGGATGCTGGGACACCGGGATGCTGGGTACAATAAACCGTGAGCAATGACCCAAATCCGCCTAAAACCGCTGTCCTGTTGCTGGCCCACGGCAGCCCCGATTCCGTCGACGACGTCCCAGAGTTTCTCCTCCAAGTCACCCGCGGACGCCAACTGCCCCCGCAGGTTATCGAAGAAGTCAAACATCGTTACGCCCTGATTGGTCATTCCCCGCTCACCGAACGCACTCTGCAACAAGGCGACCTGCTATCTCAAAAACTCGGACTGCCCGTATACGTCGGCATGCGCAACTGGGAGCCCTTTATCTCGGACACGGTTCGCACTCTGGCTGCCGACAGGATCGAGCGTGCCGTGGTTATCTGTCTCGCTCCGCAAAATTCACGTACCAGTGTCGGACTCTACCGCTCCGCGTTAGAAAAAGACGTTTCGTTTGACATCGACTTCGTGGACTCCTGGCATGACCATCCTTTACTGATCCAGGCCTTCACGGAAAAATTGCTCGCCGGAACAAAGCGCGCCTCTCGTGAAATGGGAGCCAATGTCCCGGTAATCTTTACCGCGCACAGCGTTCCACAGCAAACCATCACCGAGGGTGATCCGTACGAGACTCAAGCCAGGGAAACCGCCGCACTGGTCGCGCGAGAGGCGGCATTAGCTTCAGAGGACTGGACCTTCGCCTTCCAAAGTCAGGGTATGTCTGGCGCAGGATGGCTCGGCCCTACGGTTGAAGACACCATCGTCGCGTTAAAAAACAAAGGTCACCGCGGCGTATTCATTCAACCGGTAGGATTTCTCTGCGACCACGTCGAGGTACTCTATGACATCGATATCGCCTTCAAGCAATTCGCGGAAAAAGAGGAGATAGGCCTGTGGCGTGCCGAATCGCTGAATGACTCACCCTTGCTCACAGCCGCACTGGTCGACGTGGCGCGATCACGAATGCGAAAAGCAGCTTCTCCGCCGCTTGCGGGCCGCTAAGGTAGCGCCGGCGTCCCGCCGGCTCCAACTTAGAATAAAAGCATGAAAAGCATCGCCATCATCGGCGGCGGCATCTCCGGCTTGGCCGCCGCCTTCACTCTCGAAGAGCAACGATGCGCCGGTTCCCCAGTCGAATACGTGCTCTTTGAATCCAGTCCGCGCTTTGGAGGCGTGATTGCCACTGAACACGTAGAGAACTGTCTCGTCGAAGCTGGCCCTGATTCTTTCCTCACCGAAAAACCATGGGCCGCGGAGCTCTGCCGCACACTGGGACTCTCCGATCAACTGAGCGGCTCCAATGACGCACAACGGAAGACTTACATCCTGGTGAACAACAAACTGGTGGCGATCCCCGATGGCTTAATGTTCATGGTACCCACCAAGTTCATGCCCACACTGCTGTCGCCACTCTTCTCTTTCCGCACCAAACTGCAAATGGCGCGCGAATGGTTTCATACCTCAAACCAATCAGCTGCTGACGAGACTGTAGCCTCGTTCGTGGAGCGTCACTACGGAACCGAGATGGTGGAGCGCCTCGCCGATCCGCTGCTCTCCGGCATTTACGGTGGTAACGCGTCCCACCTGAGCATGCGCGCCGTCCTGCCCCGCTTCTTAGAAATGGAAGCGAGATACGGAAGCCTGAGCCGCGCCATGATGGCCGCCCGCGCTAAAACAGCGTCAAACTCAGCCCGTCCATTGTTCACTTCTTTAAAAGATGGAATGCAGTTGATGGTGGACAATCTAGTAGCTCGGCTCTCTCCATCCGCTTTGCATCTCAACCGGCCCGTGCAGTCCCTGCGTCCACAAGAAAACGGCTGGATGGTTTCGGCTGGCGATGAATCGTATCCTTTCGATGCAGTCATCATGGCCACGCCTGCGCATATCGCCGCAACGCTTCTGCAAGATGCCAGCCATGACTTATCCACCGAACTCCGTGCCATCCCCTACATTTCGTCGGTCACAGTGACCTTAGCCTACGATCAAAATGTGCGCGCGATGTTACCTTCCGGCTTTGGATTCCTCGTGCCGCGCATCGAAGGCAAGCATCTGCTGGCGACCACGTTTGTGCACAATAAGTTTTCTCATCGCGCACCCGCAGACCGCGCATTGATTCGCTGCTTTCTGGGCGGATCCCGCGACCAGCAGATTCTGCCATCTTCGGACGAAGAGATAGTCCGGATCGTTCGCGAAGAATTGCAGCAGATCCTCGGACTCGCAGCCGAACCAATTTTCACTCGCGTTTACAAATGGAATGCCGCAATGGCGCAATACACACTGGGACACTTGGAACGGCTACAGCGAATTCGCCATTTCTCTCAAGGCTTGCCCGCGCTTGCCTTGGCTGGAAACGGTTACAGCGGAATTGGCGTACCCGATTGCGTTCGCTCCGGTGTAGACGCTGTCACCGCGCTCACCGCCAATTACTCCCGTAACCCTCAGTAACCTCTCTTTCATTGCAGAAACAACTCCGCTCCGTCAGGGTTAATAAGCATAGATACTGGGAGAGAACCAGGATGAGCAAACGACTTGTGTCCGCAGCTTTCGTAGCTGTCCTGCTGCACGGATCGGTGTTGTGTGCGCAAGAACAACCTGGCGATTCGCACGACATGTCCCAGATGAACACGCCTGCCGCTGACGTCTCCAATTCCAAGATCCCAGAATTGCACGAACTGTTTGGAATGGGCACCGACGGCAGCGCCCACGCTATGCATTCCATGCAATCCCATCACATGGAAACGGGCCCCCACATGAAGATGTCCACGCTACGAGATCCCAAGCCCGGTGATGAAGATCGGGCTCAACAAGTGGTCGAAGCGGCGCGCAAAGTGGCAGAAAAATATGAGGACTACAGAGTTGCTCTAGCCGACGGGTACAAAATTTTCCTGCCCAACCTTCCGCAAAAGCAGTATCACTTCACCAACTATTGGTACGGATTCGAGGCCGGCCAGCGTTTTAACCCGGAGCATCCAACGTCGCTGCTCTACGAAAAACAGGGCACCGATTACAAATTAATCGGCGTGATGTATACCGCACCCAAGAAAGCCACCGAAGATGAACTCGATCGCCGCATTCCGCTGAGCATCGCGCAATGGCACGCACACATCAACATGTGCATCCCACCGGCCGAGAAAAAGAAAGAAATGTGGGGACCAAATCCGGGCTTCGGCCTGGCAGGTACGATCGCCACCAAAGTAGAATGCAAATCCGCTGGAGGTAAGTTCGTCCCCCAGATCTTTGGCTGGATGGTTCACGTCTACCCCTTCGAGCAAAAAGCAGAAGACGTCTGGTCGGTCCAGCGCCAAACGGCAGCTCACGCGGACTGAAGGAAGCATTCAGTAGTCAGCACTCAGCATTCAGCCAAACACAGGTGTTGCAATCGGAAATTGGAAATCGGAAATTGGAAATCGTACTTCGTAAATCGTACTTCGAAAATCGTACTTCGTACTTCCCCTCAATCCGCCGCCACCATCTCCTCGCTCTGAGTCTTCGCCCTCACTTTGGCGGTCGTCACCAGCGCCACCGACGCAATCACGATCACGCTTCCTGCAACGATGTATGCATCTACCGGTTCATGCAGCACCAGCCACCCCAGAAACACAGCCACTACGGGATTAACGTATGCGTATGTAGACACTTTGGAGGTCGGCACATGCGCCAACAACCATATATAAGCCGTGTAGCCGATCAATGATCCGCAAATCACCAGATACCACACCGCCGCGATTCCGCGAGCCGTCCACACAACGCGTGAAAAATCGCCGACCGCCACAGCAAAAATCAGATTCGCCAATCCGGCTGCGAGCATCTGCCATGCCGTGGCGGAAAACGGATCTATATCCTCAGATTGCCAGCGTTTGGAAAGCACGGAACCCAACGCCCAAATGAAAGCTGAAAAAAGTAAGCTGAGAGACGCCCACATTTGTGGCACGCCGGTTCCAGTCAACTTGGGCCACAACAAAACCACAATCCCGACCACTCCCAGTCCCAAACCAATCATGGCTCGGGGAGCAATGTGATGGTCACCCAAGAGCAATGTATCCAGAACCAGAAACCACAAAGGGGTTGATGCCAGGATCAGCGCCGCCAGCCCCGACGCGACATGCTCTTCTGCATACGAAAGCGTCAGGTTGCCACCCATCAACAGCATGATGCCCACTACTGCCATTTGCGATAGTTGCCGCGGACTGTAGCGAATCTTGTGCCCGGTGAATGCGCAATAGCCCAGCATCAAGGCACCTGAAAGCAAAAATCGGGTGGCGCACATCAACGCCGGCGGAATGCTCTCGATTGCAATCCGAATGCCCAGGTAAGTCGAACCCCAGAACAGATACACCAGCCCAAAAGCCAGAATCACGACAAGCCGTTGCTGGCGTTGCGCCTCAGTCATGCATATCAGACGATTACCACCGTATCTGCGATGCAAAGTTTAAGGGGTTACGCAACGCGTAACAACCAGCTATAATGTCAATGTGATCCGGATTTCCAATTCGCTGCCTGCACAAGCCCGCCCCAACCTCTTCGGCAGCGACTAATTCTCCGATCCTCCCACGTCTGAGAACTGAGAACCCAGAACTGACAACTGTTTTTCGGAGGATCCCCATGTCGACCAAGACTCTCGCTGTCGGTCCCAAGATTAAAATCACGCTCCCCGGACCCAAAGCCAAGCAAATTCTCGTGGGCGACGATAAGTACATCTCGCCTTCCTATACGCGCTCCTATCCGCTGGTAGCGAAACAGGGCCGCGGAATCGTTGTCACCGACGTGGACGGAAACGAGTTCTTCGATTTTTCCGCCGGCATCGCCGTGACCTCGACCGGTCATTGCCATCCTGACGTGGTTGCGGCGATTCAGAAACAGGCCGCTGAACTGATTCACATGTCGGGCACCGATTTTTATTACGAGAATATGGTCACCCTGGCGGAGCGTCTCTCCAAAATTGCTCCCATGCCAGGCCCGCACAAGATTTACTACGGAAACTCTGGCACCGAAGCGATTGAGTGCGCGCTTAAATTGGCTCGCTATCACACCAAGCGACAGAACATGATCGCGTTTTTCGGCGCTTTCCATGGCCGCACCATGGGTTCTCTCTCGCTGACCGCTTCCAAACCGCAACAGAAGCGGCGTTTCGCTCCTCTTCTTCCCGGCGTCACTCATGTGCGTTATCCCGACGTATATCGCGAAGGCGCGAAGGATGGAAATGCGTTTGCCCTGAGCTGTGCCCGCTTCATTGAAGACAAGCTCTTCAAAACCATCCTGCCGCCCGAGGAAGTGGCCGCAGTCTTTGTCGAACCAGTGCAAGGCGAAGGCGGCTACGTAGTCGCCCCTGACGTTTTTATGCAGGAGTTGCGCCGCATCTGTGATCGCCATGGCATCCTGCTGGTGGTGGACGAAGTTCAAAGTGGAGCGGGCCGCACCGGCAAGTGGTGGGCGGTTGAGCACACCGGCGTGCAGCCCGACATTGTTTGTATGGCAAAAGGAATCGCCTCAGGAATGCCGCTCGGCATCACGCTGAGCAAGGCGGAGATCATGGATTGGGTCCCAGGCTCGCATGCTTCCACTTTCGGAGGCAATCCAATCTGCATCGCAGCCGCATTGGCGACCTTGGACGTAATCGAGCGTGAAGACCTGATGGGCAACGCCACCGAAGTTGGCAATCACATGCTCAAGCGCATGGCGACATGGCCACAGAAACATCGTTTGGTGGGCGATGTCCGCGGCCGCGGTTTGATGATCGGCGTCGAAATCGTCAAAGACAAAACCACAAAAGAATACGGCGGTCAGGAACGCGATCGCATAGTCGAGCTCGCTTTCGAGCGCGGCATTCTGTTTCTTGGTTGCGGACCCAGCACGGTTCGTATCGCTCCGCCGCTTATCGTGACCAAAGACGATGCTGACGTGGCGATCGATGTTCTCGATGAGTGCATCACCATCGTCGAGGAACAATCTCGCAAGGCGGCCGGCTCCGGCAAGCCGCAAGGGGCGTAGACACTATGTGGACCGGAACCGTTGAATCCATCCACATCGCTTCTGCTGCCGAGTCGCCGACTCAATCCGTCGATCAGGCGCAAGCTATTCCGGGAGTTGGATTGGATGGTGATCGCTACGCCAAGCGTCAGGGAACGTTTTTCAAGCCGCTCCCCGATTTCGAATTGACCCTGATTGAAGCGGAAGCTGTAGAAGCACTCAAGCGTGATTACGGCGTGCACATCACCGCGGGAGAAGCACGCCGTAATCTGGTCACACGCGGCGTCCCGCTCAATCATCTGGTCGGCCACGAATTCCAAATTGGCGAGGTGAAGATTCGCGGCATCCGCCTATGCGAGCCTTGTGACCACTTGCAGCGGTTAACAGGCCGTCCCGTACTCAAGGGATTGCGACATCGTGGCGGCCTCCGCGCACAAATCCTGACTCAAGGCACAATCCACGTCGGAGACGTAATCTCTTGCCTTTGACCTCGCCTTTCAATCGAAAGTCGTAAATCGAAAATCGTAAATTTCTTCTCAGTCTCCCGCTGCCTCGCTCACTTCTGCCATCTCCTTAATCTCGGGACGCGCTACCTGAACCTTGCCTCGCCCGCTCACCAGCGCCACGGATGCCAGAATGATGACAGTAGCAGCGATGGTGCGGGCTCCGATCCGTTCATCCGCCAGCGCCCAACCAAGGAATACTGCCACAACTGGGTTGACATACGCATAGGTAGAAACCTGCGACGATGAGCTCACCGTGACCAGCCAAGTAAAAACCGTGAACGCGATGATTGATCCAAACACAATCAGATACACCAAAGCAAAAACAGATTTTTCCGTGATGGCGGCAACATTGAGCGCACTCGGCTCTCCCGCGATCAGACTGACGATCAGCAAGCTTGCGCCGCCGGCTATCATCTGCATAGAGGCAGATAGTACGGTAGATGCCGGCAGCTTCACTCGTTGGCTATAAATCGTTCCCGCCGCCCACAAGAACGCACTTGCAAGGCCCGCGCCTGCAGCCACCAAGTCCAAGCGCCTTCCGCTAGAGATGGCATCGGGTCCAATGAGCAAAGCGACTCCGCCAAATCCCAGCAGCAATCCTGTCCAAACTTTCGCTCCCAGCTTTCCTTCGGCTCTCGATGCCAGCAACACCGTCCACAGTGGCAGGGTAGCGCACAACAGTGCAGCCAGTCCTGAAGGTATTCGCTGCTCCGCCCAAGCGATGGTTCCGTGACTTCCAAGAAACAGCAACGCGCCGGTGACAGTCGCGTAACCCCATTGCAAACGCGTGGGCGCCGTATCACCTCGCCGTCTCGTCCAAACGAAAACCAGCAAGCCGGCTGTAAAGTGGCGAATGCCCATCATGAGGAGAGGAGGAATGCTTTCGACCGCATATCGGATTCCGAGATAGGTCGATCCCCAAATTAAATAAATGGCGGCAAAGCCCAGGACAATTTGCCAACGAGAGGGAGGTGCGAATTCCTCACGCCGAGAAGGTGCTCCGATTTCAATCACGCTTCCGCTTCGCAACGCGGCCCGGATCTGAGAAGGATGATCGGTTAGCATAATAACCTCACCATCAAAATAATGTTTGATGGTGATAATTATGCTAGAATTGCTTATCCTCACTTGTCAAGTGGAATTTGATGGTTATAAGCTCTAATTTTGTGCCCCCATCGGGTGCCAAGTCGCCATTTGAATTCACCGGCGGAAAACTCTGCCTGGATTTCGCCAACACGGTGAACAATCGGACCAGCGATCATGCCGAGGAACTGCTTACAGATTATCCGAGCCTGGTGAAGTGGAGCGAAGAGGCCGGCATCCTCACTCCAAGAAATGTAGATAGGCTTCACCTGCTTGCGGGTGAGGCGCCCGGACACGCTCAGTCAGCGCTGCGTTATGCCATCCAGTTCCGTGACGCAATCTATTCGGTGTTCGCTGCGGTTGCGGGACGGCAACCCGTGCCGGGCACGGCTCTCGCCATGATCAATGCCGTGGTGCAGCAGGCTTCCGAGCATTCGCGCCTCGTGCACAGCAAGCGGCGCTTTGATTGGGAATGGGTGCTGCCCGATAGCAGTCTCGATTCGATGTTGTGGCCGGTGGCTCGCTCCGCTGCCGAGCTGCTCACTTCTGATGATCTCGATTATGTGCGACAGTGTGCAGCGGGCGATTGCGCCTGGTTATTTCTGGACAAGACCAAGAATCATCGTCGCCGATGGTGCGACATGAAGACGTGCGGCAATCGCGACAAGGCTCGTCGCTACTACGCGCGCAAAAAAGCCTGAGGCAAGCGAAGCACGCAAGATTCAACACGTATCTTGTTGATCTCTCGATCATCATTTGCAATTGACTCTAGATACCTGGTAAGCGAAACTCGAACCATAGCCACTTCCAAAAACCCAATGGATCGCAACTCCATCGCGGATCAAGGTTCGCCGCGGCTCGTGCCCCAGACACCCCTGCCGGAAGGGGAGTCTTCATCCCGGCTGCTAGATAACGCGCGCGCGACATTGCGTTTCCCTGCCGCGAATGACGGCAGCTCGCTGACTGAAATGGCGCAGCGCGATCTGAGTGCCACCTTGCAATTGCTGGCGGAGCGGGCGCAATACATTACGGGAGCTTCGGGGGCAGCCATCGCTTTGCGCGAGGGCGAAAAGATGCTTTGCCGCGCCAGTGCAGGCCCATCAGCGCCGGAACTGGGAACGCGCCTGCAAATCGATTCCGGTCTGTCCGGGGAAAGTGTGCGGACCAAGCAGATCTTGCGCTGTGATGATGCGGAGAACGATGCGCGGGTGAATCGTGAGAGCTGCCGCGCCCTCGGTATTGCGTCAGTCATGGTGATGCCGCTGATTCGCGAGAATGAGGTGAACGGAGTTTTCGAATTGTTTTCCGGCAGGCCGTACGCTTTTGAAGAGCGCGACGTCATCGCTTTGCAACGGATAGCCGAACTGATCCAGACCGCGGTCGAACATGCTGACGCCGCCAAGCGGGCAGAAAAAGAAATTACCGGTGAAACCATCGTTGCGGAAGAAGTAGAGCCTGCTGGCGTGTCCCCGCCTGCCGAAAGCATTGAGCTTGCGCCAAAGGTCGAAACGCAGGTGGAAGCCGTTATCACGGAAGAAGAAGTCCCTACGGAAGTCATCGTCACTCGCGTAAACGTCGCGAAGTGCCAGGCTTGCGGCTTTCCGATCTCCGAAGGCCGCGCGCTGTGTGTCACTTGTGAAGCAGCGCAGTTCGAAGAGGGAAACGTTTCAAATACTGTGGGACCGGCATTTTTCTCACAATATTCAGGCGGCAAAGAACCAGGATGGTGGCGGTCCAATCAGTACTTGATCGGGATGGTATTGGTGACGGTCATCACTGTAGCTGTGTTGGCTTGGCTTCGCTGACTGTTGGCGCTCAGCGTTCCGATGGAATTCTAATTTGCCTCCCGCTTAAGGAAGGCTTATAGTCGGCCTGCCGTTGCGGAGGATGACATGAAACATCTTCTGAACTGGGTGCTAAGCGCGGTGGCATTGTGGATTGTGGCGCACCTGATCTCCGGCTTTCACCTGACCGGACCATTCGCCGCGCTGATCGCCGCCCTGGTCATTGGCTTCGTGAACGCCACTCTGGGAGTTTTCCTTAAGATCATTACCTTTCCCCTTACTCTGCTCACGCTGGGAATCTTCTGGCTGGTGATCAATGCAGCGATGATTGAGCTGGCTTCGGCGATTGTTCCTGGCTTTCGTGTGGACACGTTTGCGGCCGCGTTCTGGGGAGCCATCGTGCTCAGCCTGGTCAACATGTTTTTCCGTTGGCTGATAGGACCAGCTACGGAGCGGGTTCCATAACGTATCGGAATTTCTGTTTGAGAATATTAAGGTAGCGCCGGCGTCCCGCCGGCTGTTCGTCAAGTGGTAATGAGCTGTTCAAGAGCCGGCGGGGACGCCGGCGCTACCACAGGCCATGCGGAAGCCATAGTCTGCATAGTGGAATTCTGGCGGGATGCTGGAACGAGCGGCGCAGCGTGTGACTTTGATGTGATGGCGCCAGGAACCTCCGCGGGAAGAGCGGCGCTTGCCGGTTTCCGGGCCACGTGGGTTTCGGTCTGGAGAAATTGCGTAATAGTCGGGCTGGTACCAATCGCTGCACCACTCGTGGACGTTTTCCGAAATGTCGTAGAGACCGAAAGCATTCGGCGCATACCTACCTACCGGTTCGGGACCTGACTTCCAGCGCATCGCGTAATCCGGCAACGATTCTGGAGAAGCGTCGCCCCAAGGGAAAAGTTTTCCTTCCTGGTTGCCGCGTGCGGCTCGTTCCCATTCAGCTTCCGTGGGTAAGCGATAGCGCCGGCCTGTCGCTGCGGTCAACCATTCGCAATACTTCATCGCGTCGAACCATGAAACTGCGACCACCGGTTGCCCCGGATGATTGAAGTTGGGATCATTCCATAGGGGTGGCGATTGGCTCGCCGTCGCTCGTAGGAAATGTTCATACTCGCGATTCGTGATCTGGTACGCGGCGAGTTGGAAGGCGTCGACCCATACTCGATGGATTGGGCGCTCGTTGTCCTGGCCTGCTTTGGAGCCCATCCAGAACCAGCCTTCGGGAATAGGGGCCAGGGTGGGTTCGACCACGAGCGCCGAGTGGAACGCGTTAAGCGGGGAGGCCATGGGATTTGGATAGCGGATCAACGATATTTTAGTTGAGCAACTTCGTCTGCGCGAGATAGCGGCTAAAGCCGCGTCAATTTGCGGGAGATGATCGCAGCGCTGAAGGGCTGCGCCACCCAAAAGCAACCCACTGAGTCTGACACACAATTAGCTAAAAGCCGCGGGCGAGGGCGCCCGCGCCACATAAGCGGACGAACTGCGGCACCACAGTAGCGCCGAAGTGCTGTTGAAAAAAAGACAGAAGCAGGAATCTCAGCGGACTTCGGCTAGCTGTAGGCGCAACTTGTGGGTGGCACGGAAAAGGGTGTTCTTGATCGTGCCCTCGGTGGTGTTCAGGATTCCGGCGACGGTCCGCAGTTTCAGGCCGTGATAGTGCTTCAACTCAAAAACTACGCGCTCACGAGGAGAGAGTCTAGTCAGGGCGCAAACGATGCGTTCGCGCAGTTCGCGGCTGACCGCGCTTCGCTCGGGGCTGGCGCTTGCCCGGTGATCGGGCATGTGGTCCAGCACTTTTTCTTCCTCGCCCTCGGGCGAAACGGTTGTGGTCAGATCGCGGCCGCGAGAATTTTTCTTGCGCAGGTGATCAAGGCAAAGATTAGTCACAATGCGGTAGATCCACGTGTAGAAAGAACATTCGAAGCGGAAACGTCCCAGGTTGATGTAGGCGCGGAGGAATGCCTCCTGGTACATGTCCTGGCCATCCTCTTGCGAACCGGTGAGATGAACCGCGAGACGCAGCACGGCACGATCGTATTGCCGGACCAATTCCTCGAACGCGGTGGCGTCGCCCTGTTGAGCTGCGCGGATGAGCAACGTGTCATCCACGCGAGATGAACCGGTTGCTTTCCGAGTCGAGGGAAGGAATCCCAGGTTGTTCATGTAAGCCGGCACGCCGCGAGTTTTGCTGATCTCAGACACGATCATTTTCCTGTCCGCTCGAAGCTCCAGTTAGTCGTCCGTCCGTTGCACTACGATCAAAGCCATGTCGTCTTCGCGTGGGCGGCTTCCGGCGAAATCCTCGGCTGCGCCAAGTACGGAAAACAGAATCGAACTCGCCGCCGACCCGCTCGGCAGTTGTGCCGCCAGTAGCAGGCGTTCTACGCCAAAGTCTGATCCCGCCGGGTTGCGGCATTCGGCAATTCCATCGGAATAGCCGAGCAGGGTGTCACCCTCATGCAAAGTTGTTTTTCCGTTAGCGAAGGATGCTTCGGCAATCGCGCCCAGCAGCGGCCCTCCATCGCACAATTGGTCGACGCGCCCGTCCCTTCGCAGCAGCAGGCCTGGAGGATGCCCGGCATTGCAATACTTGATGTCACCGGAACTCACACTTAGCCGGCCCAATAGCAAACTGGCCAACGGAAATTCCAGGCTTGTCTGCAACAGATCGCGATTGATGGCGGACAAAGCAGCGGCGGGACTTTCCAGCGCCGTGATTTGCATCCGCAGCAGGCCTAGGATGTGAGTGAACCACATGGCTGCCGAAAGGCCTTTGCCCGCAATGTCGCCGATGGCGAACACCAGGTCGCCCCCGAGTTCGAAGACGCTGATGAAATCACCCGAGACGTGGCGCACGGGAAAAATCTCGCTGGCAATCTCGAACGACTCACAACGTCGATAACGTGGACCGCAGAGTCTTCTCTGCACTTGGGCGGCTTCGTACAACACGCGGCGCAGATCGTCGTGCTCACGGCGCAGGTCGGCCATTTGATCTTCCAGCGCGGGATCGGCTGGCGTTACTTCGGCGCGAGCGGCGCTAAGTTTCAAACGACAGGGGGTGCTGACGGGGAAAGCCCATCCCCTGTCCTCACCTCGACCTAGGCTGCGACCTCGTATTTGCAGAGCGGTTTCCAACCCAGTCTCCTGCACAAATCAGTAATCAGCCGACGAACTTGTAACCAGTGCCATGCACGGTCAGGATGAAACGAGGCTCCTCGGGCTTGGGCTCGACTTTCTGGCGCAAGCGAACGATGTGCGTATCCACCGTGCGCGTGGTGGGAAAACGCTCGTAGCCCCATACTTCCTCGAGCAGACGATCGCGGCTGAGAGTTTCCCCGGGATGACAGAGAAAGTACTTCAGCAAATCGAATTCCTTGGAGGAAAAATCAAGCGACTTACCGCTGCGCGATACCTGGCAACTACGCAGATTCACTTCGACATCCCCAAAGGCGTAACGGTCTTGCTCTTTAGGAACAATGTGGGCGCGGCGAAGGACAGCCTTCACCCGGGCCAGCAATTCGCGAATCGAAAATGGCTTGGTGACGTAGTCGTCCGCTCCCAGCTCGAGGCCAACTACTTTGTCTACTTCCTGTCCGCGCGCGGTCAACATGATGATGGGAACGGATGCGCGCTTGGCCTTGAGCTGTTTGCACACATCCAGGCCGCTCATGCGGGGCATCATGACGTCGAGGATGACCAGGTCGGGCTTCTCCGCAATCGCGCGTTCCAGGCCGGCAACGCCGTCGGGTGCGGTGATGACTTCGTATCCTTCATACTCGAAGTTATCGCGCAGGCCGGCGACCATGTTGGGTTCGTCTTCGACAATCAGGATTTTCGTCATAAGCTATTTACTTTTCCAACCCGGCAGGCGAGTCGCCTGCCGCTACGTGGTTCGTGATTATGCCGTCGCCGCGTTGCTCGCGATTGCTGCCGCATTTACCGGCAGAGTAATGGTGAACTTGCTGCCCTGGCCCGGGGCACTATCCACGATCACTTCGCCACCGTGCGCCTGCACGATGTGACGCACCAGGGAAAGACCCAAGCCGCTGCCCTTGGTGTTGTGTACCAGTGGATCGCCCACGCGATAAAACTTCTCGAATATCTTTTGCTGCTCCTGCGATGGGATGCCAATTCCGTGATCGATTACTTCCAGTTTCACCGCTCCATTTTCACGATAGAGATTCACTCCGATGTATTTCCGATCCTGAGAATACTTGAGGGCGTTGTTTACCAGGTTGACGATAGAGCGCGCCATGGCCTCGCGATCCACTCGCATCGGTGGAACGGGGTCGATCTTCTCTTCAAAGGTGAAGCCGTGCTGTTCGATCTGATAACGATAAGATTCCAGCGTGTTTCGCACCAACTCCCGCATGTCGGTGTCACGGAAGTCGTATTCTTTGCGGCCGGCTTCGATGCGCGAGAAATCCAGAATATTGTTGATCAGTGCGGAAAGACGCTCACTTTCCTTCCGAATGATGCAGTAGTACTCCTGATATTTTTCCTGCGAATTCAGGCGCCCCATCTCAAGCGTCTCGGCGTACAGACGAATCAGGGAGAGAGGAGTACGCAGCTCGTGCGATACGTTGGAAACGAAATCTGATTTCAAGCGAGCCAGAGCCATTTCCTTGCTCACGTTGCGGTAGGTCAGCAACAGTCCGCCGGCAAGTAATAAGGAGAGGCCTCCCAGGATCATGAAGCTGGTGCGGACGAAGCGCTGACCGATAGCTTCCAGCGTGGTTCCCGGCGTTTTGATGGCCAGGGTCAAGCCCGGGAACACATAATCCATGTTGCGTTCGACTTCGGGGACGCCGCCATCCCAACCCGCGGACGCCGCCAGAGGATAGGATTCGCTCTTGGGATGGACCATCATGACAGCCTTCTGTCCCTCGCTAAGGTTTCGGGACATTACGGTCTCCAACATCTCGGGGAAGAAGTGATCACGAAGATACTCGGCGTCAAAAATGATTCCGCCGATGGCGGTATGGCCGTCGGCCCCGTCCGGCTTGGCGAACATCAGGACTGATTGGTATAAGTGCTTTTCGCCTCGTGGAGCGCCGTTGGGGAAGGCGTAATAGGGTATTCCTCTTTTGTCCAGTTTGGTAATGCTCTGCAACATGTCCTTGTATTCGGGGTCTAGCCACTTCTGCATCATGTTGGAGAGTTCCTCGGACTCGGCGTGGAACTGCTCGTCTTTTTTCAGGCGATGAGGTTGAGAGCGAAACACCAAGCCACGTTCAGGGTCGTATAGGAAGACATGTGCGAGATAGGGGCGAGCGGCGAGCACACGGTCGAGCGTGTCACTGCAGGCCTCGTGGACGCCCGGAAAGTCGTTGCGCGCATCGTCCACCAATTCATATCCGCGGTGATTAATCTGCTTTTCGGAAATTGCCAGGATCTGGCCGAACTCACGCTGAATGGCGGCCTCGAATCCGTGTTCACGCTGGACTTGTTTCAGATGGAGAGCGCTCAGGATCACCAGGGCCGCGGCGGGCAATACCACGGCGAGTTCCAGCGTCAGGATCAGCCGAGTTCGCTCGTTCCAGCGGCGTTTCAATTTCATTTTGGACTCCTGATCCGGACTCGCCTTTGGATCAGTCCGGCACACAACATAGTTTAACCAGACAGGGGACGTGTCAATTCGGCGTGAAAATAAGTAAAAAGTTGTGAACTGGTTGACGCCTCAGGTACCAGCCGGCACCCCTCTCCGGCACATTCGTGGGGTTGTCTGTTTGACCTGTTTTAGCTATTCTACTCGCCGTTTTTCTCACCCTGAAGGAGTAACCATGGCCACAGTTCCCGCGCCCCAGGCACGGTCTCGCTCAATTCAAGTCAAGCATGTCTTCTTTGTCATCTACGGATTGATGACGCTTTTCGTTCTCTATCGCTACGAAATGCCGTTTTTAGACTCGCAGTCCCCGATCTGGCAGCACTTTGCCAAAGTGAAATGGTGGCTGCTGCCCCATGGACTGTTGGGCGCGATTGCCCTGTTCATTGCGCCTCTCCAATTCTCTAATCGGCTGCGCCAGCGGCATTTGCTGCTGCATCGCATTCTGGGAAGGATTTACGTTGCGGGGGTCGCGGTCTCGGCGCCGGTGGCGGTCCACATTGCAATCGTTCAAGGACCGCCCACCCTGGTGATGGCCGCCATCACCCAGTCCACGGGTTGGATCGTGACCACGGCGATCGCTCTCTATTGCATTCGCACCGGCAATGTTCAGCAACATCGTCAGTGGATGATTCGCAGCTATCCGTTCGCTATGGTTTTCATCTTTGTCCGTGCCATTATCGCCATTCCGGCAATTGCCCGCCTGGGAGAACTCGGCGTTGTTTCCGCGGTTTGGACCTGCATTGCAGCGGCGTGCTTCATCCCAACCTTTGTGATCAATTGGCGCGCTGTGTTTCCGACCAAGAAGCACTCTGCTCCTGGGGTCAAAATCCGTGCTGCAGCCGCTACGGCGGACAGCAGTCTGGAGCTAACCAACGCCTGAAGGTTCGATCAGGGAAAGAATGTGAGACGCGGATATTAGGGCAAGCGGAAATCGACGGTGACGTAGGTTTGTGCTTCCACCGCGTGGCCATTTCGCAGATAGGGCTTGTAGCGCCATTGTTTCACGGCTTCATAGGCAGCTTGCCCGAGAAGCAGTGAACCCCGAATCAGTTTCAGTTCGCGGATCGTTCCATCCCTGGCGATCCACGCCTGCAACACCACTGGACCCTGCAATCCAGCGCGCAGCGCTTGTTGCGGATAGCTGGGCTGAACTCTATCCAGAAGCAATGCTGCTGAGAGTTCCTCGGAGACACTCACCGGCTCCAGTCCGCCCAACAGCGACGTAGGAGGTCTTCCGGTCATGCTTCGATCAGTCATGCTTCCGCTGATCGGCATTGGATCTCTCAAACTGTCTGGGATGTGAAATTGGGGCTGGGTCCGCGACGCGATTTGTGGCGGCTGAAGTGAGGCTAATTGCTCGGTGGTTTGGGTGTCGTCCCGGATGGGGATAGCAGGCATCACGTGGACCTTGGTGTAGCCGGTCCGTGAACTTGCCGCCTTGGCGCTTTCGTCCACTTCTATCCATTCGGCAGGTTCGCGCTCCGAAGTTTGCAGCCAGGCTTGAGTTTTTTCCAAGGCGCGTCCGCAGATCTTGGCGACAGAAGCGGCCATAGCATTGGCGTGCACGGGCTGGCTGAAGACGTAGCCGGCGGACAGAAGCGCGGTGGCGATTGCGATTCCCCGCATCAGTCCCCAGATTGGGCGCTTGCGACGTCTTGTCCAGGAGGATCGCGGTCCTAACGAATTAGACCGGTAGGGCATTTCGATATCAGGCCCTTGCAAAATTCCGCATTCCAGCGTGGCGAAGGTGAGGTCAGGAAAGGTGCCGGGGCCTGGGGTGTTTGGGGGATAGAGGGAGGGCTCCCACGGGCGAATTGGCAAAGATTGATGAACATTGGTTTCTCGACCCTGCGGCGGCCATGCGTGCGACTTAACAGGAATGGATGGGGGAGGGACCTCGGGCGAGAGTTGAGAAAGCCAACTCCTCATATGTTTTAAGAATTCATCGCAACCCAGCAACGCATATTTGACTTGAGTCGGCTCAATTGGTTTGGTGAGTACGATGTTGGCGCCGACTTGGCGGGCAGAAACCGTTGTCCCGGGATTGGTGATTGCGATGGCAAACGCTCCGCGATTGGAGCTCATTTCGCGCGCAGTTTTCAGCAGAAAACCGGCTTCCAGGCCTTCATCCCAGTCGGCCACAATGACACTCAGAGTGCGGGTGGCGAGTTTTTGCAGGGCTTCGAAGATCTCGGGGCAATATTCGACATCCAGTTCAAGCTCGCGGAGAGCTTGGCTTATCTGTCGCGAAGTCTCCTGGTCAGAGGAGAATAAGAGAGAGACCGGCAACATAATAGTGAGGCTACGTCTGCGGCTCGTCTTCAACAAGATTACGGATTGCCGCGATGGAAAGGGAGTTTGGCCGCGTAACCAGGGGCTGTGTTACCTGTCCTATTGGACAGGTGCTGCAAGTAACTGGTGCGGAAGAGTGTTCAGCACTAGTGATTTCTGGCTTCTTCTTGTGCTGGTTTATGTCCGAAATCCAATCCGAAGGATGGTTTGTCGCGGGTTCCGGTGATCTTGATAGTAGAATCTAGTGCTCCTGGACTGACCAGAACAGATGAATTTCAAGACGATCCTTCGCGAAGCCTTCATTGCCTTGAATCGCAACTGGATTCGTAGTGTGCTTACCATCCTGGGGATAGCCGTCGGCGTAGGCTCTTTCATTTGTGTGATTGCGATTGGAAATGCTGGCACCAGCAGTATTGAAGACCAACTTCAAAGCCTGGGGGACAACTTCGTATGGATTGAAGCGGGCAGCCGTGCCCGCAACGGGATGAAAATGGGAGCGCGGGGCAGCAGGACACTGGTTCTCAGCGATGCGCATGCCATTATGGAGCAAGTGCCGCTGATCAAGAGCATGTCTCCCAATGTCGATGGTAGGATTCAAGTCGTCTACGGCGGGGAAAACTGGTCAACCCAGTTTCGTGGAGTCACGCCGGAATTTCTCGAAATTCGGCGGTGGACTTTAAGGCTCGGAACATTCTTCACTGCTGCTGACGTGGAAGCTGCCGCGCCGGTTTGCGTATTGGGCCAAACCGTAGTGGAAAATCTTTTCGGTGAGGAAAATCCAATCGGGAAGGTTATCCGGACCAAAGCCGTGCCCTGCAAAGTAGTTGGGGTTTTGCTGGCCAAAGGCTTCTCGGCGACTGGCCAGGACCAGGACGACTTTGTGGTCATGCCCTTCACCTTCGCGCAGAAAAGAATCACCGGTACCTTCTGGCTGGACGACATTTTCTGTTCCGCAGTCACCCGCGAGGCCATGCCAGAAGCGACGCGGCAAATTGTTGGGCTGCTGCGGGAACGTCATCATCTCAACGCAGCCGAGGATGACGATTTCAATGTCCGCCGCCCAGAAGACGTGGTGCAGGCACAACTTGCGACCAGCCGGATCATGACTGCGCTGATGGCCAGCGTTGCATCCTTATCTTTGCTGGTGGGCGGAATTGGAATCATGAACATCATGCTGGTTTCGGTAACCCAGCGCACGAGGGAAATCGGAGTGCGATTGGCGGTTGGAGCGACCGAGGGGGATGTGCAACTCCAGTTCTTAAGTGAAGCCACCGCACTCAGCGTGCTGGGCGGGCTATTCGGCTTGCTGGCCGGAGTGATTTCGTCAGCGGCGGTGGAAAACCTTTTTCAGTTTCCCACTAAACTCACCCCGGACATATTTCTCATCGGCGGACTGTTCTCCGCCGGCATCGGAATTCTATTCGGCTACTACCCTGCCCGCAAAGCTTCGCAACTGGATCCTATCCAAGGCTTGCGGTACGAATAGCAATTTCATTCCGGTAGTTCGCGGCTGGCCGGATCACTGGCCGCGCCTGCGGTCTGATTACATGTTCACTTTGCTTTCCATTATCGCCATCGGCTTTTTTCTCGGCATGCGACACGCCACCGATCCGGATCACGTAATCGCCATCACGACCATTGTCAGTCACCAGCGGAGCACAAAGCGCGCGGCACTGACCGGCGCCTTATGGGGATTAGGGCACACCGTCACGATTTTTGCCGTCGGCACTGCGATCATTCTGTTCAACCTGGTGATTCCAGTTCGTCTCGGATTAAGTATGGAGCTCTCCGTCGGCTTCATGTTGATCGTGCTTGGTGTCTGGAACGTCATCGGGTTTCTGCGATCCATGCCGTCAATCCCCCGGAACGCCCCTGGCGGAGACACAGAGATTCACTCCCATCCTCATCGTCATGGCGATTACATCCACACTCACCCGCACTCGCACGAACCGGAGAGGCATTCGCATTCGCCGCAGGAAACACCTCTCGTCAGACTGGATCGAAGCTTGGGAAGTATTGGGGCGTATCAGTTGCTCCGGCCACTAATTGTCGGCGTCGTGCATGGGTTGGCGGGCTCGGCCGCGGTGGCCCTGCTGATCCTGGCGAGCATTCGAAACTCCAGTTGGGCAATCGCCTACCTTTTCCTGTTTGGCCTGGGGACAATTGCGGGCATGATGGTTATCACCATGAGCATTGCTTCCACGTTCCGCCTGGCCGGCAATCGTTTTCAGCATTTCAGCCGCTGGCTTGCCCTGGCGTCGGGACTGGTGAGCCTGATTTTCGGGCTCTTCCTCGCATACCAGATAGGAGTTGTTCAAGGACTCTTCAGCACGCATCCTCAGTGGACACCGCGCTGATTCAAAGTTACGGGACTGCTCGTGAGTTGAAGGCATAGGGCCTGGCTGATACCATCCACGCAAATGGTCCAGGACAAGCTTCGCCTCACCTTCGGTGATTATCTGGGCAAAGGCGAAGTAGCGATCTATTCCATCCTTGCCCTATTGCTTTCGATCACGGCCCTGACGGCGATTGCGACCGCCGGCAAACAGCTTTGGGACAGCGTCAGTCACTGGACCATGGCAACCCCGCCCGAGACCTTGCGGTGCTGGATCAGCTACTGGTTGTGCTCATGCTGGTGGAGATTCTGCACACGGTGCGCATCTCCATCCGGTCGCATTATCTGGTCACCGAACCATTTCTGATCATTGGCCTGATTGCCTCGATTCGACGCATCCTCGTGATTACGTTGGAAGCGGCCACGCTCACCAAAGAAGGAAAGTGGTCGATGGAGGGCGCGAGTATCTTTCATGCCTCCATGATTGAGCTTGGCTTGCTTGGGCTGCTCGTTCTCGTTCTCGTATTCTCGATCACCCTGTTACGTCGTCACGCTGCCACCCAGACTACGTCTCAAGACGTCTGAAAGTGCGAAAAGTTCCGGGTTCACAATCCAACCGCGCCAGTTCGTAGAGATGCTGGCGTGATTTCCCACGCTTCCGCATCGCTCGCCCAGTTTGCGTTATCTAATAAACATGACTAATGGATTGGCAATTTCCGTTCTGGATCTGGTCGGGATGCATACCGGCGAGTCCGCAGGCAGTGCCATTGCCCGATCGGTGGACTTAGCCCAGCACGTAGAGCGCTTGGGCTACACCCGCTACTGGCTGGCGGAACATCACTCGATCGAAGGGTTGGCGTGCTCGGCAACGGCTGTGCTGATCGGCCATGTTGCGGCCGCTACGAAAACGATTCGCGTGGGCAGCGGCGGCGTCATGCTGCCCAACCATGCCCGCTGGTAGTGGCAGAACAGTTCGGAACACTGGAAGCGATGTTTCCCGGACGAATCGATCTCGGCCTGGGGCGAGCTCCCGGTGGCGACTTCCAAACCATGCGAGCGCTGCGAAGGGATTTGCACCAGACCGGAGATGAATTTCCCGAACTGCTGGAAGAATTGCGTTCCTACCTCGGCCCAGCCAAGCCCGGGCGAGCAGTGAAGGCGATTCCGGGACAGGGAAGCAATGTGCCAATCACCCTTCTGGGTTCGAGCGGCTTCAGCGCGCAACTGGCTGGGATGCTCGGCCAGCCGTTTGCTTTCGCGGCGCACTTCGCCCCCGAGTATCTGTACGCGGCCGCGCGCCTATACCGCGAGCGTTTCCGTCCGAGCGACGTGTTGCGCCGGCCCTACATGATGGTTGCAGTGCAGGTGATTGCGGCGGAGACCGATGCTGCCGCCCGCCGCTTGTTTACAACCCCTCAGCAACGATTCCTGCGACTCATCCGCAACCAGTCAGTGGAATTGCTGCCGCCCGTCGATTCAATGGAGGGACTATGGCAGGACTTTGAACGGGCCGCAGTGGAGACCAAACTGAGCGCGGCCATAGTGGGGTCGGAGGCGACGGTGAAAGCGGGGCTGGAAAAGTTGGTATCCGAAACCACGGCCGACGAGGTAATCGTAGTAACGGACACCTACGACCATGCCGATCGTCTGCGATCCTATGAACGAGTGGCCGCAGTTGCAAAGGAGCTAGGGGGAAGCGGCCTGAACTGGAGAGGGAAAAGACACCTCGCCATTGTTGAGTTACGCTCGAGAAAAGCATACGAAAATTCCAGCAGTTCACAATCCAGTCATGCTGGACCCCAGCGGTGGTCGGTTACTGGAATTGGCAGCGTGAATCGTCCAGTGGATGGCCAACAATTCCTGCCCTGTCTGATAATATCGGACGTGAAATGCATGGCGGCGTAGCTCAGGTGGCTAGAGCGACGGTCTCATAATCCGTAGGTCGTTGGTTCGAGTCCAACCGCCGCCACCAATGCTTTCAAGGCTTTGCGGTAAATCCTCGGGAAGATCTTCCCTGCAGTGTTGCGGATTTGCTGCGGATTGTTGCGGACTTGTTTCCGAGTCTAGTCCATCCACCCAATTGACATTCGCCCCAGGAATCAGATGGCCGTAGGTGTCAGCCGTCACTTTGATCGAGCTGTGTCCCATCTGTTCCTTCACATAAAC
>Ga0066700_10000039_pt1 | contig 29415 bp, 16 predicted proteins | sample GraSoiAngelo_149_FD_66460 | JGI IMG/M metagenome (GOLD analysis project Ga0066700, IMG submission 66460) | Grasslands soil microbial communities from the Angelo Coastal Reserve, California, USA - 14_1009_09_30cm | ecosystem: Environmental > Terrestrial > Soil > Grasslands | place: USA...
CAGGCAGAGCAGGGCCGAAATGGAGTTGTTGCAGGCGAAGGAAATCGCGGAGGCCTCTAGCCACTCCAAGAGCGAGTTTCTCGCCAATATGAGCCATGAAATTCGCACACCGATGAACGGCATCCTCGGTATGACCGACCTTGTTTTGGACACAGAACTAACTGTCGAACAGCGCGATTGCCTCGGTCTCGTCAAATTCTCAGCCGAGTCACTCCTCACCGTGATTAACGATATTTTGGACTTCTCCAAGGTTGAGGCTGGCAAGCTGGCGCTCGAATCAATCCCGTTTGATTTGCGCGAGAGTCTCGGCGAAACAATGAAGTCACTCGGTTTTCGCGCGCATCAAAAAGGCCTGGAACTAATTTATGACGTTCGAGCGGACGTTCCAGAGGCCATCCTTGGAGATCCGGGTAGGATTCGACAGATTCTGATAAATTTGATCGGGAATGCGATCAAGTTCACTGAACGTGGTGAAGTGCTTGTCACCGTAGTTGAAGAATCCGACGAAGCCGCCATCACCTGCCTGCATTTTACTGTGAAAGACACTGGAATAGGCATCCCCACCGACAAGCAAGTGAAAATCTTTGAAGCATTCTCCCAGGCCGATGGCTCGATGACCCGAAGATACGGTGGCACTGGGTTGGGACTCACGATCTGCACAAGACTTGTGACCATGATGGGCGGAGCCATTTGGGTGGAGAGCCAGCTTGACCAAGGCAGTACGTTTCACTTCACACTCCGCTTGGCTGTGCAGGACTCGCCTTCCCTCCGTTCTGATCCCCTACAGCCAGAACAGTTGCGTGACCTGCATGCTTTGATTGTGGACGATAACTTCACCAACCGAAGCGTTCTCAACGGGATGCTGACTTGCTGGGGAATGAAGCCGACCGAGGTCGAAGGTGGCCGAGCTGCGCTTCAGGCGCTCGAAGTCGCAAAAAGCGCCGGTCGTCCCTTTCCCCTTATCCTGTTGGATGGAGAGATGCCGGAAATGGACGGTTTTACCCTCGCTGAAAGGATACAGAAAGATCCGCATCTGGTCGGCGCCACCATCATGATGCTGACCTCGGCGGGACATCTTGGCGACGCGACCCGTTGCCGTGAGCTGGGAATTTCCGCGTACCTTGTAAAACCGATCCGCCAGGGAGAGTTGCTGCAAGCAATATGTAATGTCTTGAATCTTTCGACTCACAAGAAAGCTCCATTGGTGACCCGTCATACGCTGCGAGAGGTGCGGAACCGATCGCGAATCCTGTTGGCGGAAGACAACGCGATAAATCAAGCGCTCGCGGTGCGCCTACTCGAAAAGCGAGGGTACATCGTTTCCGTCGCGGTCAACGGCCGGGAGACACTAGTGGCTTACGATAACAAGAACATTGACCTTGTGCTTATGGACGTCCAAATGCCTGAGATGGACGGTCTTGAGGCCACTGCGGCAATCCGGCAGAGGGAACGGTCTACGGGTAGGCACACCCCCATCGTAGCCATGACTGCACATGCCCTCAAGAGTGATGAGGAGCGCTGCTTGTCAGCAGGGATGGACGCGTACATTTCAAAGCCCATTCGGACAAATGAGCTGTTCGCAACGATGGAGAGGCTGCTCGGAATGAGCAATCAAGCAGGGGCATCCCATGATGTCGAGACTCGAAAAGAGTTGACACACGCGCCCGAGTCAAAGTTCTAGGCCAACGGAGACCCTGTTTCAACGGAACCGGATTTTCTCCGTTACTGGCACCGCTAGACGATCACCGATGGCTCCCGATCCGCAAGCTTGGTACGGTTCGTCAGTTGAGGCGACGAAGGCCATTCACATAACAGCGCGGAACTCAAAACCAACCATTCCCCCGAAGTTCGGAATACTGCAAAATGACCACATGACTCCGCGCTCTCTGAGCATCTCACTCTTGGTTAGCCTAGTCGCGATTCTCAATCCAGTCTCCGGCCAGTCTCCTCCGTCAGCTGCACACACGGAACGCCCGACACCGCCAACACGCAATCCCAACAGTCCCGGTTATGTCACGGCCAAAGAATTGCCCGACGGCTCAAACCCTCCGGCCAACGCGGACGGTAATTTCATCATCGGGCCTACCCACGATGTTCCTCCCGAGATGTCTGTCCAGGACGGCATACCTAAGGGAACGGTGATGGAGTTCACTATGAACTCGTCGGACAGCAAGGTCTATCCAGGCATTGCACGTGACCCCGGCACCTTCGGAACTATAGATCCTGCTAACCCCGCAAAGCTCGTGGTGACTACAAGCCACCCCGCTCCGTACTCGCGGAGGGTGAGCGTCTATGTTCCCAAGCAATACGTGCCGGGTAGCGTCGCGCCTTTTATCGTCGGGGCGGACGGGCCTGACCTGTCGCTTTTTTCGGCTGTGGACACCTTGATTGCTCAACATAAGGTCCCGGTGATGATTGCCATTTCTATCGGCAACGGAGGCGGGGACGCACAGGGGAGTGAACGCGGTCTTGAGTACGACACAATTTCCGGAGTCTATGCCGAGTTTGTGGAGAGCGAAGTTTTGCCTCTGGTGGAAACCGAAGCTCACGTGAAACTCACTAAGGATCCGGGCGGCAGGGCAACCATGGGTGGCAGCTCAGGAGGCTCTTGCGCGTTGATCATGGCTTGGTATCACCCCGAGCTTTATCACCGCGTGCTCACCTATTCCGGAACATTTGTAAACCAGCAGTGGCCGTACAATCCGCAAACGCCGCACGGTGCTTGGGAGTTTCACGAGCATCTCATTCCGGACAGCCCGGCCAAGCCGATACGAATCTGGATGGAAGTTGGTGACCGAGATCTCTTGAATCCGAACGTGATGCGCGACAATATGCACGATTGGGTTCTCGCAAACGAGCATATGGCTAACGTACTCGCGGCCAAGGGCTATCACTACCAGTTCGTATTCGCCCGCAACGCCGGACACGTTGACCGAGCGGTGAAACAACAGACACTTTCCGAGGCCCTTCAGTACATCTGGCGGGACTACCCATCCTCGGCGATCAAGAATTGATCCGCTACTCGCGGAAGAATCGGCTGATCGCGCCCAGGCAAATGCAGAACGTGGCTTTCCTGGTTCACAGTGGCTTCGCTGAACTGTCTGCGGCCGCTAGTTTTCCTCGAACAACAGTGACGGAAGCTTTAGGAAGCGTATAGATTGTGTCAGCCCCAGCGGAAATCGTAGACCGGGCCGCGGGACCATCGGGGTCGGCTGATCCACCGACGGGCACGAGCTTCAGGTCGGTACGCCATTTGTACTGCTCGCTGCCGAATGTAACTACATCGACGCGGCCCGCGAAGTGACTGTCAACTCGGCTGTCATCGCGGTGAAATTCGATGTGCACCGGATGGGGACTCTCCTGGTCCTTATTCACCAGCAGCAAAGACCATTGGCCATCAGGCCGCTGCACGGCGTAGGAGGTGACCAAAACGTGCCCGGCCGGGTCGCGGATGTCACTGGTGCTCGGAAAAATGCGGTGCTCACCGCTGCCAGGCTGAACCCACTCCAAGTTGATCATCTGACTGGCGAAAAATTGTGACGTAGGCTGCTGGATTTCGTATTCCTTGTTCATCGTGAATAGGCTGAAGGTGCCCGGGGACGTGCCGTGACAACCGAGAGATTCTCCGAGGGGGATGTAGTGGAAGTAGTAGACTGCTTTCCCGCCTGCTTCGAGAAACGCACCGACGAAATCGGCCCACCAAAGAGCAGCGAAGGTATCGACGAAACTTTCGTCCGAACCCGCAGCGATGTTCGTTTCCGTGATGAACATGGGAACACCGGCGGGTAATCCGTCATCACGCCAAACTTGGAGAATGTGGCGCACCAGGTTGGCTTCGTCGTAGAGGGCGCTCCATTGCAGCAAGCAGGGCTGGAAGGGATAGTGCTCGAAGGAAACGAATGAGAGATGACCGATGCGGCCATGCGATTTCAGGTAATCGAAAAAGCGGCCCATCCACGATGTTTTTCCTTGCTCATTCGGCCAGACCTCAATGTCTTTGTTTACACCCTCAAAAATTGGGCCTCCTAATTTGAGTTTGGGATCAAGGTCATGAAGTGCTGAGGCCCACTGAAGGTAGAACGCGCCGTAATCTTCGGGCAGGGTGTGTTTTCCATCAGGCTCTTCCCCCATTTCCACGTAAGAAATGGGATAGCCCCGTTTTTCAAGGTAAGCGATCTCGGCAACGGCGTTTTCGGGATTGTCATAGATCATGGCGACCGGAACCATGGCGGGGAGTCCCCGCGTGATACCGCTGGTGTAGAAAAGATCGAAGCCTACTTGATCGCGGCGGTCGTTGACGACCGAGCCTTCATGCCAGGGATCGACGGAAGAGCAGATCGTATTGCTCTGCGCACGATCGGCTGTATGGCGAACAATGTCGTGGAAAGCGCCGTCCGGCGTGAGGGTCCCGATGTAAAGCTCGCGAATGGCGTAACCGAGACAGTTCCGGCGATCGCCAGAGCCGTGGGTATCGCAAGTGTTGGACGATTCGGTCATCCAGATGCGGATGAACCGTGCGGGCATCGGCGACCGCGAAAGCTGAAGAGTGGTAGGGCCGGCAGCGCCGTTGGTTACGACACCACCGGGGAACGTGACCCAAGAGCCTTTGGTTGGTTCGCGCATGGCGTCGAGGCCCGTCCAATATTGAACGAGATAGCGCCGCGCGTAGGGGTCCGTCCAATGGATGCGAATTGCGTTGATGTCTTGAAGAGTCGCCAGGTCGACAACGACCCACTGCGGGTGCAAACTGTCGTCCTCACCGGTGAAGGTCTTGCTTAGGTACGGATTGCTTTTCCAATACGTGTTTGCATCGCCGTCGGTAAGCCGCGAATAGCTTGTTCCATCGGGGCGAGAGAACCCTGCGTGAGGCAGAGGATAACCAAAAGAATGGCGGATGAACTCTGTTGGTGTGGAGTCGCCCACGAAGTAACCCATATCGCCGGATTCGCTCCATTTTCCTTTGGGGTTCCAGTGCCACGCCTCAACATACAGTTCGGTGTTCTGCCGGTAACTGACCGTCTGCCAGCCGGCCGACAGAAGCTGCTTGATCGTGGAGGCGGTGAAGATTTTGTCGGTAGCCGCGAGCGGAATGCGATCAATGCCGGCACCGAGCGTCTCGGTCGGACGGAATGTATTCGTGATGTGATCCGGAGTGAAGTCGACGCGAACGGTTTGTGCCGAGGTTTGAGGCCGAGACCCTGTGAGCATCAAGAAGAGCAGCGCAGAGCGAACTCCGTAAGGAAGGGTTCGCGCAGCAGGGTATCCGCCAAACTTGATTGCCAGGAAGTGTCGAAACGCCTGGCAGTTGAAGCTTTGATTTTTTGGCGTACGCAGAATACCGATGGGCATTTTGTCGCCTTCTTCTTTGCCATGGTCGAAAAATCATCGCCGCCGCAGCTCTCGATGGCGACGTCTATGTTCGCGGTCTCTTATATCGCGGTCTCTTATATAATGACAAGCCAGAGTGTCAAATGAAAATCGCAGCTAAAACAGGCAGTCCTCCACCCGTTCATTCCAAACCAGCGCGAGAGCGTATTCACACCAGGATAAAATCACTGCTGTTCGCTGCTCTAGGTTTGTTGCTTTTTGCTGGACTAGGCGCATCAGGGTTTGCAGACGAAAATGGACCTGCGACATTGCCTATCAGCGCCTCCGCGCCGGATTTCTGTCTGCCCGGCGTCGATGGTGAGACGCATTGCCTCAAAGAATATGCGGCCAGCAAGGTTCTGGTAATCGCGTTTACGTGTAATCATTGCCCGACTGCGCAACTCTACGAGAGTCGCATCAAGCAGTTGGCCGCTGATTATCGGGAACGCGGCGTGGCGTTGGTCGCAATCCAACCGAACCATCCGAATGCCGTCAGGTTGGACGAGATGGGGTACACCGATGTTGGCGACTCCTTCGAGGAGATGAAGCTTCGAGCTGCTTATCGTCGCTTCAATTTTCCTTATCTCTACGACGGCGAGACACAGAAGGTTTCTCAGAGTTATGGCCCGTCCGCGACCCCGCATCTTTTCATCTTTGATAGAGAGCGGAAGCTCCGTTATCAAGGACGCGTCGATAACAATCCCCGTGAGCGGTTGGTCACCAGCCGGGACGCGCGAGAGGCCATCGATGCCATTCTTGCGGATCGTCCCGTTCCTGTAGCGAAGACGCCCTCTGTGGGCTGCTCCACCAAGTGGTTGTACAAGGAAGAAGGGCGCCAGGAAGAGCTCGCAGAGATTGAAAGTAAACCCGTGCAGCTCCTGCCCGCGAACGCAGAAGAACTGAAGAGTCTACGAAAGAATCCAACCGGTAAGTTAGTGCTCGTGAACTTCTGGGCGACGTGGTGCGGCCCATGTCAAAAGGAACTCCCGGATTTCCAGACAATTTATCGCATGTACGGGCACAGAGCCTTTGAGCTTGTCACCATTAGCATCAACTATCCTGATGAGAAGCCAGGCGTTCTCTCCGTGCTAAATAAATTGCATGCTACCAGCAGGAACCTGCTTCTGGGATCTACCGATATTTATTCGCTGATGGCAGCATTCGATGCCGATTGGAATGCCGCTGTGCCCTATACAACATTGATTCGACCAGGTGGAGAAGTCGTCTACAGACAGCCAGGCGCAATCAACCCGCTGGAGATGAGACGGCTAATCATCTCGAACCTGGCCGACGACGACTACATCGGTCATCAGGCCTATTGGCAAACGCGCTCCGACAAGTGAAGCACCTCGCCGCAGTCACGCGGTGACATTTGAAGCATAGGTGCTCTTTGCGCTCTTTCCCCGTTTCATCTGCGGAACGTTCCCCGCGAAGAACTATGACTCCATTCCTCAATGCGACGCAAACGTGAAGTGCAGGAAGGCAGCAAGGTCGAAAGGAATTCAGCTTGATAAATCCCGGATTCCGGGATTAGGATGTGCCCACTATTATAGTTGTTGCTTGGGGGTGCACTATGATGTATTTCCGGAACGAGCCTACGGTACGGGCCGGAATACGGCCCTTAGCTTGTCTTCTCTGTCTTTGCCTTCCGTTCCTTTTTGTGGGCCCAGCACACGCACAGGTTTACACAGGTTCTATAAGCGGTGTCGTACAGGACCCCTCTGGGGGCGTTGTCCCCAATGCCCCAGTCGTCGTAACTGACGTCGATAAGGGCCTGAAGTATGCCACGACGACAGATTCATCTGGCCATTATGCACTGCGAGCCTTACCGCCGAGCACCTATAGCGTCCGAGTGGAGGCCACTGGATTTCGACCGGAGGTGCAAAACGGCATCGTCATCGCGGTTAATCAGAACTTGACCCTCAATGTGTCGCTGCAAGTGGGCACAACCCGCGACGTCGTCGAGGTCACCGCACAACCTCCGGCTCTCGCCACAGAAGATGCGGTCACAGGTCAGAATCTCAATAGGACCTTTATCAATGACCTTCCACTAGTAGGCCGGTCGGTGTTCGATCTGGCCTTACTGGCGCCGGGCATCAACCAACCCGCCGGGAACACCTTCGGGGCCAACACCATGGCCAACAATTGGATCTCCGACGGCAGCCGTAATGCGCAAGCGGACATTCTCATCGACGGCGTGAGCACCGTAGGTGTAGAGCAGAACACGGCCATCGTGAATCCCCTCTATACGCCTTCAGTGGACGCTGTGCAGGAATTCAAAGTACAGCAATCCAATTTCAGCGCGGAAGTCGGCTTCAGCGGAGCCACTGTGGTGAATGTCGTAACGCGCTCTGGAACCAACGATTTTCACGGGAGCGTCTATGAGTTCCTGCGCAACGACAAGCTCAACGCGAACAATTTTTTCAATAATGCAGCGGGCATAAAAATTGCGCCTGTGCGTTGGAATGAGTTCGGTTTCACCATTGGCGGGCCGATCCGGAAGAACCGTACCTTTTTCTTCTTTGACTATGAGGGTAGCCGCGCCAGCACATCGGTGACGAAAAATGCCGGCGTGCCCAGCGCGCTAGAGCGCACCGGAGACTTTGGCGAGCTGTGCGGTTATCAGGGCGGCACCTTCGACGCCAATGGACTGTGCTCCGCGGAAGATGGCCAGATTTGGGATCCGTACACCGGTGTTTACGACCCCAATGCGGGCGGCCCGGTACGGCAGAATTTTATTCCGTTCAACAATCTCGCCACCTATACGAGCCCTGGCAATCCCAAACTTGCCAGTATTCATGCGATTCCATCCGGGCCCGGCAACATCATTGATCCGGTGGCCTTTAAAATGATGCAATTGTTTCCCCTGCCCAATCTGAGCGTGGGCACGGGTGCATACGACCGGCTGAACAACTGGATTGGCACGGGTGCGGACAAGAACCGCAACGATCAAATCGATGTGAAAATCGACCACCGCTTCACCGATGCCACGATGCTGAGCGCCAAATTCTCCTACGGAGCTGGCTACACCAAGCCCGCCAACCTCTTCGGGAATGTGGGTGACGCATACTCCTCGGGCCTTTCTGACGGAGGACCCAAGTTGCTGGCGATCAACGTCACACACACATTTAGCCCAACCACGCTACTGACCGTCTCCCTCGGCCTGACGCGCGCGTTTTCATTCGATCACGGCGGCTCAGCAGCCGATTTCCCGAAGTTCGATCCGGTCAAAGACCTCGGATTGCCGAGTTATATTGAGGACGCCGGTATCGTGGCCGCACCGTCTATCAGCGTGTATGGCGGTTATAGCTCGGAGGGCGGAAACAATTCGATAGGCACACAGGCCTGGACGTATCTGAAGTACGCTCAAGAAACCCATCACCTCATTGGCACACTGAACCGGGCAACGGGCCGTCACGAACTGAAGCTTGGCGCTGAAGGTCGACTGCGCCGCATAAACATATTTTTCCCCGGGGTTCCGGCGGGCACCTATTCGTTTGACTACAACACTACGTCGCAGCAGCCTTGGTCAGGCGGCGGCGACGCGATGGCGGGCCTGATGATTGGTGCGGGCGGACCCGGCAATTGGGGAACTTACGAAATTGACTACGCGGCCGCCACTCAGAACTGGAACATCGGAAGTTTTGTTCAGGACAACTGGCGGGTTACACCCAAACTGACGTTGAACGTTGGCATGCGCTATGACCTCGATCTGCCAAGAACGGAACGCAGCAACCGCATTAGCTGGCTTGATCTGAACTCCCCTTCGCCTTTACAAGTGCCCGGAATGCCCAACTTGAAGGGCGGCTTGCATTACGCGGACAAAGACCACCGCGCGCCTTATGATAATAATTATAACGGATGGGGACCGCGGTTTGGGTTTGCCTACCAAGTGAGGTCACATACGGTACTTCGCGGCGGCTACGGCATTTACTACAGCCAAAACAAGGGAGCGGCAGCCGGTACCGGCATCAGCGATCAGGGCTTCGTTGAGCAGACCAACTGGCTCAACACTTACCAGAACGACGGCGCCACGCCGTGGAGTTTCCTGAGCGATCCCTTCCCCGGCGGACCCAGGCCTCCAACCGGTGCCAGCCTGGGACTCCTGACCGATGTTGGTTTCGCCATCGCAGGGCCTATTCCGAAGCGAAACGCCCGCCCGTATGAGCAGACGTGGAGTTTCGGCATTCAGCACCTCTTGCCGGGTGATGTCCTACTAGACACCACATACGTGGGCAAGAAAGGAACTCACCTTTATTTTGGCAACGCGGGGAACCTTGACTTCCTAACCTCCGCGCAGGCAGCAGCGTTCGTAAACGATCCCGGATTCTACAATGAGTTCGTATCCAACCCCTTTGCCGGAATCATCACCGACCCGAGCAGTGGCCTGTCTGCTCCCACCGTGCAACGCTGGCAATTGATCCTGCCGTACCCGCAGTTCACAGGTGTGACAGCTACGGATCCCCCGTGGGCCAACTCCAGCTATCACGCCTTCCAATTGCGCGCCGAGAAGAGAATCTCGAACGGCTTGCAATTCCTGTTAACGTACACCAATCAGAAGTCGATCGACGACTCTTCAGTGGGAGGCGGCGGTCTTACTTGGCTCGGCGGTTCGCTGAACAACGTTCTTCAGGATCCGAATAATCGCAAACTGGACCGATCCTTGTCGCAGTTCGACATTTCTCAAATCCTGCAATTTAGCTATGTGTACCAGCTCCCCGTCGGGCGCGGCAAGCGTTTCGGCCAAAAGATGAGCCCCGTACTGAACGCGTTCATCGGCGGATGGCAGACGAATGGCATCTGGCGCTTTGACACCGGTCAACCAATCATTCTCAGCTTGTCCGGCGGGCAGAGCATCCCGACCTACGGACCGCAACGCCCCAACTTGACCGGCACGTTGAAGAGGGCGAGTGGCCTCAACCTGGATCAGTACTTTGCCAACCCCGAGGTGGCCGTCGTGCCCGATCCTTACACGATCGGCAACGCACCTAAAGTCCTGCCGAACCTGCGCATGCCCGGTACTAGAACGGGGGCGCTGTCTCTTTTCAAGGAATTCAGCCTTGCAGCAATGCGGGAAGGCGCGCGACTAGAATTTCGCGCCGAGGCGTACAACGCCATGAACCACCCGCAGTTCTCCGGGCCGAATGCGACTCTGAATACGGACAACTTCGGCAAAATCACCTCTCAGGCCAACTCGCCGAGGCAGGTGCAACTGGCGCTGAAACTGTACTGGTGACCTAAGAGCCGCAGTGCCGGTCAGCAGTCGGGCGAGCCGTTTTAGGCTCGGCGCGCGGGGGTTTCCCTTTTACGTCGTGAGAACAAGGTCCGTAAAGTTAGTGGTTATCGCCTTCTGCTTCAACTGGTGCACGGCGGGGCTTTCTGCCTTGCTGCAAACCGAATCTCGCGATGCGTACGCTGAAGCTGCCTCCGCATTCGAGCAGGGACAACTGGATCAAGCTGAGGAGAAGCTGCGGGGCGCCATCGCTGTCGACCCGAACAGGCCAGACCTGCTGGGTCTGCTCGGTCTTGTTCTGGACGCGAAGAAGGAATACCTACAGGCAGAGCCATTCCACCAGCGCGCACTGAAGCTCGCGCCGCGTTCCGCGGGGTTATGGAACAACTTCGGTAATCACCACCTGGAACGCGGTAATGACCAGCAGGCCCGGGAAGCATTTGAGCAGGTTTTGGCCATCGACCCGGGACACGCAAACGCTAACCTGCAACTCGCCCGAATCGCACTCTCGCAGAATCACGGCGGCCAGGCATTGCGTTATCTGTCAAATTTGAAGGCGTCGGATCACAGCGACCCCGCAGTCCAGCTCCTACGTGCGCGTTGCCTGCATTCGGCCGGACAGCCTGATGCGGCCATGGCCATTGTTGAGCAGCTCGAGCGAGAAGGGGCTGGAGACGCCCGCCTGGCCTTTTCATTGGGTGGAACATTAGCAGAGTGGGGTCGGTACGATAGAGCGGAGGCAGCATTTTCCAGGGCCCTCGAGACAGATCCTGGTAACGTCGACATCCTTCACAACGTGGGTCTGGCGGCGCTGCGTGCCGGTCACCTGGACCGCGCGCAACGAGTGTTCGAAATTGCGGTGCGACAAACGCCCGACGATGCCGAGTCGATCTTTAATCTCGGCCAAGTACATGCCGCCAAGGGCGAAAGCGGAACCGCGCTCGTTCTGTTGGCGAAGGCTCGGGGGCTAGCTCCTGGTAGAGCGGATATTGTCGTTTACCTGGCGAGGATGTACGCGGAGGCGGGTTTTTTCAGCGGCGCAGCGGATGCTTACGAAGAATATTTGAAACTGAAACCTGACGATCATACCGGACGGCGCGAGCGGGGATTTACATACTGCCGCCTGGGCAGGACAAAGACGGGACTCCCCGATTTAAATTGGTACGTCAAACAACACTCAAACGATCCGGTCGGCTACTTCGAGTTAGGATTGTGCGAAACACTGGGCGATACGAGCCAGGCGCTGCGACATCTTGACGAAGCGCTGAGCTTGAAACCGGATTTCACAATGGCGCGGCACGCGCGCGGGTGGCTACTGCAGCGGGAAGGAAAGTCAGCCGAAGCGCTGCCCGACCTGAAAACCGTAGTTGAGCGCGAGCCGAAGAACGCGATGGCACTGCTGCAGCTAGGCCGGACTTACCTGGATTTGGGACAGCCGGATAAGGCTGTCGAATTTCTCAGGCGAGCACGAGAAGTGGCACCCCAAAACAAGGGCGTGCTCACCCAACTCCATCGAGCACTGCGAAGCTTGGGGCAGAATGAAGACGCCGCGGCCGTTCTCGAGCAATTCAAAACGGCGGAGCCCGACCGTGCTCCTTTGAAAGCGTCGGCGCAAATCTTTGATTACCTGGGCCTGGACCCTTCAGAACAGCGAAAACGCTTTCGGCATAACCTGGCGAATGCACTGGCAGCCAGTCCGTCTGATCCAGAATTGAAAGTCCAAATGGCAGCCCTGCTCCTCCAGGACGGCAAGACCGAGGAGGCGCTAGCAGCCTTTCGGGAAACTCTGGCGCTGTCGCCGGGAACCAGAGTACTAAATGACGGTGCCATGGCGCTGGTGGAATATAAGCAGTACGTCTTGGCCCGGGAGTTTCTGATTCGTCTCGTGGCCACAGATCCTTCCATCGACAATCGACTTGAACTCGCCGTGGCCACTTTTCATGCGGCTGGCCCGGAGGCCAGCTTGGCGGAGATCGAGAATATCTCGGCGGCAGATCGCGACGGCGACGTCTATCTTCTAAAGGCTCAAGTCCTCGATGCGTTGGGACGATTCGAGGACTCCGTGAAGACTCTGAACGCGGGTTTTCGCATGGAGCCTAAGCGGGCTGATTTGTACTTCTGGGCGACGCTGTTCTTGCTCAAACACAACAAGGATCAACAGGCATTGGAATTGCTGGAACAGGCCACGAAAATCGTCCCGGATGACGCCGACCTTCTGCTGACCAAAGCCGTAGTTCTGGAGTTAGTTAGAAAGACGGACCAGGCGGACGAGCTCCTAAAAGGCATTCAGTTGCGACGACCGGAATGGGGCCGGAGTTATCTGATTCGAGGCATCCTCCAGGCCACGCACCGAAAACCGGAAGAGGCTTTGCAATCTCTCCGGACGGCGATCGCCCTGGGAGAAAGAACCCCGAGCGCGTACTACTATTTGGCGGATGTGACCCGGATGACGAGATCGCAAGATAGGGAGGGGGTCTGGCAGGCTATCACCGAAGCTCTCCGGCTCGATCCGAAGGATGCTTCGTCACATGCTCTGGCGGGGAAGATAGCTCTTGAAGAGGAAAATCCCGCCAAAGCCTCCGAGCAACTACAAGAGGCCATCCGATTGAGGCCGGACTTCGCCGAAGCTCATTATTCGCTGAGTATCGCTTACCGGAAGCTAGGGCACGCGAAAGAGGCCGCGGCGGAAATGGACATCTTCCGCCGTATCCGCGAGCAAAGCCCGGACTCGGAAGACGACACTGCTGGCATCCGGCAGATGTTGTTCGCGGGCGAGAGTCCCCGTTGACACGCTTCTTAGGCCTCGCAGTCGCTGCACATTCCATCCTTTTCGCTTCTTTAAGGTTTCCGTTGTCCCCGGCTGTCGTATGCGCGCCGAGCAGGGCGCCTATGGTCCTCTCGCGCGGTGCTTGGTTACTACGGGGCTCAACAATTTTGTAATATCGCTTTAGTCTTGGCATGGACAGCCGCTGTAGCGTTCCGCTGGGCCAGCGGATTTCGGCGCTGATAGTCGTCACGGTAGAATTACCCGGTAATCCAATAACCACGCGCTTGTCATGGGATGAGAGATAGCTCGCACCGCCGGTAATCCAACGAACTAGTTTGCGCTCTCCGATCTCGACGGTAATCTTCGCGCCGATCGCATCGCGGTTGCTTTCGGTTCCCTGAAGTTCAAAGCCAATCCAGGAGTGTTTCTGTCCGACGTTATTGTGCAGAAGCACGGGCTTCCCATCGAGGCGCGTGAAGATTGCATCGATGCCGCCATCGTTATCGAAATCGCCGACGGCGAGGCCGCGGGCGCGATAACCCGAGTGGAATACCGAGCCAGCTTGGTCCCGCATGTTGCGGAAAACACGGTTCCCGTCATTGCGGAGAAGGAGCGGAGGCTCTTCGTACTTCACGTCCCCGCGCGTGGTCTCAACCACCTGGTTGATGTGCCCATTCACAATCAGCAAATCCAGATTTCCGTCGTTATCGTAATCGATAAAGTGCGTTCCCCAACCGACATAAGATTTTGTATACGCCGCCAACCGCGAGGCCACGCTCTGGTCAGTGTACAAGAGGGAAGAACTGCTGATGAACAGAGAGTGATATTCGTCGTTGAAATTCGTAACTGCGAAGTCGGGCTTACCGTCTCCGTTGATATCCCCAGCGTCGACTCCCATACCCGCCTTCGCCACACCGTGGGCGTCATAGGCCACCTCGGCGTTGACTGCGGAATCTATAAACGTGCCATCTCCTTTGTTGAGCAGAAGCAGATTCGGCGAGGCATCGCGGGCCACGAAGAGATCGGGCCAGTCATCATCATTCACATCGATACTGACCACCCCGAGGGCGCGGCCGACCAGTGCCGCGAGCCCGCTTTTCGCGCTCACGTCGGTGAACGTACCGTCGCCGTTGTTGTGATAAAGGGTCAGCGGCATTCCCGGGTAAGCCTTCTGCTCACAGTAAGTGCGCCGGCCGTTGAGTTCGCACTTCTTGATGTCGTCGAACGAAAAGTGGGCATAGTTCGTTACGACGAGATCCAAATATCCGTCGCGGTCAAAATCAAACCACGCCGCACTTGCCGCCCACCTCCCGGCATTCCTAACTTGTGCGCGATCGGTGATGTCCGTGAAGGTTCCGTCACCATTGTTATGGAAGAGGGCGCTTACAGGGAAACCGGTTACGTACAGATCAGGGAAGCCATCGTTGTCAAAATCTGCCACAGCAACCCCCATTCCATAGAACTCGAGGCGATCAACTCCGGCCTTTGCCGAGACGTCTTCGAATTCCCCATTTCCGATATTCCGATAAAGGGCGTTGCGAACCGGAAACGAACTCTTCCCGCGAGGCGTTTCGCCGCCGTTAACAAAAAAGAGATCTTGAAAACCGTCACCATCGAAGTCCAGAAACGCCACACCACCCCCCATCGTTTCAATCAGAAAGCGGTCTGGTGATTCCCCGCTGAAGTGGTGCCACGAAATACGAGCTTGTTCCGTGACGTCGGTAAAAATTTCCTTCGGCGGCTGAGACGGCGAATGCTGGTAAGCAGCCAGAGAACCAAACAAAACGAATCCCGCAACAGAAAGAAGAAGAATGTGACGCCGGGCGCACTCGCACGTGCTATAGGTCGCATAGCGCAATGAGTGGGTCGGCGGGCTCACTATTCTTTCAATTTGTCGAAAAGAGTTGCTTCCTTTGCGGCCTCATCATTTCGGCCCAGCCGTCGATACGCACGTGATAATGCAAAGTGTGTCTTGGCGCTTGATGGATCCAGTTTTGCAGCTTTTTTCAGGTGAAGCAACGCGCCAGCGGCTTGACCGCGACCGAGAGCAAGCGCTCCAAGCTCGTAATGTGCTTCAGCAAGCCTGTTGTCATGCGCGATGGCAGAATTAAACAGTTGTTCAGCTCTGAGTTCAGCACTTTTGACACCGGTTTCAGCCTCTTTCAACAATACCTGCCCTAATTCAAGTTCAAAGCGCGATTTCTCCGGAAACCGCGCGATGGCTTGATCAAGAGTTGTTTTCGCGCGATCCGTCATCCCTGCATTAGCCTGCGCTCTCGCAAGTCCAATCATGGCGTCCGCGTTTCTGGGTTCGAGTTGAACGGCGCGATTGAAGGACCCCAGCGCGTCCGTGAAGTCGCTGGCAGCGAGTTCAATCGATCCTTTTGAGACGAATACGCGAGAAGAATCTGGAAACGCTGTGGTCATCCGCTGTGCTAGCTCCATAGCCGCAGAAATCTGTTTTCGAGCGATAAGGATGCCCGCTAGATCCAAATAGCTTGCTTCGTTTTCGGGATCGAGCTGGATGGCATCTTGAAGAACGTGGATGGCTTCCTCGTCCTGCTTCTGCGCCCGAAAGCACGATGCCAGCAAACGATCTACTTCACTCGTCTTGTGACCATCATCTAAGAGCTGCTGCAGAATGTGGCTGCTCTCCGCGAACCTCTGCGCGTGAAATTTCACCAGGGCAAGCCGGTATTGCAGGTCGGTCTGATCAGAATAATGCGTCGCAACGGAAGACAAGAGCGTCTCGGCTGTTTGATAGTCCTGCATCTCGTCGGCGATCTGTGCTCCAAGTAACACGGCCTGAACTCCGGCCGCCTGGTTATGTAGTTCATTGAGCCAGGCTCGCGCTTTCGCTGTTTCACCGATGTGATAGTAGGACCTCGCAAGCGCCGCGATCGATTCCGGTTGCGCGCGCACCAAGGTGGGTACAGACGCTAGCGTTTTGGCGGCCGTGCCATAGTCTCTGGTGTTTTCCGAGACCATGCCAAGGAGCAATAGCGCCTGAGGGTCGCCCGGATTGGCATGGAGAAGGATTCGGAGATTTTGCCGAGCCTCCGCGTAACGATGCAACTGCCAAAGATTAGCACCAAGATATCGTCGAGCCGCGACGTCGTGTGGATCGATTTTCAGCGCTCTCTGGAAATACGATGTTGACTCATCAAATTTCTTTTCCATTGCTAGAACCGTGGCAAGATCGCGGAGGAATTCCGCGTTGCCCGGCGCTAAAGCCACGGCCTTTCGAAGCTCGCTGTCGGCTGAGGTAAGATTCCCCGCCCGGGCGAACTGCATCCCTTCTTCTGCATGCGCATCAGCGCGGTTACCTTGTGTCGTATCCGAAACAAGCTGGCACATCGAAGTGGCAGGGCCAGCAGGAAAGAGAAACGCGGCTGCACACAGACCGAGACCGCCGGCGAACCAAGGCCTGAACGGGATTATCCTTGTGCTGCTCATCCGTCTTCTTCCGTACCGGGGAAACGCGATGAATCCCGAGTTTACCCTGAGAAAGCGGTAGGCAAAAGCCGCTCGTGGCTCGCCCGGCTCGCCCGGCTCTCTCCTTCTTGACATTTCGAGGCTTGCGCGTACATTCTTGCCGCTTCCACCGTTCCGACAGCAGCATATGAAGGACCTGACTCTATATGGGACGCTGCCTCTAGATCGGTGCGTTCGTGAGTGTTGAAACCACAGGTAAGTGAAGTGTCGCTTCTTCCACTTTCACCATCACCTAGACGCGCTTGGCTGCTTGGCGCGCTTTCGGTGTTGACAATTGCCATCGTGGTAGTCGGTCTGCTTGTGCGGCCCCGCCGACCGAACGGTCCGCCTTACAGTCCCCACGACGCTCTCCGCACGATCACCATTCACAGAGGCTTTCGCGTTGAGCCTTTTGTCGCCGAACCCATGATCAATAGTCCCGTGGCAATGGACTGGGACGAGAATGGGCGCATCTATGTGGCCGAAGATACCGGGTATCCGCTCGACACTCGACCGATAGGCCGCATTGTACTGCTCGAGGACACCAACGGCGACGGATTGCCAGATCGGCGCACCGTCTTTGCGGACCACATCGTGATGCCGAATGGCGTGATGTGCTGGAAAGGAGGTGTACTGGTGACCGCCGCCCCGGACGTGTGGTTTTTTAAAGATACGACAGGAAGCGGCCATGCTGATGTCCGCGAAAAAATCCTTACCGGTTTCGCGTTTACAAATCCGCAGCACATGGTTAACGGCCCGCTCTACGGTCCAGATAACTGGATTTACCTGGCCCATCAGGGGCCGGTTCACACCGTGGTATTCCAGGATGATTTTGGAGATCGCGGCAGTGATATTCGGTTTGCCGATGGGCAAGGACCGCAGCTAAAAATGGCACCGCGTAGCGTGCGCTTCAGACCAGAAACGCATCAGCTCGAGTTCTTGTCCAGTTGGTCGCAATATGGGCAGGCCTTTGACGAGTGGGGTCGCCACTTCGCCATCACCAATGACAGCAATGGACGGCACGACGTCATCGCTGCGCGCTACTTGCAGCGGAATCCCGCTCTCTTATTGCCTACCGTCCAACAAGATGTTTCTACGGCCGACAACAACAACGTCTTTCCTATCACTCACAATCCACGATTCGAAATCCTGACGGATGTTGGCACGCTCACTTCCTCTTGCAGCATCACCCTCCCTTATCTGGGTGGCGCGTTTCCCTCTTCATTTGAACGCGTCGCCTGCCTGGCCGAATCTGCGCACAATTTGGTGCATTGCGATATGTGGTCAGATTTGGGCGCAACTTACAGCGCGCGGCGCCTCGAAGAGAAGGTCGAGTTCGTTGCCTCGACAGATGCTTGGTTCAGGCCCGTCAATATGTACATCGGACCTGACGGGGCTCTCTACCTCATCGATTATTATCGCAACACCATCGAGCACCCCGAGTGGATGGCTGCGGATACCTATCACGCCGGATATCTTTACAACGGACAGGATCGCGGTCGAATCTATCGAATAGTTCCGGATACACAGACGCCTCTGCCCTTGCCTAAGAAAATTCGACTCGACCAAGCGCCCGACGCCGAACTTGTCCAACAGTTGTCCAGCTCGAACATCTGGTGGCGCCGGACAGCCCAGCGCCTGCTCTTAGAACGCCGTCACACCGATGCAGTACCGTCTCTACGTCAACTCCTCGAGCAGAGTCCGTCTCCTCTGGGGCGCGTGCACGCTTTGTGGACGCTCGATGGCTTGGAGAAACTTGACCCGAGCCTCGTCGCAAGGGCGCTTGATGATCCCGTTCCAGGTGTCCGCGAAAATGCAATTCGCCTGGCTGAGCCCTACTTGGCGAAAGCTCCCGAACTGGCCCGCAAGCTCACGCAGATGGCCGCCGACCCTGACCCCAAGGTTCGATTCCAACTCCTTTGCACTCTCGGTTTCCTTGACTCTCCTGAAGCCACCGCCGCCGAGAATAAACTCCTGGCCGATGGCGTGGAAGACCCCTGGATGCAGGTGGCCGCCTTAAGTGCGTCTCCCGGCCGCGCGCTGCCGTACTTTGAGCTGGCAGTTTCTCGCTTCGCCGACAGCGACACGAACGCGCGCCGTAATTTCTTTCACCAAGTGGGCGCTGTGGTCGGCGTCAAAGCGGACGCCAAAGAAATGCGACGGCTTCTGACAACCGTGGCAGATGGCTCTCCTCGTAATTCGGACTGGTGGGGAGGCGCAACGCTCGACGGCATGGCTGAGGGCGTTCGCGCAAAGGGTGCCGGTGCCAAAGCGAATCTGAAGGAAGACCGGGATCTCTTGTTAGGAATGTTCGAGCGGCGGCCGGGTCCCGTGGGGCACGCCGCGGTTCATCTGCTGGCCGTCCTCCGTCTTCCGAACGACGTCGCTGCCGCCCAAGCGCTAAGGCGCGCCGAAATGTTAGCCGCAAATCGCCAGGCCGACGCCTCGGTGCGAGCCGACGCATTGGATCTGCTGGCACTCGCGGATTCTGATCGGGAGGCAGGTCTAGTGGAGAGCCTTCTCGATCCGCAAGAGCCTGACATCGTGCAGATCGCAGCCGTGAGGGCGCTTAGCTCCGTCCGAGCTCAAAAAGTCGGCCCGTTGCTGCTTGCCAAGTGGAGTGGCATGAGCGCACCGGTGAGGGCGGAGGCGACGAATACGCTGCTCGGCGGAGGTTCAGATCGGGTCCTTCTGCTCCTTGAGGCGGTGAAGAACGGAGACGTCCAGACCTGGCAGCTTGACCCGTACAAGCCGCGCCTTTTCATGGATCCTGATCCTGCCGTTCGTCAGTTAGCAAGGGCGCTCTTCGAGCAGAGTGCGGCCCAGCGCGAGCAAGTTCTGAAAGAATACCAGGCTGCCTTGAACATCCCCGGCGATGTGGCGCGAGGCAGAGAAACCTTCACGCGCGTCTGCTCGAAATGTCATGCGCTCGACGGCGTGGGCGTAGCCGTCGGACCCAACCTGGGGACGGTGCGAAATCATCCCGCATCGGAGCTATTGGTGGACATCATTCTGCCCAGCAAATCCATCGAACACGGTTATGAGACCTATGTGGTTGAGGTGGCTTCCGGCGACCTGATGGATGGCATCATGAGCGCCCAGACTTCCGCAACCATCACGCTCAGGCAGGAGCGCGGGAGGGAGATGGTCATTGCTCGCCAGGACATCAAAACCATGCGTGTCAGCAAGGTCTCTATGATGCCGGAAGGCCTGGAGAAACAGATCAGCACTAGCCAAATGGCGGACCTGCTGACGTTTTTAAAAGCAGTCCGGTAATTTCGGTGATCGCCCCAAGCTAGTGGGGCGATGGAGTGGTCTAGTCCCCAATGCGAAAAACGATGCTGTTTTTGGTACTCGCGGTTTTTCTCTCCGCTATGGGTTTCAGGAGCGCGTTCCTACCTGGCCGGAACGCGAATCCGGCAAACGAGCAAGCTACCCGCTCCTTTCAGTGGCCAAACGGAAAACGGATGGCCCTCAGCCTAAGCTTTGACGACGGACGTCTCAGTCAAGTCGACACAGGTTTGGCGTTGCTCCGTAACCGCGGTGTAAGGGTTACGTTTTTCCTTCTAGGGAACCGGATCGAAAAGCGCCTGGAGGGCTGGCGCCAGGCGGTAGCCGACGGACATGAGATCGGCAATCACTCCCTGACACATCCGTGCACTGGAAACTATGAGTTTAGCCGCCACAACGCTCTTGAGGATTACTCGCTCTCGATGATAGAGAAACAGCTCGACTCGGCGAATGCACAAATTAGCCGTCTGCTGGGAATAAAGCCAGAAACTTTTGCCTACCCTTGCGGACAGAAGTTTGTTGGAAGGGGAAGGAACGCGAAAAGCTACGTACCCTTGATTGCGAAGCGTTTTTTGGTCGGCCGCGGTTATCTCGACGAAGCCGCGAACGATCCCGCGTTCTGTGATCTCGCGCAGACACTGGGCACGCCTTTTGACGACATGAGCTTTGAACAAATGATCAAACCGATCGAGGAAGCGGCGAAGCAAGGGCGCTGGCTGATTTTTGTGGGCCACGAGATCGGTGAGCGAGGTTATCAGGTGACCGACACCAAAGCGCTGGAGGCATTGTGCGACTATGCCAATGACCCGGCCAACAGCGTTTGGCTCGGAACCGTCAGGGAAATCGGGACGTATATCCAGAAGCATCGAGCGGCGATCAACTGAGACGACTGGCCTTAGGGTGACAGACCTCATCCTGGATAGCGCCACTTTGCAGGCAGAACACGTCCTTGCCGACCAACGCGAGTTCATCGCCTCTCCTAACTAAAACACTGGAGGGTGTTTGTGGCCGCACTGTTGTGGCGGCATTTGACAGACCGGCACAGATCAAGCCAGACTTAGCCCGCCCTTTTTCCGACACCGGCGTTCTTGATCGTGGGTCTCGGAAGTGACGAGCGGTTCCCCGAACGGAAAAAAAACGCACTTCTTTCCGTCATTGAAAAGGTGACAAAGAATCATGACCTTCAGGTCGCGGAAGTAGCTTGCGGCACAGGTGCGGCGATGGCGGGATCGGTCACGCTGGATTTTCCGGTTTCCACGTGTCCTGCCAGCTGCCGCTGAAAGCTGGCATCGGAATCGACGCGTACGGTCAAGTCGTACCAGCCGAAAGATTCATGCAACTGGCTAACATACGTAACAATGTCGTGCGGGTGCAGCAGGTGCGTGCGCGTTTTGCCGGAGTACGCGTCAAAGATACTCACTTTTTCTGCGCTTGAGCTGTGGTTGCGAATCACAAGCGCGACGGCCTCCGATTCCTGGTCGTAAATTGCATTCACGGTGAAGTTGGCGCTGCCCGCTCCGAGGCCACCAGCGAAAGTGCGCAGGAAGCCGTTCGGACCGAAGACGGAGAAATTGTACGAAGTAGCGCCGCTGGTTCCGAAACTGTCCGAAGTTTCGTCCCCTGCGCCCACGGTGTAGGTCCATGGCCCGGTCTGGCCGTCGCCGGAGCGCACCTGAAAGACCGCTCCGGCCTTGCCGGTGTTCCGGAAGAAAAGCTGGACGCCTCCGTGGGAAGCCTTTACTTCTCCTTCGAGATGCAGCTCATACGGCAGCGCGCGTGCCGGACACGTGCCGGACTCTTGCTCCGGCAGTTCCTGGTTGGCCGGCGGAGTGGGCACGTAATCGGGATAACGGTTTTGGTTGGGCGGAGCATAGGAGGCGGTGTTGGGCAGGGCAACGATTGCGTCGTTTGGCGACGCGAAGTTGAACGCCGAAGTCAAGTCGCCGGCAACCGCGCGGCGCCATGCGGTGATGTTCGGCTCGAAGATCCCGAAGCGGCGCTCGAGGAAGCGGATCAGCGAGGTGTGATCAAACACCTCGGAGTTGACCCACCCACCCTTGCTCCAAGGCGAGATAACGATCATAGGGACACGGACGCCAAGCCCGTACGGTCCGGGGGTGTATGTAGACGCCGGGTAGGAAGGGCTGCCGGTAAACAGTTCATTCGTTGTGCCCACCGTCGAAATGCCTGCCGCTCGCGACGGCGGCGGTGTCGGCGGCACCATGTGATCGAAGAAGCCGTCGTTCTCGTCGAACATTAAGAAAAAGACAGTCTTGCTCCAAACCTTGGCGTTGGCGGTCAGCGCATCGAGCATCTGTGAGACGTACCACGCGCCGTAGTTCGAGGGCCAGTTCCCGTGCTCGGTATACGCCTCGGGCGCCACGATCCAGGACACGTGCGGCAACCGATTCGCGAGAACGTCATCGCGGAAGATGTCGAACAGCGTTCCGCTCTTCAAAATGTTGGTCCCGGTTCTCGCTTTCTGCGCGAGTGGACTGCTGTCTGGAGCGTTTTGATATTGATGGAAGTACAGCAATGAATTGTCTCCGTAATTGCCAATGTAGGCGTTGCCAGTCCAGCCCCAAAAGTCGGCAGCATCGAGTCCGTCGCCAACATCTTGATAGACCTTCCAGGAGATCCCTGCTTGCTCGAGCAGCTCAGGGTAAGTCGGCCACCCATAACCGGCTTCGGCGTTGTCAATCACCGGACCGTCGCCGCTTCCGTCATTGCCCACCCATCCGGTCCACAGGTGATAGCGGTTCGGGTCGGTCGGTCCCAGCAACGAGCAGTGATATGCGTCGCAGACCGTGAACGCATCGGCAAGCGCATAGTGGAATGGGATATCTTGGCGAGTAAGGTGCGCCATGGCGCTGGTGCCCTTCTGCGGGACCCACTGGTCGTAGGCTCCGCCATTCCACGCCGCATGCGTCCCGTTCCAGTCGTGCGGCGTGTCCTCCAGGAACTCTAGACCCAGATTGGAGGCACCAGGGTGGAAGGGCAGCACGTAGCCGTCGGGATTGTTCGGGTCCGGCTGATGAAAGACGCTCTTACCCGAAGGCAGCTTGACGGCTCGTGGGTCTCCGAAGCCGCGCACACCACGCAGCGTTCCGAAATAGTGATCGAATGAACGGTTCTCCTGCATCATGAAGACGATGTGCTCTACGTCATGGATAGTCCCGCTGCGGCTGTCCGCCGGAATCGCCAACGCGCGGCTGATGCTTGGAGGAAAAGCGGTGTAGGCCGCAGCTGTCGTCAAAAGCTTAAGGAAGTCGCGACGGTCTCTGCTCATGGTGGATTTCACCCTTTCTGGACTACCTGCGGGGGTAATCGCGCGCGGCAGCTTAGTCCCTGCGTATTGCGGTTCGATGATGATCAGGTTGTATTTGTGTGACTTGGTTGTGGAAGCCCGTCTCGACGCCTGCGAATTTCTTCGCGCAGGAATTAATGCGGATTTGATTACGCATCAAGTAAAGGTCGGCAAATTCTCAAGCGCCTTGGTGCGCGCGACCAAACCCGTTGCCGCTCTGCAGTCCTACTTGCTGCAACAGCGAAGTGACCAGGAAAACCCACACGTGCAAGCCAACCACGGCCGTTCCGCGGGGGCCGATATAGCGCCGTATGTGTCCGTTACTCGCCGCGGTCTCCGGCAAACAGGTCCGACATCACGTGCACGCTCGAATCACAGGCATGATTGAGGCACGGAAGGCCCAAGCTCGCCTCGAGTGATTTCAGGAGCGAAAAATGGGTGTAGAACTCGCCGCTCTGAACACCGTGAACGCCGTAGTTGGTGTCCACGACGAGCAACACCTGATTCGTATTGGGTACGGCGCTGTAATCATTTTCGTCCCACAGCACGATGATGGCGTTGCGGCCCTCGCGCCAGACAGAAGAGTCATGGATAGCGTTCACGATGGTTCGCAAGGCAACATCGCCCTGATAAATCAATGCTGGGTTTAGTCCAACCTGTGTGCCATTGTCGTGCGGATCGAAGTCACAGGAAGGGCCGGCGTTGTCGCGTCCATGCTGGTCATTGCATTGATTTGGAGCAATGAACGATAACGTGGGGACGTGACCCGAGCCGAGGTCCTCAAGCAGACCATGCGCGCCCTGAAAACCCACAACGTTGCTCAAGCTGTTGCGGGAATTCGTGCCTTCTTGCACGCTGCGGAAATACGCGAACGGGTTATGCTTTACCGCATACAAATTTATGAGCGTTTGTTGTTCGCCCGGCATCGCGTTGGCCATTTCCGCGTTGCTGGTAAAGAAGCCATCGCTATTGTTGACTCCGTCGGCTCCGCCGGGAGGCAGGTTTTCCTGGTAGCTCTCCCAGCTTTTGCCCCATTCAACTAACTGATCGCCGATACTCTTACCACTCGTATTCGTGGCTGCTGGAATCTCCAGCTGGCCATCGATGTCGACCACGGCAGTGACCGCTGGAGGGCTAGTTTCGTTCGTGGTGTCGATGAGTGGGGTAGCGGCGTCAGTCCCCTCTCCCCCAATCGGGCAAACATCGGGGCTTGCCGGCACGTCCGTCGCGGCCTTCCCCGAGGCCAGGTTGGTGATGCAGTTGGTATTGTGCCAGTCAGGAGAGTTGTCCGTCAGGACTCCAAAGTTCGATCCGCCGACGACTTCTAGGTAATTCGTTAAGCTGGGATGGGCGATCGCGAAGTAATTGTTGGCCGCGTTCGCGGATTTCGCGTAATGATTGGCGAACGGCGCATTGGGATTGTTGATGATCTGACTGTAGCTGTGGTTCTCCATCATGATGACGAAGACGTGATCGAGATGCGGTATGCCACGCGGAATCTGACCTTCCTGAGCACGAAGTGGCGTCGTGCTCACCAGCAGGATCACCGACAGGCATAGAACTGCGACCTTTTTTGTCATTCCAATCACCTTTCTATCGACGAGGGTTGTCGACCTTCTGGCGCGGGGATCGGCGCCGATTCAAGGGTCGCAGCCTAGTAGCGGCTTATTGCGGCCGTATGACGATCGCATTAAAGTGCGTGGACTCAGGCGCAACGATGTAGACGAACCGCGGCACCTGCTCGAATTCCCGAAGCTGCCGGGTCTGCAGGTCACGTATGTTTCGAAGGGATGTCGGCCCGTCCCCGCACACTTCTAATATGGGTTGGCGCTCCCTGTTAGCGTTCGATCTTCTTGCGAAGATGCAGAATCGAGCAGCATCGCTCCAGAACACGGCGCCAAACATTTGTGCTAGGCCAAGTGAGAGCCGATCCCAGGCCATCGCCGTTCCGTCGGGAAAGGAAGCACATCCGTGGTTCGGTCGCACGCAGCGTGCCACCAGTGCGTTCGCGCTCCAAGCATTTGACTCGTGCGCGGGATTATCCTATATTTCCATTGTTTTGGAAATATGAAGACATCATTTGCCGTCGATTCGTTGGCTGCTCTGGCACAAGAAACGCGTCTCAATATTTTTCGCTTGCTCGTGCGGCACGCGCCCAGCGGACTTCCGGCAGGAACAATCGCGCGCCGCCTCCGGTTGCCCGGCCCAACGCTTTCCTTTCACCTGAACGTGCTGGCCGCAGCGGGGCTCGTTCGGGCAGATAAGAACGGACGGTCCATCGCTTATTCCGCGAACCTGGACAGCGTCAACCGCCTGACGGGGTTCCTCATGGAGAATTGCTGCGGCGGGCAAGGCGGATGTCCGCCGTTCTGGGAGCCCGCGAATCCGCGCCCAAAGGAGTGACCCATGCAGGGCCGCTACAACGTTTTATTCCTCTGCACCGGCAATTCGGCGCGCTCGATCATGGCCGAAGCAATCATGAACCATAAGGGCAGGCCCAACTTCACCGCGTACAGCGCGGGAAGCCAGGCAACCGGGAAGGTCCGGCCGGAGGCAATCAAACTCGTACAGAAAGCAGGACTACCAACGGACAATCTGCGAAGCAAAGATTGGGATGAATTTGCCAAGCCCGGAGCACCACACCTTGATTTTGTATTCACTGTTTGCGATAACTCCGCGAAAGAAGTCTGCCCCGTCTGGCCCGGTCAGCCTATGACCGCACATTGGGGCGTTCCCGATCCTGCGGCGCTGGCCGGAACACCTCAACAAATTGAACGTGCTTTCCTCGATGCCTACATGATTCTCGAACAGCCAATCTCACTGTTTCTGTGCCTTCCCCTTTCCAGCCTCGACAAACTGGCCATTCAGAAGGAAATCGACAGGATCGGCAAATCCAGTGAAGCCAAATCTGCTTGAAGACTCCCCACGCCTAAAGGCGGGGGATTCCCACCACATGCGCAGCGGACCCGCCCAATTCGTCAGCGAATTCACCGCAACTTTCGGGCTTCTATGTGTGATTTGGGGATGCTCTCGTTCCCGTTCCAACCCTTTGCCGTGGGCAGTTACCTCACAGCGGCGTATTGGTTCACCGCTTCCACATCCTTCGCAAATGTCATTCCCGCGGCGAAGAAAGAAGCGGGGTGGATTCGGCGGGGTTGATTTGCTCGAAAATGCTCACTTCTTCCCTAGAGCGGCCCATTGTCCATCGGCTCGGCCCTCCACTTTCATTCGCCCCTTCGCCGTATCTCCATCAATCCACCCGGCCAGGGTCGCGGTCACGGGCGCCGGCTTTTCACTCGGCCACGTTCCGTTAAACGTAAGCTCGACATAGCCGTTGTGCCACGTGCCGCTGATCTGCTGATCCTGGCCAAACGCACCGGACCATGTGCCTTGCACGGCGCTACCGTCGCGATGGAGGTTCATCGATCCTTCGTAACTGCCGTAGTCGCTGGCGAATTTTACTTCCCATGTTCCGGAGGCTTCGCCGTCATTGATTACGGCTTCCGCTTTGGCAGGAATGACTTTCAGGTCGGAGAAATATGCTTCCTCCCCGGAATAACCCCATAAGGCAACACTGCCCTGCAGGTCCTCGCCTTTCAAGCCATTCACGGTCAAGCTCGGATTCTCCGATCCGTTGACATACAACTTCGCAGTCCTTCCGTGCCCTTCGATTTTCACTTTGGTCCATTTTTCAGGTTGCACATCTGCATAGGATTCGTAAATCCACGGCCATTCTCTGCGCAGCTTGTACCAATCGAATCCTGGCGCAGCGACGTATTGCACCGAGTGGTTCCGCATGGCCTGATCTTCAGAATGGGAATTCCCAGGCCGAAGGTAAAACAATTCGTAGTGCGATGCGTCCGTCCTGGCCCGGAAGGCGATCCCAATAAAGCCGGGCATGCGTACGCCCGGAGGCGTAGTGACCTTCATGGCGACATCGGCCTCGATCGTTCCGTCCTGAATCTGGATTCCCTTGAGAAAGGCGAAGACGTCTTCCTTCGATTGTGTGGTCAGACGAACCGCTTGGCGTCCTTGGTATTCGACTGTCTCTGCCTTCCCGCCGGTCACGATCAGGCCGTTCAGATCGGTCAGGGCCAAGCTCCGCGCCGCCTGTGCGGTTGGCTCCGGGGTGCGAAGGACCTGTGCGTTCGCGGAAAGGAACGTAGAGATGGCAACCAATACGGCTCCCGGGGCATGCCATAAACCGGATACCTCAAGGGTCTTGCCAAGCTCCGTATTGCTCTTCATTCTGCGCGGCTCCGAACTGGCCTCAAACCAGCCCCGACTTAGGTAGCACGGTATGGCGGAGAGGATAGCGCTCCGCCCTTACCACATGGATCTTGGCTCTCCAAGGTCTGCCCACTATTCATAACGGAGGGCCACCATGGGGTCCACTCGCGCTGCTCTTCTCGCCGGAATCCAGCACGCCAATGCACCGGTTCCCACGAATAACAAGGTCGTGCCCGCTAGGGTGACCGGATCATAGGGTTTCACACCACGCGACAACTCCGCCTCGATGGCTCGCCCCAGTAGCAGGCTCACGATCAATCCAATTCCAACTCCTGCCGTAACCAGTCGCAAGCCCGTCCTAATCACCAATCGAAACACGTCCGCACGCTCCGCACTCAATGCCATGCGGATTCCAATCTCATGCGTCTTCAGCGCTGTGGCGTACGCCAGGACACTATAAACGCCCACGGTGACAAGAATCAGCCCTAGGCACCCAAAAATCGTCATCAGCAGGGAGGCAAAACGAGGGCCGGCATACAACCGTTGACTGATCGGATCCTCCAACGCGCCCGGAAACGCCAGCGCCACACCGGCATCAGTCGCCCACACTGCTTGGCGTACGTCATTCATCAGCGCCACGGGGGTTTGCTCGGGGCGCACCAGCAGAACCTGCCCTCCCGAACCTGTAACGGTGTACGGCACCCACACTTCCGGTTCCACCGGAGCCTGGAGACCCTGGTTTGTTACATCACGGACCACGCCTACAATTTCAAACCACGGCTCGTGCACCGGATCCGCAAGGGTCTCTAGCCCCGCCAGCTTGATTCGACGGCCCAACGGATCTTCACCGCGAAGGAACGTAGACGCAAACGTCTCGTTCACCACCGCCACTTTTCTTGCGTCGTTGATTTCCGCTTCGCTGAACGCCCGTCCCATCTTGAACGGAATACGGAGCACCCGGAAATATCCCTCGCTGATGTTCTGCAGCAGCGCTTGCCATTCGTCCTCGTGCGACTTTCCAAGGACCTCTATCTTGCTGTCCACACCGCCGTACAGTGGCAGCGCGCTCGACTCCGTCGCATCCACCACCCCCGGGAGCGCCTTCACACGTGCCAGCAGCGGCTGGAAAAATCCGCTGACTTGCGCGGCCGTCTTGTAGCGATCTGCGGGCAACGGCAACTGCGTCTCGAACACGTGGTCCGCTTGCAGCCCTAAGTGCACTTCGCGAAGGGCCACAAAACTCCGCATCAAGAGCCCTGCACCGATCAGCAGCGTCAGCGACAGCGCCACTTCCATCACCACGACCGTATCGCGCATCCGCCCCGTGCGAAATCCGCCGCTCACTCCTTTGCCGCTGTCGCGTAGCGGATCGTTCACATCCCGCCGAGCAGCCCGCAGCGACGGCGCCAGTCCGAAAATCAGAGCGGTCAATACCGCCACAACGAGCGTGAAAACCATCACCGGCGCGTTCAGCTCGATGACGGATTCCGCTGGGATCAAATTCTGCGGCATCGCCGCCACGATCAATTTCAATCCACCCCACGCAATCAGCACGCCCAGCGCCGCTCCACCGATCGCCAACACCAGACTCTCAACCAGTAGCAATCGCACCAGTCTCCTGCGCCCGGCTCCCAGCACCGCGCGCAACGCGAATTCCTTCTCTCGCGACGTGGCTCGCGCCAGCATGAGGTTCGCGACGTTGCCGCAGCCGATCAATAACAACAATCCAACCGCCGCCAGAATCGT
>Ga0066700_10000043_pt1 | contig 28899 bp, 35 predicted proteins | sample GraSoiAngelo_149_FD_66460 | JGI IMG/M metagenome (GOLD analysis project Ga0066700, IMG submission 66460) | Grasslands soil microbial communities from the Angelo Coastal Reserve, California, USA - 14_1009_09_30cm | ecosystem: Environmental > Terrestrial > Soil > Grasslands | place: USA...
TGAGATTCGCTTCAATCTGCAATAATGTTAACGATGTTCAACTTCGCGCCTGTCGACGAGCAACTCGCCTACATAAAAAAGGGTTCCTCCGAGATCATCCGCGGCTCCGAACTCAGCTCGAAGCTGGAGAAGTCCCGAGCCAGCGGAACTCCCTTGCGCGTCAAGGCGGGTTTCGATCCCACTGCACCCGACCTGCATCTCGGCCACTCCGTTCTGTTGCGGAAGCTGAAACATTTTCAAGACCTCGGGCACACGGTTATTTTTCTGATTGGTGATTTCACCGGCATGATCGGTGATCCCACGGGACGCTCGGCCACCCGGCCGCCGCTCAGTCCTGAAGAAATCATGCGAAACGCGAAAACCTACATGTCACAGGTCTACAAAATCCTCGATTCGTTCAAGACCGAGGTGCGCTTCAACAGCGAATGGTTTAACAAGGTCAAATCCGAAGACTGGATCCGTCTGGCTGCCAAGGTGACCGTTTCACAAATGCTCGAGCGCGAGGACTTCCATAAACGTTTCCAGGAAGAAAAGCCCATCACCATGCATGAGCTGCTTTACCCGCTGGCCCAGGGATACGATTCGGTCGCGCTCAAAGCCGATGTCGAACTGGGTGGCACCGACCAGAAATTCAACTTGCTTATGGGACGTGAGCTACAACGCGCCTACGGCCAGGAATCGCAAGTCGTGCTGACCATGCCCATCCTCGAAGGACTCGACGGCGTGCAGAAGATGTCAAAGTCGCTGGGCAACGCGATCGGCATCCAGGAGCCGCCTCTCGAGATGTACGGCAAAATAATGTCGATTTCAGACGAGATGATGTGGAGATATTACGAGCTGCTGACGGATGTCCAGCTTCCTGAAATCGAAAAGATGAAACGCGAATCTCATCCGATGACGGCCAAGAAGCACCTAGCGCGAAGAATCGTGGCCGATTTTCACTCAGCAGATGCCGCTGCAAAGGCTGCAGACGATTGGGCAAAGCAGTTCCAGAAAGACGAGGTACCAGCTAGCGCCGAACAAGTCTCAGTAAAGTTTGGAGACATTCAGTGGTCAACCAGCGAGGATTCAGCAGCTTCTGTCGCAGGAAGAGGGCAGCTAGGAATTAAGTTGGACCGCTTATTGGTCAAGTGCGGTTTGGCAGACTCTGCGACCGACGCAACCCGAAAATTGAAGGAAGGCGCCGTCAAAGTGCGGGACAGCGTCGAACATAGTCCCCGAATATATGTGGCCGAGCTTCCGGCGACCATAGCGCTGCGGGTCGGCAAACGCGTGAAGGTTGCGGTGATAAATCGCTAATTATCTCGCTCTAGCGTTCATCATCAGCTTTCTTCCCACCACCTCATACTTCCCCGACAGCACAATATTAATGGCTTCCGAGTAAGCAATGTGTTCCTGCTCCAGGATACGAGCCGAGAGCGTATGTTCATCGTCTGAATCGAGCACGGGAATGGCTTTCTGTACGATGATCGCGCCATGATCGAGTTCTTCATCCACAAAGTGGACGGTGCATCCCGCGACTCTTACGCCGTAGGCATACGCCTGCTCCTGCGCTTCCAGTCCAGGAAAGGCGGGCAGGAGCGAGGGGTGAATGTTCAGAATGCGATGCGGGAATTGCTGCACGAACCAGGGTGAGAGCAGGCGCATGTATCCAGCGAGGCAAACCAGGTCGACTTTGTGTTTGTTCAGCGCGGCGACGACTTCATGATCGTGGGCTTCCCGCTCTTTACCCTTGGAAGGAATTACGAGGGTAGTGAGTCCGAGGCGTCGGGCAGTTTCAAGGCCGCCTGCGTCGGGCTTGTTCGAGATCACGACGACGATTTGCGCGTCAGGAATGCGGCCGGCCGAGACGTTGGCGGCGATAGCCTCGAAGTTCGAGCCGCGTCCGGAGAGGAGAATGCCGAGATTTTTCATGGAATGCGAATCGGCTTGCAGCCAGTCATGATAATTCACCAATGGTCAATTGGCGGAATCCGCGCTTGAACGAATCAGATGCAGCTAGTTTTCAGATTGGCTGCTATGCGCCTGCTCTTGGTATAGTTTTCTGTTGCGATGTATGAGGACTTTCACGCCGTTGACCGTTGGACCAAGAAACGGGTCCACGGTATTTACCAGGCGCTAATCGTGGCCATTGCCACGCGACACGCCGATGCCGTGGATATCAAGTTCCTGGTGGACGGGCATCCGGTATGGGTGGCCTTGCCGCATCCCGCCTGGGTGGAGTATCAGTACCGCACGGGCAAGGTCATCACCGATCCCCTCGCCGTTGAAATTGCCGGCCACTATCTTAAGACGGCGCTTGAGTCTGGGGAAGGTCTGGGACGCGAGATGTATTCGCTGACTGTCGCCGAGACTCTTCGCCATATCGAAGAGTTGAAGCTAGAGATAGAGTCGCAGGCAATCGCGACGAATGGATCTGGCAGCTGATTTCTTCTCGAAAAGTAACTTAGGCCGCGGTTGTAAGGAGACGTCTTCATGGCCAGCCTGACGCAAACTATGGAAGCTGAATCAACTGTCAATCGACAGCTCGTGCGTTGGGTTGAGGAAGTTGCACGGATGTGCAAGCCGGAAGGGGTGCATTGGTGTAATGGTTCGCAGGCGGAATACCAGGGAATGCTGCAGTTGATGACGCTTGCGGGCACGGCCATCCCGGTTAATCCGGAGAAGCGTCCTAACAGCATTCTGGTGCGATCGAATCCTGCCGACGTGGCGCGAGTGGAGGACTGTACCTTCATCTGCTCGCGCAGCCAGGAAGATGCTGGCCCCACCAATCATTGGGAAGATCCGGCAAAAATGAAAGCGAAGCTGACCGGCTACTACACCGGCTGCATGGCTGGCCGCACCATGTTCGTGATCCCCTACAGCATGGGTCCGATTGGTTCGCCCATCGCGAAAATCGGAGTGGAGATTACCGACTCACCGTATGTGGTGGCGAACATGCACATCATGTCGCGAGTCGGAATCCAGGTGCTTGATGCACTTGGCGAAGATGGGGAATTCGTGCGCGGGCTGCATTCCGTCGGCGCGCCGCTTGGCTCCAATGAGCAGGATTCCACATGGCCGTGCAATGCCGAGCACAAATATATCTGCCACTTTCCTGAAACGCGTGAGATCTGGTCCTACGGATCTGGGTATGGCGGCAATGCGTTGCTGGGAAAAAAATGTCATGCACTTCGTATTGCCTCAGTACAGGCGCGCGATGAGGGTTGGATGGCGGAGCACATGCTCATTGTGAAGGTCATCAGTCCCGCGGGGCAGGTCAAATATATGACGGGCGCGTTTCCCTCGGCATGCGGGAAGACCAACCTGGCTATGTTGATCCCGACGATCCCCGGTTGGAAGGTGGAGACTGTTGGAGACGATATCGCGTGGATGAAGTTTGGCTCAGATGGCCGGCTGTACGCTATCAATCCGGAATACGGATTCTTCGGTGTCGCGCCGGGCACGAGTATGAAGTCGAATGCCAATGCCATGCTGACTGTGACCAAGAACTCTATTTTTACAAATTGTGCGATGACGCCGGATGGCGATGTGTGGTGGGAAGGGATGACGGACGACAAGCCGGGCGAGTTGATGGACTGGCTGCGGCGGCCATGGACTCCGGGCAGCGGTCGCAAGGCGGCGCATCCCAATGCGCGATTTACCACTCCGGCCAGCCAGTGTCCGGTGATCGCTCCGGAGTGGCAGGATCCGAAAGGGGTTCCGATCGACGCCATTCTTTTCGGGGGGCGGCGAGCCGGGGTCCTCCCGCTGGTGACTGAGGCGTTCAATTGGGAGCACGGAACTTTTCTGGGGGCGACTGCCAGCAGCGAGACGACGGCCGCGGCAGCCGGTAAGGTCGGCCAACTGCGGCGTGATCCCATGGCTATGCTTCCGTTCTGCGGTTACAACATGGGCGATTATTTCGCGCACTGGCTCAAGATGGGCGCGAAGTCCGAGCCATCGAAGTTGCCGAAGATTTATTACGTTAACTGGTTTCGTCAGGATGAACGAGGCAGGTTCCTATGGCCGGGCTACGGTGAAAATAGCCGTGTGTTGAAATGGATTTTCGAACGTTGTGAGGGAAAGGTGGGTGCAAAGGATACGGCAATTGGGCGTGTCCCCGAACCTGCCCACCTGGATACGCGCGGGTTGGACCTGCCGGCTGCCAATCTGGCCAAACTGCTTGGTGTGGATGTCGAGGGCTGGTTGGCAGAGGTTCCGTTGATCAAACAGCATTTCGCCCAGTTTGGCAGCCATCTTCCGGAGGCTATGAACCGCGAGCTGGAAGGGTTAGCGAAGCGGTTGCGGTCGGCAAAAAACTAAATCCTCGCCCAAAGTCGTCGAGGCAACTCCACTTTCAGACTCGTCTCAGCATGCGGACCAGCGCTACCAGGATTACCGCTCCCACGATCGCGATCAAAATGTTGGGAATGATGCCGCCGCTGCTGTAAATGCCAAACAAACCGAGCAGGCGGCTTCCGACGATTGCGCCGGCAATGCCCAACAGAATGTCGGTGAGCACGCCGTAGCCTGAGCCTTTCATAATCTTGCCGGTCGCCCACCCGGCGACCAGTCCCACGAGAATGATGTAAAGGATGTACATCGATGCCTCCTGCATGGGCGGTTACGGCAAGCAGTGTACTCCTCGGCGTCTGTGGTTAAATCATGTTGCTATGTTTGCCCGCAAAATTCGCGTGGAGTACGAATTGGATGGCCAGCGGCGGGCTTGTCCGTTGAAGTGGCTGGATAATTTTTCGATGCGAAACTTTACGAATGCAAGCGTCTTTGACGATACTCTGCCGGTTGCGGACGGATTGATGGAGATTGGCAAGAAAGTTCCGTTGGACCAATTGAAGGTAGCGATGGAGGATTGGTTTCGGCGGAAGATGTATCTATCGAAGACCGCGAAGCTGATTGTGGCGGAGCAGCAGAGAAGTTAAGGCTGGCTATCTACTGAATGGGGGGATGGTTTAGTCTTCGATCAGTGGCGCAAACGGCTGTTTATAGAAGCGATGTCTCTGTGAGGTGTGCATGCGCAGGTGTTGTTCTACTGTTTGTTTGGCGATGATTGTTCTCGATTCTGTGCTGTGGGCACAAGATAAGCAATTCTTAGAAGACTGGGCCAGAGGTGCAAACTCTCCAGCAGCGCCCCAACATTTGCGGGCACAATCCGCCCCTGCTGTTGCGCAAGGACAGCGTGGAGCGGATGACGGCGACCGCCACGGTAATCGGATTGTTCCGGGACTGGGAGTGCTCCGTCGCGGAAGCTCATTTGGAATCAGGGGACATCCTGTGTATCTACACCGACGGTATTACGGAGGCTTCGGACAAGGATGGAAAGGAATTTGGCGAAGCGCGTCTGCTGGAGCTGCTACGCCAAAGCCGAAGTCTTGATGCCGCGTCCATCGTGCAGAAGGTGGAGCAGGCTGTGGAACAATTCAGGTCAGGCGAACAAGAAGATGATTTAACGATGGTGATTGCCCGCATCGGACGGCCAGCGACAAAAACCAATGGCTTGCCATTCCGTTGAATTCTGCCACTTTGGATCTGGTAGGGGCGTAAGCAAATCGCGCTTTCCTCGGGGGGCCGGCGGGACGCCGGCGTTACGGTCTAGATTTTTCTACTTGTCGTAGCGCAGCAGCGAGTAGACGTCATATTGTTTGAGCTTCTCCCGGCCTTTTAGGAAATCCAATTCCACGACGAAGCCCAGGCCGGCGATCTCCGCGCCCAAGGACTTAGCCAGTTTGGCGCTGGCTTCGGCGGTACCGCCGGTGGCTAGGAGGTCATCCACAATAATTACGCGTTGGCCCTTCTGGATTGCATCCTTATGGATTTCGAGCGTGCCGGTTCCGTATTCCAGGGCGTAATCGTATTTGGCGGTGGGAGCAGGGAGTTTGCCCGGCTTACGGACAGGAACGAAACCAGCGTTGAGGCGATAAGCCAGCGCGGGACCGAAGATGAAACCGCGTGCTTCGATGCCGAGTACGAGATCAATGTTTTTTAGAAGATAGAACTCGGAGAGAGCGTCGATCAATGTGGCGAAGCCGACTTTGTCCTTGAGCAGAGTGGTGATGTCGTAGAACAGGATGCCTTTTTTGGGGAAGTCGGGAATTTCGCGGATCAGTTTTTTTAGCGGCTCACAATTAATAATGTTTTTCATCGGCGCCGCGGGGCTTTGCATTTACCAGGCTCCTTCGATTCGGAATGTGGTGAGGCCAGAAACCGGTTTCGCTTCGAACTCCTCGACATTATCCACTCGGGCTGCGCGTGGGCCGGCTTGGAGCCGCGCGCGAAAGCTGAAAAGTTGATCGCGCGTACCAAGGCCGAGAACCTCAACACTCCCATCGGCGTCATTGCGCACCCAACCAGCAATGCCGAGGACGCGCGCCTCGCGTTCCACAAACCAACGAAAGCCGACGCCCTGCACGCGCCCGCGAACCACGAAGCGGCGGGCGTGAGTAGTTTGCTCGGTCATGCAGTCTCTTCGCTGGGCTCAGACGGCACTTAGCATTTAGGACTCAGCATTTAGCAATCAGCACTCAGCATTCAGCCCTTCAAGTCCTGAGTAGGTGCTTTAAAGAACCAAATGCTAAGTGGTAAATGCTGGCTTTCGGAATGTCAAACTAGGCGCGAGACAAATACGCGCCTTCGGCTGTGTCCACCCGGATTTTTTCGCCTTCGTTGATGAAGGGAGGAACGTAGACCACGAGACCGGTTTCAGTTTTCGCTGGCTTAGTCACGCTGGAAGCGGTCGCGCTTTTCAGTCCGGGCTCGGTTTCAATCACCGTCAGTTCGACGGTTTGCGGCAACTCGATTCCTACGGCCTTGCCATCGAAAAATTCTACTTTGATCAGCAGATTGGCGATCAAGTAATCGACGGCGTCTCCCAGAATTTCCTTGGTGAGGTGCGTTTGTTCGTAATTTTGGGTGTCCATGAAGTAGTAGCTATCGCCGTCGTTGTAGAGATATTGCATTTCGACTTCATCCACATTGATTCGTTCAATTGGGTCAGGCGATCGAAAACGATGCTCGAACATGGCGCCAGTGCGCAGGTTGCGCAGTTTGGCTTGGATAAAGGCACGCAGATTGCCGGGAGTGCGATGCTCGACGCTGAAAACGGAATGCAGATCATTGTTGTGCTTGATGATCATGCCGGGGCGAAGCTGGGTGGCAGGAATAGCCATTGCTAAGAAAATCTCCTTTGAGTGCGGTGAACTGGTCAGCGGAAGGCGGGTTCGAGCCAGTTTCCGCCGGGCACGGGACCGAAGTCTTTATGTTACACGGACTTGAGCCGGTTTGGGAAATGTCCCTGCACCTTCGTTCCAGATTCACGGCAGGCAGGCGACGTCGCTATAACCGGAGGGATAAAATGGTAGAGTGAATTTGGACAAAACTGTGAATTGAAAGAGAGGCACATATATGCAGTCCGGTAAATATGAGTCTTCTGAGGACGGCGGGAATATCGGGACGGCTCTCACTTTCCTTCTAATTGGATTGGGCGCAGGGGCGCTAGTCGGCCTCATGTACGCTCCCAAGACGGGCAGACAGATGCGAAAAGAACTGCGCAAGAAATATGAAACTGCCAGGGAAACGCTCGACGATTGGAAGGATCAGGCAAGAGAAGCTGCCGAAGATGCCATCGATCGTGGAGCCGAGATCGCGGAAGAAGTACGGGAAAGAGTCACTCCGCTGACCAAGTCGGTAAGACGTTAAACGCTTGCTGTTTGCTTGCCGCTTTCAATAGAGGCGGAAATTAACTTCGACACTGATCCGCACGGCGACCGGCACACCATCCTTACGTGCCGGTTCAAAGCGCCAGGTTCGAACCGCGTCCAGCGCCTTCTCGTCCAGGCCCAGACCAAGCGAGCGCATGATATGCAAATCGCGCGGGTTCCCGTCGGGGCCTACGATCAGGGCAAGCAGGACGCTGCCTTGAAACTTGGAGCGGCGCGCTTCCTCTGAATATTCGGGATCGGGCGCGTAAAGAGTGCGAGGTGCGCTGACGCCGCCTCCGACACGATAGAGACCATCACCGATCCCGCCACCTGCACCGGGGCCGACGCCGGGACCGCGGCCCGAGCCAACGCCGCCGCCGCTGCCGCTGCCAATTCCGACTCCAGAACCTACACCGTTGGAAGGTGGACCAAGGACAACTGACAAGGGATCGCCCATCGCAGCCATCTGGGGCAACTGAAGTTGTGGAGGCCCAACCACGGTTGGGTCAGCCGTCAATTTGGGATTGTCGTTGCGGACTAATACGGCCGGCGGCGTGATTTGGTCGGAAGCAAACTTCGGCGGCGATCCTTTGGAGGCTGCGGATTTATCGCCGTCTCCGCCACCACCGCCTCCACCCGAGCGGGTTGCCGATAGAGGCAGAATGTATGGGCTGACGTCGGTGACCAAGCCCGCCATTTGCTGCTTGATCTCGTGACGGTGTTCCACGAACCAATGACCGGACCAGATGAATACAGCAATGATGAGAAAATTTACAGCGTAAGATAGGACGAATGCAGAAGGCCGCGTTCGATAAACTCCGTAGCCCTCTCCGAACAAGGTGGGAAGCAGCGCACCCTGCGGAACCGCAGTGGACTGCGGCGAAATTAGCGGGCTCTTTGCAACCGACATCAATACCTGCCGGCGTAAGTATATTCCCGTCACGCGGTCTGAAATGTCAATTCTTCGCTGATTAGCGAGTCATTAAATCGCGAATCATCGTTTGTAGCCAATCACCGCGCCGTTAGCACCGGCGGACTCGAACCAGATGACCTTCACATCGCGGAAGCCGGTATCTTCCAGCCAGGCGCGATACTCAGACGGGGTGTAATTTCGGCCCCCCAAGGTTTCAATCAGCATGTTGAGGCTCATCAGTGCGGCTGGAGGCGGACCGGTCTTCTCGTCATTCACCAGCAATTCGCTGATGACGACCGCTCCGCCGGGGGCGAGGGCTTCATAACACTTGCGGAGGATTCCACGATCTTCCTGTTCGTTCCAATCGTGCATGATCATGGAAAGCAAAATGACATCGTGACCGGCGGGATATTTCGGATCGGCGAAGAAGTCACCAGGATGGGTCGTGACGCGGCCGCTCAGGCCAGATTCGGCAATTTTTTCAGCCGCAATTCCGGTCACGAACGGCAGGTCGTAGACGGTAGCGGAAAGATTCGGATAACGCGTGCAAAGCTCAATATCGAAGGCGCCTGAACCTCCGCCGACGTCGAGAAGTTTTCGGAAGCGGCTGAAATCTACTGCCTCTCCGAGTCCGCGAGCGGTGAAGATGGAAAGCGAATGCATTGCCTGCCAAAACGTTCCCATCATTTCAGGGTCGGCAGCTTCGAACAGCGATTTCTGCTTGTCGGGATCCCACGTGGTCGGTCGGTTGGTACGGACGGCTTGCGGAAGTTTGTCCCAACCCGCATAAAGCCGGTGGTTGAGCATGGTGACAAAACCGCCAAAATAGTAGCGACAGCCTCGAACCAGAAAAGTTTCCGCCAGCGGAGTGTTCCGATAACGGCCATTCTGCTTGCTCAAGAGGCCCAGACCGGCGCACCCGGTGAGAATCATTTCGGCCGGTCTTTCTTCGATATTCAGCCAGCGAGCAAGCTCGGGCGGATTCATGGGGGAAGTTTCCAACCGCGTGAACAGATCCATGTCTATGGCTGTGGACAAGGTTTTGAATGCCCAAAATGCAGTGGCAAGCTGCATCAGCGGGATGGGTGTGATGTCAGGCTCTGGTTGGTGCTTGAATTCGGCAACTGTGACGCCCATTTGCTCCTCTCATTTGCAAGAATTTTGCTTCGATATTACAACGGCAAACTGTCAGCGGAAAAGCGCGCCGAAGAAGCCCTTTATCTTTCCGAAGAAGCCGCGATTTCGCGGTTTGATTTGGTTGGCTGGTGGCGGCAGGGCTGCCATCTTCAGCGTTTCCGAGGGACGTGAGTTTGTCATTGGAAGGTGACGAGATTCGATGGTGGAAGCCGGTCGCGAAGTATCGGCACGGAACACGAGCGGGGCTTCTACCTGAACATGTACGTCGGACGGATGGGTAGAGGGCAGGGCTGTCGTCACAGGAGTGACGAGGGATAATGTTATTTCCGACGCGCTGTTGTCGCTCGGTGAACTCGCAGTGACGGATCTGGGCCGGCCGGCGGGCTTTGCTATCTCATTGGGTTGGGCCAGGCTAACGGTAGCAGGCAAATCCGGGTCTGAGACAGGTAGCACCGAGGTGCGCAAGACAGGCACAGGCGGTCGCGGACAGCCACAACTTTCGGGCATTCTAGTGTCGAGTAAGCTCAGTCGTCCTGAACGGAACACGACCTGTTCAGTCGGTTTTACCTGGTAGGTGCCATCGCCCAGCAATTCCGAAACGATGACCGAGGCCTTATTCCCCGGCAACGCTCGAATGCAAGTGTTGCCACGGGTGTCGGCGCTGACCGCATAGTGGAATTCGCCGGGGCCGGCGAGCAGAATGCGGAAATCGGGAGTCAGGATGGAATCTGCCGAAGCGTCCAGAGAGTAATGCGCTTCGAGCGCTCCCGTGCTCATGCCCAGCATCAAATCGCGGCCGTTTTGCGAAGATGTGACGGATACCGTCGTTCCAGAGCATACATGCACGACGCCGCGGCGTGCGAGGCTAACAATCGCGGTCTCGGCACCGGCGGTAATCGAAGATCCAGTGGCCACCCGGCTACCCGCCAGTACCACCGCGCCTGACATTCCAGTACTGAGAGGAACAGCGACAGGCTGAACGCTGGGAGTGAACGCGGTTTTCGAGGGCGGCCGTATCGAGGTGACTTCGACGGTATACATCCGAACCATTAAGCGGTTGCCGGTCGCGTCCCAGGAGTAAAACCTGGATTTCAGTAGATCGACTACTACCCGCGCGATTGGGGGATCGTTCTGATACTGATCGAGCCGAACGCCGCTAACTGCTTCGTCGCGGAAATCGATTCGCTTGCCATGAGCAGAAATGCGGGCATTGGGCAGGTCAATTACCAGGCGAAGCGGTCTGTCCAGTTTGTTAATGACTGGAGAAATGGGCCGGTTAGACATGATTTCGATGGTCGGGCCATCTTTTTCAGGGATCACTTTGACCGAGCGGATTATTACGGCTGGCGGTGACGTCCGTCCAGCCTGCGCGCCGGATTGGGCTGCGGCCGGAAAAGAAATGAGAACTCCCACGACGTGGCAAACCAGAACAAGTTGGGGGCCGATGCGCGACAAGACTTCTTTCCCAAGGCGAAGGGTCACTCGGAACGATATCACTTGGCGGTAAGCGGAGAGAAGTAACAAACAAAGTGCGGCAGCAGGATTACGATTCGGAGAGAAATTCGTATTCTTCAATCACGGCGGCCACCGCCACTTTATCGTCAGCGCTGCTATTGTCCACCCGGACCACCTTGCCCTTGCAGCGGACACGGATGCTTTCTGTAAGGGTGATTTCGGGCGGAAGAACCAGGGTAAATTCGATGGCTGAGCCGGCGGCGATCGCGGAGTCCACATAGAAACAGATACCGCGAGCGCTCACATCCCGGGTTTGTGCGGCCTTCTCCTGTGAGCCGTTGTCAGCGTAGGTGACGGAAACGGGCAAGCGCAGCGCAAATCGGCGTGTAGATCTTTTTTCGCGCTCCGCCTCAACCATTTATCCTCCCCGTAAAAGCCCCGTTAGCATGGCGTTTTATGCTCCGCATGTCAAGACGGTACTTTCGTCCGCGGGGGGTCTGGACGGCGGGTTACGGCGGCCTTCGTCCTAATTCCAGCCAATAGAAAGGCGGCAGAAGAAAGCGCGGTGGCGGCCACAAGCCTCAGAACAATCAAGGTAACATCCGGCGTCGCGTAGCGGTCAGGACCGATCCACAGCCAGGCGTAGCCCATGCGATAGTAGCCAGTCGATCCGACACCTTGCCGGTAGGTCTGTACGTGAAAAGGGATCCAAAGACAACAGTAGACGAGCAATAAGCAGTAGACGACAAGGACGATGCGTTGGGGAAGGCTCATGGTCGCGCAGAATATCCCATACAACGCCCGCGACCACAATTGGCGGCGGTGATTCGTAAGATAGCCGAGCGCGGGTATTTGTTCCTGAATCTTCCTAGTGCTCTTTTCATCCAAAATGAAAATGGATCTGCAACTCCAAGGTAAGCGGGCACTTGTTACGGGCTCCACTGCCGGCATCGGCTTCGCCATCGCGCAGAGGTTGGCGAAAGAGGGCGCAGCGGTCATCGTGAATGGTCGCACCGAGAAACGGGTTGAGCAAGCCCTGTCCGCTCTCAAGAAAGCGGGCGTCACGGGAAAACTCGAGGGACTTGCCGCCGATCTCGGGACAGCAGAAGGAACTCGCACCGCGATCGCGCGCTTCCCGGAAGTCGATATTCTGGTCAATAACCTAGGCATCTTCGAGATCAAGCCGTTTGAAGATATACCTGACGCCGACTGGCTGCGGCTCTTTGAAGTGAACATTCTCAGCGGCGTGCGCCTGAGCCGTCACTATATGCCTGAAATGAAAAAGCGCGATTGGGGGCGGATTGTGTTTATCTCGAGCGAGTCGGCCATCCAGATCCCGGCGGAGATGATTCACTATGGCATGACCAAGACCGCGCAACTCGCCATCGCGCGAGGATTAGCCGAGACCACGGCAGGGACCAACGTGACCGTCAATTCAGTACTAGCGGGTCCGACCGCCTCGGAGGGCGCAAGCAACTTCATAGAGAACTTGGCCCGCGATCAGAAAACCACCCGCCAGGAAGTTGAAAGAGAATTTTTCCAGAATATGCGTCCCACCTCGCTACTCAAGCGCATGATAGAGCCGGAGGAGGTCGCCAACCTGGTTACATTTGTTTGTAGCCCACTGTCTGCGGCCATCAACGGAGCGGCACTGCGTGCCGATGGCGGGGTCGTGCGGTCAATCATCTAGCAGATTCCGGTGCAGGTCGCGGATGGAAAGGACCGGCGGTGATGAAGCTAGTCTCGGTGAACGTCGGACTTCCCCGAGAAGTAACGTGGCACGGGAGAATCGTAACCACGGGGATCTTCAAAGAACCAGTGGACGGCCGGGTCGGTTTGCGCAAGCTCAATTTGGACGGCGACCGTCAGGCAGACCTCACCGTCCACGGAGGAAAGGATAAGGCTGTGTACTGCTACCCTCTGGCCCACTACGGCTATTGGAAGAAAGAGTTGCCTGGCCGGGAGTTGCCACCAGCAACTTTCGGAGAAAACTTTACCACCGACGGCTTGCTGGAAGATTCGATCCATATTGGCGACCAGTTCTCCATCGGTTCCGCGGAATTGATCGTGACCCAGCCCCGGCTCCCTTGCTACAAACTGGGTATAAGATTTCAGTCCGACGACATGGTAAGGCGATTCATGGTGAGCGGACGGACCGGTTTCTACTTCGCTGTCACCCGCGAGGGAGAAGTCAGCGCCGAGGATGAGATCAGGGCGATCGCTCGAGATCCCGAAGCCGTCCCGGTTTCAGAAATTACTCAACTGTACATCGCGAAAAGATACGGTGATGATGAGGTAGCTTCGGTGCGGCGTGCCTTGCGAGTTGCAGCCTTACCGGAAAGTTGGAAGGAGTATCTCCGGGAGCGACTCCGAGTAAGCGAAGGCTGAAGGTGGGTGCTGCGAGACGGCATACTTCTTGAGGGATCACTCGACGAATGGTTTTTGTCCTCGATAATTACGACTCATTCACTTACAACCTCGTGCAGTATCTGGGTGAACTCGGGGCTGAGGTGGTGGTCCGCCGTAATGATGAGGTGACCATAGCCGAGGTCGATGCTATGCATCCAGAACGCATCGTTGTTTCGCCAGGCCCATGTACTCCGCAGGAAGCTGGAATCAGCATAAAGTTAATCCGGCATTTCGCAGGCAAGGTGCCTGTGCTCGGAGTCTGTCTGGGACATCAGGCGATTGGCGCTGCTTTTGGTGGACAAGTGGTGCGAGCTCCAAATCTTATGCATGGAAAGACCAGCCTGGTGCTGCACGATGGACGAACTATTTTTGGCGGACTGCCCTCGCCTATGACCGCGACCCGATATCACTCGCTGATAGTCTCGGAAGATGGTTTGCCCTCAGACCTGGAAGTCAGTGCCTCGACGATAGAGAAAGATGGTTCGCGGACAATCATGGGACTGCGGCATAAGAAGTTTTCCGTGGAAGGTGTCCAGTTTCATCCGGAGAGTGTTTTGACGGGAGAGGGGAAGAAGCTGGTGGAGAATTTCTTGAAGCAGTGATCAGTGGCTAGTGGTCAGTGGCCAGTGAGAAGCATCGACCAATAACTACGTGCGCCTCTCCAGTGAACCCAGCAGACCATTGAGGATACGTCCGGCCTCTGCTGCCCCGATCTAGCAAGTTCCGCACTTGTTCTGCCGGAAGATAACCTAGCTGTTGAGCGATTAAAATCTGGGTCTCCAGTTCTAGGAGAGAACCGCGGGCATGGCCGAGAAACTGTTTGAACTCGCCTTTGAAGAATCGTCCCTGACCTCCGGCGATGTTACTTGGGATTGAAACGACAGCCCGGCGCAGCTGTGACCTAAGCCCATACAGCTCTGCCTTTGGGAAGTCCTGAGTGCAGAGGTACACGTCTTTCACGAGAGCCATTGATTTTCTCCAAACAATTAGGTCGCGGTAGGACTGCACGGTTGACATGCGTCACTCCAATAGCTCGCTAATCGCCAAATATTATTGGTAAAACTCCGAAGTGGATGTGACAACCGTCACTCACTTGCGTCCAGATTTACTAAAAAGGGATTGCATCATGGGCTATTCACTGGCCACTGCCAACTGATCACTGACCACTAGCTCTCGCCATTTCGACTGCCCTGAGCAGCGCCTGTGCTTTATTCATACACTCCTGGAATTCTGTTTCCGGATCTGAATCCGCAACGATCCCTGCTCCCGCCTGGAGATACGCCTGCTTGGCTTGCATCAGCATGGTGCGGATGGCAATGCAGGAATCCAGATTGCCGGCAAAATCGGCGTAGAGCACTGAACCGCCGTAGACGCCGCGACGCACTGGCTCCAGTTCTTCAATAATCTGCATAGCGCGAACTTTGGGTGCGCCACTCAATGTGCCGGCGGGGAAGCAGGCAGCGAAGGCGTCGAGCGCGTCCAGATCGCTGCGCAATTTTCCTTCTAAAGCCGAGACCAGATGCATGACGTGGGAGTACCGCTCTACGTACATCAGGTCGCGGACTTTCACAGAGCCATACTCACTCACCCGGCCCAGGTCGTTGCGACCCAGGTCAACCAGCATTACATGTTCGGCGCGCTCCTTTTCATCCTCGAGCATGGCCTTCTCCAGGCGCGCGTCTTCGGCTTCATCGTGACCGCGAGGATGTGTACCAGCGATGGGACGGTACTCCAGCTTACGATCTGTCACTCGCACCAGCATTTCAGGGGATGAACCTAGGACGTGAGTATTTCCCATCCGCAGGAAATACATGTAGGGCGAGGGATTTACTGCGCGCAGGGCGCGATACACATCGAAGGGCGCGACCTCGGGAGCAAAGTCGAGGCGTTGCGAGAGCACGACCTGAAAAATGTCTCCGGCAGCAATGTATTCCTTGGCGCGTTCCACGGATTTTATGAACTGCGGACGGCTAGTTTCGGTGTGGACTTTGAGACCGGCTTGCCGCACGCGTGCAGTTTTGCGCCAGTGAGCTGGATGCAGACCGCTGGTCAACTTCTTTTCGATCCTTGCGATGTCGGCAACCGCTCGATCGAAGGCGCGTCGGGGGCTTTCGCTGGAAACATCGGCAGTTGCAATGATATGGATCTGGTGCCGCAGGTGGTCAAAGGCCAGCAAGCGGTCGAAGAACATCAATATGCAATCGGGAACTGAGAGGTCATCTTTGGTGTGCTCGCCTATTTTTTCCAGCTGACGCACCATGTCGTAAGCGAAGTACCCTACTGCTCCGGCGGTAAACGGCGGTAGCCCCGGGACTGTGGCGGGCCGATGTCGCCGCAGAAGTTCTTTGACTACTTGGAGAACACTGCCTTTGCGCTTCTCCTTGCGTTTTCCCCGTTGCAACCAGACGGTGTCGCCGCGAGCGACTATCCGCATATATGGGCGCGCTCCGAGGAAGGTGTAGCGGCCGATTTGTTCGCCGCGCTCCACTGATTCGAGCAAGAAGGAATCCGGTTCATTGGCGGCGATCGCGAGGAATGCGGAAACAGGAGTCAGCAGGTCGGCCATGACTGACTTAACCACTGGAATCAGTGTGGCCTCGCCGGCGAGACGGGAAAATTCCTTGAAATCGGGACGTACCATGGGCTGGTGCAGCTGCCGCGTGACCTCGCGGCGAGTCGCATCATTATAGGGCAGCCCTCTGTGGGTGTAGGCTCAACCAACCTCCCTTGAACCAGCGAGTGAATTGACGGATTCCCCGGTGCGCCGGAAGATAGATAAATCAACCACATCGGCATAAATCGGGGACCTGATGCGCATTAAGTTCTGGGGCGTACGCGGATCAACGCCAACCCCTCAGCCGGAAAACTTGCGTTATGGAGGCAATACCTCCTGCGTCGAAGTGCGTTTTGGCGACAGCTTATTTATTTTCGATTGCGGCACTGGCTTCCGGTCGCTAGGGCAGCAATTGCGCCGGGAGTTCGACAGCCGCACGATTTCCGCGCGCATTTTTGTCTCCCACTTTCATTGGGACCACATTCAGGGGATTCCGTTCTTTGGCCCTCTCTACGACAAGCCGGAGAACCACTTCATTTTCCATTCTTCCAGCCGCACCCGCAGTCTCAAGCGAGTCATGGAAGAGCAGATGGCTTCTCCTTATTTTCCGGTGGACCTGAACGAGATGAAGGCGAAGCGTGAGTTTCACGAGTTGGATGAAGGGCGGATTTCGTTGGATGATGTGACCGTACAGGCCGCTTGGTTAAACCATCCCCAAGGGTGCATGGGTTTCCGGCTGGAAAGCAAACAGGGCGTGGTGGTTTATGCGACGGACAACGAACCAGGGGATGCCAAGTTCGATAAGAGTGTGCGTAAACTGGCGTCAGGCGCGGACGTGTTGATCTACGACGCGCAGTATCTTCCCGAAGAATATGAAGCGCGCAAACGCGGTTGGGGACACAGTCACTGGCGGGAGGCCATCAACATCGTCATGGAAAGCGGGGCGAAAGAGCTGATTTTGTTCCATCATGATCCCGATCATGACGACAACTGCATCGATAAAGTGGTGAGAGAGGCGCGCAATTACTATGCGAAAGTGCGGGGCGCGTCTGAAGGGATGGAATTGACGCTGTAAGTGGCATCCGGCCGTCGTCTCTCAATTTGATCTTGATTGAGCTTTCAAGGTTCCGCGGAACATGCAGCCTGCAAGGAGTTTTGGGCAGGTTTTAGGGGGCAAATGATTTCTGGCGCTCACGTAATTGTCTATAGTAAAAACGCCGATGCGGATCGTGCATTTTTCCGCGACGTCCTGGGGTTCAAATCTGTGGATGCGGGACACGGCTGGCTCATCTTTGCACTACCGCTTGGAGAGGCTGCATTCCACCCGTCCGATGAGAATGGTCCGCACGAACTCTATTTCATGTGCGACGACCTGAATGCCGAGATGGCTTCGCTCGCGAAGAAAGGTGCCAAGTGCTCTGACGTTCAGGAAGCACGCTGGGGTTCAATTACGAAGATGCGGCTTCCCAGTGGAGGTGAGGTCGGCCTTTACCAGCCAAAGCACCCAACGGCCTTAGGCTTGAAATGAAGCGCCCTTCAAATCAGGACACTTCCCATCGAGCCTTGAACTTGCCTACCCGCGCCTGCCTGCTTATACTGCGAACTTTGGCCGCCAACCTGGGGAATCTAACCGGCGAAGGCCGGCATCTGACCATCTAGCCGCAATCATTGGAGATCATTTATGACGACGACTGTTTCCCTCGAGCAGGAAATCAATCCGTGGGAGGCGCAATCGGCGCGTTTTAATCTGGCCGCACAGAAGCTGAACTTAGACGAGGGATTGTGGAAGGTGTTGAGCTATCCCGCGCGCGAAATTATCGTTCATATTCCTGTTGCTATGGATAACGGTCAATTGGAAGTCTTTACCGGTTTCCGCGTTCAGCATTCCATCGCTCGCGGACCTGCAAAAGGCGGGATCCGCTATTCCCCTGATGTGACGCTTGATGAAGTCCGTGCATTAGCCAGTTGGATGACTTGGAAATGCGCCGTGGTGAACATTCCCTTTGGCGGCGCCAAGGGGGGAGTGATTTGCGATCCGCACAAAATGTCGATGGCGGAACTGGAGCGCATGACTCGCCGTTATACCGCGGAACTATTCGAGTTCATTGGGCCTGAAAAAGATGTGCCCGCTCCGGATGTCAATACCAACGAACAAACCATGGCCTGGATTATGGACACCTATTCCATGCACATGCGCCAAACCGTGACCGCGGTAGTCACCGGCAAACCGATCAACATTGGCGGCTCGCGTGGACGGCGCGAAGCTACCGGCCGCGGCATCATGGTGGTTTGCGAAGAGGCTATCAAGAAACTGGGGTTGAGCCGCGAATCCTCCCGAGTCATTATTCAGGGTTTTGGCAATGTAGGCTCCAATGCGGCGCGTTTGATGGCCGAGGCAGGCTACAAAGTGATTGGCATCGCCGAAGTGGATGGCGGACTTTATCGGAAAGATGGAATTGATGTCGAGGCGCTTTGGGAATATCGGCAGCGCAACGGCACCATTCACGGCTTTTCGGAGGCTGACCCCGTCGATCCCGCCCAATTGCTGATCACAGAGTGCGAAATACTCATTCCCGCCGCCACCGAAAATCAAATCACCAGCCGCAACGCCGACCGAGTGAAGTGCAAAATTCTGGCGGAAGGCGCGAACGGTCCTACCACAGCCGCCGCTGATGAAATTCTGGCGGAAAAAAGGGTGTTCGTCATCCCCGATATTCTGTGCAACGCCGGTGGCGTGACCACTTCGTACTTCGAGTGGGTACAGGACCGGCAGGGTTATTTCTGGAAGGAATCCGTGGTTAACGAGCAACTCGAACACATCATGAAGAATGCTTTCGAGGACGTGGTCCGCTACGCGGAAACCCACGGGGTGAATAACCGCATTGCGGCATATATGCTGGCTATTGACCGCGTGGCTTACACCATCCGTCAGCGCGGCATCTATGCTTAATTCACAGGCAAACCAGCGTTCTGTCAATCATTGACAGAGTCTGTTTTTCAGAGTTGACCCTGATTGGTCGAAGTGTAATCATCGTTCTCCTGCAAACAAGCCGTCAATTCGCCCTTGACGGCGCGAAGACTAACAGTTGTTGCCGGCCCGTTCCGGGCCAGAGAGGAAATCATGAGTAGACTGCAAACCAAACTTAGTGCGTGGATGACGGTGCTCTGCGTGTTCTTTGCGCTATCCGGAATTTCCACCATGGCCAAGCCTCAGGCCCCGAGTTCGACAGAGGACCAAACCACAACCTCAACCAGCAAGAAAAAGAAGAAGAAAAAAGCGAAGAAAGATGCCAGCGTAGACGACCAGGCTGCTGCGGCCACAACCGACAATACGGCTGCCGCGGACACTACCGCTACCAAAACAAAAAAGTCGAGGAAGAGGAAGAAAACTGCGGCTGTCGATAAGGCGAGTGCTGCTTCGGAAAGTACCACGTCGCCCAGCGACACAGTGTCGAAGAAGAAGCGAAAGAAAAGTAAGAAGACGTCTGAGACAGCAGCCACCGAACCAGCAAGCCGGGAGGCCAACAGCGACACCACTGCAGCCACGAGCAAACGCACTCACAAGAGTAAGAAGGCCGTAATGGAATCGGGCGCGGTGGCAGAATCGCCGGCCTCGACTTCGACGCCAGCGGCGGCTCCGCCTTCTGCTTCGCCCAACTCTTCTATGGGGTCGTCTTCGAACGAGTCGGCCGCGACTTCCCCGAGAAGGACAAGCACTCGGTCAGTCGGGAGCGGCGCGGCTTCCAGCCCGGAAATTGCGTCCGCCAAGGCCAGCGGCATGGTATGGGTGAATACCGACAGCGGCGTGTACCACAAGGGTGGCCGCTGGTACGGGAAAACGAAGACTGGAAAATTCATGACCGAGGCGGATGCGAAAGCCGCGGGTTATAAAGAATCGCAGAAAGACTAAGGAGACATTATGAATCGCAAAAGCCTGATTGCACGAATTCTGGTGACACTCTTTGCCCTAGCACTGTTCACCAGCGTGGCCGCGGCACAGGACACGACCACCAAGCCGGCCAAGGCGTCCAAGACGCATAAAGCGGATGCCACAATGTCGGCTACCGCGGATGCCGACCTGTTGGACATTAACTCCGCTACCAAGGATCAGTTGGACGCTTTGCCCGGCATCGGCGACAAATATTCGCAAAAGATTATTGACGGACGTCCGTATGCCAAGAAGACCGACCTGGTGCGCAAGAAGATCATTCCGCAAGCCACCTACGCGAAAATCAAGGACAAGATCATCGCGAAGCAAAAGTAGTTCTCGAAGTGCGAGCGCGCCGGGAGCTAAGGCTTCCGGCGCAGTTTTTTGAAGGAGAAATTATGAGTTTTCTTGAAGATATGGCCGGTAAGGAAATTGGCAGCATGACGAACAGCTCCAATCCGCTTGTAGCCTCCGTCATGCAACTGATCAATAGCCAGCCCGGCGGCCTTTCCGGATTGGTGCAGCGTTTTCACGAGAAGGGTTTGGGTGGTTTGGTCAGTTCATGGGTAGGAACGGGACAAAATCTACCCGTGGCTGCGGATCAGCTTGAGCATGTCCTGGGAAGTGAGCGAGTGAGAGCGCTCGCAGCCCAGGCTGGGATTCCACCCGAAATAGCTAGCGCTCACCTCGCTCAGTTACTGCCGATGATTGTGGACAAGCTCACACCCAATGGACAGCTTCCGGCAACTGGATCTTCGCTCGAAGCCGGCTTGGGGATGCGGAAGGATTTAGGCAAGACTGGGACCGATACTTAACCTTGTTTCGTTGCGTCCGCCTTCCCGGTAGAGGATAATTGACAAGGTCGTCAGCCCTTGTGCGACTTTATCCGGCTGCCGCCCCGTGCCTGCGGTGAATCTGCCCAATTCCATCACGCTCAGCCGCATCTTCAGCATTCCACTGTTGATCTGGATCCTCTCGACCAACCGTTTTCATACTATGGATGGCGAAAAGGAGCTGCTGGCTTCTGGATTATTCATTGCTGCCTCGATTACGGATGGCATTGACGGATACCTGGCGCGCAAGCGCGGACAGATTACGACCATGGGCATTCTGCTTGACCCTTTGGCCGATAAACTTCTGATTGCCGCCGCATTCATCACCCTGGTGCAATTCAATCCCAGTCTGGTTCCGGCATGGATGGCGGTCGTCATTATTGGCCGGGAGTTCCTGGTGAGCGGCTTGCGCTCCATTGCGGCATCGGAGGGTTTCACCATCGAAGCCAGCGACTTGGGAAAGTTCAAGATGCTGGTGCAAATTGTTTCCGTGGTGGCTGTGATTCTGGCACACCGTTGGAAGGAGTGGCCGGTTTATGGGCACTATGTCTTCCCGGTGGAAACGATTGCGCGGGTGGCAATCTGGTTCATGGTGTTTCTATCGCTGGTGTCGGCCATTGATTACTTTGCCGCTTTCTGGTCCAAGATTGATCGGCGGGTGGTGAAACGCCGGCGCCGCGCCTTCATCCTCAGCCGGCGGAGGAAGCGCGATGTCCCTGTCACCTGACCAGCGATCTTCCGGTCCGCGTATTACCTGCAAACCTGTCAATACTGAGCCTAATGAATACTCCCCGGAAGAGCGCAAGCTTCTGCTGAAGCTGGCTCACGAGGCCATTCTGACAAGTCTTGAACATCGGGAACTGTCGTTGAATCCTGTTCCTCCACATTTGGCGGAGCCGCGTGGAGCCTTTACCACACTTTATCTTCGAGGCGATCTACGAGGCTGCGTCGGTCATGTCTATCCCCTCGATTCTCTGTATCACACGGTAGCGGAGACGGCGCGGGCGGCGGCTTTTGAAGACACGCGTTTCTGGCCCATTACCCTGGACGAGGCGGCCGAACTGGAGATCTCTCTAAGCGTCTTGTCTCCGCTTCGGACGGTTCAGCCGGAACGCGTGGAAGTGGGAAGGCACGGACTGCTGGTAAGCCTGCACCAGCATCGTGGCTTGCTGCTGCCGCAAGTGCCCATTGAGCATGGATGGGATCGAATTACGTTCCTGGAGCAGACCTGTCGCAAGGCAGGTTTGCCGGCAGACGCATGGCGGGCAGGCGCGCAAATTGAGGTCTTTACCGCCGAAGTCTTTGGGGATCGCGACCGGGATTAGGCTGCATGTTGGCCAATCCGCAATGGCGGTAGCCGACTGTTGCCGCCGCAAAAACGAAAAGGGAGAAGTTGTTCACTTCTCCCGGATTACGAGTAATGCTGGTTATGCGGGAACTTATTGCTGGTCGAGTTCCACGTTGTCTCCGACGTAGACATCTTCCAACGCGAATACGACCATTCCTGTGGCCGTAGTGTCGGTCGTGCTAAGGACTACGATTTCCCCTATCCCACGGCGCGGTAGATCAGCGACATGGATTGCTCGCCCTTTGGTGCGGGTCAGGAACTTGGGCTCGTAGGAGGGCGATTCTTTTTGCGTATCCTCTACGGCGGAAGCCTTAAAGGAAAGTGAGTCCACTGGATCTTTCAAATCCCTTTCGTAGGGACGCACGGCGCGGAGGTAGTCCCCCACTTTCAGTCCCTGGTTCGCGCCTACGTTCATGTAGACCTTCATTCCGGTTCCCACCTCGGAATCGAAATCCTTGGCCATTACGATGCGTCCGCTGAGCTTGCCATTCGCGGGAGCAAAGCGGTCAAAGCGCACTGGAGGATGGAAAGAAATCGCTGTTTTTTCGGCAAAGGGCACCGCGATGTCGCCGGGAACGATCGGATCGCAGCTAAATTCTAGGTGGGCGATCGCACTCTTACTGCGCGTGTCAATGATACGAACGCGGCCCAGTTCAGCGTAAGGCTGCCCAGCTGCTTTAATGAGGGCCTGCTGGCCGGCGAACAATTCGTTCTTGTTGGGATTGCGCAGTTCTCGCAAGATGGTGTACTGCTGACCCGTCTGGTAGCCGCTTCCCGCCAGATAAATCATCTCGCCGTCAACGAATTTTGTGGTGTTTGGAGTGTGAAGTCCACCCGCCACAAAATTGGCATTTGGCACGCTCTGTTTGGTCAGGAAGCCGGCACAATAAATGTCAGCATTGGTCGGGGTCTGTACCCGTTCAATGGGAAAGCTGACTGACGTGGGTAATGTCCCCTCTGGGGAGGGCTCGGCTGCCGAATTAGCCGGGGTGGAATCCGTTTGCTGTGCCTGGGCTGCCACGGCCAGCAACACCAACGACAGCAGTAGTACTGTTTTCTTCATTTTATCTCCCACTCAGAGCTGAAGCCCAGCGGTGCTTTGACCCCGCTAACTACAGCAAATAAAGACCTTCAGTCGGACACTAACAACAGAGCAAGGGTGGGTCAAGGTTACGAGGGTGTCATAAGAGATACACCAAAAAGTTTCGGTTGCCCTTGAAATTCATAATCCGTTGTTGCATCTGGAATTATGCGCCTGTAATATCGCGCCGACTCATTAGGGAATCATGAGCGCCGTTCCCCACAGCTATGTTTCTCGGCTTTTGCCTTTGCGGCTGCCACGCGTCTGCGTGGCTGTGACTGGCTCTGACGCCTCCGAAATCGTGGAAAAAGCTGAGGCCCTGGTTCGCGATAACACCTTTCTGGAGTTCAGGTTAGATTATCTTTCCCGCCCCGCCCTGGCGCTCCCTAAGATCAAGCGTTTCACCGAATATCACCCTCATGTAGTAGTGATCGCTACCTGCCGTAGGGTGGCCAATGGGGGCAGGTTTCGAGGCTCCATAGCTAGCCAGTTGGATCTGTTAGCCAAAGCTTCGGCCGCCGGATGCCAGTTAGTTGATATCGAACTGCAAAGTGCATCGCGTTTGAAACCCCAGCAGTTGCAACGCCTGCGATCAAGGGCCGCTTTGATCCTTTCCTATCATGATTATCGGGCAACCCGAAAACTGGAAGAGACGCTGGAAAAAATGGCTGCTATTCCGGCTGACTTCTACAAGATCGTGACCACCGCCACGACTCTGTATGACAACGTCGTGATGATGAAATTCCTGGAGAAGCAGAGCGACAAGCACTCCCTCATTGGTTTGTGCATGGGAGAGCAAGGCATTATTAGCCGAGTACTCGGAGTTCGCGCGGGGAGCGTGTTTACGTTTGCCGCACTGAGTCCGGACGAGAAGACGGCTCCAGGCCAAGTCACGGCTCAAGAGTTGCGCAGCACCTATCGTATCGAGCAGGTCGACGCAGCGACGCGGGTCTACGGAGTGGCGGGAGACCCGGTGACGCATTCGCTCTCGCCCGCCATTATGAATGCGGCCCTGCGGCGCGAAAATGTGAACGGGGTTTATGTGGCACTGCACGCCAAGACGTTGAAGGACCTGCTGGCCTGCGTGCGCGATATTCCCATCCACGGCCTCTCCATCACTATGCCTTACAAAGAGGCCATCCTCAAATATCTGGACAATATGGACTCGCATACCACGAAGATAGGAGCCTGCAACACAGTGGTACGAGCGCAGGATGGAAAGTTATACGGATTCAATACCGATGCTTCGGGAGTGATTCGCCCCCTGGAGCAGCGGATTACTGTTGAGAACGCCAAGATTCTGGTTCTGGGCGCAGGCGGAGCCGCTCGAGCCGCAGTGTTCGGACTCAAGGAGCGCGGAGCTGAGGTTTACATCCTCAATCGAAGTATTGGTGCTGCACGAAAACTGGCTCACCGGGCGAGGGCACGGACGGTCAAACGGGCAGACCTGAAGAAACTAACTTTCGACGTGATCATCAATGCCACTCCGGTGGGGATGGGGAATACTCGCGAGTCGCCATTGAATGAGAACGAGATTAACGCTCGATACGTCTTCGATATGATTTACGACCCTCCCGAGACTCGCCTGATGAAACTGGCAAAGGAGCGTGGAGCCCAAGTAATCCCGGGCATTGAGATGTTCGTGCATCAGGCGGCGCGTCAATTTGAGATTTGGACGGGGAAGCCGGCGCCCTGGGATGACATGCTGCGCGTAGTCACAGTCGCCTTGCAGGAGCGGGTGGCGGCGAAGAATGGAAGCAAGAGCAAAGTAAAGTGATCCAGATAGAGTTCAGACCTCTTGGATTTAGGGCGGAGCCGGGCCAGAGCGAAGACCACCAGGCTATTCTTGAGCCCACCCCCGTCCTCCCGCAGCTATCCCGCGTCGCGATGCGTCTGCAACGAAAAAGTTGCATTTTTCGCATCCATAGCGGTAATATGCAACATGGACGCAGCAGCAGGCGTCCAGTCTAGTCGCAGCACTGCCCATTCTTCCAAGGTTCAAGAGCCGTAACCAACTGTCACCAATGCTTGGGGTGAAAAAGTCTCGCCTCGCACCAGGTTCGGAGAGAACTTTATGTCGTGGTACGCTTACTGCCTCACTGAACAACAGACCCTAAATGGCTCTCGCGCTCGCCGCCCTTTCCTCCTGGAAGGGATTCAAGGCGTGAACGGAGCCGCCGTGCTGAGTTATCCCAGCGGAGAATTCACCGTAATTGTCAGCGAGTACGATCGCGATGGTTCGCAGCTCGGGGAGAAGCATGTCCTGGAGCATGCGCGAGTAGTGAGTGTTTGCTTTCGTAGCGGCACTGTGCTTCCCTTCCGCTTCGGCACGATCTTCGATACTGACGAAGCTTTGCGACAGGCAGTACGCGCCAACCGCCGTACCTTTGGCCAAAGCGTTGCTCGGTTGAAGGGCAAAGCGGAAATGCACTTAAAAGTGCTGGTCCGCGATGGATCGTTGCGAGCCGCGATGCCGGATGTGGTCTTGCCCGATACGGTTGGGGGCGAGTATCTGGTGAAATTGCGCGAGAAGGCTTCGAAGGACCGCGAACGTCAGACCAAGGCGCGCGCGCTTTCCGTCCAGGTGCACAAGCTATTCAATCCGCTTGAGGAAGAAATCAGTTGCAAGCGGGTGCACTCGGATGGAATGCTGATCGACATTGCCCACTTGATTGATTCCAAGTCTGTGGAAAAGTATCAAAACCGCTATAGCAGTGCGGCTAAGCAATTGAAGAATTGCGAACTGCTGATCAGCGGACCATGGCCGCCGTATCACTTCCTTCCTGGAAAGCTGCGAACGGTAGCTGGCAACTCTTAAAAGAAGTGGTCAGTGGTCAGCGCTGCTCACAGATTACTGGCCACTGACTGTCAACACCCTTAGCTTCAGCTCCCACCTTCAGTCCCGGACGTCAGACCTTCGATGCCGCGGCAGTGGCATGCAGCGAATGTGCAGTAATGTGCATTGTTCCTTTTGTCTCACTTCGAAATCGACGTGAAGTTTGGTAGGTGGTTTCGAGGCAAGTGCCGATTTGCCAATCATTTGTCTTCAGCGCGGCGGGTCGCTACAACAATAAATGCTTTGGCCGCGCAAGTGCATCTTGACCAGGCACGAAAAGAGGCCGCCGCCGCATGACCTTCACTTTCCGCCACTGTTTTCGACATCTCCTGTTAAACCGTTCCGCCCTGCGGAGCGGTGACCTGAATCGCCTTTCCTGACCGTCCTACCTCCTAGCCTCTTTTGAATGGCGGCCCCAGAAATGGGGCCGCTTTTTTTAGGATCAGTGATCAGTGATCGGTGGCCAGTTGTGGCGTGGAGAAACTGACCTGCACGGTTAAGGACCCTGGACTCATAATCCGAATCCTCTCAGCTCTGGCCAACATCCATAGAACTTGATGCGCTTTCCAATCGCCGCATTGTTTCTCGTGGCCACTTTGGCCATCGCCCAAACTCAAAATGCAACTAAGTCGTCTTACGAAAAGGACGAGCCGACAAAACCCGCAAAGCAATATCCGCCACAGCTTGTAAACGACCTGATTGCTCTGCGAGAGGCCGCGCTGGAAGACGAGTATGCCTATCGTCAGGTAGCACACCTCACGGAAAATATCGGGCCACGGCCGTCGGGATCGCCACAGGCTCAGGCTGCAGTCGACTATGTGGCTGCGGAATTGCGAAAACTTGGACTCGAGGTTCGCCTGGAAGAGGCGCGGGTTCCGCACTGGAATCGCGGGATGGAAACTGCGGAACTGGTTGAATTCTCCGGACAGGCGTCAGCAACCAAACAGAAAATTGTGCTGACGGCATTGGCTGGGAGCACGCCAACTTCCGCGGAAGGGTTGACGGCTGACCTTGTAGTAGTGAACAGCTTTGATGAGTTAAGGGGTCTGGGACGGCAGAGAGTAGCGGGAAAGATTGTGTTGTTCAATACTCGGTTCGACAAAGAGAAGGCCGCGGCTGGTTTTGCTTCGGAGGCATATGGAGAGGCGGTGGTCTACCGCGCGAAAGGCGCAAAAGCGGCTGCGCTAATGGGCGCTGTAGCTTCTCTGGTCCGTTCGGTCGGAGGCGCGGATTACCGGCTGCCGCATACGGGCTGGGGAGAACCGGCAGGGATACCGGCGGGAGCAGTCACCAGCGAGGACGCTGATTTGATTTCCCACCTTGTGACCCAGGGCAATGTGCGCATGCATCTTGTATTGACTTCCGGAAATGGCCCCGACGTGTTGAGCTACAACGTAGTAGCGGACCTCAAAGGCTCTGAGCATCCGGAGCAAGTGATCATCGTCTCTGGACATTTGGACTCTTGGGATTTGGGGACGGGCGCGATCGACGATGCGGCTGGAGTCGCAGTAGCGATGGAAACCGCGGAACTGGTTCAACGACTGCATCTTCATCCTAAGCGGACAATTCGCGTGATTGCCTGGATGGACGAGGAAAATGGTGGACACGGGCACGATGCTTATGCCACCGCGCATAGAACCGAATTTCTCAACCACGTTGCGGCGATTGAAAGCGATTTTGGAGCGGCACATCCGTTGGGATTCGACGCCAAGATCAGCGCCAATGCTGTGCTGTGGCTTAAGCCCGCACAGGATATTCTGCGCAGCTTCGGTGCGAACCTGATCAAACTAACGAATGACAGTCCGGGAGCGGATATTGCGCCTCTGGTCCAGGCGGGGATTCCGGCATTCGGCATCATGCAGGATGGCCGAACTTATTTTAACTACCACCACACCGCCGCCGACACTCTGGACAAAATTGTTCCGCGAGAGTTGCGCGAAAACGCAGCGGCGATGGCGATAATGGGCTACGCGTTGGCTAACCTTCCCGAAACGCTGCCACGATAATCAGAGTCTCTGCTCGAAGATTTCCTCGATAATTGTTGAGGGGAAGGCTATGCGTCCTTTGTGGCAGTTGACGCATCTCAATTTGAGCGCATATCATTTTTGTTCGACTAAATGAGAGGAAAGATTCAGGAAGCGGCCCGGCCGCACGGTCATCATCCATGGATAAAAAGAAGTTGGAGTATTTCAGAAAGAGGCTGGAAGTGCGGCAGCAAGAGCTGCGCCGCACGGTCTCACGCACAGAACAGGACGGACGCACTGTCGACGAAGACTCGGCACAGGACATCGCGGATCGCGCTGCCAGTTCCTACACCAAAGAATTTCTTTTCCACCAGAGCAATAACGACCGCCAACTGCTAGCTATGGTCGAAAGTGCGCTGGACAGGATTCGCCAGGGAAGCTTCGGCGAATGCATCTCTTGCGGTAAAGAGATCAACGCGAAACGGCTGGAAGCAGTGCCGTGGACAAGGCATTGCATCGAGTGTCAGGAGAAGCTGGAGCAGGGCATACTGGAAGAGGCGCCGCGGTAGCGGCCGTTCAAGAGATGTGATCGGAATATGGTTCTTGACGAAGGTTCTCTGTTCACTGTACGATTTTGACTACCAGTTTGCTCTTCGGAGCAGACCTTGGATTTCATGAAGAGTGGCTGAGGGACGAGCCCAGAGAAGCCACGACAACCGGATCGGGAGGGAACTCCTGGTCGCC
>Ga0066700_10000047_pt1 | contig 28032 bp, 29 predicted proteins | sample GraSoiAngelo_149_FD_66460 | JGI IMG/M metagenome (GOLD analysis project Ga0066700, IMG submission 66460) | Grasslands soil microbial communities from the Angelo Coastal Reserve, California, USA - 14_1009_09_30cm | ecosystem: Environmental > Terrestrial > Soil > Grasslands | place: USA...
AAATTTCATGCTAGTGTAACCTACAACTAATCTCCCCTGATTATTCTGTCGCCACAGACCTCCAGCCAGTTCAGTGAGTCGGACTACCGACCCACGAGCTCAACACAGACGTGAAACGACGCTAGGAACGTTGGTTGAATTCCTGCGCGCGGCGAATCCGCGTGTATTCCAGGGTGTGGTTTATCAAAATCTCGAAGACGACACCTCCCCCCAAATGAGATCACGTGAGGAGACGTATGAGAGTCCTGCTATTGCTATGTCTATTGAGTGGTTTCGCCTACCCACAGGTCCCGCAATCCAAACATGTTTGGCTTGTTACCGAGGAAAATCACAGCTATGAAAGCATCATCGGCAATCCAAACATGCCTTATTACAACTCGCTGGCCAAGAAATACGGACTAGCCACGCAATATTATTCGCCAATGCACAACTCACTAGCCGCGCTGTTTTGGCTGGTGGCCGGCCAGACCGTCACTGTGGATAACTCCACCACTTCCTGCTTCAACGTAGACAACGTCATCCGACATGTACTCGCAAAAGGCTTGACCTGGAAGTCGTATCAGGTGGATCTGCCCTATCCCGGTTTTCTGGGACTCTATAACCTCAATTACATGCGGCGGCACAATCCGCTAATTGATTTCACCGACGCCTGTACCTCGACGCAGCGGATCAATTCCGTTCCCTTTACGCAACTTGCCACTGACATCACAAACAAATCGACCCCCAACTACGCTTACATCACCCCGAACGCAGACCAGGATGCGCACAACGGCACCTTGGCGCAAGCCGATCAATGGCTGCAACAGGAGCTTCCCGCGATCTTGGCGTTACCTGAATTCCGACCCGGCGGCGACGGTCTGTTGTTCATCGTCTGGGACGAGGGCGACATTGGAACCGATGGCCGTTGCTCCTCGCGCCTGCAGCGGAACTGTGGCGGTCGTGTCGCCACCCTCGTCATCGGACCGCAAGTGAAGCCCAGCTTCAAATCATCAGTGACCTATACTCACGCAAATCTGCTTCGCACGGTTTGCGATGCCATGGAATTCCTTTCATGCCCTGGGGAAGGATCTTTGGCGACTCCGATGAGTGACTTCTTCAACAAGGTGAATGTCAGCATCCCAATTGCAAACGCCCAGGTGGCTTCCCCAGTTCATATGAAGGCCTCCACTTCGAACAGCAGTCCTGTGACTTCTTTGCAGGTGTACGTCGACAACGTTCTGCATTACCAGGTAAGCGGATCAACTTTGGACACATGGCTCCCCATGAGTGGCGGCAAACACCACGTGGTGGTGCAGTCCTGGGACACTGCTGGAGGAATCCACAAACGCGCCGTCGACGTGAACGTACAGACGCAAGTCGTCAGCCTAAGTTCCCCCGTGCCCAACGCAATGCTGGCCAGCCCCGTCCCCGTCAAAGCCACAGCAACTGGGAAGTATCCCGTGCACACGATGCAGATTTATGTCGACAACGTACTGAAATACCAGTCAAGCTCGAACTCGGTAAGCACACAGTTGTCGATGGCTGCCGGTCGCCACTACGTAGTGGCAGAGGCACGGGACAGCGCGGGTGGAGTCACAAAAAACGGCGTCTACGTCACGGTTGGACCACCCACTATCACAATTGCCTCGCCAGTGTCCCAACAACTGGTCTATTCGCCTGTGCAGGTAGTGACCGGAGCTCAGGATCCCAAAGGCGTCAAAGCGGTCCAGGTTTATGTGGACAACGCTCTGCAATATGAAATGACAGGTACGGGAATTGCCGCACCGGTGCCGATGAGTGTGGGTTCGCACTACGTTGCCGTGCAGGCCTGGAACAACATCGGCCAGAGTTTCCGGAAGGGCGTGAACATCAAGGTCCTTCCGATTATCGTCACGGTTAGCTCACCAACTGCGAATTCGACGGTCAGCTCGCCGGTTCACATTCATGCCAATGCGCCGAGCGCCAGCACAGTGTTTACCATGCAGGTCTATGTGGACAATCATCTGAAATACCAAAGCGGCGGCACAACCGCAGATGTCTGGCTGCCCATGAGTTCAGGGAAGCACTACATCGTGGGCAAGGCTTGGGACACCGGCGGTGGCAACTGGAAAACCGGAGTGAATGTGACCGTGCGCTAATGCGGGTCCATGGGTAGCGCGGCGAGTGGTGGCCGTGATTCGGCGGTCCAGCAGAGAAAGCCTCACCAGCTGATTTGACTAGAAATTAAGACTATGGTCTAATATAATGGTCGATGAAGGAAGTCGCCATTTCGGAGTTCAAAGCGAAGTGCCTGGCCCTATTGGAGCAGGTTCAAAAAACCAAGAAACCAATTCTTGTGACCCGATTCGGCAAGCCCATAGCGGAAGTAATCCCGCCTTCAGCGGCGGCCACGCCGGCACACTGGATGGGTTCCATGAAGGACGAAATCCAGATTCTCGGCGATATTGTCTCGCCCGCGAACGAGGAAAGTGATTGGGAGGTCCTGAAGGATTGAATCTGCTGCTTGATACGCACATCTGGCTATGGAGCCTGCGCGATTCTAAACGGCTCGGGCGAAGGGTTCGGCACGAGTTGAACAATCCCGCGAATGAACTGTGGCTGTCTCCGATCAGTACCTGGGAAGCGTTGATGCTGAATGCTAAAGGCAGGATTCGATTAACTGGCGACCTAACAAATTGGGTGCAGCGCGCTACGGCTCCGATGCATGAAGCTCCGTTGACCCACGAGATCGCGTTAGCCGCGCAGCAGCTCGTATGGGTCCGGCAGGATCCCGCAGATCGTTTTCTCGCTGCCACCGCAATGATATTGGATCTGACTCTCGTGACCGCTGACAAAGATCTGCTCGGCCTCGGAGAAATTGCCACTTTGGCCAATCGCTGACGCCAACTACTTCAACCGCCGACTGTACACTGCTCAATTTACTCGATTACCGCCGTTACCAAAGAGCTTAGTACCATGCGTATCTGGGTATCCTGAGACCGCTTCGCTAAAATGCAACGAACCGGGCTTGGGGCGGGACGGCCGTTGGGCCTTCCCTTCTCTCCTCTGCTGCCAGCGCGGTCAGGAGCCGGACTGTCCTATGCGCGTCCTCACAACGCCTATTTCCATTCTGTTGGCCTACATTCCGGTCATTGCGACTGTGGTTACTACGATTCTCAGCGTCGTCCTGGCGCGTGCGACCTTGCGCTACGCCAAGGCTACCGATAAGAGTCTGGCGCTGGCGCGCGAAGAGTTCGAGCGTGAATGGTCGCCGGAGTTGCATATCAAGCTGGAAAGGGTGTCTGCCAGCGAGGCCAAAATTGTGGTCACCAATCTGGCAAAGATTTCTGTTCTGCTACAGCTAGTGCAATGGCGCAAACTTTCCCATGGCGTCCCCTCATTGCGGTGGTTTCTGAATGAGCCGCTGGTGGGCGGAATGACCTGGAAGGAGACTGTCGGCAAACGTCTGATTGGGTCCACCGGGGGAGACTTCCAGGGCGCGATCGCAGTTTCGGTGACGTTCTACGCTTCAGGCCGCTTGTTCCGCACTGACTGGTTTCGCTTCCACGTGGAGGTGAATCGCGGAAACATTCTCCGCCTCGACCCGGTGAACATGGCCGCCCGGCGCGTGCAAGTGCTCGAACCGCACAACGAGGATGGCAGAGTGAAGAGCGACCTGGTCGTGGACGTCACCGAGCCGCTCGCGGATGAGACTCCGGCAGAAGCATGATTCATCGCGCCATAGCGAATGACGACGTAGCAATCTCTTCCTTCCGAGTACAATAATCCGCTAAAGTGGTCGAAGCCTGATCATGTCCTCCACCCGCACTATTCGTCCCCAAGCTGTTGCCGCCGAGGTACCTCCCGTCCCCTTGACGGTCGAGGGCTACAGCGTGTTGCACCAAATGATGCGCTTTCGCTGGGATGCGTGGCGCCCGCTGCGGGCTGCGCAGAAGAGTGAGATCGTACGCGAGGCTACATCGCTGCTGTCGAAGATGGAGCAGAATTCGGCGGGCCAGTCGGCGCTCTTTTCCCTGCTGGGACACAAGGGCGACCTGATGTTCGTCCACTTTCGTCAGGCGTTTGATGAACTGAATCAGGCGGAACTCAACGTGGCGCGACTACGGCTCAGCGATTATCTGGAGCCCACCACATCCTATGTATCAGTAATCGAGTTGGGATTATATGAATCCACGATTAAGGCCTACAGCGCGCTGGCCGAGCGTGGTGTCGAGCCTCATTCCGAAGAATGGAATCGCGAAATCAAAGAGATCGTGGCACGGCAAAAGGAGGCGATGCGGCCTCGATTATTCCCTGAGTTGCCCAAGAGCCGCTACATATCTTTTTATCCGATGGACCGCCGCCGCGGTGAAGACAAGAACTGGTACACGCTGCCCATCGAAGAGCGCGCGCGCCAGATGGGCGAGCACGGGATGATCGGCCGGCGTTACGCTGGGGACGTCAAGCAGATCATTACCAGCTCGATCGGCTTCGATGACTGGGAATGGGGCGTGGACTTGTTCGCCGACGATCCCTTGATTTTCAAGAAATTGATTTACGAAATGCGCTTCGATGAGGTCAGCGCCGTTTACGCCCTATTTGGACATTTCTATCTTGGAGTGCGATGCCAGGCCTTAGAGCTAACCAAACTGCTGCACGGCGAATTACCTAAAGTTTCAAGTAAAGGTTGAAACCACGAGCACCTGGCCTTGTTGCGTTCTGGCTGAGTGCTGAATGCTGATTGGAGAAGCAGTGCCAACCTTGGGATTTGTGGAATACGGAAATGCCAGTCCAGAAGTGCGAGCGGTCTATGACGACATCATGGCCACTCGCAAGACGGACTGGATCAATAATTTTTGGAAGGCGATTGCCCATGATCCCGCGACTCTCAAAAGAACCTGGGAAGACGTCAAACAAATCATGGCGCCGGGGGCGCTCGATCCTTTGACCAAGGAAATGATTTACTTGGCAGTGAGCGTCAGCAACCAGTGCGGCTATTGCATCGCCTCGCACACCGCGGGAGCCAGGAAAAAAGGCATGACAGACGAGATGTTCAAAGAATTGATGGCCGTTGTCGGCATGGCCAATGAGACCAATCGGCTGGTTTCAGGGTACCAGGTAGAAATCGATGAGCAGTTCAAGGTGTAATGATGGCACACAAATTCAGCACTTCTTACCTCGAAGACTCCGTCGCACTGTTTCATTTCTACAAGAAGATGGCTGAGCGAGCGATGGAACAGGTTACGGACGAACAATTGTTCGCGACGCTGGACGAAGAGATGAACTCGATTGCAATCATCGTCAAGCATATGACCGGAAACATGCGCTCGCGATGGACAGATTTCCTAACCAGCGATGGGGAGAAGCCGGATCGCAATCGCGACACCGAGTTTGTGGATCCGCCTGCGACCCGAGGAGAGCTCTTGCGGCGCTGGAACCAAGGCTGGGATAGTATCTTCCACGCGCTCGATCCGCTCACCGATTCAGACCTGGAACGCAAAGTTACGATCCGCGGAGAGCCGCATTCCGTGATGCAGGCCATCAACCGCCAGATCGCGCACTACGCGTATCACTGCGGACAAATTGTGTTTCTGGCGAAACACTTCAAGGCCAGCGAGTGGAAATCGCTCAGCGTTCCTCGAAACAAGTCCGGGGAATTCAATCGGAGAGTACTGGCCGGAGAGGCTAGTCAGAGATAGTCAGCGGCGAGCAAAACGGAATTCGTGCGCCTTCATATCTACTCGCCGTCCACGGAAGCGCACCCCTTCACTTTCCAAACGCAACCGCTGTTCGATGGCAGAATCTCCGCGCAGCTTGACCTCACCGCCCGCGCCCAACACGCGATGCCAGGGCAATCCCAACGAACGATGTAGAACCCCGACCACTTGCCGCGCCGCTCCCGGATATCCTGCCCCGCAGGCGACCGCCCCGTACGTTGAAACTTTTCCTCGCGGAATTCGACGAATCGCGGCCACGATGCGGACGTGCATTTTATTTGGCTCTACCATTGCCGCCGCCCGCTGGAAAAAGTTCCTGCTCCATCTTTTTTGTGACTTCCTCGCCCAGGCTTTCGGTGACCATGACAGTGTCTCCCTGCACATCAATCACAACTGGACCGTCTTCGGTCGCCCACGTGTGCCGCCCAGTCAAGGTCTCAAGAATATCCAGATCCTTCACTCGATTCTCGCCATTCTGGTGCGCCCGACGGTAACGTTTCTCCAGCGACCTGGCATAGATCGCAGCAAAATCGGCAGACTTCGCCGGGCTCGACCAGCGGGATACATATAGCAACCCGAGCGTACCATCAGCTTTCGACTTCGGCCGCGCCGCGTAATAGAAGCCGCCCCGCCAATGCGGATACAGATCATGCGACGCCTTTGATCCCGCATATTGATCAATCAGAACGGCCACGTCAAACTCGCCGACAGCGCCGCTGTCAAAATGCTTGTAGGATTTAAAAATCCTCGGAAAGTCGGGCAGACGCATCGCCTCCAGATGTTCCCCAGAGAGATACGCTTTGGGCTCCATGACCTCTCGCGTGGTGCGTGGAGGATTGGCGAAGACGCCGGCGAAGGCTTTCTCTTTGCCATCCTTGGCCAGCACATCGGCGACAAAATCGATGCCGAAGCGATAGGGAAAGGTGAGCGCTTCTTTGAGATAAAGCGGGGCATTATGAAACTGAATCGAGTCGGCTGTGCCCAACAGCATCCCCTGTTTCAGAGCTTCGACAATTTGCGGCGAGTCCTTCAGCGATTGACCGGTCGGCGCAAGCATATAGTCGATGAGGACGACCATGGCCTGGCCTTCCACCACGGCCTGGCGAGCGGCCGCGGTTTCGTCGTTTTCAATGTCACCTTGCGTCGAATCTCTGCTATTTCCCGCCAGATCGGCGGCTCCCGCTTTCATCCATTTCTCGAGGCCAAAAGACTGGTCCTGCAACGCGTGCGTCAGTTCATGAGCCAGCACGGGACGTTGCTGCTCCACGTCCACCCAATCCAGCAGGTTCACAGTTTTAGTTTTGGGATCGTAGTAACCGGCTACCTGCTCGCGTAAAAGTGCCAGCAAAAAAGTTTGCAAATCGAAGTCGCGAGGCAACAGCCCAAACTTTTTCAACACTAGTTCGGAGCGGCGCAAGCGCTGCGCGTCCTCATCCTCAGACATATGCTTAGTGATGTAAGCCACAACCTGGTCGCGACTGGTAAGAGTGCGCTTCACCGGCTGCTTGATGGGAAGAGAGGTATCTTTGCTGGCGAACTGAAGGATCTCGTCAACCGAGCGGAAAAGTTCGTCCGCCTCCTTGGGCGAAATCTTCTGCTCCGCTTCTTCTGAAGCTTGTGTCTGTGTGGCGCGGGCGCCCTCGCCCGCGGCTTTTTGCTGCTGACCGGGAGAAGCAAGTGGAGGCGCGGATTGTGCTGAAACAAATGCCGCCAGCAGTACGAGCCAGCAGAGGAAAGACGCCACCGTCCGCGATTTCTGATAGGCCATCTTCATGCGATGGCCCAAATTGCGAAAAATATCCTCATAACTTACTAATTCTCTCCGCCACCCAGTCCCCCGCTTCCTTCGTCCGTAAACTTCCACCAAGATCCTGGGTAGTTTTCTTTTGTCGCACCGCCTCCAGCGCAGCTGCTTCAATCTTTTCTGCCTCAGAATTCAGCCCGAGATGATTCAGCATCATAGCTGCCGTCAAAATCGCTCCAAACGGATTCGCAATGTTTTTCCCGGCAATCGGCGGCGCCGACCCGTGCACCGGTTCGAACATCGACGTCTTCCCAGGATGAATATTGCCGCTGGCCGCCATGCCCAGCCCGCCTTGCAGCCCGGCCGCGAGGTCGGTGAGGATGTCACCGAACATATTGTTGGTCACGATCACGTCGAATGCACGGGGATCGCGCACCATCTGCATGCACAGCGCGTCTACGTACATATGCTCAGCCGCGATGTGCGGATATTCTCGGCTGACTTCTTTGAATACCCTCTGCCACAGGCCTCCAGCATAAGTCATGACGTTGGCTTTGTCCGTCATCAGCACGCGTTGGCGCGGGCTGCCGTCTTGTTTGGTGTGACGCTCACAGTAGTCGAAGGCGTAACGAATAATCCGTTCGACACCTTTTCTGCTATTGATGTCCTCCTGAACCGCGATTTCATCGGGCGTGTGCTGCTTGAAGAAGCCACCTGCATCCACGTACATGCCTTCGGTATTCTCGCGGATCACGACAAAGTCGACGTCTCGCGGCTCAATTCCCTTGAGAGGACAAAGGGAAGAGTCGAGCAGGCGCACCGGGCGGACGTTGGCGTACAGATCCATTTTGAAGCGCATGCCCAGCAGGATTTCTTTGGCATGAATATTCGTCGGCACGCGCGGATCGCCAAACGCGCCCACCAGGATGGCATCAAAGTCGCGGGCAAGCATGGCGAACCCATCGGGCGGGATAGTGACGCCATCGGCGAGATAGCGCTCCGCGCTCCAGTCAAACGGCGTCAGGTCGACCGAGGCCTTGGTGGCCACGATGACCTTAACGGTTTCGGGGATGACTTCCCTCCCGATCCCGTCTCCGGGGACGAGGGCGATGCGCTTTTTTTGGCTCACGGCAGGAAAAGGTAGCATACCAGCCGCGAATGAGTAAGACAGCTTTGTATTAGCTAATAGTTATATATATCAGATTGCGACGGGTTTCCTGGCGCGCCTGCGACTGTCTTTCAGATGCCTTCGCAAAGGGCTACGTAAACGCTCTAGGATCCCCGTGGTTGCATTCTAGGCTAACCATCCGCGGATTTGCGTCATTCCAAATTTCTTCGGGCTCTCAGGGCAACGTAGCGTAATCTTGGATAACCAGGGGCTAATGTGTAGTTATTGCATCCTCTATCTCGCCATATACCCGACACCCTCGAAACCCAGGGACAAGTCGCCTTCGTCACGGGCCGTCCTTACCTTCGCTATAATCAAACTACATGACTGCTACTGCTTTACATGACACGCTAGCTTCAGCATCCGCTCGTTTGAGCGAGTACTCCGGCGCAGCGACGGCTGCCGATTTCGGAAACGTATCAGCGGAATTCCAAGCCTTGGTTGCCGATGCTGGAGTTTACGATCTGGGGTGGCGGGCTAAGATTAGCGTGTCTGGCGCGGACCGAACCCGTTGGCTGAATGGGATGATTACGAACAACGTGCGTGATCTTGCTGCGGGTCATGGTCTATATGCTTTCCTGCTGAATCCCCAAGGACGCATCCTCGCTGATCTTTATGCCTACAACCTAGGTTCTTCCCTGCTGGTAGATACGGATCAGTCACAAGTTGGAAAAGTTCTCGAGATCTTCGATCACTACATCATCATGGATGATGTGGAAGTTGCCATCGATGAGAAGCTAACCTCAATCGGAATCGCAGGACCGAAGGCGCGGGAAGCATTGCGGACTGCGGGCGTGGAGTTTCCGGAAGTCGAGCCGCTTCAATACCAGGATTCGACCTGGAGAAATATTGAGCTGACAATTGTTCGCGGAGATACTTCTACCGTCGAGTCGTATGAGATGTGGCTAGCTCCGGCGAATGTGAAGTCCGTATGGGAGGCGCTGATCGCAGCTGGCGCAAAGCCTGTAGGGACAGGGGCGCTGGAGTTGCTCCGCATCGCATCCGGTATCCCGCGCTACGGTCAGGACATTCGTGAGAAGGATCTTCCCCAGGAAACGGGACAGCAACGCGCTTTGCATTTCACCAAAGGCTGCTACATCGGACAGGAGATCGTGGAACGCATCCGCTCACGAGCCAACGTGCACCGCAGTTTTACCGGCTTCGAAATTCGCGGTCCGCTTCCGTCGCCCGGGAGCAAGATTCAAGCTGATGGGAAGGACGTCGGAGATATCACCAGCTCCGCTCCCCTACCCGTTGCCGGCGGGGAGAGTGCGGTGGCGCTAGGTTATCTGCGACGTGAGGCCGCATTGCCGGGAAAGCAACTCCAGGCCGGGACCGCCACGGCAACCGTGGCCAACCTACCATTTGCTAAGGTTTTTAAACACTGAAGGGAAAATTATGGCTGAGAAGAAGCAAGAGAGTTTCATCGTAACTGATCGCCGCCTTTTTACATCTGAGGGTGAGCTTCGCAAGGAAGTTTCCGAAGAAGAAGTTTCCAGCGCTCCTCCTAGCCCTCCGCCTGCCAAAGAGCCTGCGGCTATGCCAAAGCAGACTGCGGCCACCGACGAACCGCCGATGTCGCCTGCGCCGTCTGCCAGCGAGCAACAAGATCAGGCGGATGCTTATCGCAAGTCATCGAAGGATCTCGACGCTCGTGTGGAACTGAGCGGGCACTCGGCCGAAGAACTGGAAATGACTTTCGAACGTTTCATGGCCTCGCTCTACATGACGGCCATGCTTCAGCTCGGGCTCATGCAGGAAGAGGGCGGTAAACCGCGTCTGGACGTCATTGGAGCCCGACAGACCATCGACACGTTGAGTCTGCTATCAGAAAAAACTAAAGGCAACCTGACTGCCGCCGAAGAAAACTTTCTCCAGAACGTTCTCTACGAGTTGCGCATGGCGTACGTCGAAGTGACCAATGCGTTGACTCGTCCTCCGCAAGCTCCGATTAAGGGAACAGGAACCCGGTAAGCATGAAGGCCAGGCTCACGGTGCTGGGCAGCGGTACGTCTATGGGTGTGCCCACCATCGGTTGCGACTGCGCCGTTTGCCATTCTTCCGATCCGCGCGACCGCCGCAGCCGGCCCTCGGTGCTGGTGGAATACGACAACAAGACTGTTCTGATTGACACCACGCCGGATTTCCGCGAGCAGGCCATCCGCGAGCAAATCCGCCAACTTGATGCGGTTCTCTATACACACGCCCACGCCGATCACATTCTGGGAATTGATGATTTGCGACCCCTGAGCTATCACCGGCCTGGCAAGATTCCTCTCTATGCGCGTCCGGAAGCTGCCGAGTTTTTGCGCAACATGTTCTCGTATATCTTTGACGCAGAATACAAATATGGCGGGCTGGCACAGGTTGAATTGAATCCGATCGACGGTCCGGTAGAACTATTCGGAGCGCGCTTCGAACCGGTGATAGTGAAACATGGAAATGCCGAGATCATTGGATTTCGTTTCGGAACGGCAGCCTACCTGACGGATTTCAGTGAAATCCCGGAAGAGTCGTTTACCCAATTAAAAGATCTGGATATTTTGTTTCTGGATGCCCTGCGGCACCGGCCCCATCCCACGCACTCGACGGTGGACAACTCGCTGCGTATCGTTGAACGGCTAAAGCCCAAGCGAGCTTTCTTCACTCACATTTGTCATGACTTACCCCACGCGGCCACCAATGCGACCTTGCCGAAGCATGTGCAGCTGTCGTACGACGGGATGAAACTGGAATTTGAGATTTAGATCGCTACGTAAGCAAATTACATGCAAGTGTTTCACAAACTCGAGGATGTGCCTTCGGGCTTCGGCCCTACAGTCGTGACCGTGGGGAACTTCGACGGCGTACATCGTGCCCACGGTCACGTGCTCAGCGACATTGTGCAGCGGGCGCGGGAACAAGGCGTCAAAGCTGTAGCAGTGACGTTCGAGCCTCATCCGGGACGCATCCTGCGGCCGGATTCCGGATTGAAGCTGATCACCCCGAATCCAGAAAAATTGCGGCTTCTCGAAGCTACCGGCCTGGACGCTGTTCTGCAGCTTCCGTTCGCTCGCGATTTGTCGCTGATGACGCCGCGGCAATTCGCCGACGAAATCCTCAAAAAAAGATTGCAGGCCCGCGAAGTGCATGAAGGCTACAACTTCCATTTCGGCCACAAAGCGGCAGGCAACGTCGAAGTGTTGACGGAGCTGGGGCGTGAAATGGGATTCCGAGTTGAGGTTTATCCGGAAATGCAGTTGCGAGGCGAGCCCGTCTCGAGCAGTCGCATTCGCAAGCTGCTGGATCACGGACGAGTGAGCCTCGCGCGGCATCTGCTAGGGCGTCCCTTCACCATCCTTTCCACGCCGGGGCGGGGTCGCGGATACGGCTCCAAATACACAGTTCCCACAATTAATCTGAGCCGATACGAAGAACTGGTTCCGAAAGATGGGGTTTACATAACGCGCACTCGCGTGGGCAAGGAGTGTTTTGATTCGGTGACGAATGTGGGGAACCGTCCAACGTTCGAGGTAGAGTCGTTTGCGGTGGAAACCCATTTGCTGAACTTCCATCCCATTGAACTGGGGCCCGAGACGGAAGTGGAAATACACTTTCTCGAACGTGTGCGCGATGAGATCAAGTTTCCCTCAATAGACGCATTGCGCGAACAGATCGCGCGCGATGTGAAAAAGACCCGCAGGTATTTTCATTTGTTGAAGCTGCACAGTTGATGATCGCGGTTTTCAATTGCCAATTAGCGTTTGACAATTGACAATCCCAGCGATGCCCGTCCCTTTTACGTTTTCCCAAATTACCTCGGCGCAACGCCGCACCTTGATTGCCGCAGCTCTGGGATGGATGCTCGATGCATTCGACGTCATGCTCTACGCGCTGGTGTTGGCTCACATCATTCGCGACCTGGGCATGAGCAAAGCGACAGCCGGGGGTTTAGGTACGCTTACTTTGCTGGCCTCCGGCATCGGCGGCGTACTTTTTGGCTTCATCGCCGATCGCATTGGACGGAAACGGGCGCTGATGTTGAGCATCCTCACTTATTCCATCTGCTCTTTCGCTTCTGGACTGGCCACTTCAGTAGCGATGCTCGCAGGGTTTCGCTTTATCCTCGGCCTGGGAATGGGGGGCGAGTGGAATACCGGAGCAACGCTGGTGGCCGAAACCTGGCCCACCGAGTTGCGCGCCAAAGCGATCTCCATTGTGCAGAGTTCCTGGGCAATCGGCTACGCGCTCGCGGCCCTGGTGGCAGGAACTGTATTGCACTATGCGAACTGGCGAATAGTTTTCTTCGTCGGAATCCTGCCGGCGCTGGTCATTTTGTGGATCCGCAAGGACGTGCCGGAGTCGGAAATGTGGCTGGAGCGTCATCGGGCGGGTAAAGGATCATCGAGTGCAATTGCCCAGGATGGGTCCAAACACGCCAGCTTCGCGCGCATCTTCCAGCCGCCGTTTGCGAAGTTTACGTTCGCGCTACTGTTCGTGAATTTTTTTGGCATGTTTGCGTGGTGGGGACTGTTCACATGGATGCCGCCATATCTTTCGCTCCCCGTGGAACAAGGCGGACGCGGGTTCGGCGTCATGGGCACAACAACTCTGATGGTAGTGCTGAATTTGTTTGGAATGTTTCCGGGATACGCCAGCTTCGGATGGGTGGCGGATTATCTTGGACGGCGCAAGTCCTTCCTGATCTTTACATTCATGGCATCTCTTCTGGTAGCACTTTATGCCACGGTGCGGCAGCCTTGGTTATTGCTGGTGGTGGGAACGGTGGTCGCTTTCTTCGGGACAGGATTTTTTTCTGGCTCTGGCATCATCGCCAGCGAGATTTTTCCCACCCAGGTTCGAGCCCGCGCTTTGGGTTTTACCTATAACGGAGCCCGCGCTATGAGTTCGATTGCGCCCTTTGTGATCGGACGGGTGGGAGAGACGAAAGGTTTAAGCTGGGCGTTCTATCTTTGCGCGGTATCGTTCTTGCTGGCCACGGTGGTGGCAACGCAGTTACCGGAGACTAAGGGAAAACAACTGGACTAGTTGGAGGACGGGTTTTTCAGAACTCGATGCCTACTCGATTGGTTCTACCGCTGGCAATGATTCACGAGACTTCCGATCCGGCAACTGCACCACGATGATCGCCGCCAGTACAATCACGATTCCTATCATTTGTGTTGGCCGGAGAATCTCGCCCAGCACTAATGCCGCGATCACGATCGAGAACACCGGTTCCAGGCAACTGACCACAACCGCGCGTGTGGGTTCCAGATGCTGCAATCCCGCGAAGTAAAACGAAAATGGCCCCAGCACTGAGATTAGCGAAAATCCCAGGAGGAACAGCCACTGTCCGCCGGAATAGTGCGCGGCCACTATCTTCCACGGTGGATTCACCACAATCCAGAAGAGCGATGCGCTGAGCGTGGTGTAGAGCAGGACCGTCCACCGATCGTAGCGGGCGAGGATGCTGTGTCCGCCAATGTTGTAAAACGCAAAAGAGAATGCCGCGAGCAGCGCTGCCATCACGCCCAGCGGATCCAGTCGGAACGTTCCCGGTCCCACGACGCCGATCACCATGGCGATTCCCGCCACTGCCAGTCCTACAGCGGATACGCGTTGCAGGGTCGGCCTTTGCAATCTGCGTGCAACCGAATAGAGCAAAACCCAGATCGGCGCCGTGTATTGCAGGATGATGGCGGTGGCCACATTCGTTCTCTGGATTGCGAGATAGTAAAAGAAATTGGACGCGGCTACGCCCAGAGTTCCCAACAGAAAAATTCTGCCCACATCGGCCCGAGGCAATCGCAGTTGCCGCCACCCGCGATACAAACCCAGCACTGGCAGAAAAATGAGAAAAGAAAATGTGGTCCGGCTCTGCGAAAGAATTAAAGGATCGATGGGCCGCAGTGCCTCGCCGCCTGGAAGCAAGCGTCCGGTGAAGGCAGCGCGCCCCAAGGTAGCTGCGACTCCCCATAAGAATGCGGCGGTGGCAATGTAAAGATATCCGCGGACGGGAGAGGGGGACTTACGAAGTACGATTGTCGATTGACGAATTCTAACCTTCCTAGTCAGTTACATACTCGATTTCGAAGGTGATTTTAGCTGTCTTCTTCAGCATTGCCGATACTGAGCAGTACTTTTCTTCCGAGAGCTTGACCGCGTCTTCGACGGCTTTATGGGAAACATTTCCGCCGACGCGATAGATCAAGCGAATGTCAGTATAGGCCGATGGTGGGCTGGCAGCCCTCTCGGCAGTGGCGCGTACTTCCAGGCTGCTGAACGGTTCGCGCTTCTTACGGAGAATACTGGCGACGTCGTAGCCGGTGCACCCGCAGAGTCCAATCAGGACTAATTCCATGGGACTGTTGCCGGTCTTCTTGTCACCATCCACGACGATAGCGTGGCCGGAAGTGGCGACGGCGTTGAAGCGGTAGTTGTCGAGGAGGGTGGCGCGGGCTTCAGTCATAGGACACCAATTTACGAATTACGATTGACGATTTTCGATTTTAAATCCTCGCTTCACAGTGAGCTGGGAAGCGGAGAAGCAACCAGTTGGTTTGCCTCGGAAATGATGTCACCCAAGAGCTCACCACGAACAAGGCCGGCTTCCGTCAGCATTTCCAGCCAAAAGACAGTTTCGTCCGCCTCTTCGACGACAATTCCAATTTTCGTCAGGAATTCGGGGCGGGAACGTCCGCGGCACGCCGCACGATAATTTGCCGCCACCGAAGTCCCAGAGCGAAGCAGTTGATATCCGATTACCCGCGGTTCCGGACACCGAGGCAACGCGCGGCTCACCTTAATAATCCGCAGGGCAAACTTTTTAGTCCGAGTCTTCAATTCGTCAGTTCTGCTTGTCATAGACTACGTCGACTTCGAGAGAAATCGACAATCGTCAATCGTACTTCGTAAATTGCTTCCTGGCTGTGACTCCCATCACCGCCGATTGTCCGTACTCGGCTCGGGATGAATCAGCACGCGAAACAACTCCGGCGCTTCTTGCTTGAAGCGGATTTCGAGATCGGTGGAAATGTCGTGGACGCGCGACAGCGGGAGCTCATCGGACATGGTGCAGTGGCAAGAGACGTATAAACGGCCGCGCACGCGTTTGATCTGGACGTCGTGCATGTCCAGGATTTCCGGGAACTCAGAGGCAATCTCTTTCAGACGTTTTTCCAGCCTGGCATCCCGCAGGATCTCGTCGCCGGTTTCGATGGTGGCGGGTTCGCTTTCGATGTGGGTGAGGATGGAAGAAATTTCCGGCACATCGCTGCGGATCTCGGATTCGAGCAGAGTGACGCGGTCATGAGCTTCCTTCAAGCTCAGGTGCTCGTCCAGTTCAAGGTGTTGCTCAACGTGGAGATGGCCATGCAGGTTCTGCACACTGACATCATGTACGTTGAAATTTTGGCGCGTCGCCACGGCACGAACCTTGTCAAAAATATTTTCCGTGTTCATTGCCCGTGGGATCGAGTGCACGATTACGTCGGCATCCGGGAGAACATTGTGAACGGCCACGGTGACTGCGTCGGCGACCTGCTCGGAGCGCTGGAAAGTCACGTTGCGCGCCAGTCCGATGGAAAGATCGGCAAAGTAGCGATTGCCGGCGCGGCGAATCCGCACCCGATCCACTTCGAGCAGTCCATCCACTTTCGAAACCGCGGAAATAATCCGGTTGCGCACGCCGGCAGGAGCGGCGTCGAGAAGGGCGTCGATGGTTCTACGGGCTAACCTCCAGCTCACGGAGACAACCACTCCGGCAACGAAGAGAGCGGCAATCGGATCGGAATCGCGCAACCAGTCGATATTGAATTTTCGTCCCAACATCACCAGCAGCAAGCCAAGGACGACGACGCCGCTCGACCAGATGTCCGTCGAGAAGTGAAGCGCATCGGCCTCCAAAGCCTGACTGTCATACTTCGCGGCAATCCTGCCCAGAGCGCGGGAGCGCCAGAAGTCTACGCCCATGGAAAAGAACATCACGGCGAAGGCGGCGATGCTGGGTTCGATCTCCACATGGAGAAAGAACAGACGCTCGATGGCTTCGTACACGATCCAAATGCAAGTCAGCAGTAGCAGGCCGGTCTCGATGAAAGCGGAGAAATTTTCTACCTTGCCATGTCCGTATTGATGGTCGGCATCGGCAGGCTTGTCGGATACACGGACTGAGAGCAACGTAATGATGGCGGCAATCAGATCGAGCGCAGAGTGGGCTGCCTCGGAGAGGATTCCAAGGCTACCGGTGGTAACGCCTACCACCACTTTGAGAACAGTAATGGCCATCGCCGCCAGCACGGAGTGGCCCGCGACCGCACGCTTTTCCTGGCGCATGGAGCCTGGACTGTAGACGGCCGTAGTTCCCGACATATTGGCATTATCTCTGTCGGATGGTTGGCAGCCAAGTTCGTTTCGTGGGGCAGCCTTTCCTTCCTCCACATCTCACAGCGTGGCCCAAGTTTTGGACCACTCTGTGCTAGGATTTCTTTACATCTTTAAACTTACCTGGAGGAATCATCTTTATGCTTTGTCGTGGTGTGACATGTTTGCTGCTTGGCGCGCTGGCTTGGGGACAAGCGGCAGACTCAACATCTCCTCCGCCAGCAGCACCAGCCCAAAACCCGGCGGCTCAATCCAATCCGCAGCCGGCCGCGCCGCCTGCCGAGACCAAGGCGCCCGAGGCGGCGAATATTCCTCCGGACGGCGCGGTTATCACGATTCAGGGTCTCTGCGACAATCCTCCCGCGGACAAGACCAAAGCCTCCGACTGTAAGACGGTGATCACGCGCGCGGAATTCGAAAAACTAGTGGATGCGCTCGCCCCGAATATGGCTCCGCCCGCTCGACGGCAGCTCGCCACTCGCTACGCCATGGGATTAGTGATGGCCCACGAAGCCCACAAAATGGGACTCGATCAGGGACCGCGCTTCGAAGAACTGCTTCGGGTCGCGCGGGTTCAAATAGCCACACAGCAACTGGGGCATGCATTGCAGGAGAAGGCTACCCAGGTTCCCGATAAAGATATTGAGGATTACTATCGCAACAATAGCGCGGCTTACGACGAAGCCAGCCTGGAACGAATTTTAATTCCTAAGACCAGACAAACGCCCACTCCCGCCACTAAAGCGAAACTGAGCGAAGCCGAAACCAAGAAGCGTGAACAAGACGGCGAAGCAGCCATGAAGACTAAAGGTGAAGCTCTACGCGTGCGAGCGGCTGCCGGCGAACCCTTCAGCAAGTTGCAGGATGAGGCTTACGTGTTTGCCGGTCTCAAGACGAAACCTCCCAACCCCACTTTGGGCAAGGTCCGGCGTGGCAATTTGCCGCCTAGCCACATTGCGGTCATGGACCTCAAGCCGGGCGCGGTGTCTGCGCTGATTTCCGACCCCAGTGGTTTTTTCATCTACAAGATGGGGGAAAAGGGCACGGTCCCGCTAAGCCAAGTGCGCGAGGAAATTCGAGGCACACTGCAAGCCAAACGCATGCAGGATTCCATGCAGACTCTTCAGCAGTCTGCCACGCCTGAGTTGAATGAGAAATATTTTGGGGCAAGTCCCGGATCGCCACTGGTACCGGGAGGCGTACACCCACAATCGCCATCCGAACAAAACTGATGGCTGATTCCAACCCCACTGTCGTCATCACTGGCGTGGCCGGGAATTTGGGGCTACGTCTTCTGCCGCAATTGACGGAATTCGAAGTCATTGGGGTGGACATACAGCACCCCAAGACCAATCTTCCCTTGCGCTTCGTGCAAATGGATCTGGGGCAGGAGGAATCCTGTCGCGAGTTGTTTCTGCTGCTGCGTGAATCCGGCGCCACGGCGGTGATTCATCTGGCGTTTGTGCTGGACCCGGTGGGCACCGGAGTGCTCGATCTTGATCGCATGTGGCACATCAATGTAGCGGGAACCGCGAGGGTGATGGAAGCCATCACAGAGGCGAACCGTCGCGATGCTGTTGTGTCGAAGTTTATTTTTCCCAGCAGCGTATCCGTGTATGGTCCGGGTCTGCCTAACCCGGTTGGCGAAGAATATCCGCTGGGCGCTCACACTCTTCCTTACGCAATTCATAAAATGGAGTGCGACAAAGTGGTGCAGCAGCGGGCACCGTCGCTGCGAGGATGCAGTGCGTATATGCTGCGTCCCCACATTTTTGCCGGGGCCACGGTGGACAATTACATGGTCGGAGCCTTTCGCGGCACACCCAATGGAAGATCCAACCGCGCAACTAAAATGCGATCGCATGGCAAGCGGCTTCCTTGCATGCTGCCTCTGGGAAAATCCTATCTGGAAAAGCGAATACAATTCGTGCACGTCGACGATGTGGCGCGCCTGATGGCCTACATTCTGCGAAGAACAGAACCTGAATCGCAACGCCTCACCGTCTTGAACGTTGCCGGACGCGGCGAGTCTCTCAGCTTCGGACGGTGTATCGAGATGGCAGATGCAAAACTTTTGCGTGTCCCAGGAAAATGGGCCTTCCGATTAATTCTGAAGTCGCTATGGAAGTTGGGGATTTCCGCGATTCCACCCCAGGCAGCGCCCTACATGACCGGGGAGTACACCATGAATACGGATCGGCTGCAGAAGTTTCTGGGTCAGGACTATGAGAATGTGATTCGCTTCACCATCGAAGAAGCGCTGGCCGATTGTTTCAAGTCGGATGCGCCGGCCGCCGCACAGCGCTCCGCCGCGGGATAATTACTTTTTCCCTCGAAACAATCCTGCAATGCCGAAGCTATACGGCGTCCACGATACATCTCTGAAGCCTGCACGGCGCATGCGCTCCAGCATTTCCTCCGGCTCAGGAAATCGCTCCACGGACGCGGGCAGATACGCGTATGGGCCTTTCACGCCGGAGATCAGAGTGCCAAGCGCGGGTAGCAGGTGCTGGAAATAGACACGGTAGAGCATTCCGATTACGCCGCGCGGCTCGCCGAAGTCCAGGAGTCCGCATTCGCGCCCGTCGCGCAGCACTCGCAGGATCTCGCTCAGGCCGGCATCGTAGTCCGCTAGATTTCGGAAACCGAAAGCGCTGGTGACCAGGTCGAAATGCGAGGCAGGAAACGGCAGAGTCAGGGCATCCGCCTCGACCCAATGCAGCGACGGTGATTTCTTGGCGGCCCGCTCCAGCATGGCATGGGAAAAATCCGCTCCCAGGATTTTGGACGTCGCGGCTTTTCGGCGAAGGGCGAGCGTCATGTCGCCGGTACCACAACACAGATCAAGCACCCGGGCATCCGGCTGCGCAAGGATTTGAGCAAAGCTGCGGGCTGTTCGTCGCCACCACCACCGATCCACGTTGAACGAGAGCACATGATTCAGCAGATCGTAGCGGGGCGCAATCGACGTGAACATCTCACGGACGGCATGGGCTGCCGACTGTGGATCACGGGAGCCTGCAGGAGCAGCGCCGATGACCGGGGACGTCCCCGCCGGCTTTTTCGCGGAACTGTTGGGCGGATTAGAAACGGTTATCACGAATGAGCACCACTGTTTCAGGAGTTTCGCGACAACTGGCGCAACTCGTTCAGCGCCTGGATTACGGCATCCTCAGGCACGTTGTTCACGATCTCGACTTTGCCGATTTTCTGTGGCAGGACGAAGTGCACCGCTCCGTCGCGAGTTTTTTTGTCTGCTTGCAGACGTTGGACAATATTACGGCTGCGAACTTCAACTCTTGGCAGCGAACCTAGACTCATAACCGCGTCAATGATCTGACTGGCCGCGGCTTGATCTATTTTGTTCATTACGGCCGCGATCCGGGTGGCAGCAATCATCCCCCAGGCAACAGCTTCTCCATGCAGAAACTGGCGATAACTGGTTTCGGTTTCGAGCGCGTGTCCGATGGTATGTCCGAAATTGAGCACCCGACGCAGACCACCCTCGCGCTCGTCGGAGGAAACGACCTCAGCTTTGAGTTTCACGGATTCGGCGATCATCCATTCCAGGCTGGCAACATCCGTGCGCAATTTTTTGATTTGAAGGTTCTGCAAGCGGTGAAAAAGCTCGGGATTGCCGATCACTCCGCACTTCAGAGACTCGAATAAGCCGGCGCGAAATTCACGCTCTGGCAAAGTGCGGAGGACGGCTGGATCAATCAATACAACCCGCGGGTGATGGAAGGTTCCCAGCAGATTCTTCCCTACCCGGAGATTGACCCCGGTCTTGCCCCCGATTGAGGCGTCCACCTGCGCCAGCACTGTGGTGGGAATTTGCACCAGATCCACACCGCGCATGTACAACGATGCCAGCAACCCGCCGACGTCCCCGACCACGCCGCCGCCGAAGGCTATGACGACGGCTTCTCGATCCGCGCCCATGCGCGACAACTTCTCAGACAAATCCTCTATGGTAGCGAGCTTCTTATACGGCTCGCCGTCTTTCATCTCCAGAAGTTTCGCGGCGAATCCGGCGGCAGTGAGAGAGGCCATCAGCGTTTTGCCCCACTTCCGTCGCACGGGAGGTACGGTCACCACGAAGAGCTGCTTGCGCTGCCCAAGAATTTCCCGCAGATGCGCGCCGCTGCGTTGCAGCAGGCCACTTTCAATGATCGCCTGATAAGAGCGGGGTGGCACGGAGATAGTCACTCGGATCACGGCTTTGTCATCATAACTTAACCCAATAACCTACCCGCAGCAGCTATCTGTCTATGCGTGGTAACATTTTTGTAAATGAAGTGTGCTCCAGCCGAAACCGATTTCCTCGTCATTGGCGCCGGCGTAGCCGGACTGCGTGCAGCAATTGAATTGGCTGCGGCGGGCCGCGTCGTTGTGCTGGCCAAACGGGAACTCAAAGACTCCGCGACCCAGTTGGCGCAGGGAGGAATTGCGGCCGCGCTCAGCGACGAAGACGAGATCGGCCTTCATCTCCAGGACACACTCAACGCCGGCGATGGGCTGTGCAACCCCGATGCCGCCAAAGTGTTGGTGGAAGAAGGTCCGGAGCGCATCGAGGAGTTGATTCAGTGGGGCACGGAATTCGACCGCGAAGGCACCAAGTTGGCTTTTACTCGTGAGGGCGCGCACAGCCGTAACCGCATCCTGCACGCGCACGGAGATTCCACGGGACGCGAAATCCTGCGCGCTTTGTACGCCAAAACAAAAACCCTCAAGAATATTTCTGTATGTGAGTTCGAATTTTCCACTGATCTTCGAATGAAAGAGGGGCGGGTGAGCGGCATTTATCTGATCAGCGACAAGGGCGAACATCAGCAGATGGCCGCTTCCGCTGTGCTGCTCGCCACAGGTGGGCTGGGACAACTTTATCGCAACACCACCAATCCGGCCGTGGCCACGGGCGACGGACTCGCCATGGCATTTCGCGCCGGTGCGGAAGTCAGCGATATGGAGTTCATCCAGTTTCATCCGACGGCGCTTTATTTGAAGACCGCGCCGCGCTTTCTGCTTTCGGAAGCGTTGCGAGGGGAAGGCGCCTATCTACGAAACATCGAGCTGACCCGTTTCATGACCAAGTATCACCCCATGGGCGAGCTGGCTCCGCGTGACGTTGTTGCCAGAGCAATTGTTCACGAGCTCGAAGTCAGCAAATCTAAAGATCCGATCGTCTATCTTGATCTCACGCATCTGAACGAGAAGCACGTGAAGACGCGCTTTCCGCGCATCTACGCAACCTGCATGCAGTACAACATCGACATCACCATGGACCTGATTCCTATCCGCCCCGCGGCACACTACTCGATGGGAGGAGTGCGCACGGATCTCGAGGGGCGCGCCACGCTGCCGGGGCTGTATGCCGCGGGCGAGGCCGCCGCCACCGGCGTCCACGGAGCCAATCGCTTAGCCAGTAATTCCCTGCTCGAGGGACTGGTATTCGGAGAGAGAGCAGGAAAGAGCATGCGGCAGGAGCTGCGGCCGTCGAAGCCGGCGAAAGCCGAGCCACCACGGGCTAAATATTCAAACGGTCCGGTGGATGTCGGGAAAGAGGAAATCGTCGGTGAGATCAAAGATCTGATGTGGCAGGACGCAGGCATCGTGCGGACTGGGAAGGGCTTGAAGAAAGCCATCCAGCAGCTGGAAAAACTTGGTACACGGGTAGCTCATCCACAAACCAGGCGGGCTTACGAAGCGCAAAACCTGCATGCGGTGGCATTGCTGGTAGCGCGGTCTGCGCTGGCACGCGAAGAAAGTCGTGGAGCTCATTACCGCACCGACTTCCCTGCTCACAATGACGCGAAGTTCCTGAAGCACTCGGTCGTGAAGGGCGATTCGGTCAGGTTTGTCTAAAAGTATTTTCGATTTTACGAATTGAAAACCTTAGGCCTTGGCCTTCCTCGGATGCACCATTGACGCCACCACTGAAATAATGAGAATGCCGGCGACGATGCCTAAGGCGAGTTCCGTCGGAATTTGGTAGTAGTGAGAAACCAGCATCTTCCCACCGACAAAAATCAGGACCAGCGAAAGCCCGTAGTGCAGGTAGTGAAAAAGTTCCATCATGCCGGCCAGGGCGAAGTACATGGATCGCAATCCAAGAATGGCAAAGACATTTGAGGTGTAGACGATGAAGGCGTCCAGCGTGATGGCCAGGATGGCGGGAATGGAATCGACAGCGAACAGCACGTCGGTGGTCTCCACCACCAAAAGCACGATGAACAGCGGCGTGGCATACAGGCCCGGACGTCGCACAAAAAACTTCGCTTCCTCATAATCCTTGGTCACGGGAATCCAGCGGCGGAAAAGGCGTAGCAGCGGGTTCTTCTCGGGATGGATTTCTGCGTTTTCCTGGCGGAACAATTTGATTCCGCTGTACACCAGCAGTGCGCCAAAAATGTAAATGATCCAGTGGAACTGTCGAATCAGTCCGACTCCCGCCAGAATGAAAACCGCGCGCATGATCAGGGCGCCCAGAATCCCCCAGAACAGAACTTTGTGCTGGTGGACCGTGGGTACCTGGAAATAGCGGAAGATGAGAAGGAAGACAAAAAGATTATCGACACTAAGGGAAAGCTCAATCACATACCCGGTGACGAACTCCAGCGCGGGACCGCGCCCGTGCCAAAAGTAAACAATAACCGCGAACATGGCCGCTAGCGCGATCCACATGGCGCTCCACAGCAGCGCTTCACGAAATTTCACCACGTGGGTACGACGGTGGAACACTCCCAGGTCGAGGACCAGCATCACCAGGACGAAAAGGTTAAACAGGATCCAGAAAAGGAGTTGGTTCAAGGAAGCCCCAGGCGCGGATTAGAAATCAAAATCCGGAAAAGAGCAAAAGCGAAGTGAGCAGCAAACTTAGGTGTCGCTTCTGAAATCGGAAATTGGAAATCTGACTACATCTTATCCAACAACCGCACCGTCTCCATCAGCACACTGCCTACGATCTCCAAACTCTGGGGACTAAGCTTATCCAGGGTGTCCTGCGGAGTGTGGTGGAAAACATTGTTGTAGCCATAATCAAGGTCAATCAAATCGGCACTGGGCACGCCCTTGTGCACGAAAGGTAGGTGATCGTCTTCCACGGGGATGGAGCGGCCGAAAAAATGGGACTGGTAACCCAGTCTGGTGGCGGCTTGGAGGACCACGTTTTCGAGCCAGGGGGTGGAGTTCATGTCCTGCTCGATGTTGAGGTCGGCATCGCCGATCATGTCGGTTAGTAGAAACGCTTTGATCTTTTTGAGTGTGCCGTCTTTTTGCCACTTCTCTGCCAGGTGGCGCGTGCCGTACAGGCTGTCGGTCGCGGACCATTGTTTTACGGCTTCTTCGCCGTCCGTCCAGAGCAGCCACACACTGTAGCCATCACGTTTTTTGCCGCGTAGCTGGTTGGCCAGTTCGAGCAGGATCGCCGTGGAGGAGCCGCCGTCATTGGCGCCGACGTAGCCGGTATTTCGCAATGGATAGTTGGTATCGTAATGCCCGGCGATCACGATGATGCCGTCCCGCGTGCCGGGAAATTTGGCGATGATATTGCGGACAGGAAATTTGCCCTCGGGAGTTTCGGCGATGAAGGCGTCGTCTTCCACGGGGACACCTTTCAAGTGGGAGGTGATGTAGGTTTCGAGTTTTTTGTGGTTAGGGCTTCCGATGGGACGGGGGCCGAAGGCCACCACGTCGCGGACGTATTGCATGGCGCGCGAGGAGTTGATCGAAGGTTTGGGAGCGGGGTCGTCGGAATTCATCGTGGCGGGAAGCAGGGTTGAGGATACGGTTTGGGGCGTGTCAGGGGATTTTTGGCGGGCACAGGCAATCAAGGCGAACGAAAGGACGAGACATGTAGCCAGCATTCGAGCGGCGCATGGTCCGGCGAGAATTTGGAGATGGGGAGTTTGCTTGCGCCCCTTCGGGGCTTGCATCGTTCCCGGGACCGACCCACGGCTTGCGCCGTGGGCTGCATTCTGTCGCCGCTCCGCGGCTGTGGCTGGATCATGTACTGCAATTCTGACCGCGACGTAACTCATGCCTAGATCATTGCCCCTTTCGTGCCTGGCGGGCGCGGCGCTGGGCGGGGTGGACCATCCAGGCGACGCCGATGCTCAAGATGTACAAGCCGACCATGGGGGCGGCGAACAGACACATATTCAGAATATCGGTGGTGGGGGTCAAAATGGCGGCGATGATGAAAATCACAAGAATCGAATAGCGGACGTTATGCCACATCCATCTTGGGCTTACGATGCCCATCATGGATAAAAAAAACACCAGGATCGGCATTTCGAAAATCACGCCCATTCCCAGCATGATGGTTAAAAACAGATCGGTATATTCGCCGATGGTAATCATCGGTTGGAACTGCTTGCCGTAATCGATCAGGAAGTTGAGCGCCGCGGGATAGACCATCTTGTAGGCGAACAGTCCTCCTCCCAGGAACAGGAACACGGTCGAGAACATGAACGGCAGCACGTAGCGTTTTTCGTTTCGGTAAAGCCCAGGGGAGATAAAAAGCCACACCTGGTAGAGCACGAAGGGAGAGGTCACGAACAAACCAGCAAGAAATGCGACCTTCAAGTAAAGGTTGAAGGGTTCGGTGGGATTCAGATAGACCAGCTTCTCGGCCATTCCATTGCGCTGGAGTGCGTCCATCACGGGGCGCTGCACGTAACGGAAGATGAACTGGTGATAGTTCCAGCAGGCGAAGAATCCAACCGTGACCGCAATCAGCGAATAGATGATCCGCTTGCGCAGCTCCTCGAGGTGCTCGAGGAAGCTCATGGCGGGCATGGGATCCTGAAGTGAATCTGGGGGAGGCAATTCGGCGGTGTCAGACATCTTGGGCCTTGGCCACGGAATGCTGTTCAATGGAGTGCGGTTCGGGATCAGGAACAGGTTCCGGCGCAGTGCTGGCCGCGGTTATGGCGCCTGCCGGCGGCTCGGCAGGTGGAAGGATCTGATGATTCTCGACGTCAAGGTTTGAGATCTCGGATTCAATCTGGGCCTTGAATTCATTCGAGGCCCGTTTAAATTCGTTGAGCGCCTTGCCGATCTGGCGTCCAATCTCCGGCAACTTCTTGGGCCCGAAGATGATCAAGGCCAGCAGGAAGATGAAGATCATCTCTGGAAAACCGAGGTTCATGAATTCCATAATACTGCCGGAGCAGATTGCCATCAATGCGAGGGGTGAGATCACATAACATTTTGGGGGTTGAGATGGGAATCCAAAGCGTCTTTATTCGCGATGACGCATCCAAATGAAGGAGCGCGACCTCCGGCCAGGCGATTGCCTACATGGTTACTTCTGGAGTGCGAAAGCCCGATTTTGGCCCAAGGTTGACATGCTATACTTCGCTCAGAATGCGGTTTCTGGGGATTTGCCATGCCCGGACCGAAGGAAACCATGATGGCTCGTAGTTCTCGTCAAACTCTCTTTGTTGTTGTTTTATTTCTAACAGTTTGCGGCTTTCTGGGCGTTTTATTCGCACAAAGAAACCCGGCCGTCGCGCCTGGTAGCGACTCCGATGTTCGCGAAAGCTTGAAGCAGTTCACCGAAGTTTACAGCGTAGTGGAGCAAAACTACGCCGAGCCGGTGAATGCCGACAAAGCTATCTACAACGGCGCGATTCCGGGGATGCTGCACGTGCTCGATCCGCATTCGAATTTCTTTGATCCCAAGGCCTATGCCCTGTTGCGCGAAGACCAGCGGGGTAAGTACTACGGCGTCGGCATGACGGTGGGTCCGCGCAATAACAAAGTGATTGTCATTGCACCATTTGTGGGAACACCCGCCTATCGCGCCGGCATTCGTCCGGGCGACATTATTGTGGCGGTAGATGGCAAACCCACCGACAACATGAGTACGGGTGATGTTGCTGATCTCTTGAAAGGTCCCAAGGGGACTACGGTCCATATCAGCATTCAGCGCGAAGGCGCGGAGAAGCCGCTTGAGTTCGCTGTGGTCCGTGATGAAATACCCCGTTACAGCGTCGACCTGCATTTCCTGGTTCGCCCCGGCATCGGTTATATGCACGTTGCGCAGTTCAATGAGACCACTGAACATGAAGTCGCCCAAGCGCTCGACGAGATGGGAGATTTGAAGGGATTGATCCTTGACCTGCGTCAAAATCCTGGTGGACTGCTCAGCGAAGGCGTTGGTGTAGCGGACAAATTCCTTCATAAGGGTGCGCTGATTGTTTCGCACCATGGGCGTTCGTCACCGGAAAAGCGATACGTGGCTGCCCACGGCAACGGAGGGAAAGAATATCCTCTCGTGGTGTTGGTAAACCGGGGTACGGCGTCAGCGGCTGAAATCGTAGCCGGCGCGATTCAGGACCACGACCGTGGGCTGATTGCTGGAGAAACCACGTTCGGCAAGGGGTTAGTGCAGACCGTCTATCCCCTGGTGGAGAACACCGGACTGGCGCTGACTACGGCGAAGTATTACACCCCTAGCGGGCGGCTGATCCAGCGCGATTACTCAAACGTATCGCTTTATGACTATTACTACCATCGCGAGGGCGAAGAAAATAACGGCCACGAAATAAAGCTGACCGACAGTGGTCGCACCGTATACGGTGGCGGCGGCATCTCGCCCGATGTGAAGATTGCGGCGGTGAAGAGCAATCGCTTCCAGGATTCACTTTTGCAGCATTATGCGTTCTTCAATTTCGCCAAGCACTACGTCATTACGCATCATCCCACCAACAAATTCGAGGTCGATGATGTAGTGTTGCAGGACTTCCGCAAGTTCCTGGACGAAGAGAAGATTCCCTATACTGAATCTGATTTGGTAGAGAACAATGATTGGATTCGCTCCAGCATACGCAGCGAGATCTTTGTCGACGCTTTCGGCCAGGAAGAAGGCTTGAAGGTGCGGGCCGAGAGCGATCCGCAAGTCATCAAGGCGTTGGACCTTTTACCTCAGGCCAAAGCACTGGCTGACAATGCTCGGCGGGTGGTTGCGGAACGCAGTGGGGTTCACGCCCTGAGCCGGTAATTAGACAATAGGCTGGATTAGGGGCCCAAGGAATTGGGCCCTTTTTATCTTTCCGGCAAGTCTTCCCGCTGAA
>Ga0066700_10000052_pt1 | contig 27682 bp, 25 predicted proteins | sample GraSoiAngelo_149_FD_66460 | JGI IMG/M metagenome (GOLD analysis project Ga0066700, IMG submission 66460) | Grasslands soil microbial communities from the Angelo Coastal Reserve, California, USA - 14_1009_09_30cm | ecosystem: Environmental > Terrestrial > Soil > Grasslands | place: USA...
TGATCTTCATCGAGGAAGCACCAGGCGTAGCCCAATCCGACTGAGACTCCGGACAATATTGACGCCAATACCCGCCACCGGCGAATGTTTCGAGGAACGGGAGCACCATCAAAGCGGCTCAACTCAAGTTTTGCCAGCTTCAGCCCGGGGGTTGAACCTGCGTTTACCAGAAGCAAATATTGATAGCCCGCCCAGAACAAACCAAGCAAGACAGCTGAAATTCCTGCCGCTTGTGTCAGCGGCGGAATCGTGGGCGTAACTTTCAAGAAGATGTACGCAAACACAGCGAACGCCGTGATCACTAGGATCGCATCGGTCGTGACCGATACCACGCGCCGTATCATAGGAGCTGGCCGCAACGGAACTTCGAAACCCGGGCGCCGCTCATCTTCCGGCTCCACTGCAGCTTCGAGCAAAATACCGCCTAATGCAGGCGCAGGTGGCACCAACTCAGGCGCTTCCAGAATTCGCGGACGGTCGAAAACCGGCTCAGCGAGTTCGTCGAACAGACTCTGACTATTTCCTAGTGAACGCGGGAACTCTATGATCTTGGCACTAGGCTCCATCTGTGGCAGCGCGGGTTCCGGGTAAGTAATGGCCGCTGCTGAGGTCACAACTGCATCGCTACGGACGGAGCTTTCCAGGGTGACTGATTGCCTTCGCGCCAAGGTAACCGAGGAGGGATCGGAGGGTCCGAACTTCAGCCGCATAGACGGATATCGTGGCTCTCGCGGACGCCTTCGCGCTCGATAATTGGTTAGCTTTGCTGCCACCTCGTCTCGCCAGGACGAAGGTCCCGCTTCTCCGAGAAGATCAGGCTGAAACGGCCCAGCAGCGATCTCGGGCGTGATGGCCTCGTCCGTTACGCGGTCTCCCGATGAAGTGGGCCCTTGATCCAGGCTGGCGGAAAACTCCTGTTCGCTGGCGTCATAGGCTTCCGGATCAATCAGCAGCGACCGACGCGGGTCTGTTTCCGCTTCTTCACCGGGTTCGAATCTTGAGCTCATGCTGAGACAAAGAACACCCGCCAAGGTCGAAACCTAGTAGTTTTGCCACTCTGGCGAGCACCCTGCTAACTTCGAGAACCTCCCGCACTCGATTCCTTATCATGGCGGCGTTGGTTTGTCATCTGCTAGTCGCGCCTTGGTTAGTTACCAGCCAGTTGCTTTCTTCAATCTTTTTAGGCACACGATTGATTTAACGTCGCATCAGGTCTTGTCGTATTAGGATAGTTGCATGCCTATCGGCGCCATTCTCGGCCTGAAGCGCGAGGCCCTTGATTCCCAGCTGCGGGGCCTTGGCCGCACGCTGGTGGCTTACTCCGGCGGAGTGGATTCTGCATTCTTGGCTTGGGCTGCCTATCAGGTTTTAGGCAACGACATGCTGGCGGTGATTGCCGATTCTGCCAGCCTTGCGCGCAGCCATCTCGCAGACGCCATTGCTTTCGCCCGCGAACAGGGAATTCCTCTGGAGATCATTACCACTACTGAGCTTGATCGTCCGGAATACATCCGCAACGATGGATCGCGCTGTTTTCATTGCAAAGATGAGTTGTTCACCGTGATGGAAAGTTTTCGCCTCGCGCACGATTTCCAATCAATGGCGTACGGTGTAAATGTGGATGACCAGGGAGATTTTCGCCCCGGCCAGGCTGCGGCAACGCAGCATCATGTTGCTGCCCCTCTGCTGGAGGCGAAGCTAACCAAGCAGGAAATTCGAGAGCTCGCCCGTGCTGCCGGTCTTCGCATCTGGGAAAAGCCTGCATCGGCATGCTTGTCGTCACGCGTGGAGTACGGACGCGCGGTCACCCGTGAGGTCCTTAGCGTGGTGGAACAGGGCGAGGATGCGTTGCGCAATCTCGGTTTCCGCCAGTTTCGTGTTCGCCATCATGGCGACATAGTCCGGATCGAAATTGCGCGCGAGGAAATGAGCCGTGCGCTCACTCCCGAGATGGCTGCCGAATTTGCGCGTATCTTCAAGTCTCTGGGCTTCAAGTTCGTTACGCTTGACCTGGAAGGTTTCCGTTCCGGGTCCATGAATTCTTTGCTCAGCGCGGACCAACTTACCCGCGCACAATAGTCACATGAAAACGCCCCGTGTCGGCCATTTCAGTTTCAAGTAGCACCGTGGAAGAGCGGCGCTTTAGCGCCGCGTTAGATGGCTTTTGATTTCGGCTTTAGCCGCGGTGCACACTCCAAGGCGACCACGGGGGCTGAAAGCCTCTCTTCACCACATCCGTAACGCGGCCCTTGAAGGGCCGCTCTTCCACGTGGGCGTAAATAGCAGGGATGCGTTCCAGGCAATCACGATTGAAGCGCTCACAGCGATTCGACCTGCCCGCATTGGCCGCGGCTTGGGGCCAATCCATCGCGTGCAGTGTGAGATAATTGGCCATTCCCCGATGTTCAGGCGGTATTTAGTGACGATTCTTCGACGTTCTATCCTTGCCCTTATGGTTGTGTGCCTGGGGTGCTCCGCTCAGTTGGCCCCATCCGACGTGGCTCAGCGCGTGGAGCGGCAGGTGCGCGCCTTCTACAACATTCCGGCTCAAGTAAAGATCATTTTGGGTCCGATCAAAGCCAGTGAATTTCCGGCCTATGACGCTCTTACTATCACCTTCGATGGCGGCGACAAAAAGCAGGATTACGATTTCCTGCTTTCCAAGGATCGCAAGACTCTGATTCGACTGACCAAGCTCGACCTGAGTAAAGATCCGTATGCCGAAGTCATGAAAAAGATCAATGTCGTTGGCCGGCCCACCCGCGGGAATAAGGATGCCAAGGTCGTGGTAGTCAATTTCGACGATTTCCAGTGCCCGTTCTGCTCGCACATGCACCAAACGCTGTTTCCGGAATTGCTCAAGGAGTACGGCGACCGGGTCGTCTTTATCTACAAGGATTTTCCTTTGTCTGAGATTCACCCCTGGGCTACGCGGGCTGCGGTGGACGCCAACTGCCTGGCTTCTCAAAACAACGATGCCTACTGGGATTTTGCTGACTACATCCATGCCAATCAGAAAGATGTGAATTCTGAAAAAGGCCGCGATAGCCAGTTTGCCGCACTGGACCGGATCGCCGTAACCCAAGGCGAAAAGCATAAGGTGGATGTGCCGAAGCTTCAGGCCTGCATCAAGGCACAGAATGACGAGTCGGTCAAAGCTTCGGTTCGCGAAGGCGAACAGGTAGGCGTCAGCGCCACCCCGACCTTGTTCATCAACGGGCAGGAACTGGATGGAGCGTTGCCTATCAACGAACTTCGTGCCAGCCTTGATCGGGCTTTGCAGCAGGCTGGCGTGCCTGCCCCCGCGCATCCGGCAGCCTCGGCCTCGCCCATGGAACCGCAACCGCCCAGCAAATGACCCCGCGCTCCTCCAGGGTAGTGCGCAGATGAGCTAAAAATGCGGCCACGGTTGAGTGTGGAGGACCCATTGAGAAAGACGTTAATCGGTGCCGGACCGCTGACCTTATTCGCGCTCTCGATTCTTACGATCTCAATTGGTTGCGCCTCCAAGCAAGGCAGCGAGGAAGTAGCGGCGACGGTTGGTGGCCGGAAGATCTATCGGGCGGACATAGAGAAGTATTATCAAAATCAGACTTCGGGCTCGGATCAGCAACCCGTGGGTGAGCAAGCAACCAGCCTGCGTCTGAGCATCCTGCGCGAGTTGATCGATAACGAGATTCTCATGCGGCGGGCGGAAAAGCTCGGCTTGCTGGCCACGGACGAGGACGTTGAGCGCAAACTGAATGAGATCCGGTCTCCTTATACCAAGGAAGAATTCGACGCCCGCCTGAAGGAAAAAAAGATCACTCTGGACGATTTCAAACGCGACCTTCGACGCTCGCTTACCGTGGACAAAGTGATCAACAAGGAAGTCACGTCCAAGATCAACGTTTCCGATCAAGACATTGCGAATTATTACAGCGCGCACAAGGCCGAATTTAACTTGATCGAGCCGCAATACCATTTGGCACAGATTGTGGTCACCACTGCTCCCAATCCCCAGGTACACAATCTGAAAAACGATAAGGCACAGAACGAAGCCGATGCCCGCAAGAAAATTCAGATGATCATCAATCGCCTGGACAGTGGCGATGATTTTGCCACTTTAGCCATGAATTATTCCGAGGATACGGATACTTCCAGCAATGGCGGTGATTTGGGCTTCACTCCAGAATCCTCGCTACGCAATACCGATCCAACTACGCGCGACATTGTGACGAAATTAAAGCCCGGCCAGTACAGCCCGGTCATTGCGGTAACCAACCCGGCGAGCAAGCAGTTGTTTGGCTTTCGTATCGTCAAGCTGGTCGCGAAGGAGCCGGCGGGACAGCGGGAATTAGGTGATCCCCGCGTGCAGCAGGCGGTTCGCACCCAGCTTCGCGACCGTCGGGAGCAGCTTTTGAAGGCGGCGTACTATGAAGTCCTGCGGGATCAGGCCAAGGTGGAGAACTATTACGCTCAGAAGGTACTGGATACCAATGCGGTTGCGCAGTGAAAGTTGAGTTCCACGAAGAAACTGAATCGGCAAATGGCACTTTTAATCTGCCGGCTACTCCACAATCGCTAATACATCTCCGGCATTTACGTTATTTCCTTCTTCAGCGAGCAACTTCCGTAGTATTCCCTTCTTTGGCGACTTGATTTCGTTCTGCATTTTCATGGCTTCTACGATCACAATGCCTTGTCCGGCCTCGACGTCCGCTTTTTCCCTGACCAATACCCGAACCACTCTGCCCGGCATGGGCGCCACAAGTTTCTTTGGGCTCAGGTTATCGCCGGCGCCGTCCTTACGGCCGCGCAGCGACCGCGGATCGCGGACTTGGGCTCCGTAACCTATGCTGCCCACCCAGATGTTCATGCCACTTGCGGTGAGCTCGCGCCTGATGTCATAGGATTTTCCATTCATCAGGAGCGAAAGCACGTTCGGACGGTTGAGTGCGGCGTCTACGGTCACTACAAGACCGTCCAGGCGGCATTGCCAGCCCGCCTCCGCTCGCTCCAGTTGCAGGTGATGATTCTTTCCGTCAATGATGACTTCGTAGAGCATGGCGTGTAGTGAAAACCAGTTTCTGGTTGTATGTTCTCGGTTCTCAGGTGGTTTCTCGCAGCGCATCAAGCCTGGCCACTTTTTTCCAGGTTGACGCGCCTTGTCCATCGTTCGCACCGGTGGAAGGGCGTTCGAGAATCGCGAAAAGCCCGGCCGCGATGGCCGCGACGTTCTCATCATGTTTTACTTCGGCAGTTTCGGCTTTCAGCAGCCGGTCCAGGTATCCCGTGTCCACTTTACCCGCCTGAAAATCCGGCTGGCTCAAAATGCGGCGGAGCAGCGGGAGATTAGTCTTGATGCCGCCTACGAAGTATTCATCCAACGCGCGGGCCAGCCGCGAGATGGCTTGCGGCCTATCTGTACCGTAGCCGATTAATTTGGATAGCAGCGGATCGTAATCAATGGGTACCGTCCAGCCTTCATACACGCCGCTGTCCAAGCGGATACCCGGGCCCGCGGGATCGAGCAGCAAGCTGATCGTTCCCGGGCTGGGGAAATAATTGTTGTCGGGATCCTCGGCGTAAATACGGCACTCTATGGCATGGCCGCGGAGACTGATGTCTTTTTGCGTGAAGAGCGATGGTTCACCAGCAGCGATGCGGATCTGGAGATGAACCAGGTCGAGCCCGGTGGTGAGCTCAGTCACCGGATGTTCCACCTGCAACCTTGTGTTCATTTCGAGGAAATAGAAATCTCTGCTCTCGTCAACCAGGAATTCGACGGTTCCTGCGCTAGTGTAGGCGGCGGTTTTGGCTACTCGAACCGCGATTTCGCCCATTCGGCGGCGCATTTCAGCGTTGACGATTGGCGATGGCGACTCCTCCAATACTTTTTGGTGGCGCCTTTGGATGGAGCACTCGCGTTCTCCGAGATAGACGATGTTGCCATGCTCATCGGCCAAGACCTGCATTTCAATGTGTCGCGGATTGAGCAGCGCTTTCTCGATGTAGACTTCGCTGTCTCCGAAAGACCGCCTGGCTTCACTTTGTGCCGTGTCCAGCGCCGAGCCAAGTTCTTCTTTCGTGTGCACCAAACGCATGCCTTTACCACCGCCGCCTGCTGCCGCCTTGAGCAGCACCGGGTAGCCGATTTTCGCAGCCACTCGTCCGGCTTGTTCAACCGAATCCACTCCGCTCGAAGTGCCGGGGACAAACGGGATACCTTCGTTCTCCATCGCCTTCCGGGCGCGGGTCTTTGAGCCCATCATCTCGATCGAAGCGGCGGATGGCCCGATGAATTTTAAATTCGCATCCGCGCAGGCCTGGGCAAACTCTGCGTTTTCTGAAAGGAACCCGTAGCCCGGATGAATAGCATCCGCGGAACAGCGCTTTGCCACGTCCAGAATGTTCTGAATATTGAGGTAGGATTCGGTCGCGGCCGGGGGACCGATATGGTAGGCCTCATCTGCTTTGCGAACATGCAGAGCCGCCCGGTCCACATCGGAATAAACAGCTACTGAGGTGATGCCGAGCTCGCGACAGGCGCGGATCACCCGCACCGCGATTTCTCCTCGATTGGCAATCAGGATTTTCTTGAACATGGGCGGCAGGCCCGGAGTTCATGGACAACCCGTTCATTCTACCGGAGTTTCGCTGAGGCGCCATGCCTGATGCAGCATCGTTATTGGCAGGAAGTTTCGGATACCATGATTACTCTATTGTGAAGATTCCAGAGAATGTTCGTACCGGCGAAGTTTCGCCAACAATGGCGGCGGCGTCTTTCGCTCCCTCGCGTGCTTTCTCCCTACTGGAACTGTCGGCGCTCAGCGTGATCACCGCTGTCGCTGCCATGCTTCGCTGTCATCTTTTAGGAGCCAAAATTTTCTGGTTCGATGAATGCGTAGGGGTCGAAATCGCCCGCCTCGACTGGTTCAATTTCTCCCGCATTCTGTGGCGGCGCGAAGCCAACATGTCCTTGTATTACCTGTTTCTTCGATTCTGGCTGCATCTGGGAAACACCCCAGCATTCATTCGTAGCCTTTCTGTAGTTTTCGCGTTGGCCACCATTCCGGCTCTTTACCTCCTGGGCCGTCGGCTCTTTGACTCGCGGACAGGGCTTATCGCGGCCATCCTATTGGCATTCAATGCCTACCACATTCGTTACTCTCAGGAGGCGCGCAGTTACGCCTTGACCTTGCTTCTGTGCGTGCTGTCGAGCTTATTTTTCATTGGAAGTCTTCAAAACCCTTCGCGCCGCGCCCGCCTGGGCCATATCCTGACCAGCAGTCTAGCGGTCTACGCTCATTTTTTTGCCGCACTTGTCGTACTGGCGCAGTATTTTTCTTTGCGATTCCTAGACGGCGCGAAGATTCCGGCAGCGACGCGCAAGAATTGGCGTTGGATCGGGCTCGCGATCTTGCCGGTCGCAATGTTTGTGATCGCCACCGGCGCTGGCCCGTTGAGTTGGATCCCTCGGCCCAGCCTTCGTGGTCTGTGGGTCTTTGCCATCTTCCTTACAGGAAATGAAGGGCCCCGGCTGGTCATGGCCAGCGTGATTGCATGCGTGGCGGCCGTGCTCCCGCTATTTCTGAATAAGCAACGGCAATCTTCCTGGGAAAACTGGCGATACTGGTTTCTGGCGCTATGGCTGGTTTTTCCCGTGCTGCTCACGGTCGCTTTATCGTTCGCGCGGCCGCTGTTTCTGGCGCGCTATTTCGTTATTTGCCTGCCCGCTCTCAATCTGCTGATGGCTGCCGGCCTCGCGCGCCTTCGTTCGCTTTGGCTAGTGACCCCAGCATTGATTGTTCTTCTGATCCTGTCATTACAGGGGACTGTTTCCTACTATGAGCGAGATTTCGATCTTGGTCGCGACAACTGGGCCGACGCTTCACAATTTCTGCTGTCAAATGCTCGCCCAGGCGATGCCATCGTATTTGACATCGCCATGGGACGAATGCCTTACGAGTACAACCGTTCCATCCTCAGCCCGGGGTCCTCCGGTCCGACCGTCCTTTACCCAAATCACGGGCCGCGCATAACGTTTATGGATTTTGTAGGGAAACCGGATTACGCGCAGCTGAAGCACTCGATTTACCAGTATCCACGAATATGGCTAGTGCTCAGCTATGTGGAAAGTCCATCCGGTCTGGAGCCAAACGCCAGGTCGATGGTCGCACTCCTGGACGCCGCCTATCCCGAGTACAACGAATACCACTTCGCCGGGGTGGATATTTGCCTTTTTGCTAAACGAGATTCCCGGCCATGATTCCTCCCAGTGGCATGCTGAAAACAAAAGAGCCTCTTCCGCTGGGGGAAGAGGCTCTTCTGCTCTGGGAGAAAAACCTTATTTGTTATTTGTTCTGCTCCATGGTTATGCCAGTGTTGCTCGGTTGCTTTTCAGCCTTGGCCTTTTTGACGGCCATAGTCTTGTCTACCCATTCATCGGCCGTTTTCAGGTCGGCTGCGCGGGCTGCAGGATTATCGCACTGCAAATCGGCTCGCTCGCGATACAACAGATTCATGTACGCCATGGCATCGTCGTAGTCCGGCCTCAACTGGAGCGCCTTTTCCAACATCGAGATGCCATCTTGAATAATGTCTTGGACCTTCTGCCGAAGCGCGTTGCAGACTTTCTTATCTTTCAGCGGCTCCTCTGGCTTCAATCCCAGCTTAGAGCGCTCTTCCATGCGGGGCTGGTAAGACTGGGTCCAGTCGATCACACCGATTGAGTAGTAGGCTTCGGGGTCGTTCGGGTCGAGTTCACTCGCCTTGCGATAATACTGTTTGGCATCCTCGAACTTTTTCATCTGCAAGTACAGGTAGGCGATCCCCTTGACGCTGTTCACATTCTTGGGATCGCGCTCCAGCACCGCTTTGTACTGGTCGATGGCTTGTTGGGCCATGCGATTGTTATCCTCGGTATCGGCGCCGGGGATGTATTGCTGGGCGTAGGCAGTCGCCAGATAGAGGCGGGCATTAATCAGGCCAGGGTCGAGCGACACGGCCTTTTGAAAGTGGTCGATTGCTTCTTCGTATTTTGCGCTCTTATAGGACTGAACGCCTTTATTGAGCTGGTCGCGCGCCTGCAGCTTGTTGCAGGCAACGGTTGAAAGCATCGCCAGGCCAACCGCGGTTATTGCAAGCACTCGTACGCTTGTCTTCATTGCGCTGAAAGCCCCCTCGCCACAGAATCCCGCAGATGCAATTAGTTATCTACGCTTAGCATTTGGCCCCTTCGGGAGTTTGCTAAGTGCTAACGGCCCAAGTGCCAAGTGCTATCCGCCCGCTTCGATCTTGGCGGTGATTAGCCCCACCTTGTCTACGCCGGAAGCATGGGCTATGTCAATCACGTTGGCGACGTCAGCAAATGGGACATTGCTGTCACCCTTGACGAACATGACTTTTTCCGCGCGAGTCTTGAAAATGTCGGTCAGGCGTCCCTGGAGGTTTTCCCAGGTCGTATCTTCGTTGTTGATCTTCAGACCAGGTTCCTGGCCCGCGCCGCGATCAATTAACTGAACCACGATGGTGCGATCCGGGGTGCTGGTCTTGGGCTGGTTGGGCGGTGGAGGTTGCGGCACTAGCGCGTCCAATCCCTTGGGTGTCAAGGGCGTGATCACCATAAAAATGATTAGCATCACCAGCAGCACATCAATCAACGGTGTGACGTTGATGTCTGCATTCGGGCCACCGCTCGTACCCATTGCCATTGACATATTCGTTCTCCTCTAAATGTTTACTGCCCGCCACCAGGGGGCGGCGTTGTATTGGCCGGTGCAGGCTGGCCAGGAGCAGCTTTCCGCTGCTCAGTCAGCAGCCCCAATTGATCCACTCCCGCCGCGCGCACGTTATCTACTACGTCCACGACACTGCCAAACTTGGCCCGGGCATCGGCGCGGATGTAGACGCGTTTCTCAGTCTTATTGGCGAGTCGGTCTTTGACCTTGTTCGTGAGCTGGTCGGGAGCAATCTGGTCGCTGCCGAAATATACTTTTCCGTCCCGCATAATCGCTACCAATAAGGCGTCTTCCTTGTCCGCATCAGGCATCTGGGCGGGATTGTTTACTTTAGCCAGATCTACGCTGACGCCTTTTTGCAACATTGGCGTGATCACCATAAAGATGATCAGCAGCACCAGCATCACATCCACCATTGGGGTGACGTTGATATTGGCGTTGACCTTCGATCCTTCGTTGCGGGTTGAGATTGCCATAAGCCTACCTCTCGCTGTTTTTCACTCGCTGGTTTGCAGCCAGTGCGTTTCCCATTGTTCGTATCCGGCGCTGGGCGAGTCCCCAGCGCCGACGAGCAACTCAAGGCCAACGATCTACTACACTTTTAAGAGCGGCGCATCCCGCGTCGCTTCAGGAAATAATCGATCAGTTCGCTCGAGGAGTTATCCATCTCCACGTCGAAGGCTTCCACGCGGCCGGTCAGGTAGTTAAACATCATCACGGCAGGAATGGCAACCAACAGTCCCAGAGCAGTGGTGACTAGCGCTTCGGAAATACCGCCAGCCACTGCGCCCAGACCGGTTTGCTTCTGGGTGGCAATTTCGCGAAAGGCGTTCAAAATGCCGACCACCGTACCAAATAGTCCGACGAATGGAGCCGTCGAACCCACGGTTGCCAGACCGCCCAAGCCGCGCTTTAATTCGGCGTGAACGATGGCTTCGGTGCGCTCCAAGGCGCGTTTGGAGGCTTCAATGGTTTCACCGGGGATCTCACCGCTTTCCTGGTGAGCGCGGAATTCCATCAAGCCTGCTGTGACCACCTTCGCCAGATGGCTCTTCTTGTTGCGTTCCGCAACTTTGATGGCTTCATCGATTTTGCCATCACGGAGAGCGCCGGCGACTGCCGGGGCAAAAGCGCGGGATTGTTTACGAGCTGCGCTGAAGGCCATCCAGCGGTCAATCATCACGCCGATGGACCAGCCGGACATGATGAATAAAATCACGACCACAGCTTTCGCCAGAAGCCCCATCTGGTGCCACAGCGAAAGCGGGTCCCAACCCACCGCCTGCTCCTGGAAGAGCCAGGCAGCCGTGGTGGATACATTGCTCAGGGCAATTGTTGCTAAGTTGGCTATGAACATGAGTTGCTTTTCCTCCTCAGAACTCTCCGTATTTCGGAATCGTTGATGCTACAGGTGATCGATTTCCTTGTAAGGCCGTCGCGACCGCTTTCCGACACAAGCTCGGGTGACGGTGCGAGCTAGCCTTTCGTCGGCCCAGGCCCCACTCCGCACAAAGGTAGGATTGGGGGAGGGCCGTCGCCACATTACTCCTTCAACATGTCATTGCGCTTACTGTTCTTAACCCCCAGACAGGGTAAAGTTCACCGTTATCTGCGTCTCTACTTCCACCGGTTCACCGTTCAAGATGTACGGCTTGTAGCGCCACTGCTTCACCGCGTCAATGGCCGCCGAAGTCAGCATGGGATGCCCGCTAATCAAACGCAGGTTCTGGATGGTGCCATCCTTGCTGATTTCGGCTTGCAACAATACGGCCCCTTGGATGCGCGCTTGGCGTGCCAAGGGAGGATAAGTGGGCTGCACTTTGCGAATTAACAGACCCTGAGTGACGCCCTGGGATACGCGGACCCGCGTCGGCGTGGCCGCTTTGGGCACAGAAACCGGGGTGGAGCTTATGATGCCGCCGATCACACCACCCATTTGTCCGCCTGGTACGCCACCCGGGACGCCCCCGACGACACCCGCCATCGAGTTCATCGGCGGAGGAGCCTCTTCTTCCTTGATCATCTGTATTTTCTGAGGGATCTTGGTGGGGGTTCGCAGTTGACCGTTGATAATTTCGGTCTGAATCTGTTTGACCACCTTGATCGGGGCCGCGGCTGGCGGCGGAGGCGGAGGTGGTGGTGGCGGAGCCACCAGGAATGTCATCAATTGCTGTTTAGGCAAGGCTTCCGTGTACAGAAGCGGGATGAGAATCAGAACGCCGAGCAAAATCATTTGCAAGACAAACGAAAACAACGTGGTTGCTCCGCGCTTAGTCTTAAGCTTGCCACCTGATTCGATAAGGCTGTCTTCAAACATAAGGTTTTCTCCTACACAGACCCTACGTACGCTTAGACACCGCTCGTGCCCTCTTTGCTCCCGACTTATAATTCTCGGGCAGACATCCCCACCACATGTACATCCTACTTGGAATCAACAACTTGCCAAGTCCTAAACTGCCCGACGACGGCTCTCTTTGCCGGCTGCGACCATAGGCCCCTGCTTACGTTTTAACCGCCAGTCCTGATAGGCCACCAGGATTGGCGCTGCAATGGCAATCGAGGAATAGGTCCCGATCAGAATTCCTATCACCAGCGCAAAAGAGAACCCGTGCAGCACTTCACCGCCGAACAAGTACAAAGCCAATACCGTCAGAAACGTCAACCCTGCCGTCAATATGGTTCGGCTCAAGGTCTGGTTAATGCTCTTGTTGACGACGTCCGCCAGCTTTTCTCGGCGCATCAACTTCAAATTCTCTCGGATCCGGTCGAAGATCACGATGGTGTCGTTATTCGAATAACCGATCAGCGTCAGGATGGCCGCGATTACAGTCAGCGAAATTTCTTTGTTGGCCAGCGAAAAAGCCCCCACCGTGATCAATGTGTCGTGAAAGACCGTAATCACCGCCGCCACACCATAGATCCATTCGAAACGGAAACCAAGGTAGACCAGCATGCCGGCCAGCGAGTATAGAACAGCAAGCTTGGCTTGCGTCTGTAATTGCTTGCCCACTTGTGGTCCGACGATCTCCACGTTCCGCACTCCGAAATCGGAGAGGTAGAAGGCCTCTTGCAAAGCCGCAATCACCGCCGGATCGGCCACACCTTTGAGTTCATCGAACGAACTCAGTACACCGCCTCGTGTCTTGTCGCGATAAGTCACAATGGCCTGTGCCTGCGCCGCGTACCGCTGATTCGCATCCGTTCCGGCATGCAGCGGATCCTTCTGCAACAGGTAACTGGTCAACGCCAAAGAACTGGTGTTGTTCAGGTCCAGCTTGCCTTGCGGCGCATTCGATTCTAGCGCATTGATGATCTGCAGTTTGCCCCGGTCGAGCGCCTGCTCGCTGGTTTCTTTTTCCTCGAGGGCAATCAACACCTCGTTGTTGGTCGCCGGCCCATAACGTTGGATGCGCGCGTTGTGCAATCCCGCGCGGTCCATCGCGGCCCGGATTGCGTTGTCATTCGGCGCATGCGAAAACTTTACGTAAACCAGTGTGCCGCCGCGAAAGTCCACTCCCAGCGGGATGCCATGCCAGAAAAGCATGGAAAGAACACCCGCCACGCTGAACACTAACGAAAAGGCGAGAAAATACCACTTTTTGCCGAGAAAATCTATGTTTGGATTGCGAAAAAATTCCACGCCGCTTTGAACCCCTTAAATTTTGGCTAGATGCTTAACGCTTCGCCGCGCTGCTTGCGGCTCAATATCCAATCGAAGATCATGCGCGAGACGAACACCGCAGTGAACAGGTTAGCCAGCAGACCGAACGTCAGCGTAACTGCAAACCCACGCACCGGACCCGTACCGAAGATAAACAAAATAAAGGCCGAAACGATAGTTGTGACGTGAGTATCCACGATCGTCACCCAGGCGCGGCTAAAGCCCTGCTCGACTGCCGAAGGTGGAGTCTTTCCGTTGCGCAGCTCTTCTCGGATGCGCTCAAAAATCAGCACATTCGAGTCCACGCCCATACCCACTGTCAGGATCACGCCAGCGATGCCCGGCAGCGTGAGCGTCGCTCCGCTGTAACCTAGGAAGCCAAGCAGAATAATCAAATTCAAGATCAACGCTATGTCGGCGTTGATTCCTGCACCGCGATAATAAACCAGCATGAAGATCAGCACCGCGAGCATGCCGATGACCGCAGCTTGTACTCCCGCTCGAATCGAATCGGTTCCCAGCGACGGGCCTACCGTGCGCTCTTCGAGATACTTGATGCCCGCCGGCAGCGCCCCTGAGCGCAGGATCATCGCGAGATCTTTCGCCTCTTGCTCGGAAAAGCGTCCGTTGATAACGCCGGTATCGTGAATCTGCTCCTTGATAACTGCAACCTCTTGAACCTTGTTATCCAGTACTACGGCGAGGTTATCGCCAACGTGTGCTGCGGTGAAGGCACCAAATCGCCGGCCGCCTTCTCCCGTTAGATTGAAACGAACCGCTGGTTGCCCGTTCTCATCCCGGGATGGGTCCGCGGTACGCAAGTCGCGTCCCGTGACCGCAGAGGCGCGCGATATCAGATACCAGGTTTCTCCGCTGTCGCTGTCACGGGTGCCAATGCTTTTGCCGCGCATCAAAACTGCGTCGGGAGGGAGCACCCCACCATGCTCTTGCAGCGCCGCTTGCTCGCTCGCATAGGGTCCGCCCAAAGACTGGCGTATCTCAAGCATGGCGGTTGACTGCATAATTTCTTTCACACGTCCTGGATCATCTACACCTGGCAACTGCACCAGGATTTGATACTGTCCCAGCCCGTGTTCCTGGATAATGGGTTCCGTGACCCCCAACTGATCGATACGGTTGCGAATAGTCTCGATTGCCTGACTGACGGCGCGGTTCTTCAGTTCCGTCAGCGCCTGCGGCTTCATCGCCAGGGTCCAGGTGTTCTCTGCTCCGGACGTCAATTGGTACTCGGGCAAGCGGTCGCTCACGATCGAGCGCAAATCAGCGCTGGCTTCCGGCGGCACACCTTTGATAACGATCTTGTCAGGATTATTTACCGGGTCCGGCTTGCTGATCTCCGTGTAATTGATCTTGCGGGTGCGCAGGTCCGCCTTCAGTCGTTCGACCGCGTTGTCCGACTCCACATTCACCGCATCGTTCACCTGCACCTGAAGGATCAGGTGGGTCCCGCCTTTGAGGTCCAAGCCCAGGTGAATTCGTTCCTGCAAAGAAGCCAGCAGCCCCTTGCCCGAAAGTTCTTTCGGGATGCCGAATATCCCTATCAGAAACACGATTAGCGTCGCGGCGATGAGTCCGAGTTTCCAGCCTAAATTCTTATTCATGATCCGATTGTGTTTTTACCAGGTTAGATGCTCTTTCGATTTGTACTCGCAGTTCTACTTACCTGTTTCCTCCGGCGTCGTTACCGAGAGTATTGAGGCGCGGCTCACTTCCAGGCGCAAATTGTCCGGAGGTACCCGGAGGTGGAGATAATCATCCTTGATGGCCACGATAGTGCCACGAATGCCTCCGCTGGTAACCACCTTGTCGCCTGTTTTCAACTCCTCCAGCATCTTCTGCCATTTCTTCTGGCGTCTTTGTTGCGGCATGATCAAAAGAAAATAGAAGATGGCAAAAATGAAGATGAGGGGGGCAAAGCCCAGCCATCCCATCGAACCGCCACCAGTTTGGACTGCCGACAAATATTGCAAATTCATGAAGACCCAGAAATCAGTTTCTGCTCATGATTGCACCAGCGCATATGTCGCGCTCCTGATCCGGTGCAAATTAGCGTGGAGTTCTCTCTTTCAGGCCGGACGTTCTTCAACTTCAGGCGTGAACAGGGACTCGAGCCAGGTTTCGGTTGAGACTAAACACCTGAGAGGAAACAGGCCCTCTTCCCAAGCGCAATAGAATGACGCACCCTCCGCATGGTGTCAAGGTAGAAGCTTAGGTTGTGGATGGTATTGAGCACTTGCGCCAGCACTTCGTTGGAAGCGTACAAGTGCCGCAGATAGGCTCGCGAGTAGCGGGCGCACACGCGGCAGGCGCAGTTGGTATCGAGCGGCGCCTGATCGCTCGCATAACGGGCCTGCTTGATGGAAATCTTGCCCTCCGAAGTAAATAGCAGGCCATGACGCGCTGCCCGCGTCGGTAACACGCAATCCATCATGTCGATTCCAAGGGAAGCGTATTCAACAATCTCCTCGGGCGTTCCCACGCCCATCAGATAGCGGGGTTTGTCGGCTGGCAGATGTTCGACTGTCGCCTCGACGACTTCTCGAGTAAGCGATCTCGGCTCACCCACGCTTAGACCGCCGATGGCGTAGCCCGGAAAACCGATTTCCACGGTGCGTTCGACGGATTCCTTCCTCAATGCGTGGTCCATTCCACCCTGCACGATACCGAAAAGCGCCTGATGCTGGCCTTCGCTTACACGATCGTCATTCTGAAACCATGGGACCATCTGCTTGTGCTCTTCAATGTAATTCTTGCTGCGTTTCGCCCAGCGCAATGTGAGTTCCATCGACTGACGCGCTCGTTCCGGCGGGGCCGGATATTCGGTGCACTCATCGAACGCCATGATGATGTCGGCGCCCAGTCCGATCTGCGCTTCCATTGCGCTTTCGGGACTGAATGAGTGCGAGGATCCATCGAGGTGTGAGCGGAATGTCACTTCGTCCTCACTTACTTTACGCAATTCATTGAGGCTGAAGACCTGGAAGCCGCCGGAATCCGTGAGAATCGGGCGTGGCCAGGCCATGAAGCGATGCAGGCCCCCGAGACTTCTGATCTGGTCTATGCCAGGCCGCAGGTAGAGGTGATAGGTATTGCCCAGCAGGATTTGTACGTCGAGCTCTTCAAGAATGTCCTGTGAGACGCCTTTCACGGATGCCAATGTCCCCACCGGCATGAATACCGGAGTCTCGACTTCCCCGTGCGGGGTTATCAGTCGACCAACCCGTGCCGCCTCATGAGTAGATTCAACCTGGAACCGCAAGGACATTCTGGGATTGTAGCAACAGAGTTAATTTACGATTTTCGATTGCCGATTTTCGATTTTCCAGGCCTACACTCTCAATTCCACGAACTCTCCCGACACTTTTGCGTCGTGTACCACCAACCGCCCCACACTCACCGGCAATTGAAATCGCCGTGGACCTGCGCTTCCCGGATTGAAATACAGCACACCATTCTTATTCTCCTGCTTGGGTACATGAGTATGGCCGGAAATGACGGCGGAAAACCCCGCGGCTTGTGGTTTCAAGTCCAGCTCCAGGAGATTGTGAATGACATAAATCGACACGCCGCCGACTTCGAGAACTGCCGAGGTAGGAAGTTTCTTCGCCCAGGGTCCACGATCGACATTTCCGCGAACCGCCGTAACCGGCGCTAGTGCGGACAAATTTTCCAGGATCACTGGTTCATCGATGTCTCCGGCGTGAATAATGAAATCCGATCCGCGGAGGGCCGCGATAGCCTCAGGACGCAATAAGCCGTGAGTATCCGCTATGACGCCAATTCTTACGCTGTTCAAAATTGCCTGGGCCTCTAGCTCTGCCCTCATACGAGTTTGCGCGAGCTAGTGCGGGGAGAAAGCATTTCATATCGAATCAGATTGCGTAGCCCCAGGCGACTCGCCTGGGCGGGTTCATCTCAAATCTTATCGCCCGCGCGCTGGTTTGCACAGGCGAGGTCGCCTGTCGCTACGTGAGCCGATGAGAGTGCCGATTTTTCAGGTAAAGAAAAAGCATGACGACACTTCCTAGCAACGGAACCGTCAGGCCTACTCTCAGGCTGCCGAAACGGCTGGAGAGGGCGCCAACCAACCAGGGCACGGTCGCTCCTCCCAGGCTGGAAAGGGCGAACATCATTGGCCCAACGTGCGACGCCATTTCTCCGAACCATTGCGACAGCATAGCGATATTGATGGGGAATACCGAAGCCAGTCCAAGTCCGGCCACGCTTGCCGCCACTACAACCACTGCCAGGCTGTTCGCGATGAGCAGAACCAAGACCCCCAATGACGCGAGAACCAGACCTGCGCTGGCTAGAGTAGTTTCGCCGACACGGCGCAGCAAGGCAGGCGCCAGGGCGCGCCCGAGCAGGAGTGCTCCCCAGAAAAACGATGGCGTCAAAGCCCAAAACGTGCCAGAACCCGTGTCGATGCGGCGCGCGTAGGACGCGACCCAGCCGCCGATGGAGCTCTCGGTTCCAACATAGATAAAAAACAAGGCGCCTAGAATGGGCACAAAACGGTTCGTCCATATCTTTTTATCTAATGGGACCTCTTTCTTGGAATTTCCCTTGGTATCCGCAGGCATGCGAATGCAGCCCAGGGAGATGGCGACGAAACCCAAGCACACTGTCATTCCGAACAGGAGCAGCGAAGTGCGCTGCGAGCCCTGCAGCGCCGCTACCACAAACGGACAGCCCACCGCTCCGATTCCCCAGGAAAAATTCAACAAATTTAATGCCGCCGCCCTCCGGTCAGGATGCAATTTGGCGATGAGCAGATTCGCCGTTGGGATGGTGAGGCCTAAACCAAAACCATAGACGCAAACTGAAACCAGACCGACGATCCAGCTCGCTCGGGCCAGTACGCCTGCGCCCACAGCCATAAACCATAGACCGAACACCAGGGTCAAACGATAACCGTAGCGATGAACCATCAGACTCGAAATCGCTACGCCAAGAATCGAAGTTGCGAACTGCGCAGTGAATAGATAGCCGGCCTGCGAATCGGAGAGCGTCCATCGCGCAGAAAGTATCGGAAGCATCGGACCGAGGAGCGTCGTCATTACGCCGGTGAGAACGAAAGCGGCATGAACCAACATTGTTCCCGAAGGTGTTCGCACGGACGCGGGCGTTGGGATTTCTGTGTTCATGCTCTGTCAGGTCGGACCTGGGCTATCCTAACCTTGAGTTCATCTCATATGCCGATAAATTGGTTGACGAGGATGTTACCCAGACTTTTCCGCGATTGGAAAGGCGAACAAGCGCGTTATGATGAGGTCGGCATTGTGTATGGCCAGTTTTTAGCCATTTATTAGTTATCCCTGAGGCAAGGAATGATTAACGGTAAGCGTATCGCGGTCGTACTGCCGGCTTACAACGCGGAAAAAACCTTGGAAGCTACAGTCCACGAGCTGCCGGATCTCGTGGACATCCGCATCCTGGTCGACGATCACAGCTCCGACCGCACGGTTGAAATTGCCCACCAACTGAGTCTGCAGCTATTTGTTCATGACCAGAACTATGGCTACGGCCGCAACCAGCAAACCTGCTATCGCGAAGCCCTAGCTGCCGGCGCGGACGTGGTAATCATGCTGCACCCGGACTACCAATACACTCCGCTGCTGGTCACCGCGATGGCCAGCATGGTGGCCCATGGCGTCTATGATGTGGTGCTAGGTTCGCGGATTATTGGAGGCCAGGCGCTTCGCGGCGGTATGCCGTTTTACAAATACGTCGCGAACCGCTTCCTGACTGCCTTCGAGAATCTGTTTCTGGGAGTCAAGCTCTCCGAATACCACACTGGCTACCGTGCATTCAGCGCCAAGGTTTTGCTGAATCTTCCGCTACTGGAGAATTCCGACGATTTTGTTTTCGACAACCAAATGCTCGCGCAATGCGTTCATTTCGGCTTCCGCATCGGAGAAGTATCGTGTCCGACCAAGTATTTTGAGGACGCATCGTCGATCAACTTCCGTCGAAGCGTCAAATATGGCCTGGGCGTACTGGCAACCACGTTAGAATTTGCGCTACAGAGAATGGGAGTGGCGAAGTTTCGCCTCTTCAGCGCAAAAGGCCGGCGGTTGGAGCCAGGATATTCTACCTACTATGCTCGTCGCGCGGGCGCACCGGAAGTCTAGACGCGGGACCTCAACAGTGATCCGATTTCCCACCGCAGCGGATTATTAAATTGAAAAACTACAGTAAGAGTCTGGGGATTCTTCTTCTCCTCGCTGCTTTCGCAATCCTGCTTCATGGTTACCATCCAGGAGTGGAAGATGACGGCGTCTATCTTCCTGCTATCAAGAGGCATTTGAATCCGCAACTTTATCCTCATGATTTCGAGTTCTTCACCCTGCAACTTCAGGCAACAGTATTTGACAAGTTGATCGCCGGCTCGATTCGCGTCAGCCACCTGCCAGTGGGACTCGGCCTGCTGCTGTGGCACTTTGTTTCTGTCTTTCTCCTGTTGTGGGGATGTTGGCAGATCAGCCGACGATGTTTCAACGAGCCTCACGCCCAGTGGGCCGCCGTCAGTACGGTGGCAGTTCTGCTGACCATGCCGGTTGCCGGCACCGCGCTTTATCTCGGCGATCAATATCTTCACCCTAGGCTGCTGGCGTCGGCTGCGATTCTGGGCGCGATTGTGGCCATCTTGGATCGCAAGTATTTGCTCGCTGCCGCCTGTTTGGCGATAGCTTTCGTCATTCATCCTCTGATGGCGAGTTTTGGAATCTCTTACTGTATTCTTGTCGCGTGGAAACAGCGCCCTCAAGCAAGCGCCCCGTTACTTGCGCTCTTGTTCCCCTTGGGATGGATTTTTGAACCCACGTCAGACGCCTGGCGGGCGGCCGCACGCACGCGAGATTACTACTTTCTCTCCAACTGGCAGTGGTATGAGTGGTTAGGCGTGTTCGCTCCGCTCGTTTTGCTTTGGTGGTTTCGCCGTCTCGCGACGCGGAACGGTTCAACCGTCGTTGCGCAGATGACTTCGCGGCTGGTCTGGTATGGAATGTTCCAGCTCGTAGTGGCTTTAATCATCATGTTGCCTGTCAGCCTGGAACGGCTGAAGCCTTTGCAGCCGATGCGCTACTTGCATCTGCTTTACCTCGTTTTCGTTTTGATTTCCGGCGGCTTGATCGGCCGTCATATTTTGCGGACACATGTTTTCCGATGGCTGTTGTTCTTTGTTCCTTTGGGGTTGCTTATGTTCTACGTGCAGAGACAGACATTTCCTGCTTCCCCGCACCTCGAGTTCCCCGGCGCGGTTTCCCAAAATCCGTGGATCGAGGCGTTTGCCTGGATCCGCCAGAACACACCGATGGATAGTTATTTCGCTCTCGATCCCTTTTACAAGCAGCGCCCCGGTGAGGACTTTCATAGTTTTCGCGCTTTGGCAGAACGCAGTGCGCTCGCCGATTATGTAAAAGATCCATCCGTCGCTACGCAGGTGCCTCGTCTGGCGCCTCGATGGCTGGAAGAAGTGACCGCTCAAGAGGGATGGCCTCATTTTCAAGCAGCCGATTTTCAGCGGCTCAAGAATCGTTTCGGCGTGAACTGGGTTGTTCTGCAAAACATGTCACCACCCGGGATGAACTGCCCTTATCACAACGAATTGTTGAGGGTTTGCCGGATTGAGTAGCTGACCCTTATCGCATAATTGCGCCTTCTTTCGGCAACCGCTAGCATCGAATCAGATATGAGCATTCGTTCTGTGACCAGGAGCTTGCGGCCGCGAATGGCGGTTGGCGAGATTCTTGCTTTCGCTTACGAGAATTTTTGCAGCAACAAAGTCCGCTTTGCGCTGACCGCCTTGGGGATGGTAATCGGCACGGCTTCCCTGATCCTGGTGGTCACCATTGGAATGACGGGCAAGCAATACGTGCTGAATCAAATCCAGGCCATCGGCGCCAACCTGATTTATGCGGAGTACGTCAGCGGTGGAGAACGCATCACCAACGTGACTGCCGACCCGCTTACTCTCGCCGACATGGAAGCGGCACAAGAGGATGTGCCCGGCATCATAGCCGCATCTCCCGTAATTCCGCTGGGCGAGCGAATTCCCATCGGTGGAGGAAAAGAACGCGATATCCAGATCCTCGGGGTGTATCCCGAGTACCGTATCGTGCGCAATCTGGTAGTGCTCTCGGGAAGATTCTTCGATGCCCAGGACGAGCAGGCTCACAACAAGGTGGGCGTCATCACGCAGAAAATGGCGGAGGCGCTCTATGGATCGCAAGAGCAGGCTATCGGTAAGGTCATCAAGCTCAGCGGCCTGCCCTTTACCATTATTGGCACCTTCCGCGAGCGCGTGGACACGTTCGGACAGTCCGAAGTGATCGACAACACCATGGTGATCCCTTATACCGTGAGCCGGTATTTCACGGACACGCCCACAGTACGGCAGATTTACTTCTCAGTCGCGGATCCTTCGATGGTGGGTCCGGCCACGGCTCAAATCAAGCGAGTGATTCAATCGCGTCATCGGCCTGAGTCGGTATACAACGTGGAAAACCTGACTCAATTGGTGGCAGTGGCTGAAAAGACCGCGAACGCTCTGACTGTAGTGCTCTTGCTGGTGGCGGCAATCACTTTGTTGGTGAGCGGGATCGGCATCATGAACATCATGCTGGCTACCGTAAGCGCCAGAATTCGCGAGATTGGTATTCGCAAAGCGATCGGCGCCACCAATCGAGAAATTCGCTTTCAATTCCTGTCAGAAGCCATTCTGATTTCTCTGATTGGCGGCTTTGTCGGAGTCATCATCGGACTCGCTCTGCCTTTCTCGGTGCGTTTTTTGACCGAATACCGCATCCCGATTTCTGGACTCTCCGCAATCGTGGCTATCGTGGTGTCTTCTCTGGTGGGGGTTCTATTCGGCACAGTTCCAGCCACGCGCGCCGCCAAGTTGGATCCGGTAGAGAGCCTGCGGTACGAGTAACGGCTCACGTAGTGACAGGCGACCTCGCCTGTCCTAGCCAGCCCTCAGGTCGATAAGATCGGGTCGACAAGATTTGTCTCTGTCGCCCTTTGGGGCTTGCCTCTCCTTGCGAGGGAACCCAGGGCTGGCGCCGTGGGCTGCATTCTTTCGCCGCTTCGCGGCTGGGTTTGGTTTCTCCTATTCTTGGGCCAGAGAGGAAACCGCCCCTGCCCGGCCTACGCGATCTGTGACTAAAAACAAGAAAGCCGGGCTGGTTGGCCCGGCTCATCTGTCTATCCACCTTCGGGGAGCGACTTGGTTTCGAAGTCCCCGCAGATCTTGCCACCGCTTACATCACCAATGCTAAGTTCTCCAACTCCTGTTGCAGGACCGGCAACGAGCATCCCGCCATTTCTACACGGCCCACCGCATCCATAGCCGCTTGTGGCGAAACTCCGTAACCGCGCCCCATTAGGAATACTTGCAAAAGCTCGGCTGCCTCGCGGGAATCGATCAACCCTCCCTGCAACAGATCGTTCCGCAAAGCGGTTAATTCGGTTGTTGAGAATCGCTCTTTCATGGCCGTCATCACCTCCGACCGTTTACCTCTCCTGCACTATTAGACTCACCGAATGCCCAGTACGTTGCATGCAATTTTGTTGCCGCAACAACGTTCTATTCCATATACGTGGGTACTGGTAGATTGGTTTCCTAAACCCTTTACAGATCGCCAAGTTACGGGCAACCAATGGCGAGGTAACAGGCTTTTGGGTACGGTCGGACCTGTCCTGGGATTGACAAGTTGTGTCGTTCTGGGACGCGAAAGGGGCGCGAAGTCGCAAGATGGGACGTTTAGGACGGGTCGATAACGGCTTCGTCAACCAGCATGATTGGAATGTTGTCCCGAATAGGATAAACACGGCGACACTGGCCGCACTTCAAGCTTTGTCCTTCATCCTTGAGAGTGAGGGGTTTCTTGCAAACTGGGCAAACCAGCATATCGAGCAAATCTTGAGAAATCATGACCTTGCTATGTTAACTCCTGGCAGGCAACGCGAAGTAAGAATTTTGTACCCAGCCGGGTAAGCGCATCACGCAGATGATTTACGATAAGATTTCAGTCTCGACCATCGCATCCACAAATGAGGTCCATGGCTGCCATCGTTCTGGACGGCAATAAAATTGGGGCGGAAATCCGGGCGGAAGTCGCTTCCGAGGTGAAAGCCATGACCGCAGCGGGGATACGTCCTGGCCTCGCCGTAGTCCTGGTGGGCAATAATCCTGCTTCGGAAATCTATGTCAGGGGAAAAGTGAAGAGCTCCGAAGAGGTGGGAATCTATAGCGAGAAACACACGCCGCCGGACAACATCTCTACCCAGGCCTTGCTAGATTTGGTCATAGACCTAAATCGGCGGGACGAGATCGATGGCATCCTGGTGCAGCTACCGTTGCCGCCACAAGTGGACGCAAAAAAAGTCCTCATGACAGTGGACCCTGCGAAGGATGTGGACGGCTTTCACCCGGTCAACGTCGGTTTCCTCTCTACGCAGCGGCCCGGACTTGTGCCCTGTACTCCGGCGGGGATTATGGAGATCCTGAAACGAAGCAATATTCCGATTGCGAGTCAGGAGGCTGTCGTCGTCGGCCGCAGCGATATTGTGGGCAAGCCCACTGCCATGTTGTTGACCAATGCCAATGCCACGGTGACCATTTGTCATTCGAAAACTCGTGATCTTCCTGGGGTTTGCCGGCGAGGCGACATTCTGATCGCGGCCATCGGCCGGGCGGGGATGATCACCCGCGATTTCGTAAAACCCGGGGCTACCATTATCGATGTGGGAATGAATCGAGTGACCGACCCGGCGGAGTTTGCCCGGCTTTTTACTGGAAACCCAAAACGCGAAGAAAGCTTTCGGACGAAGGGGTTCACCCTGGTTGGAGATGTCCATCCCGAGGTGGCCGAGGTAGCCGGCGCGATTACACCCGTCCCTGGCGGTGTAGGGCCGTTGACCATTGCGATGCTGATGGCAAACACCGTACGCGCGGCAAAATTGCGTCGGGGCAATCCAGTCCCGGAACTTTCCCGCGTTTGATTCGCGACGTGGCTGCACTTCTTGCAGACGGAAACCCCGCCGTTTGGACATTCCGAGTTGCGGTCAGTTTTTCTGTGAAGTAAGCGAGGCTGGATTGCTGAAAGTCGGTGTAACCGGTGGCATCTCCTCGGGAAAGTCCGTTGTGGGCGAAATGTTCGCCGCTCTCGGCGTTGCCATCATCGACGCCGACCACATCGCGCATGCCCTTATGCAGCCCGGCGAGACGGTCTACGCGGAAGTTGTTCGCCACTTCGGCGTTGGGATTCTGAATCCCGACGGAACTGTCAACCGATCGAAGCTCGCGGAAGCAGCTTTCAGGGCGCCTAACCGGAAGGGCTCGCGCGTCCAAGAATTGAACCGGATCGTCCATCCCGCCGTGATCGAAAAGCAGGAGGAGTGGATGAATGAGATTGGGCGCAAGCAGCCGCAGGGGATTGCGATGGTGGAGGCGGCTCTGATCGTGGAAGCGGGCGCGGCCAAGCGCTTCGACCGCCTGATCATGGTGACTTGCCAGCCTGAGCAGCGATTTCAACGCTGGGCAAAGCTGAGAAAAGTGGATCAGGACGCAGCCGCTCGTGAAGTGACTCGCCGTATGGCGGCACAACTGCCAGATGAAGAAAAGATTAAGCTCGCCGATTACGTGATCGACAACTCCGGGTCGCTGGACAACACGCATAAGCAGGTTCAAGAGGTGTACGAGGAGCTGCGGCGGCAAGCCGAAAAGAGTTGAGTGCCGAGTTCCGATCCCGCATCTATAGCGTTGAGTCAGGGCGTTTGTCGAGAAACCATTCAGAATCAGTAAAATCCGTGGCTGGAAGGTTTGACCATGAAGCTGCTACGACCCGTTCTTGCGGCTGTTATTCTTGCCGGCGCGTTCTTCTATTTCACCACTTACAGCTCGGGACCGTTCCGCCCGTGGAACTGGATGGGGCGTTCCAGCAAGGTCGAGATCACCGAAGCCGCCGGAGGTGCATCGCTCGATAGCGAAGAGCAGAATAATATCGGTGTCTACCACAAGAACATCGGAGCAATCGTCAATATCACCTCGCGAGCCGTCGCCTTTGATTTCTTCTATGGCCTTGTGCCACAGGAAGGACAGGGTTCCGGGTTCATCATCGATAAAGAAGGACACATTCTCACGAATTATCACGTCATCGCCGACGCCCGCCAGGTCGAAGTTACGCTCAATAATCGTAAGACGTACCGCGCCACCGTGATTGGGACCGATCGCTCGCACGACCTAGCCGTGATTCAGATCAAAGCCCCTGACCTGCCGTCGATGGTTTTGGGTGACTCCCGCAACTTGCAAGTGGGACAAAAGGTGTATGCCATCGGCAACCCATTCGGATTGTCCGGCACGATGACACGTGGCATCGTGAGTTCTATTCGTTCGGTGAAGGAACCTGACGGCATGAGCATTGATGAAGCCATTCAGACCGACGCGGCCATTAATCCGGGAAATTCAGGCGGCCCCCTGCTCAACTGGCACGGTGAAGTCATCGGCATCAACACCATGATCGCTTCCAACGTGGGACAAAGTGCGGGCATCGGCTTTGCCATTCCCATCAACACCGCCAAAGCCGTGCTGAACGATCTGGTCACATTGGGACGAGTGCGGCGTCCAGCTCTAGGGGTCCGGACAATTCCAATCACGCCTGAATTGGCGGAACAAATGGGGCTGCCCTCGGACTTCGGTTTGCTCGTGATTCAGGTCCTTCCCGGTGGCGCGGCCGACCGTGCAGGGTTGCGTGGCGGCACCGAGCGCGCGTATCTCGGCAACAGCCCAATTATGCTTGGCGGCGACCTGATCGTTGCTGTCGATGGTGAGAAAGTTGAAGATCAGCAAGATCTGGCCCAGATCATGAACAACCATCGGGCGGGAGATACCGTGCGCATGAGCGTGTATCGGGGAATGAAAACAATGGACGTTACGGTGACTTTGGGGGAGGCGAGAGAGCAGTTGTAGTGGGGCGGATTACGATTGTCAATTTACGATTGTTGATTTTTGATTGAACCCACGCCAGAAACGCTGCGGAAAGCTGGACGAATGAGTGGCTAAGGAAATTCATCACAATCTAGCATTGCTGCTCAGTGAAAGAGGCATTATGAGTTGGGCCTCTCACGTTTTCATTGTCCTCGCTCTCGCTGTAACTTGTGCTGCTCAGAGCATCACCTACCTTCGCCTTGACCGCTCCTTAATTCAAGAAAGACTCAACCCGTCTCCCGACATGCCGGCGGAACGTGTTGCGTCTCTAAAGACGTTGTTCAAGAAGGCGGGTTGCCGTCCAGAGCAGTTATCAGAACAGCCGGTTCCCGGAGAAGAGACGCCGAACGTAATCTGCACCATTGCGGGCACTGGGGACGGCACCGTAGTGATCGCTGCTTCGAGCGATTACCGCGACCGCAATGAGCGAGGCTTCGTCGAGTGGTCCGGTCTGGTGATGTTGCCCTTGCTGGCCGAGTCTCTTGATGCGGTGCGGCACCGCCAAACTCTGGTGTTCGCAGCATTTGCGGGGAAGGACCACGGCATGCATGGCGCGGCCGAGTATCTGAAACAGCTGCCGGAGCGCAAGCGCAACTCCATTCGAGCGATGATAGAGCTGCAAACGATCGGCAGAACCCCGCCCATGTATGTAGCCTCAGAGAGGGACCAGCGACTCGCGGACTGGCTCATCATGTCGGCACGAGGCGTGAAACTCCCCAACGACCCGGTTAACCTCGGTGGACGAACGGTTCTTATCTCGGGGAAATTCGTCGAACGCATAGATCTGCCGGGTGCCGGGAATCAGGCAAACTCCAAAGTTTTTGCGAAATCCCACATTCCGGCAATCACAATTACTTCACTCGCTGCCATGCCGGTTCCCGGGCTGATGTTGCCGGGAAATGTTCCGGTTACGCAGCCCACTACGACCTTGGACATGTCGTCCTATGAGGACACGTATCACTTACTTTGTATTTATCTGCTGGTGTTAGACCGGCAGTTGGGGATGGACCAGGGACAGCCTTCGGCGTCCCCCGGCACAGCGGTAGCGTCCACGAGGAATATTCCGGCTGAAACCAAGCCGTCTCCGGCTCCCGCGACACAAGCAGACGCTGCTCCTCATGGCTCAACCGACCCTCGAACTGAACCTAACAGTGAAGCCGCTTCACCGCCAGAACACCGGGGCGCTATATCGGCTGCCGCACCCGGGCAAGCGGCAAAACAGACAACAGCATCCCCGCAGAATTCAACCCCAGCCCCCATATTCCGCGCCACGAGGCGCCTGGTGCA
>Ga0066700_10000055_pt1 | contig 27472 bp, 24 predicted proteins | sample GraSoiAngelo_149_FD_66460 | JGI IMG/M metagenome (GOLD analysis project Ga0066700, IMG submission 66460) | Grasslands soil microbial communities from the Angelo Coastal Reserve, California, USA - 14_1009_09_30cm | ecosystem: Environmental > Terrestrial > Soil > Grasslands | place: USA...
GCTCGAACCAGCTCCTCCGCTAACGCATACGCCACCACGCGCGCGCCTAATACCAAGACGTTCGTGTCGTCGTGCTCGACACCCTGGTGGGCGGAATAAGTGTCGTGGCACAAGCCCGCTCGGATGCCAACCATCTTGTTAGCCGCAACCGAAGCACCCACCCCGCTGCCACAAATCAGAACTCCACGTTCCGCACGACCATTCAGGATCGCCTTGCCCAAAGCTTCGGCGTAGTCCGGGTAGTCGACTGGTTCCGTGCTGTGCGTGCCGACGTCCAGAACCTCGTGCTTCCGTTCGCTCAAGTAAGACGCGAGCTGCTTTTTGAGTTCGAATCCAGCGTGGTCCGACCCAATCACAATTCGCATGGCTTACCTGACACGTGCTATCGCCCTCCGCGCGGCCTCAGCCACCTTGTCCGGCGAAAAACCAAATTTCTTTTGCAGCTCTTTGAGCGGTGCGGAGGCCCCAAACGTGTGCATTCCGATAATGATCCCGTCCATCCCCACATATTGCGCCCAGCCAAACGTCGAAGCCTGTTCCACGGCCACACGCGCTCTCACCTCGGGTAGGAGCACCTCTTCTCTATAGTCCTGATCCTGATGCTCAAAAAGATCCCAGGATGGCATACTCACAACGCGTGCCTTGATTCCTTCTGCTTTCAGCTTTTCGTAGGCATCCACACATAAAGCAACTTCGCTACCCGACGCCATGAGGATCACATCCGGCTTAGCCCCCGGCGCATCGGCAAGAATGTACGCCCCCTTGGCCACTCCGGTCGCCGGAGCGTATTTAGAACGGTCCAAGGTCGGCACAGCTTGCCTCGTCAGCACCAGGCCCGCCGGCTCGTGATGGAGCCTCATGATGACCTTCCAGGCTTCCACTACTTCGTTGGCGTCCGCCGGGCGCATCAGGGTTAGTCCGGGAATCGCTCGCAGCGAAGGCAGTTGTTCGACGGGTTGGTGCGTAGGTCCGTCTTCGCCCAAACCGATGGAGTCGTGCGTCCAAACATAGATAACGGGAATTTCCATGATCGCGGCCAAACGAATGGTCGGGCGCATGTAGTCGCTGAAATTGAAAAACGTGCCGCCAAACGCCCGGACCTTGGACAAAGCCATGCCGTTCAGGGCCGCTCCCATCCCGTGCTCTCGGACTCCAAAATGGAAATTGCGGCCTCCATAATTGCCCGCCTCGAAGTCTCCCGCTCCTTCGAACTTGAGGGTGGTTTTATTTGATGTCGCCAGGTCGGCCGAACCTCCCATCAACCAGGGAACGTTTTGCGCGATGGCATTGAGCACCTTGCCCGAGCTCTCGCGGGTAGCCACTCCTTTCGGATCGGGCGGGAAAGATGGCAAGTTTTTGTCCCACCCATCGGGAAGCTCGCGATGCTGCATGCGATTGAGGTGGTCTGCTGGCTCCGGATACTTTTTTTCGTACTCGTCAAACAGCTGCATCCATCTCTCGCGCAGCTTGTGTCCTCGTTTGCCGATACCTTCGCGAAAATGTTCGCGCACTCCATCGGGAACCAGGAACTTCGCATCTTCCGGCCAGCCATAGAATTTCTTTACCAGCCGGACTTCCTCCTCGCCCAAGGGTTCACCGTGCGCCGCGCTCGTGTCCTGTTTGTGCGGAGAACCGTAACCAATATGGCTGTTAACGATGATCAGCGTGGGCCGATCGTTAGTCTTTAGGAAATTCTGATACGCCTCCGCCAGTGAGCCCATATCGTTGGCGTCGGAAACGTGGTTCACGTTCCAGCCATACGCCTTGAACCGTCCGCCCACATCTTCACTGAATGACCACTCCGCCGGCCCATCGAGCGTGACCCGATTCGCATCGTAGATCCAGCACAGGTTGGGAAGCTCGAGATGTCCAGCCAGGGACGCGGCTTCACTGGATACGCCTTCCATCATGTCGCCGTCGCCGCACACGGCATACACGTTGTAGTTGAACATCTCGAAGCCGGGACGATTAAAGTGGGCTTCCATCCACTTGCCGGCCATCGCCATGCCGACGCTGTTTCCCACCCCTTGGCCGAGCGGTCCAGTCGTGGTTTCCACGCCCGAGGTCAGTCGATTCTCGGGATGCCCAGGAGTCTTGCTGTTGATCTGGCGAAAGTGCTTGATGTCTTCGAGGGTGACGGCATATTCGCCGAGCCTTTCATACCTAGGATTTACCGCGCGAACACCGGCAAGAAACAAGAGCGAGTACAGCAGCATGGACGCGTGTCCATTGGAGACCACAAAGCGGTCGCGGTTCGGCCAGATGGGATCTTCCGGATCGTAGCGCAGGAACTGCTGCCAGAGTGTGTAGGCTACGGGGGCCAGCGCCATCGGAGCTCCGGGATGGCCTGAGTTGGCTTGCTGCACCGCATCCATGGACAAAGTACGAATGGTGTTGATGGACAAAAGATCCAACCGACTGCCGGTGGCCACGGACTGCTCGCTCGTCACCATGAAGTCTCCTCTGCTTGCGTCCCAGAGGCTCGCCGGTCCCCACTCTGTCTTAAGCTCGAAAGGAGAGTACAAACGGCTTCCTGGGATCACCACATCTTAGAAAACTCTACTGATTATTGCATTCAAATGTTTGGATGACAGCCAAGCGAGCCAGGATACAGTAGAAGATAGGCGGGAAATATTGACCGGCTGGAGTTTAGCGCTTCAGTTGCGCCAGATAGCTGTGCTGCTCATCATAGCCCTTGGTGGTGCTTTCCACAAATTTCAGGAATTGCCGCAGCGATTCCCGCTCGGCGGGTGCCATTTCACCGAACTTAATCCGAATTCCGAACGAGGGAGTGCTCTTCGTGACCACTCCATGCAGCGCGATGCCTTTCACCCAAATCTTTCCACTGCTGACCCAGAGGCCGATCTGCACGTCGGCGCCGGCGGCAATGGGCGTGACAGACTCCACGAAGCACCCACCCAGGCTGGTGTTCGACAGGTTCCCCCAGATCGGATTGGGCGAGCCGCTGATGTGCAGTTCGACTGCCACGTAGCACTTGATGCGCGGATACTTTCTGCGATCCTGTCCCCAGGATGGCGTGAAGATGTCGGGCTGAAAGGGCGGAGCCGTGGGAGCAGGCGCGCTCGCGGCGGCTGCCTCTGCACTCATCTGTTTGACCGAAGGGGGCGGAACGGTCTTGTTACTCCCGCTCTTAATTTCGCGCATCGCATCCAGCAGGGCTTGTTCTCGTTTTTCCGGAGGCGCATCGCGATACGTCTGAAGCAACTTGCCCAAGTTTTTGATCAGGTCGGGATCGGTGAGCAGGTGGGTCCAGTCGGCCGACGCTGCCGATGAGGGTTTTGAATCGCTCATAAACAAGAAGTGGTAATCGCCTGCGAGACGACGCTCATCTCGGATACAGCTTGAAGTAATGGAGCCCGGCGGGCAAGATAACCAAGGTCATGCTTGTCCTCTAACCCACAGGTAGATAAAGAGATACTTTGCGTGGTGGGAACGGGGCTTGGACCCGCTGCCACATGAGCAAAAGGCGTGCCGCGTCGGGCACGCCTCACCAACCCTCATAAACTTTATGCCCCGACTGTAACCGGCTCGAGACCATAAACTTCGTGCCAAGAAGTCGCTGCCTTCAGCCGCTGGTTAACGTTGTTGATGTTCTTCACGCCTTGATCCTGCAGCCACTTGCGGAAAGCGTCAGCCCCCTGCTTGGCATAGACCGGAATTCCATCCTTCCAGGTGGCGCGACCGCAGAGCACGCCGTTGAACTTCACGCCTGATTCCGCGGCCAATTCGAGAGCCTCGGTGAACTCAGCATTGCTCACGCCTGCCGACAGGTAAATAAATGGCTTGGTAGCCACGCTGGCGGCATCACGGAACAGCTTCGTGGCTTCCGGTTTGGAGTAGGCTTTCTGGCCGGCACAAGCCTTTGCGCCTTCCACGAACTTCATGTTTACAGGTACTTCCACTTTCATGACATCCACGCCGTACCGGTCTTTCGTGAACTCACGCATGCTCCCGATGACTGCCTGCGGCTTCTTCTTTGCGAACTCGAAACCTTTTTCGTCTGCACCTTCTTCATAGGCAACAAACTCGAGGAAAAAAGGAATGTCATTCGCCCGGCACTCATCTCCCAGCCGCTCTACCCAGGCATGCTTCCGATCGTTGACGTCCTTGGGATCGAAAGGGGTGTAGTAGAGGAGAATCTTGATGCAGTCTGCTCCCGCCTCTTTCAAACGCCGCACCGACCAATGATCCAGGAGGTCTGGCAAACGGCCGGGTCCGGTTTTGTCGTACCCGGTCTTCTCATATGCCAGCAACAGGCCGGCATTGCGAGCGCGCCGCCTGGAAGCAGGCAGTCCCCACTCCGGATCAAGCAGAATCGCGCTGGCGTGAGGGGTGAGGACCTCGGTGACCAGGGACTTGAACTCCTCTATCATGGCGTCGTTCACTTCGCTGCCTTTTTCTTTGGCCAATGACTTCTGCAGGGAGCCACGTTGATCCATAGCCGCCGCCGCAATCACGCCGCGGTCGTTCGATACCGCTTTTAAGCCGGCCAGCTTTCCGGGGGTGAGCTTCATAAAATTCCTCCAATGATTACGCAGGATTTGCTGACGAACACAGATCGCCCCCGACGAACCAGGGCGGTTCATAATTGTAATACCTTTTGCGTTACTGACGCAGTGTGAGCTGGCTGAGGACCGCCTGCTGCTTGGAAATGAGGGAATCGATGCCGGCACGCGCCAGCCCGATCATCTGATTAAGTTGCTGCTCATCAAAAACGCGGTGCTCGGCGGTAGCCTGAATTTCCACGATCTTATGCCCGGCTGTCATAACAAAATTCATGTCAACTTCGGCGCGCGAGTCTTCTTCATAGCTCAAGTCGAGCAGGATTCCGCCGTCCACGATGCCCACGCTGACTGCCGCGACAAAGTCCCGCAAGGGAACCGATGTCAAGGTACCCGCCTCGACCAGTTTCTCCAGCGCGAAACCTAGCGCCACGAATGCGCCGGTGATCGAGGCGGTTCGGGTCCCACCATCGGCCTGGATTACATCGCAATCCACCCAGATGGTACGTTCTCCCAGCCGTGTGAGGTCGATCACGGCCCGCAGGGAGCGGCCAATCAGTCTCTGGATCTCGTGCGTGCGTCCGCTGGGACGTCCTTTATTGACATCACGTGCGGTCCTGGTCAGAGTAGACCGCGGCAGCATTCCGTATTCCGCGCTGACCCAGCCCTTACCTGTGTTGCGCAGGAATTGTGGGACCGTTTCTTCCACCGACGCGGTGCAAATCACACGCGTGTTGCCAACCTCAATCAACGCCGAGCCTTCGGCCGTAGTGATGTAATCCGGAATGATCTTTATCGGTCGAAGTTGGTCAGGTGCCCGGTTGTCGCTGCGGTAGATCATAAATTGCGATTGTAAATGATACCTAGGGAGCCGAGGTCCCTAGCTGATCCGCAGCTTTACTTATTGCGGAGGTGTCATAGAAATCGGATAGATCGGCGTGACCCGCCAGGGTGTCGCGCTCCTTGCCATCAACTAGAATTTTGACGCGATTAATGCCTGGAATATTGGCGGCCAAAGTCCTGACCAGAGACGCAAGCGTCAATTCCTCGACCAGTACACCCGAGCGATGGTTATTGGCAAAGACTGAATTGGTATCAATGACTGCCAGGCCGGGATCCACTATGTAGACATCTCGTACTTCCGCTCCCGCAGGTAGCGGATGAGGCGAGGTCTTATCCAGGTAAATTCCTAGAAGAGACCGCAGAAGCTCCTGCGCACGTTGCTGCCGCCCGGCAGGCAGGGGAACACGGGCTGATTGCGCGCGCAGCACGCCCGTGTCGTCATAGGCGACATAGAGAGTGACCTGCTCGGTTGGCCCCGCTACCGGAGGCGCTACCGGCCGGGTGTCGGCAACGCGCACGCCAGTTTCAGCAGCGCGTCCTTTCATTCGGTGGACATAGAACGCCATGATCACGACTGCCACCAGCAACACTCCCATCCCGATCTGGAGATGACGAGGAATCAATGCGAGGACTCCAGTTGGTCGCGCACCGATGCGACCGCTGTAGCAATAGAACTGGCTACCAGTTGCTGGTAATTCGACGAGGTCAGGTCGGCTAGATCGCCGGTTTGCGGAGCAACTTCGACCGCAATCGCTGCCGCTGTGACGTTGTTCAGCGGGCGCAGTGGTGCTGTCAATATGCGAACAGCAATCTTTTTGCGGAGCTCAGCGGCAACGCTCGAAGCGGCGATCTGGCTGACCGACAAGAACGGCGCCTGGGCTGCGTCCCAGGCTACAAACGGCCCGCGGCTCTCGCCCGGCGACGGCAACAGGGCCGTGTACACACGCACGCCTAAGCCTTCACTTGCCGCGTGAACACTTATGTAGATCGCAGGGTGAACGCCGTTGGCATTGGACGCGCGCTGGTCAACGCTCAGGGTTGAATCGGAATCGCGCAGCATCAGTGTGGGCATTCCGCGGCTCCCCAGTTCTTGGCGGATGTACTGCGCAAATGCCAGCGAGACATCTTTTTCTGCCAGCTTATCGGTGAGAGCTGCTCCCCGTTCGTCGCCGCCATGGCTTGCGTCCACCACGGCAAAGTAGCGAGGCGTAGCTGCTGGCGCTGTTGAAGGTGAGGTGAACGGGGCGGCGGGACCGGCAGCCGCAGGTGCCGGAATGGCTGCCGCGGGCGCTGCTGCAACTGGAGGAGCGGTTCCGCCGGGAGGGGACGAAGGCGCGGGTCCGATGGTGATGGTTCGGCCGTCATTGCTGAAGCTCGCCAGCAGCGGTACCGTGCCGTTGACGGTAACTTCCACAGCCCCGTTGTCTTCTTTGAATGTGGCCGACGAGATTGTCTTGTCGTTGAAGTTGACCGTCTCCGGTCCGGATGGAACCAAGGGATCGCGAAGGAAAATCATATTCAACTTTCCAGGTTCAGTGCCAATGGTGGGATTAACTGGCGAGCTGAAATTCAATACCAACTTGGGAGGGGTTGTTTTTCTAAGTTCCGCCTTGTAGGTAGTGCCCGCTTCACTGATGAAGAGCCTGCGCCCCGTGGTGTGGAATACGACCGGGACGCCCAGGAAATTCGGGAGCAAAGTTACCAGCGAATCTACCGGAGCAAGGCCGCGGTTATTTTCCATGAGGAAGCGCGCCGCCAGGTCGAAGTCGCGGCCACGGATGCGCACTTTACTGCTGCCGGGAGTGAATTGTGCATCGACGTCGTTGAAACGCAGTTGCCATTTCTGGCCCTGCGTCCTGGCGGTCACACCGCCGAGCGGCTCCAGGATTTCCAGCAGACCGACATAGTCCTTTCCTTCACGTTCGGTGATACTCAGCGAGTAGTCCGCAGCCGGAGAATAGATCGAGATGCGCTTCTCCTCCGGAGCTGGTGCAGCCATCCCCAGCAACAAATATCCGGCCAGGACGAGGCTAATCCAGCGCATAGATCGTGAGCCCGGTCAGCAGCTTGGGATAAAAGTCGGTGGACTTTTGAGGAAGTACCTCGCCGGCGAATGCGATATCGCGAACCTGCTCCATGCGAACAGGGTTCATTAGAAAAGCGATATTCGCGCCGCCGTTGTGGACCCGGTCCATGGCTTCTCCGGCATCGCGCAGGTACGAGATGTTCTCCTGATTGCGGATAGACTCTTCCGACACTCCCAACACAGTTTCGAGAAGCACCTTGTGCAGTTGAATGACGTCGAGGACTTGCTGCCGGGGGGAGAGACCCGCGAATAAAGATTCACTCGCACGCGGCGTATGCAGAAGGAAATTACGCTTCGAGGTAACGGCCCATAACGCCGTTCCCCGGCGCCCAGCTTCTTGGAGAAGGCTAGTTGCCTGTGCCGCATCTGAGGTAGGCTCGGCTTCTTCCACCGTGAAGTACTTACGCGAGCGAGCCAGGAATTCCTCCGCAGAGAACGAACTTAACCCCTGCACCACACGATGCGTGGGAAGGATCAGCAACCCTGGGCTGTTCATGTTGACGAAGGTCATCATAACCATCTCATAGGGCGCAAGCTGAGCCTGCTCCCGGTCAAGCATCAGGTTTGCCGAGGAGCGCTCCCGCGGAATGCCGGGGGCCGCTCCCGCAGCCTCTCGCCGTTCGTTGCGGTAATTCAGCGCGGTTTCGTAGCGATGATGTCCATCGGCGATCAGGAGTTTCTTGTCCCGCATTTTCCCGCGGATGAGCTCGATCAGCGCGGGGTCGGAAATTTTCCAGACTCTGTGGAGGACGCCATACTCATCTTTAATATCGACATCGGGGGGAGCACTGCCGGCCAGCAGGCTGTCGACTTCGCCCGCGTCGCTGTACAGCATGAAGAGTTGCCCGAAATGCGCCCGTGTAACCCGCAATAAATCAAGCCTGTCGGCTTTCGGCTTAGCCAGTGTCTGCTCGTGCCTGAAGACCACCCCCGCGGAGTAGTCCTCGATCTTGCCCAAGGCGATGAAACCACGGCGTTCGTACTGTGTTACTGCGCCCAGCGGGGCAAAACGCTGAGAATAGGAATAGACAGAAGGTTGCGGATCTTGCAGGAATATGCCCTCTCGCCGCCAGTCCCGAAGGTAGCCGGTAGCGCGGGTATAGACGTTGTCGCCGTCGCGGCAGGGCTCGCGCTTTCCCAGAATGATGCGCACGAGGTTGTAGGGACTGGCCGCGTAGTAGCGTTCCTGCATCTCAGGAGTAATCTTGTCGTAGGGCTGTGTGACCACCTGCGAAACATTGACCCGGCGCGGGTCATAACGCAGGGCGCGAAACGGTGCAAGGTAAGCCATGATTTCGAAAAGCGTCGCATTATAACAAGGAGCGCGAGTCATCTTCCGTGTCTTGCTCACTCAGCCCGAAATGCAAGTTTTTGCCTATTTTGTAGAAAGGTTAGCCAATAAAAAGGTTGGAAATCCTTGCGGCATCTTGTGGTACTATCACGAGCCAGAGAGGCCATTATGGCCCGCCTTTGTGGGCGCGGGTCCTCCCGCCCGAAACCTGATGTTCGGGGTATTCCCTCGACCCCTTTTAGGACGTGGAACCGTCCGCTTTTGTCTATTGCCATCCGGTCACGGTTCCTGTGGCTACTGCTGTTCTCTGCGCTGACCTTGCTGCCATCTGCGGCACGGGCACAAAACACTGCTGACGACGTACACATCAATCCGCGCCTAGAACCGCCTAAGCCCAAGCAAAATCTGATCCAGGATCCTGCCCTTCGTACCCATACCAAGCCCTACAAGACCGGTGTGGACCTGGTTCTGGTGCCCGTGACCATCACCGATCCTATGAACCGCCTGGTGACCGGCCTGGATCGGGAAAACTTCCAAGTCTACGAAGGTAAGGAAGCGCAGGAAATCAAGCATTTCTCCAGCGAAGATGCGCCTGTTTCGCTGGGCGTGATTTTCGACATGAGCGGCAGCATGAGCAGCAAGATCGAGCGCGCCCGCGAAGCGGTGATGGAATTTTTCAAGACCGCCAACCCGCAGGATGAATTCTTCATGGTCACCTTTTCCGACAAGCCGGAAGAGGTCACTGACTTCACGCAGTCGGTCGAAGACATCCAGGGAAAGCTGATCTACACGGTTCCCAAGGGCCGCACCGCGCTGCTCGATGCCATTTATCTCGGCATCAGCAAAATGAGGCAGGCGAAATACCCCAAGAAGGCGCTCCTAATCATTTCTGACGGCGGCGACAATCACAGCCGCTACACCGAGGGCGAAATCAAAAACCTGGTAAAAGAGGCGGATGTCCTCATTTACGCCATCGGCATCTACGACCACTATTTCCCTACGGAAGAAGAACGACTGGGCCCGCAACTGTTAAGCGAAGTCACCGAACTGACTGGCGGGCGTGCGTTTACCATTGATAATCCCAACGACTTGGCGGATGTAGCTACAAAAATTGGTATCGAGCTGCGCAACCAATATGTACTCGGCTACCGTCCAAAGAACCCAGTTCGAGACGGCAAATGGCGTAAGATAAAGGTCAAACTCAATCCGCCTAAGGGATTGCCGCCTCTAAAGGTATATGCCAAGACGGGATACTATGCACCTTCGGAATGACCGTGCTCTCCGCCCCCTAGTAATCCTTCTTTTTTTGTGTATATGCAGTTGGACGAGTGGCCAGAATTCAAGCCAGTCGACTGTACCGGCACAGCCGCCCGTATCAGCCGTCCCGCCGCCTGGGCCGGTGCCCTCGACGGCTTCGCCGCAAACGGGTACGCCATCGCAGCAGGCTCCCTCGACTCCGACGTCCACCGGTCAGCAGCAGTCACCGCCGAGTACTTCCATCGGCGCGGGCTCGACTCCTTCACAGCCGCCTGCTCCGGTCGCTCCTAAGCCAGGAGCCGCGCAGCAGCAGGAACCGTCAAGCACACCACAGCAGCCTGCAGCCCAAGGACAGCAGCTTCCCGCGTCAGAACAGCAGGGAACTGCTCCTGGGCAAGAACAGCAGGGGCAGCAGGGGCAACAACCCGAGAACGAGGGCGGCGCCTTCGTTTTCAAAGCTCAAGTAGAAGAAGTCATCCTGCATGCCACCGTGCTTGACGAGAAGCAGCGTATGGTCACCAATCTCGACCGGGGCGCTTTCGCCGTTTTCGAAAATAACCAGCCGCAGACGATCAAGACGTTTCGTCACGAAGATATTCCGGTTGCGATGGGCATTGTCATCGACAATTCCGGCTCCATGCGCGAGAAGCGCGACAAGGTGAACAAGGCCACCCTGAATCTGGTTCGCGCCAGCAACCCGAACGACGAGGTTTTCGTCGTGAACTTCAACGACGAGTACTACCTCGATCAGGACTTCACTTCAAATGTTGGCCAGCTTAAGGAAGCGCTGGAGAAGGTAGAGTCGCGGGGAGGCACCGCGCTCTATGACGCGATCGTAGCCTCGGCAGATCACTTGAAGAAGAACGCGAAGCTCGAAAAGAAGGTGCTGTTCGTTGTCACCGATGGTGAGGATAATTCCAGCCGCGAGTCTCTGGAAGAGGCGGTTCGGCGCCTACAAGCGGAAAATGGCCCGACCGTTTACGCCATTGGCTTGCTGGGGGAAGAGAAACAGAGACGCGCTCGTCGGGCGTTACAGGAAATTGCAGCGCGCACGGGTGGAGTGGCCTTCCTGCCGCGCACACTGGATGAAGTCGACGAGATCAGCAGCAGCGTGGCTCATGATATTCGCAACCAATACACCATCGGGTATAAACCCACGACCCCTAAGAGCGCCGGCGGATACCGCAGCATTCACGTCGAAGCCCGCGCCCGCGGCTACAGCCGTTTGACAGTGCGTACACGCAGTGGCTACTACGCTGGGCAAGAACAAACGGGTGGAGGAGGTCACTAGTCCATCCGCTACCTGCAACCGATGTTCATTCCTCATGCAGGCCTGTCATTGACGCTTCCACCTTGGCTTCCGTACCCTGTACGGTGCGAATGAAAACCATCGAAGGTGCGCGCCCACGCGTCGCCGAGGCCATCACCCAGCTCGTTGGCGAAACCCCAATCCTGCGATTAAAGCGACTAGCGGAGCCCGGTTCGGCGGAAGTGTTTGCCAAACTCGAGTACCTGAATCCGGGCGGAAGCGTGAAGGACCGCGCGGCTATAGGCATCATCAAGCGAGCGGAAGAGGAAGGCCGCCTCGGTCCGGGCTCGATCATCGTGGAAGCCACGGCTGGGAACACGGGCATCGGTCTCGCCCTGATTGGAGTGAATCGCGGCTATCGGGTCATGCTGTTCGTACCAGAGCGTTTCTCGGAGGAAAAAGTCATGATCATGCGGGCCCTCGGCGCCGAGGTCACCCGCACTCCGGACGCTGAGGGCATGGAAGGAGCCATCCGGCAAGCCAAGGAACTCGCGGCCAAGAATCCAAAGGCCTTCATGGCCGGCCAGTTTGAGAATCCGGCCAATCCTGACTACCACTACGAAACCACGGCCCGCGAAATCTTCGAACAGATGGAAGGGAACATCGACGCCATTGTGATCGGCGCTGGCACTGCCGGCACTTTCACTGGGGTTGCCCGGTATATCAAGGAGCGTCGGCCCAAGGCATTAACGGTTGCAGTCGAGACCCAGGGTTCGGTTCTGGGAGGCGGTAAGCCGGGAAAGCATAAAGTTGAAGGAATTGGCACGAGTTTTATCCCGCCCAATTTTGATCGCTCGGTGTGCGACGAGGTCTTGATGGTGACGGACGTGCAGGCCTTCGACACCGTGAAACAGCTAGCCACCCGCGAAGGAGTGCTGGCCGGCTCCAGCGGCGGCGCGAATGTTTCCGCTTCCCTGGAAATTGCCCGCAGGTTAGGTCCTGACAAACGGGTGGTCACGATGATCCCCGATTCCGCAGAACGATATTTGTCAAAGAAGATCTTTGAGGGCGGAATCTGACTTCTTATTATGTCGTTATTCTGAGCGGACGGTAGTCCGCCAAGAATCTCGTGTGCAGAACTGCAGCGCGTAGTTGAGAGAACCTACGCACCGGAGAACGATGCCAAACAAAAAGCAACTAGGCTTCGCCACTTGCGCGATTCACCTCGGGCAAGAAGCCGATCCCCTGACCGGCGCAATCACGGTTCCCATCTACGCCACGTCTACTTATCTCCAGGAGGAGCTGGGCAAGAATAAAGGCTATGAGTACGCCCGTGTCTCGAATCCGACTCGTTCTCGGCTTGAAGAAAACCTGGCCGCGCTCGAGGGCGGCATCGCGTCACGCGTGTTCTCCAGCGGCATGGCGGCGATCAATGCGCTCTGCACCATGTTCAAGTCAGGGGACCACGTGGTCTGCGGTCATAACTTGTACGGTGGAGTGCCCCGCCTGTTCAACCAAATCCTAGTGAATTACGGGTTGGAGTTCACCTACGTCGATACCTCTGACGTGGCCGCGGTCGAAAGGGCCATCCGCAAAAAAACGCGCATGGTCTACGTCGAGACGCCAACCAATCCTCTGATGGCGCTAAGCGATATCCGAGCGATCAGCGAGGTGACCCGTCGCAAGAAAGTCGATTTGGTCGTGGATAACACTTTCATGTCTCCCTACTTTCAGAAGCCGCTGGCACTCGGCGCGGACATGGTGGTGCACTCGACGACAAAGTTTCTTAACGGCCACAGTGACGGACTTGGCGGTGTCATTGTGTGCAGCAAGCCGGAGCAGGCTGAGCAATTTGGATTCATTCAGAAAGCCGCGGGCGCGATACTGTCGCCCTTTGAATGCTGGTTGGTGCTGCGTGGCGTGAAAACCCTCGCTGTCCGCATGGAACAGCATGATAAGAACGGCCGCGCCGTGGCTGGCTCTCTCTCCAGGCACAAGAAGGTGAGGGAAGTGTTCTATCCCGGTCTGTCCAGCCATCCCCAGTACAAGTTAGCGCAGCGACAGATGACCGGCTTCGGCTCCATGATCACCTTTGAAACCGGATCGCTATCGAATGCCAAAAAAATGCTCAAGAAAGTTAGAGTTTGCTCGCTGGGAGAATCACTTGGCGGAGTGGAAACTCTCATTTCGCATCCGGCGACCATGACCCACATGGCCTTGGGAGAGAAGGGAAGAAAAGCCACTGGGATAACCGATGGCATGGTTCGTATTTCTGTCGGCATCGAAGACGTAGACGACATCGTCGCCGATTTGGACGAAGCGCTGAGCGCAATTTAGTGGAGTGCGTGTGGAGGCGGGTCGCTGACCCGCCTTAATCCTGATTAAATAATTTCTCTGCGTTCTCCGGCTCCTCGGCGGTGAAAATAAACAGTCGCTCAAGCATTACACCTAATGGGTAACACACGATCTCGCGAGTGGGACTCCGCTGCTTACAACCGTATCTCCGGACCACAGTTCAGTTGGGGCAAGAAAGTAGTCGCTCGCGTGCCGGCACGTGGCGATGAACTGGTCCTGGATGCCGGCTGTGGTACGGGGAGGCTGACTGCCGAATTATTGGAGAAATTGCCGCACGGACGGGTTGTAGCTGTTGATCTGTCGGGGAACATGCTGTGTGCCGCACGCGAACAATTGACTCCCAGATTCGGTGCACAGGTCGCTTTCGTCGCTGCCGACCTGCAGGACTTGTCGTTTAACCAGTGCTTCGACGGCATCTTTAGCACGGCTGCCTTTCACTGGGTACCGAATCAGGAACGTCTCTTTCAGAATCTCTATGGATCTCTGAAGCCCGGCGGATGGCTCGTCGCGCAGTGTGGCGGAGGACCGAACTTGAGTCGGCTTCTGGAACGCATGGCAGTCCTGTTGCAAAGACCGCGATTCGCGCCGTATCTCGCCGATTACAAGCACTCATGGGTGTATTCGGATGCTGAGACGGCGGCGCAACGATTGCGGAGTGCGGGATTCGTGGAAGTCGATACCAGCCTGGAGCAGGCTCCTACCCGCCTTGAAGACGACCAACGATATCGTGAATTTGTCAGCAAGGTGATCGTGCATCGTCATCTCGAGCGTATTCCCGATTCCAAACTGCAGCGGGAGTTTATGGCGGAATTATCCAGGCAAGCTGCAAAGGACGACCCTCCGTTCGAACTCGACTATTGGCGGCTCAATCTCAACGGTCGCAGGCCAGCGTGACATACCAGCCTTTGAGTTGGTGACTGAGGTCTTTGGCGCCTGTGTTACCTGAATACGCAGTTGCATTCCAGCAACTTCTTCCTGCCACAGGCGAAACTTTCCGTAGGTGTCTGTGTTCATACCAGCGTACGCCGTAAGTGAATGGATTAGGAGAGCAATCATGCGACGAAGCCTTCTCAGCCTGGCCTTTCAGTTGTTAGCTACGATGTGCCTCTTTGCGCAAAGTACGCCTGCTTCCAGTGACACCATTCAGGACCGAAGGGATCTGAGACAAGATGTGCGGGACCGCAATCGCGATCGGAGTGACATTAACCGTGATCGCCGCGATTTGAACAAAGACCGGGTGGATCGCAATGCCGATTTACGCGATGCTCGCCGCGATCAGCGGGATATTAACGGCGACCGCCGAGATCTTAATAGTGACCGCGCCGACCTGCGCCGCGACTTGAGGAATGGGGACAGAGCCGATGCCGCGAAAGATCGTCGTGACCTTCGCGCCGACCGGCGTGATATAAACCGCGACCGCCGAGACCGGAATGCCGATCTAAGGGATGCGCGCAAAGACCAGCGCGACATTAATCATGATCGTCGCGACTTGAACAAAGACCGCCGCGACCGCAATAAAGACCATCGTGATATTCGCGCCGACAGACGCGATCTCCGTAGAGACCGCCACCATGCTCGCTGATGCGCAGCACTTATGTGCGCTCAGACGACATTGATCGATCTGAACTTCATGCTCGCACTGAATCCGTTATCCACTTGAGGTACTCAGCGCTCCCGTCCTCAATGGCAAGCAACACGCATTCCGGCAACTCATAAGAATGCAGTTCGCCTATGGCCGCCCGAACCCGCGCGAATGCGACGCCAGTCGTCTTGATCACCAGCATCCATTCCTGGGCGGTCTCCACCTTTTCCTTCCAATGATACACGGACTCAACCGAGGGCAGAATATTGACGCAAGCCGCCAGCCGCCGCTCCACTAAAGCGTGAGCGATCTTGCGGGCTTCTTCCCGGGATCCGGCGGTAGTGAGGACGATTTTCTGTTCGCTCATATAAAATCAGCTTTCGGTCAATAGCTTTCTAACGCAGAGTGTAACAGCCTCGGAAGGGTCGAAATCAGAGTGGTAGAGACGCGGCTTGCCGCGTCTCGCCGGGTGCAAAATCGCTATGGCGACTCAAATCAAGTTTGGCACTTCAGGGTGGCGTGCCGTTATGGCGGAGGAGTTCACCTTCGCCAACGTTCGCCGCGCGGTAACGGGGATAGCACGCTACGTGGCCTCGCAGAAACCTACAGGAGCCCGCGTCATCGTGGGACGTGACCCACGCTTCCTAGGGGAGACCTTCTGCTCGATGGCAGCCGAGATTCTGGCTGCCCACGGGATTACCCCGCTTGTGATTGCGGAGGCCGCGCCTACGCCGGCCATCGCCTACGCCGTAATAAGAGAACACGCCGATGGCGCTATCAATTTCACAGCGTCCCACAATCCTCCTGAGTACAACGGAATTAAGTTCTCCACTCCCGACGGCGCACCCGCTCTGCCCGAGGTCACCAAGAAGATTGAAGCCGAGATTGCAGCTTTAGACGCGGCAGGTGCCTCCCCGCCGAAGTCCCAACGGAATCCGTCAGCCCAGTCGCTCGATCCCAAGCCCACCTACATGGCAAGGCTCAAAGAAATCGTGGACTTTAGAGCAATTCAGAAGGCGGGTGTGCGCGTTGTCTACGATCCTTTCTGGGGAGCGGCTCGCGGCTATCCCGACCAACTGCTTCGCGAAGCCGGGGTGGATGTTTCCACGATTCACGACTGCCGTGACGTCCTGTTTGGCGGCCACGCTCCCGAACCCGATGATCACCTCCTGGAGGATGCACGAGCAAAAATGCGGGAGAAGCGGGCCCACCTGGGAATTGCCACCGATGGTGATGCGGACCGCTTCGGAATTGTGGACCAAGACGGCGCGTTCGTTCAACCAAACTACATCATCGCGCTCTTGTTCGATTACCTGGTCGAAAGTCGGGGCTGGAGAAAAGGTGTCGCCAAGTCTGTAGCCACTACCAACCTGATCAACGCACTGGCCCGGCACCACAAAGTCGAACTGCACGAGACACCGGTAGGGTTCAAATACATCGGTGAACTGATCAAACAGGACAAGATCGTGATTGGCGGAGAAGAAAGCGCGGGATTATCGATCCTCCACCACGTTCCCGAGAAAGATGGCGTACTAGCCGGTCTGCTGTGCTGCGAAATGGTTGCCCAGCGGGGAAAATCAGTTGGCCATCAATTAAAGGAACTATTTGTCAAAGTTGGTTCCTTCTATCCACGCCGGGAAAACTTCCGCTTGACGCCTGAGGTCAAAGAGAAGTTCACTAAAAAGTTGCAGTCCGATCCACGAGACTTCGCTGGTCACAGAGTGGGAGAGGTCGTCCGTAAGGATGGTTTGAAGCTGGTTTTTGACGATGGCTCCTGGGTGTGCTACCGGTTATCGGGTACGGAACCGGTGGTGAGAGCTTACTCGGAGGCTCGTAGCGAGGATGGACTGGAGAAGTTGAGCGCAGCGGCTAAGCAATGGATCTTCGACTAAACGGCCTGGCCAAGATTCGAATCCTCCCGACGCCAGAAGATGGTCTGCGGGCGGTGGTGAACCACGCCCCGCAGGCAGAAGCAGCGTTTGACCGGCTTACGGAGCGTCTGCGTCCCACGTGGAATCTGCTCTATCGATTGCGTCGCCGCGTCGCTACCGCCGCTGTGCTGATGCTCACGGCCTGGCTGTTTCTCCATGTTACGTTCGGCGCCAACGGCATGGTCGTGTACAAGCAGAAGCGCGCTGCGATTAAAGATTTACAGCAGCAGGTAGATGCCCTGCAAAAAGAGAACGACCGCTACACGGATCAGATCAAGGCGCTCAAGAGCGACCCGCAAGCGATCGAAAAGGAAGCCCGCGAGCAGTTGCACTATGCCCGCCCGGGCGAGGTCGTCTACGTTCCTCCTGCCGCCGCAACTCCACAAAAGCCGGATACGAAGGCCGCAAAGAAGTGACGCACCGGAGGAGTTGTAACCTCAGCAGAAGTTCCACACTCAATTCAACTGTTCCGTTCTGACAAGAGTCCCTGGCGAGTGTCTGGGCGAGGTTTTAATTTGCCATCCGAGCGAAGCGAAGGATGCGAAGGATCTAGGAAGGATCTAGGTATTTGCTTTTGCATGTGGAAATGCATAGACTCTTCGCTTCGCTCAGAATGACAAGCGATCAAATTCAATTTGCGGCTCCGGCCGCAATGGTAGAGGAGGAGATTATCTATGAAGAAGCTGCTGCTGATTTGTCTGGCTCTGTGTCTTGTGTTCTTTTATGTAGCCATCGCGTCGGCAGGCTCGGACGCGGGAAACAGCGAGACCGTGAACGGCTGGGTGACTGACGCGAAATGCGGCGTCAAGGGAGCCCACTCCGGTGGGGAAGAATGCGCCAAGAAGTGTATCGACGCAGGAGCGAAGATGGTGGTGGTCACCGATACTGACAAGAAGGTCTTAACCGTGGATAATCCCGATGTGCTGAAAGATCATATCGGCCATCACGTGGCCGTGACCGGCACCGTGACTGGAGAGTCGATCCACGTTGACAGCGCGAAGATGCTCTAAGCTGGAAAGATTTTTTTGTTAAGGCGGCGGCTGCCACGGCCGCCTTTTTCTTGCGCTCCGAATTATTTCACCACGCCTTCGAGAGGAGAGCTGGCAGTTGCATACAACTTCTTGGTCATGCGACCGGCCAAGTGAGCCTGCCGTCCGGCGATAACGGCGTGCTGCATGGCTTCCGCCATGAGCACGGGATCCTGAGCATTGGCGATACCGGTGTTCATGAGAACCGCGTCCGCGCCCAGCTCCATCGCAATCGTCGCGTCCGAAGCTGTGCCCACTCCGGCATCCACAATGAGCGGCACCCCGGTAATCACCTGGCGGAGAATGCGAATGTTCGCCGCGTTTTGAATACCGAGCCCGCTTCCAATCGGCGCGCCCAGCGGCATGATGGCGCTAGCGCCGGCGTCCAGCAGGCGCTTGGCAAAGACCACATCATCAGAAGTGTAGGGCAGAACGGTGAAGCCTTCCTTCGTCAGGGCCCGAGTGGCCTCGAGGGTTGCCTGCACATCGGGATAAAGCGTCGCCTGATCACCGATGACTTCCAGCTTGACCCAGTCGGAAATCCCTACTTCGCGGCCCAGTCGCGCCGCGCGAATAGCTTCATCAGCGGTATAGCAGCCCGCGGTGTTGGGCAGGAGGAAATATTTCTTGGCATCGATGTAGTCGAGCAGCGATTCTTTGCTGCGATCGAGATTAACCCGTCGTACCGCAACAGTGACCATCTCGGCCCCGCTGGCTTCCAACGCCCGCGCGGTTTCCTGGAACGACTTGTACTTTCCCGTACCGACAATCAACCGGGAACGGAACTGCCTGCCGCCAATGATGAGTGAATCCATGTCGCTATTGTAAAATGAAACGAGGAACGGCTACCAACTGTCAGTAACTTACAGAAAATTCAGCCGCACGACAACCGACAATACGCAGCATCCGCAGGCTAGTAGCACGAATTAGCACAGTCCAAGACCGCATTATTTAGACTCGTGGAGCGAAGTTCTTGAAAGGAACTGCACCAGAAGAGCGGGAGCTTGGGGACGGCAACTTCGGGCTGCGATGGCCGCTGTCTCCGCTGGAAAAAGGGGTCTGATCCCGTTCTTGGGAGCCGCAATACTGGAACGAATCGCACCGCCCCGGCCGGATCATCTAAGCTTCTTTGGGAAGGCCCGGCAGGGGTCGAACCTGCATCTCCGGAGTGTGACAGAGTGGCGGCCTGCGTTGAGGGCTGACTGCCAGCTTAGTCACTCCACAACCCGCGGCCCTCTATCCGTTGAGTTACGGGCCATGCACTGAAAGCTCCCATAACAGGAACTCTAGGCTAGTAGCCAAAGTAACCTGACAAGCTAGGGCCGCGTAGATACCGGAAGGACTTGTCCCGATTCGAGGCCCTTCCGATTCCACCCTTTATGTTTGTATCAAAAGATCCCCCATAGGTATCCGCCGGATGTACAAGCGCCGGAAGAGATTTTTGAGCCTGCCAGAACCGCCGCGTATTCGGTGGCCCGGGCTCAATCGGCCGGCATTGAATCTGCTTGCGCGTACAAGCGGTCAATCTCGTGTCGATAGCGCTCTTCTACGACTCGCCGACGAAGCTTCATACTGGCGGTCAACGTCCCATCCTCAGGCGAAAACTCATCCGGCAGAACAATCACTCTCTTCAGCTTCTCGAAGCGTGCCAGTGTCTGGTTCACATCGGCTACGATGCCCTCGTACAATGCCTGCACGCGAGCATGGTCCACCAGTTCTTCTCGGGACGAGAAGGGAATGCGGTTGGTGCGCGCCCAGTCTTCGAGCAAGGGGAAATGGGGCGCGATGAGAACCGCGGGAAACTTTCTTTTATCGCCGACCAGCACCGCTTCCGCGATCAAGACATTGTGCTTGAGCGAGTTTTCGATGGGCTGCGGAGCAATAAACTTTCCACCTGACGTCTTTATCAAATCCTTCTTACGGTCGGTGATCGAGAGGAATCCCTCGGCATCGAGGTTGCCGATATCTCCGGTCTTGAACCAGTCCTCTACAAATGCATTGCTCGTCTCCTCAGGGCGATTCCAATAGCCCTTGAACACAGAGGGACCGCGCACCAGAATCTCGCCATCCTCGGCGATCCGCACGTCCACATTCCGCAGTGGTTTGCCTACGGTTCCAAGCTTGTGAGCTTTCAGATTATTGACCGCAATGACGGGCGAGGTTTCGGTGAGGCCATAGCCTTCATGAATGCGAATTCCGATACTCGCATACCACTCGGCCAGTTCACGACCCAAAGGCGCTCCGCCTGAAATAAAGAGCTTGGCCCGGCCGCCTAACGCTGCCCTGACCTGCGAGTAAACCAAGCGGTCCGCGATCTTCCAGGCAAGCGACGCCGGCCTTTGTCCCGCGAGGATCTCGTCTGTTTGGCGGCGGCCCACCCACAAAGCCCAGCGGTAGATTAAGTTCTTAAAGGAGGACTTAGTTTTCTGAACGACCTGGTTATAGATTTTTTCGTAAACTCGCGGAACCCCTACAAAGATCGTGGGCCGAACTTCCAGCAAGGCGCGAGGAAGTTGCTCGGTAAGCGGACAATAAGCCAGCGTCACGCCGTGGTACAGCATCGCGAAATCCACGTGACGGGCGGTTACGTGCGACAGTGGGAGGAAGGAAAGACTGATCTGGCCGGGCCACACATCGAATCCTTCTAAAGAACAAGAGATGTTCGACGCCAGGTTTCCGTGGGTCAGCATGGCGCCTTTGGGAGTTCCGGTCGTACCGGACGTGTAAATTACGGTCGCCAGATCGTCCGGCGCAATCTCCAGGGCCCGCGCGTCGAATTGCGAGTCCAGCTCGTTCGGCCCTTCGTGCATCAAGCGATGCATGTGAAAGGCGTGCGCCGTTTCGACGGCGTCCATTATGACCACTCTTTCCACTCTTGTACGAGCTTGGATTGCCAGCACCTTTTGCAGTTGCTTTTCAGTAGAGACAAACACAACGCGAACTCCGGCGTCCTCCAGAATATAAGCGGTTTGCTCATCGGTCAGGGTCGAATAAACTGGCACAACCACTGCGCCCAGCAACAACGCAGCAAAATCAGCCGTGCTCCATTCCGGCCGGTTCTCGCTGAGAATGGCAACGCGATCACCTTTTACGATACTCCAGCTTTCCAGTGCTCGCGCCACTCCGACCACGTTGCGGTACAGTTCCTGAGACGAGATCGAGATCCAGTCAATGGCCTGGCGATGCATCATTACACTGCCTTGACCGCGCTCGAGGATCGAGAGGAATACGTCATTGACTGTGCGGATAGTCCTCAGCGTAGATCGTTCGGGACTAGAGGCGCCGTCAAAAGATGTTTCAATGCGATCGCAACCCAATTCCGCGGCTGCTCGCTCCCCAGTGGGTACGGCTTCTGGAAGTTCGGAAGGGATACCTGGTCTAGCCACTCTCTTGGTCCGACACGGAGACTCCTCCTGACAACTATTGTCTATTGTAACGCCAAGGAATGTACAACCTGCCACCATGCCTAACGGATCTTAAATCTTGCGCCTTTCCACATTGACTGCTGTTCCGGCTTGGGCGTACTCTTGCGTGCTTACGGAGGGCGCGGTGATTCGGATGAAAGAGACGGTTTGGACGATGCTGGGAGTGACGGTGCTGTTCTTGGCGGCGATCTCGCCGCGGCTCACCGGTCCTGTACTCGCTGATGAGAAAAAACCGGCGAGGCCCGCTCCCGGCCTGAAGGTCGGCGATTTTGCTCCCGACTTCAAGATGCAATACTTCGATGGGAAGGAATTGAAACACGTTTCCCTCAGCGACTACCGCGGAAAAAAGAACGTGGTCCTGGCCTTTTATGTTTTCGCCTTCACCGGCGGTTGAACGCAGCAGATGAAAAACTTCCAGCAGAACCTGCAAAAGCTGGAAGCCACCGACACCCAGGTTCTGGGTGTGAGCATGGACAGCCCCTTCGCCAACAAAGCTTTTGCCGACCAGATTGGAGTCACCTTTCCGCTCCTGAGCGACTGGGGCGGCGAAACGACGCACAAATACGGCGTCTACGTAGACGAATACAAGGCTGCCCGTCGAGTGAACTTCCTGATTGGCAAGGATGGAAAGATTCTGGAGGAACAAGTCGACAAAGAAGCCATCGACCCCAGCAAAATCGTGGACGCCTGCGAACGTCCGAAAATGAAAAACTGATCCCGGCTCCTGACCCGCCTCCGCTGGTTTGACGCCCTCCGGTGCGGTTGTTATCATTCAATCGCGGGGTGGAGCAGTCTGGTAGCTCGTTGGGCTCATAACCCAAAGGTCGGTGGTTCAAATCCACCCCCCGCAACCAACGCAATCATAGGGTTACGAGGAATTTGGATTTTCGATTGTGGTCCGAAATGGTCCAATAAGCCTTGGACAACATAAATAAACAGAGGCCGTCTACGAGACGGTCTCTTTTTATTTGGTCTGACCTTGAGGCAGCAGGCGCTTCACGACGGACGTGTTGGCTTTGCGCTTCGCTTTCATGAAGGCTCCGCCGTAGACGTTCATCGTGGTCGAAATATTTGCGTGGCGCATGAGTTTCTGCTGTACGCCGAGCGGAGCACCAGTCTCGTCGAGCCATGCGCGATAGCTGTGCCTGCTATTCCGGAGCCGGAGTAGCCGCCACTATTCCGACTTCCAGACTATCCCGGGTGAGACGGGAATACGCTCGGCCATCGATGTGACGACCTAGATTCACCCGGCATAGTTGGTGTTCTCCTGACACACTCCACTACCAGGAGGAAACACCGATGAAAACAATTTTCAAAAGTCCCCGGATATTTCAGCGCATGCATGATGGTCCTCTCGGGTCATACGTTGAATCCTATGCAGCCGAGATGCGTGAGCAAGGCTACTGTGCAGGTGCGATGGAATCTCAGATTCGTCTGGTTGCTGACTTTAGCCGCCCAAGGACACATGGGCAGATCAAATCGGCAAACGACAGTGTCATCTTACAAAAGGTCAAGCATGACGGTGTTGTACCCATTCGCAATCACGGTCAGGGTCGGAGGAATCAATTCCACCTCTCGCCTGGGTTTGCCATCCCCGGTCTCAATGACGACGACCCGCTTGACTCTAAGAGTAACGTTGGGAAACGCCGCCTTTCCCGTCATGTCGGTCGGTTTAGAAAACGGCCCACCGGTGGCGTTGGTCTCCAGAGTTACGTTGGCTCCGATTACCGGGAGACTGGTCACCGAGTCAACTACGGTTACGGTGTAAGTGTGCGCGGTGTTAGCCACTGGAGTCGGGCTGATCGAGACAGAAAGAGTTTTCGGAGGAGCGACAACCGCCGGCCCGAACAGATCCCCTAAGATCAGTTGCAGGCTGACTCCTCCCGGTGAAATGGTGACTCTGCGCGCTGAAATTACAGCGGTGGCTGTCAGGAGGAGCCCCGAGCCGGCGAGTGTGGATGAAGCTGTCGAAAGAATCAAGCCATTGATCATCGGCTCAACGATTGCAGAAATTAGCGACGCAAGAAAGGGACCCAACAGGAAACCTACTGCAGCGCCAATGCCGGAAATGGTGATGGGCGTCAGCGTCACTCGCAAAATGCGGGCAGGGTTCGCAGGATCCGCAGATGGAGCAAGGGTGACAGTAGTAGCGGCTGTAATAGTTATTGTGCTAACCGAAAAGAAAAACACGCGAGCAGTTAGTGCCCCAGTCAATGTGATGGTAATCGATCCCGCGCCTAAAGTTGCAATCGCGGGCCCGAGAGCTACAACCAGTGGAATGAATGTACCGCCCGTAAGCACGCCGCTGACGATGCGAATCCCGGTTGGCACCGCCGTGGCGGGAACGAAGAGTCCGGCTGCCCTAGCTGCAATAGTCCCGCTCGAAATTGGAACGGTAGGAACAGTAATCGCGGTGGCTGCTGCCGGTGAGGCCGGGAGAGCGCCAACGGTGCCCGACCGAAGGAAGTCCCCACCAGTACCAACGTCAGTAACTAATATGGCTGAAGTCCCCGCCGGTGGAACCGCTGCGGAGCTGAAGATCAAGCTAAGAGCCGTGGAGGTTGCAGTATCCAGTGGTGTGCCGGTGCTACCGCTGGCGGGCGGGGGAGAAAATATGCTTCCCGCTAGCGATGGGAAAGCCGTCGTGTAGAACCCGCCGAGATCAAATAAGGGTGAAATATTGAGTGTAAAGGGCATACCTTCGCTCCGGAGGTGTGAACGTAATCGGCAGCAATGCTCAGCCCGACGTAGACCAATGCCTCGACGACTTCACATCTATTGATTGAGTTGGGTGTTCAATGGGAAGAACGCGAACATGCTATCGGTTGGCTGATTGACAGTCAACTCATTTCGCAATATCCCGGACGACACCCAGAAAGCACTGGTCGCGAAAATTGGCACAAACAATGGCCAGGTGCTCGCGCCCGGCGAGTGCGAAACACGCGAACCAAGGCTCCGAGCCAGAGCCGAAACAGGTTGAACATGGCAACAAAGTTGTAGCAACCGGGCTTGCCTGGCTGCCCGGGAAGTCAACGCTGAAGGCTCTCTTTGCTTGCGCCATAAGTGACTCGCTGCTTTTCGTCGGTCAGAAGCACATCGCAAACATAACGATCGGAATCTGCCTTGATGTCGTCAAGAAGGGAAGAGGCGATTCCGCGCAAGTCTGCGCGCGCTGGATCGCTGCGCACGACACAGCGCGCGCGTAGCGCCATTCTTGCGGCTTGTGCGGATTTCTCACGGATATCCCGGCGGGCGTTTTTCGGACCATAGCGTTCACCTGTTTTGCTTAGTGTGGCTACTCAGGAGGAGCAGAGTCTCGGCCTGTGTTCACCGCAACAGTTAGTGGCGCACGAGCCAACCTCTTCTAGAGTCTGCTCTCACAAAATGGGGGTCTTGGTCTAGCGGGGATGAGCCTTCCGATTCGTGTCAGGGTACCGACTTTCAGTTGTATTGAATCGGGATTCTGGCTTTTCCCCTTAAGGGCAAAAATCAGCGGCTTAAAGCCAAATGCCTACATACCGCCAGCGGCACGACTGGAAGGCGATGTCCTCACGCAAGACAAACACGGCTTTCGCAAAATGAACCCCTGCCTCTTCGATGATCGCTTCCCAGAGGACTGTTGAAGCGATCCTTTGGTTTCTCCAACTATTGATGAGACATTGGTGGTAAGCTGCGACCATTGCCGGTAGCTTATTGGCACACTTCGTTCCATATCTTCGCGGTTGCACCTTGCCCGGCAACTACCGTGGCCGTGCAAGTAGCAATCCCGTCACTAACCCGCCAAGTACCAGGTCTGAGGTTGGTAAAATTCACATTCGTCTGGCAGGCAGGCTCATTGGGCGTAGTCGACGAAAACCCCGAATAGGAAAAGAGTAGATTCGACGATGTGCTTTGGCCAGAACTTCCAGTTAGGTTCTGAGGAGTGATCGTGATAGTTCCTGATCCGGTACATTGATATGGAGTACTGGTTACGGCGCCAAAGCCAAGGTTGACGAGAATCGACCCAACCGTAGGTTGAGTAGGAGTCCCGCCGCCACCGGTTGCAACAATGGTGAAGACTCCGATTGCAGTAACGGCGATAAAGATCGAGTACCTGGCGGCCTGTGAAATTTGTTGTCTCATCGTGACTTGCTCCATGTTGAACGTAGGAATAATCCAGCCAGTGAGGCGCCTAGGATGGCGGTCAGAATATCGGCGTAATCGAAGGTGCCGCCTGTAAGATAACTGCTGATGAAAGGCATCGCCGCGAGTGGCCTCGCGCGCAACAGCCGGTCGCGAACGGGTGGATACTGTGCCAGCTCGAAGACGACCTCAATGGCGGCCCACCCTGCGCACAGCAGGAGCTGCCGCATATAAGTTCTTCCCACAAATGCCGCACTCATCATCGAAAACGCGAGCACGTGCACGAAGGTGGGTACTGGTCCCAAAAGTGAACGCAGCCAATGTGGCATAAGTGCTGCGATGCGGATTGCTTCTGGAAAAAATGCTGAAGTCATTCGCGGCCGAGCAGTCAAGTACACGAGCGCACCGATCAGCAACCAACCAATGCCGAACGCGAACAGGCGAGGCGCGCAGTGAAATTCCATTGGCACAGCGCTGGTTGCAGACGCTGTAACCCTGCAGTCAAAAGGGCAGACCATCGCTGACGCGACTTTAACCGGTCGTTTCACTTTTGGATAAGTCCGCACATTCTACACCCGAAGCGGAAAGACCATGCGAAGGTTTTTTTGCCGGGGAAAGTGAACTAAGTCACGCTGATTGCTGCTTCAAACAGTTCGAACAGACACAAGCATGACAACGGCACTTGGGCGATGATAGAATCTGCGTCGAAACAATGACCGTATTGGCTATCGATGTGCCACAGCAGTGCGCATGTCATACAGATGGCACCCTGTAGTACAATGAGGCTATGAGATCTGCGATTCAAGCGAGGCTGGATGACCGATCGCGAAAGAGACTCGCGGTTCTAGTAAGAGAATTGGGTTGGACTCCTTCGCAGGTGGTACGGGAGGGGCTACGTGTTCTGGAAACGAACTATTTGCGGCGCAAGAAGCGCGGTATCATTGGCCTCGGTAAGTTCGAGTCTCACGTGCCGGACCTGGGATCGAGCAAAAAGCACCTAAGGGATTTTGGGCGGTGAAGCCGGTCCTGCTCGACACCGGTGTTATCGTCGCACTGCTGGATCGTAGTGAGAGTTTGCACCGGGTGTGCGCCAGGACGGTTCGAGAATTAGAGGCGCCCCTGATCACTTGCGAAGCGGTTATCGTGGAGAGTTGCTATTTGTTGCGCAACTTGTTGGGTGCGTCGGAGGCGGTGATTGAAAACGTTGCCGCAGGGATTTTTCAGATTCCCTTCCAGCTTTCGCGAGAAACCGCTGGCGTAAGGCAAGTGCTGCGGAAGTACCGTGACCGGAAGATTGATCTCGCCGATGCATGCCTAATCTGTTTGGCGGACGAGTTCGGGGCTGAGGATATACTGACCTTGGACCGGGATTTCGGAGTCTACCGTTGGGGTAAAAACAAGCCTTTTCGACTGTTGCCGGGCTTGGGTCAGCACCAGAAGGGAAGCAGCGCGAAAGAGTAGGGACGACATCCCTCACACAGCGCTCTTGGGCGAAAAAAGTGCGCGGGAATGATAGCGAGTATAGGCATTGACTCCGTGAGAATCCAATGCTGCCGCAAACCCCCATTAGACCCCCATTACCCGTTTCCAGGCCTTTCCAGCGATTTCTTGTAGCACCACTCGTGCCGCGTTTTCACTCGTATAGCCGATCCTGGTTGCACTCATAACCCATCTATGAAGTCGTCGGCCGTGTCAAGCGAAAAATTAGACACACTTCTCCCTTTGGGTTGGGCAGGCTGTCAAGGGCGCCCGTTTTTTGGGCGTTCATCTCGACCCTTGA
>Ga0066700_10000071_pt1 | contig 25683 bp, 18 predicted proteins | sample GraSoiAngelo_149_FD_66460 | JGI IMG/M metagenome (GOLD analysis project Ga0066700, IMG submission 66460) | Grasslands soil microbial communities from the Angelo Coastal Reserve, California, USA - 14_1009_09_30cm | ecosystem: Environmental > Terrestrial > Soil > Grasslands | place: USA...
CAGTGCCCGATCGGTCCAATCGCTAAATCGGACAAGTCCGGTCCGCTTTCCCTGGACTTCGACGAGGACTAAGCCGCTTGCGCGGCGGACGCGAGGCGTGCCACATTCCCCACGCGATGAGTCCAGAACGAGCGATTACTCCCACTCAGTTCCATCTAGCTTCATTAACTCATTGGGAACAGATGGAAAATGCATCGTGCCCAGCACTTCGGCATCCGCCGCCAACGCCAGTGGCTTCCCCCAATAGAAACGGCTCTATCGAAAGTGTTCCGGAATCAGTCCGTCGTCCCGCTCTGGCTTCCTCTGCCGGAACACCTCCGATAGAGAGCCAGCGTTATACGTCCATCTCGATCACTGGTACGCCACCGGCCAGTCTATCTGACTGGATAGCACCCACTATCCGATCGGATAGCAAATCGCGCGCTTGCCAACCACTCACTGGCGATCAAAACACCCGCCATTTCAACGTATCTCCTTGCTCCCCAAACTTTTCCATGGCACACCGCTGTTTTGTTCGTGCCCGCTCCCCTGCGTGGCCATGCACATGCACTTGTGCATGGCGTGCGTCCCCAGACTAAAACGCTCAGAGGCCGCCACCGAAGTCAAGTTTAAACAGGAGGATCCCATGAAGTCACTTCGCTGTCGTATGTTGGTAGTTTCAGCGGTCGCGTTGGCGGCCGTTTGCACAAACGCGATCCCTGCTTTCGCCCAGAATGCATTCCAAGGCAGTTTCACACTTCCCACTGAGGTGCGCTGGCAAGGCGCGACACTCCCAGCAGGCGAATACACTTTTACAATGAAATCCGTCACCGCCCCCAACCTCATCGTCCTGGACGGCCCCAGCGGCTCCTCGTTCGTGTCCGCGATTGTTGGTGATCGGGACAAAATCAGCGGCCCTAGCGTCTTGATCGTCGAGCATCGCGCCGGCAAGTCCATCGTACGCGAACTGTACATGGCTCAACTCGGTCTGCGGCTGCGCTACGCAGTGCCAAAGGCCCCGAAAGAAGCCGAACTCGCTCAGGCTCCTGTAACGACAGAAAGAATCCTCGTGGCGATGAAGTAAGTGCCAAGCCTCCGAAGCAAATCGCCACTCATAGCGCGAGCCCCACCCCAGGCTCGCGCTATTTTATGTTGCTCACCACTGGCCTAGCGAGTTCAGACAGAAAGTCGTTGCACACCCAACCGGTCTATGCGTTTACCAGACTTGAGAATCAGATGGTAGGGCGCAGGGTTTTGTTTGCAAGAATAACGATGCTCGCGATTCCTGCAAGCCGAATCTGCTAAAGGACGATTTCGACTTCTCCATACTCAGCCCTGGCGTTTGCGACAAGATAGACTTTCCTTTCGGCGCCCTCTTGCAATGCTGTTCGTATCAGGTTGGCGGCTCGATGAGAGTACCTTTCGCGTCATTCGCCACTCACAAACTCATGGTTTGGGGGCGGTCTTATTTGGAAAATGGAATGCGGAGGCAGTATTGCCCTCGCGCGGCTTAATTGTCCTTTGCGTGTTGCTGGGAGTGCTTCTCTTCGGCTGGCTCACGTGGCGGGACTTCTCATCGAGACGGCGGCTTAGGCAAGCTCCTGTCGCGACCATCAACAAGCAGCCGGTTGCTTTCGCGAACCGCACGTTTGACCCGGTCACACCGCCGGCCGATATGCCACCGCTGGCCTCGGGGGAAAAAGCGGAGTGCGATTCCAATTTCCTTTCCAACGCCAGTGTCCGCGGGGAGTCTAGACAAACGGATGCCACACACGCGACCGTCACCATCACGGAGATCAAGGTGACGCTACAACTCAACATCAACATCTGGGTGCCGACCGGGGTAGCCCAACATGTGATCGAACATGAGGAAGGCCATCGCCAAGTCTCGGAATATTACTACCAGACCGCCGACAAACTCGCCGAGCGAATCGCCGCGACATACATGGGCAGACAAGTCGACATCACCGGCACGGATCTGGATGCCGAGTCCAGCAAGATGCTCCAACAAATGGCCGCCGATATCACCGATGAATACAAGAAGGAATTAAACCCAGGACCGACGCAACTGCTCTACGACGCCATCACCGACCACGGCCGGAATGAGGTCGTCGTCAAGGATGCTGTCGCTCACGCCCTCAAGAACATAACAATCGAGTCAACTCAGCCGACGACAAACTCAGGAAATTGAACACGCAACGCCGAACGGGCGTCCAGGTCTCGCCGCTGTGCCCCGGAGCGACGAGGTCAGCGCAGGTGTAGTAGTGTACAAAAATAGCTATGGATCGAGAAACCTTCCATCGTTGGCTGGCCTCTTATGGAAGCGCTTGGACCGGCCGTGACCCGGGGGCCGCCGCCTCGCTGTACGCAGACGATGCCACTTACCAAGTGACGCCCTTCGACGAACCCTTGCGTGGTCGGGCCGCAATCTACGAATATTGGGCCGGCGTAGCGAGAACCGAAGAAAAAATCCAGTTCGAATATGAGATCCTCGCAGTCACTGAGGAGCATGGTATCGCCAGGTGGTGGGCGTCCTTTGTCCGCGTGCCACCTGGCCTAGAAACGACACTGGACGGCATCTTCCTGATCTCGTTGGACTCGGCGGGTCACTGTCGGTCCCTTCGTGAATGGTGGCATAAACGGCAGTAGTTCGTCCCATTGCCTAATGATCGAATCTGCTAACGCCCGGCACTGCTTCATCAGCGAAAAGTCGTCGGACGCATGCGACGGTCATGGCAATTCCGGCCATCAGTCTGACTTTGCTCGGCTGGCTGGCGGCACAATTCCGTTCATCCGCAAATACTCCACCATCTGTCCGTAATGATTAAATGCGTGGGCGACGGCGAATGTGGCCAAGTACAGGCGGGGCGATTTGCTGTGCTCAGCGGTCTGCAACATGTTCTGAGTAGTCAACGTGGCCGCCGCCTTGTGACCCAAGGCAAAAGAGTCCTTCAGGAACTTAACGATGTCGGCTTTGGCCTTCAAGTCCTCAGGACCGTTCCCGCCCTTGAAGTCTTCCGGGAGCTTATCGCCGGTAAGCCCCGACCATAGGAAGTAGTTGGAAGCGGCGACATGCTTGACCTGCAAGGCAAACGTGCGCACACCCCTGTAGTCGGCCCCTGGAATGTTCAAGCTCTCAGGAGAGAAGTTGAACTTATCTTCCGGCATGGCTTCGGCAGCTTCCACAATTTGCTTTTCGATAATGCTGATCTGGCGGTCCACGGTTGAAGCTACCGTCGGCGGAGGCTGCGACTGTTGCGCCTGAGGCACGCTCGCGGCCGCGGCGCTCTTTGTGCCCTGTCCGAAAGCGGCGATGGCAAAGATGAGTGCTGCCAACTGCAAGAAGATTCGTATTTGTTTCATTGGAGCGACCTCCTCAATTTGTTTGAACTCAAAAACTTGTGGCATCCCTCGGAAATGACTATTCGACCGTGTGAATTCCACAAACCAAGTCGCGATTGCTTCCGAGCCGGTGACATACGGGAGTTAGGAATTGCAGCCCGGAACTTTCAAGGACCTATTACCGCATTACCGCCGCGAGTCCGGCGGCACCAGGTTGTTCGCGCGATAGTAGACCACGAGCTGGCCATAGTGCTCGCCGCTGTGCTCGATGGCGAACATCCAGGCGTAGGAATTGTGGACTAGCCTGTTCCCCCACGCATATGCCGCAATTTTGTCCAGTCCTGCGTCGCCCTGCTGTTGAATCAGGTTCGCTCCGTCCGCGACCGCCTGCTGAATCAGCTTCACAACGTCGGCTTTCGTCTTGTAAGCATCTCGCGACGGGTTGTGCTTGTTCTTGCCAAAGTCGGGCCCGATGTTTGATCCGGAAATCGAACGCATCAGGTCGTAATCGACTCCGGCGACGTGTAGGAGATTTTGCGCAAAGGTGCGCTGGTCTTTCTGCAGCTGGAAGTCATACTTGTCTTCGGGGAAATCCTGGGCCATGGTAATGAGTTTGTTCCCGATCTCGTTCCACATTTCCAGCGTCTCGTCTGCCCGGGAGCGCGCAGGATGTGGAGCTTGATTCTGCGATTGGCCCAGACTGTGAATACTCGCTCCCATGACGGTAAGCAGAGGGACCGCAACTAGCCCAAGCGAGGACCGCTCCATGGTAAATTTTTCCTTTCGATTGGCAATGAACTCAGAACGCGCGCCCTTCGAATCCCTGCGAAGTGCGCGGCACTCCGCGGTTTCGTGTCGCACACAAAAGTCAAGACCGTCACGTCGAAAAAGTGTGCGCCACTCGCCCGTTGGCTTTCCGCCGCCTCTGGCCTGAGCTATTCGTATCTCAGCGCGACCAGTGGATCGACGCGTAGCGCGCGCCGCGCCGGAATATAACAAGCAAGCAGAGCGACACCGATGAGAAGAAGAGCGACCACCACAAAGGTCAGAGGATCTGTTGGTCTCACGCCGTACAGCAGTCCGGTCATCAGATGTGACACGACCACGGCACCAACGAGTCCAACCGCAGCGCCGACAATGACGAGCCCTAATCCTTGACCCAAGACCATCTGCAGGATGCTCCTCCTTTCTGCACCAAGTGCGAGGCGAATCCCGATCTCGTGTGTGCGCTCGCTTACGAGGTACGAAATCACTCCGTAAATTCCGAGCCCAGTGAGCAGCAAGGCGATCAGAGCGAACAGCGCAACTATTTCCATCGAGAATCGCCTCTCGGAGAGAGACGCGGATACCGTATCGCTGAGCGCCTGTGCACCGAAAACGGGAAGCGCCGGATCGACGGATTGCACTTGCTCGCGCACTTCATCTGGAATTGCAGCGGTGTCCAAATGTCCGCGTAGAAATATCGCCAGGCGTTTTCCCCCGGTCTGATACAAGTCTAGATAGATTTTGGGAACGCCCGCTTCCGCCAGCGATTCTGTCCTTGCGTTGGCGATGATGCCCACTATGGTAATCCAGGGCGAGTCCGCTCTGGCATTCCTGAAACGCTTGCCGATGGGATTTTGGTTTGGCCAGTACGTCCGCGCGAAGGCTTCATTGATCACGGCGACTTGCGGGGCCCTATCGTTGTCCGATTCGTCGAACGGGCGGCCGCGCAGCAAAGGCATGTTCAGCAAATGAAAATACTCCGGCGTAACGCTTGACCGTTCTACCACGGCAGGCTCGTCGCTCTGAATGTCGCGTCCCTCGACTGTGAATAAGAACTGGCCCTCGGCTATTAGTTTTAGATCCCGTAGACTCTCGTCTAACGGAATGGACGCGGTGTCTCCGAGGGCTGCATCTTCGACTCTCGGCAGCGCTCTACTGCGGCGAAGCAATCCACGAAAGAACGACGCCTCTTGTGCAGGCGTAGCGTAGGTGTCAGTCTTTGGATCATTGGGGAAAGGCAGCCTCGTCCGGACCGCCATTACATTTTGTGGAGTGAATCCGAGCCGCACATTCACTAAGTCCCGGAAACTGCGGAGCAAAAGTCCGGCAGCAACCATCAGCACCAACGAGAGAGCAAACTCGATTACCACCAGAATTCGGCGAGATCGCGCTTGCTCCCCGGAACCTGTCGAGCCGCGCGCTGCTTCTTTGAGCGAATGAGTCAGGTCGACCCGCCCCGCATGTAAAGCAGGAGCCAGACCGAAAATAGCGCCGGCCACGACAGAAGCGCCGAGAGCGAACAGCAAAACGCTCCAGCTAATCGATATGTCGTTGAGCCGCGGCAGGCTGTCAGGCACGAATCGCAGCAGAAATCCCTTGGTGCAGAAAAGAATCGCTAAACCGGCAATCCCGCCGAGCAGGGAAAGAAACAAGCTCTCCGTCAGCAACTGACTGGTCAGCCGCAGCCGCGCGGCCCCGAGCGCCTGGCGAATGGCCATTTCGCGTCCTCTCGCGCTGGCGCGAGCCAACAGCAGATTGGCGACATTGACGCAGCCGATCAGCAGGACCAATCCCACGGCGCCAAGTAGCAGAATTAATGATTGTCGAATATTGCCGACTACCCTTTCTTTGAGCGGCAGCAGCCGCACAGTCCACGCGCTCGGCTTCGGATAATCCTCCGGGAATTCCTTCTGCAAAGCGGCGACGAGCGCCTCCAGTCGGCTTTGCGCTGCCGCAATCGTCAATCCCGGCTTCAGCCGGGCGACGGCTGTCGGGAGGTTTCTCCCGCTCCGCGGCGGGTGATCAGACATAGGCGGGCCGTAAAAACTAGTGGCGGCCCAGACCTCGATGTTCCTTTCTTCCGTAATTCGTCCCGGGGCGTCGAAACCCTGTGGCATGACGCCGACGATCCGATACAAGTCGGTGTCGAGCCGGATGCTGCGGTCCAAAATATGCGGGTCGCCGCCGAACGCCCGCTTCCACAGACCGTCGCTGATGAGGACCTCCGGCGTAAGCCCGGGCGAGTGATCCCCGGGATTGAAGGCGCGGCCCAACTGCGGCTTGACGGCCAGAAGCGCGAAATAATTCGGCGCGACGATGAGCAAACGGACGCGCGCAGGTTGAGATGAGCCTGTAAGATTATTTTCGTCAAACCACGTAGGCGAGACGTATTCGAAAATGCCGGAACGCTGAAGATCCTGCCATTCAGGCTGGGACATGCCTACGTCCTGAGCGCCAACACCGGGAAGATCATCCTCGATACTTACGAGCTGCTCCGGTTGGGGGTACGGCAGGGGATGCAACAGCGTGGCATCGACGACGCTGAAAATCGCGGTCGTCGCTCCGATGCCCAAGGCAATCGTCAGGACGGCGACGGCGCTGAAGCCTGGAGATTTGCGCAGCATGCGCAGACCGTAGCGGGCGTCCTGCGCCAGGTTCTCGAACCATTCCCAGCCCCACGCTATGTGACTTTCTTGCTTCAGGTACGTTGTGTTGCCGAACCGGCGACGGGCTGCGGCTCGAGCATCACCCTCCGTCATTCCGGATTGGAGCTGTTCGTGTTGGCGCAATTCCAAATGCAGGCGCATCTCCTCTTCGAGTTCCGCATCAAACTGCCGCCGATGAATCAGCATCCTGAGCCGTCTTGCAAGTTCGCGCAGCCAGTCCATCAGGGAGCCCCTTTCAGACGGCCTCGATCACCCGCGTGATCGCTCCGATGACGCGTTCAAATTGCGACATTTCCACGTTTAATTGTTTCCGTCCCGCCGCGGTTAGTTGGTAGTAGCGGGCCCGGCGGTTTCCGGCCGTCGTGCCCCACTTCGCGGTCACCCAGCCCTTGACCAGCATCCGCTGCAGCGCGGGATACAGGGAGCCTTCTTCGACTTGGAGGATGTCATCCGATATCCGCTGAATGGAATTGGCGATCTCATATCCATGCATCTCACCCGATCGCGCCAGAGTCTTCAAGATCAGCAGATAGAGTGTTCCGGGAGGTATCTCGTCTCGATGCAAGTCGCCACTCCTGACATAGTTAGACTATGCCAGTTTCGAATCGTTAGCAACCCGTGTCAAGGGAATCGGGGACATGGGTGTCGAGGTCACTTCAGACAACGGTTGCCCGGTAGCGGACTTGGCCTACTCAGCGCCTCTAAACATGAGCGTAATCTTTGTCATCAGGCGCTGTTCGAATTTTCGCGCGCGGCCGCGAGGAGCCATTTCTTCAACACGGCAGTGAATTGTGGTTTCACTCCGTCAAACATAAGCCCCATTTGCTCGAACGTCTTAAGATCCGATGCAGTCTGAAGATTCTAGTCAGCCGCGAAGGCGAGCTTGTCGTCGAGATTGCCAGAGCCAAACAGTAATTCCGACAACAAACAGAACTGATTGAATCCAGTCCTTGATGGGATTGCCTTTAAAGACGAAAGCGGAGACGATAAGGGCAAGCGCCCAAATGACCGCCCAAAGCACAAGTGTTGTCGGCTGTCGCTTAGTGGTTGTCATGGTTTGACTGTACTCTGTTTTCTTGGTCCCGTCGCGTCACTCCAGGTCCGCGAGTGATAAACCATCCAGAAGCGCTTGCTCTGCCGTTTGTTGGACCAGGAAGTCCTTGACTTCAGAAACGCTCGTGACCTCGACGGCCCTCTATACCATGACGCGCGGGATTGCGCGGTGGTGCGGGTCACACATCTGTGTTTGCCTCTCCGCGGTCCCCCGGGAGCGACCTGGAGTTCGCGCCGCCTTATCGGAGTGCTCTGGGCGAATTCCGCAAGCAGGCTCAAGCCAGGTTCTTCGGCGGCCAGGCTATCTGGCCGGTGCCGCGGTAGGCCAGATTGGCGATCTGGCCGGCGCGGGCTGCGGCAACTCCGGCTTCCACTGGCGCGTTGGGCTCATTGCGGGTCTTGATGCAATCGAAGAAATTCTGCATGTGGTCGATGGTGCCATCGCGGAAGCTGTCTGCCTTGACGACCGGATTGTCCTTGGCCGGCACGCCCTCATGATAGACGCCAAAGCCGCTGCGGTTGAGCTTCAGGGTTGCGTTCGTGCCGCGGAACTCGAGGCCGCCATCGTCGATCGAGGAGGCCATCATGCCCTCGTAGAGGACATCGACGCCGGGATAGCGGAGAGCTGCCTGAACGGTGTCGGGACAATCCCATTGCTCGAAGATGTATTTATCGGCGAGCATCTGCACATGGCGAGGTTGATCGGTTTTCATGGCCCAGTGCACGACGTCGATCCAGTGGGTGAAGAGGTCGGTCATGGCGCCGCCACCAAAATTCCAGAACCACCGCCAGCGGTAGAACTTTTCTTCGCTGATGGGCTGATCGGGAGCGCCGCCGAGCCACTGCTTCCAATCAAGGACCTGGGTATCGACCGGTCTGGTGGCCATGAAAACATGATAGTTCTGCCACCAATAGGTTCTGACCTGGGGTACGCGCCCCAGGCTTCCTCCCTGAATGAGATCGACGGCATCGCGAAAGTGGCTCCAGCTGCGCTGCTGCATGCCGCACTGCAGGATTTGCTTGCTGGAGCGGACTGCCCGGCTGAGGGCGGCGCCTTCCTCAATGGTGTGGGTGACCGGTTTTTCAAGATAGACGTCTTTGCCTGCTGCCAGGGCGTCGACCGCCATGCGCACATGCCAGTGGTCGGGCGAGGCGATAATGACGGCATCGATCGGCTGCTCGAGGACTGCGCGATAATCCACATGGGTGGTTGCGATGCCATTGGAACGTAGTTTGACGGCGTCGCGTCGCGGTCCATAAACATCGCTAACGGCGACGATCTGGTAGTGGCCGAAGTGGTCGGCGGCATTGAGCAGGTCGCCCATGCGGCCGCCAGCGCCAATTACTCCGACGCGCAGGGTGTCGTTGGCGCCGAGGACTCGGGTTGACGCCAGCGCGGTGATCCCGCTGGCGAGGATAAAGCTGCGACGATTGAGTTGATAGGACATGGCGATTATCTTAGCGAGTCACGGTCAACGAGGAAAGTGCTTGGACACGGATTTGCTCTCCGCGCCAAATGTCACGCGCATTGTTTTCGCCGCTCGATAAGGGACGCAATCACTTGAAGACCAGAAGTCTGGACGGAGAAATGATTCCGCTGGCCGCCTCGTCTTACACCGCGTACTTCCGTTCTCATTGACTTTGGCGGCTCGAGCTTCGCGGTTCCAGCCGTTACGCTGATTGCACGAGTGTTACCGTTGGGGACCGGCTTGCGCATAAACATGCTCAAGAGAACTTCCTATGAGGATGTGTCTGATTTCATTTTCAAACATCTAACGAATGGCAGGCAGATAGCTGCGGCAATACCCGGCCGTCCCTCAGTTGCTCGGCGAGAGTAGGCTGCAAACGAGGCTTCACAAATGAGCGTCCGCATTACGATATTCACGAGCATCATTCAGGCCATTCTTTTTGCGGTACACTGGTTTGTCTACGCCACTTGGATGAGTTTCAGGGGGGCTGCAAAGACTCCAGGTGTATCGGCGGCGAAGATCATTCTGGTTTTGCTTTCGGTCAGTTTTGTCATCACTTCTCTTCTTGCATTCCGCTACTCGAATATGCTGATTCGAATCTTCTACACGATCTCTGCCGTCTGGCTTGGGATGCTGAGCTTTTTCTTCCTGGCAGCGTCCTTATCATGGTTTACGCGTACTGCGACAATGCTTCTAGGCCTCCCGGTTCACAAACAAACGATCGCGCTTTTGTTTTTTGTCCTCGCCGCGTGTGCCGGCGCGTGCGCCATCATCAATGCCTTCTGGATTCGCGTGAGGCGAATCTCCGTGAAACTTGCGAACCTCCCGGAATCTTGGCGAGGCCGAGTGGCAGCTCTGGTCAGTGACGTGCACCTTGGACATGTGCGGGGCCGCGGTTTCACGCAGCGCATCGTCCACATGCTCATACGGCTTCGACCCGACGTGGTCTTTATTGCCGGTGATCTCTTTGACGGAACGTCCGCCAACCTCGAAAGAGTGGCCAAGCCTTGGGTGCACCTGGCACCACCGCTGGGCGCGTTTTTCGTCGCAGGGAATCACGAAGAATTCTCAAACCACTCGAAATACCTCGACGCGGTCCGCGCTTCCGGTATTCGCGTACTGGACAACGAAAAGATATCCCTTGATGGCGTGGACCTCGTCGGTGTGCACCATGGTGCTCTCGTTCATTCCGACACTTTCCGCTCCATTCTGCGGAAGGCATCGCTCGACCCCAAGCGCCCCAGCATTCTGCTCGCGCACGCTCCCGATCAACTGCAGATCGCGGAAGAGGAGGGCGTCTCCTTGCAGCTTTCCGGGCACACGCATCGGGGGCAGTTTTTCCCTTGGACCTGGGTCACCTCTCGCATCTACGGACCGTTCGTCTACGGGTTGAAGCGTCTCGGACGTCTCCTGGTCTACACCACCAGCGGCGCTGGCACGTGGGGCCCGCCCATGCGACTTGGCGCATCTCCGGAACTCGTCCTAATTCATTTCGAGTCCTAGCTGGTGACGGGCTCGTCACGATCAAAAATAGGCGCAGCCAAACTTTGCCGCGAGCTCAGCTCTGCTTTGCGACATGCTTTCCACGTTTCGTTGAGGACACTCCTTGGCGTGTCGGGCCTGTTGGCTCGTGAGTCAAGCCACCCGGGATCCCACAGAGGAATCGTTAATTGAATCCGCCGGCGTTTGTCCATCCGGCTCGCAGGCGTACAGCGGTACGAGGCACTGGCTGTATCGGTCTGTTCATTTCGAGTGCACCCTGGAACGGTTACGTTCAGAGATGCTTGACGCAGGCATCTCTTGACGAGAAGACCGCGCAAACCGTTCTTGAGGCAGCGAGTTCAAAACTTGCTATTTTGTGTGTCTCAGCGCGAACCGAGTCTTAACTGCTGAAGATATTGGTGCCCAGAAATTCATTGTGGAACTTGCCGTGCGGGTCGTACTTCTTGCTCAATTGGATAAAGTCGGGCAACTTCTTATAAATAGAGCGCAGCTCCGCCGGCGGCATGGTAAACAGTTTTCCCCAGTGCGGCCGGGCCTTAAGTGGAGCCAATTCTTTTTCAATTAACGGCATCAGCATTTTCACAGCTGGCCAGTCCTGTTTCCAGGTAAAGTGAATGGTCACGCAAGGCTGTTGGTAACAAGGACTCAACCATAAATTGTCGGCGGCGATCGCCCGGATTTCCGAAATCATTAAGTGCGGACTGATCTGATCGCGCAGTCGTTCAACTGCCAGAATTGCTTCGACGGCATGCTGGCGGGGCACGAAGTACTCCGTTTGCAACTCTTTACCCGCACTAGGCGTGAAGCCCATACGAAAGTGCGGCAGTCGTTCGTACCAAGGACCTGGAGCGCCCATCTGCTCAGTACAGTTCTCGGCGGAAAGTTCAGCAATGGGATGGAGATTCTTGGTAGCACGTTTCGCACCGAAAAATTCCGGGGCCGCGTCAAACGTATGTCCATCTTCAACGCGGCTCTTGAGCCAAATTTCACTGATGCGCTTGTTCTGCCAGTCCGTAAACAGGCTGACGCTGTAAGCGCTGGATTGGATAGTATCAAAGTGATCTTTCATTTCAGCAAGCGGCATGTTTTCGTACACATACTGCCGCATCAGGAAGGATGGCTGAATATCGAGCGTGACCTCGGTGATTACGCCCAGCGCACCAAGTCCAACAACAGCTCCCAGAAACGCCTCGCCGTCTCGTTGGCGGGATAGCTTAACCACTTCGCCGGCCGCCGTTACGATTTCAAGTGCTGATACCGCCGTCGCGAGATTGCCATTCTTTTCGCCCGAACCATGCGTTGCGGTGCTGATCGCTCCCGCTATCGAAATATGGGGCAACGAGGCAAGATTGTGCAAAGCAAAGCCCTTCTTATGGAGGAGCGGACACAGTTGACCATATGTCATCCCTGCACGGACCGTTACGGTATGCGCCTGCGGGTCCAGCGCAACCACTTCATCCAGCGGCTTCAGGGACAGGAAATTGTCGGTGCTATCTGCTATGTTGTTGAAGCAATGGCGCGTTCCCAGCACCTTTAATTTGTGCTGTTCCTTAACGTACTTCCGCACTTCTTCAAGTGAGTTGGCGGAGTACAAACGGTCCGTACTGTATTCGAGATTACCCGCCCAGTTCGACAGTTTGTCCTTTGTCGCCCGGGCCAAGAGAGGCGAGACAACAGGGCTGGCCATCATCGCAGAGAAGAGCCTGATAAAAGTCCTCTTATTCATTGCTATGGTCCAAGCATGATCGACTTTGGCAACCGGAATTTCCTGTACCTTAGCTTCGAAAGCGCGGCAATTGTACACCTATTTCTTCTCTTTTCATCGGGCCGATCCGGTTGGTTGAGCTTGAATGCGCGGCGCGGATTACGGTGACGGGCTATGCCCGTCCTCGGCGCCGAATACTGCGCTTTGGGGCAAAGAACCAGGGTCCAGCATTGCCGCTCTATGGAGAAAAACACGTGTAAAGTAAGATGCCTGCGATCTCATGCGTTCGCTCGCGTCAAGGACAGCCGATGGGATACATGAGACTTCACCTGCCCTGGCAACTCCCATTCTTTTTGGCGATGGTCGTGTCGTTTGCTTTTCCAGTCATAGCCCAGCGCGACTCAGTGGAAGAACAAGCGAAACAAATTTCCCCTAAGTTTATCGATACGACCTCCCTACTCGGAATTAATTTTCGGAACATGGCCTCGCACACTTCGAAAAAATACCTGATTGAAACGATGGCCCCCGGTGTGGCCCTATTTGACTACGACAACGACGGGCGTCTGGATATTTTCGCGGTCAACGGGGCGCCGCTCTCCGACCCCACGCCCAAGGGAGCTATCCCGCAGAAGCCGGGTCCCAAGTACTGGAATCGCCTTTATCACCAGAAGCAAGACGGCACGTTTGAAGATGTGACGGAAAAGGCCGGCTTACAGGGAGTCGGATACGGAATGGGGGTTGCGGTGGGAGACTACGATAATGATGGCTACGAAGACCTATATGTGACGGCGTACGGAGGCAACAAGCTCTATCACAACAAGGGTGATGGGACCTTTACCGATGTTACGGGAATAGCGGGCGTAGGCGGTGGAGGCTGGTCCACCAGCGCCGCATGGGTGGACTTGGATGGCGATGGTGTGCTCGAATTAGTCGTCCTCCGGTATCTCACGTGGGACTTTGACGACATCTGGTGCGGCGAACGTAAGGAAGGTTATCGCGCGTACTGTCATCCCGACTATTTCAAGCCTATTGCCCCCTTGGTTTACCACAATGATGGCAACGGTCACTTCACCGAAGTTGCGGATAAGTTTGGCCTGGCAAAGCCGGGCAAAGGCCTGGGCGTAGCCATTGCGGATTACGACCGCGACGGGCATATCGATCTCTTTGTGGCCAACGATTCCATGTCTGAATTCCTTTATCACAACAAAGGCCATGGCACGTTTGAGGAGGTTGCCCTTGTATCGGGTGTGGCCGTCGATGGAGAGGGCCATACGTTTGCGGGAATGGGAGTCGATTTCGCGGACTACAATAACGATGGCTTCCCGGATTTGGTGATTACCGATCTTGCGACCCAGATGTATGCCCTCTACCGGAATAACGCCGACGGCACCTTTACCTACGACAGTTATCCCTCCGGCATCGGCCGCATGACCATGACCCATTCTGGATGGGGCGTTCGCTTCCTGGATTATGACAACGACGGATGGAAAGATCTGCTAATCGCTCAGGGGCACGACTTGGACACGATCGAACTGACCTTTCCAAATCTCCGCTACCGCGAACCCCTGTTGTTGGCACGGAACATGGGCCACGGCTTTGAAGACGTCTCGGCGGCTGCCGGCAGCGTTTTTCGAGAAGCCTGGGTGGGACGTGGTATGGCGATCGGGGATATTGATAATGACGGTCGACTAGACGCAGTCGTAACCCCCAATGATGGACCCCTCTACGTCCTGCACAATGCGACCTCAACCACTAATCACTGGCTGATTTTGAAACTCGTCGGGCATAAGAGCAACCGGGATGCCATCGGAGCGGAAGTGCGAGTTGTGACTGGGAGAATCACCCAAGTCGCAACTGTAACGACCGCGAGCAGCTATCTTTCCTCCAGCGATAAGCGCGTCCATTTTGGCATGGGAACAGAAACCGTCGCCGAAACGATAGAAATTCGATGGCCCAGCGGAATCCGTCAAACCCTGAAGAATGTCCGCACCGACCAAATTCTTCAGGTCGACGAATCTTTTGGCAGCGGGGTGGGAAAGGAAACCAGTACAGTCAAATAATAAATAAAAAGCAACGGCCCGCTGTCTTACCTCATGGTTTTTTCGGAGTCGTGCTGACTATCACGCCCGAACCTTCCTTCAAAGTGTGGATCGCATCTACCGATAAATTGTCGAAACGCTCCGTAAGTCCGCTCGGCCAGCGTACCTGCACAGGTCCCGTCTTGGTTGCCGCCCCAAGACCGAAATGCACCCGCATGTCATTTTGCGAAATATAGCTGGACCCGCTGCGCACTTCATCGACAAGGATTCTGTCGCCATTCTTCACACTAATTTTTGCGCCGATCCCATCACGATTAGAACGGGTACCAATGGTCTTAAACGCGATCCAATGGTTCCCGGAATGGATACTGTTCACCAGCAAGCTCGGAGTTGCATACACATTATTGATCACCACTGAGAGTTGCCCATCGTTCCAGAGATCACCCACAGCCAAACCCCGCGCGGACGACGTCGCATTGATACCGGGGCCGGCACCCGCAGAAATGTCACTAAAAGTCCCGTCACCGTTGTTGTGATAGAGGAGGCGCTGCTCCTTATATGTACTCCCCAAGTGATACTTGTCCACTTCCGGATAGACGTGGCCGTTAGCGAGGATCAGATCTGGCCAGCCATCTTTGTCGAAGTCAAGAAACATGGTGCCCCAACCGAGGTATTGCGTATGGTGTCCTAAGCCGGCACTATACGTGACATCGGAAAAAACTCCATCCCCGTCGTTGCGATACAGAGTTGGAGTGTCATCTGAGAAATTGGTCTTGAAAATGTCGAGCCGCCCGTCGCCGTTGTAATCTGCCACGGTAGTGCCCATGCCGGCTTGTTCGCGTCCGTCTTCATTAAATGCAACGCCAGCCATAACCGCAACATCCGTGAAAGTCCCATCGCGATTATTGTGGTAAAGAATGCTTGGCACGCTGTCACAGGCCACGTAGACATCCGGCCAGCCATCGTCATCAAAGTCCAGTGTGGAAACACTGAAGGCGAAATGCCCGTTGGTGCGATCAATGTGGGCCTTGGTGGTGACGTCCGCGAAGGTGCCGTCACCTCGGTTTTCATAAAGGATATTCTTCGAACCGCGCAGTCCACGCGGTCCGCACATCACCGGCACTCCCTTCCACGTGCAGGAAGTCCCTTCGCCCGGTACAAGTGCCGTGGACAAATTAAAATCCACGTAATTTGCAACGAATAAATCCAGGTGTCCGTCACGGTTGAAGTCAACAAACGCACAGCCGGTACTCCAAGCTTTTCCTGATCCGGCTAACCCGGCTTTCTCGGCCGTCTCCGTGAAAACACCATGGTTATTGTGATAGAGCCGGTTCTTGCCGTAATAGGTGACGTAGAGATCCTCCCATCCGTCGTTGTCGTAGTCTCCGACACAAACTCCCTGGCCCCAACCCGTCGCGACAAGTCCCGCTTTCTCAGTCACGTCCGTGAAAGTTCCATCGTGATTGTTGTGATACAAATGGTTCGTGGGAGCCTGATCGGCGGCGAAGCCCTCCAGCGTTGTGCCATTCACGATGAAAATGTCGGGCCACCCGTCGTTGTCATAATCGAAAATGGCGATGCCGGTTCCGGTTGTCTCGATGATGTATTTCTTGGTGTCCACTCCGCCGAAAACATTTGTCATCGTTAGCCCAGCCTTCTCTCCAATATCGATGAAATTGGCTAACGGAGCTTTGGAGTTCTGCGAAGCTGCCTGCTCCTGAGCGGGAACCAAACCGCCAGCCAGCACGCGGAAACCGGCCGAGCCTAGGACTAGCTGGCAAACGATGGATACGTGAAGCAATGCGGTTTGACGATTCAAAAAGGTCCTCTTGGTGGAAAGCTTAGTCTTTCTTGCTTTCCTCAGGCATTTGCCACTCCGGTAGCACGAACTCACCCAACAGATCGCCCTCTGTGGCTGGCCGCGACTCGGCTGAAGTCTCGGCATACTTTGCGGCGCGCTTGGCGTCCCCCGCCCGTTGATAGGCCTGGCTGAGCACCCGCCGCGCCTGTACGTTGCCCGGGCTCAGATGCAGCGCTTCTTCAAGTTCAACGATTGCATCATTTACGCGCCCCACTTTCAGCTCGGTCTTGCCCAGTTCCAAGTGAGCTTCGGCGCTACTCGGATTCAGTCGTATTGCTTCCTGGAAGGCAGGGACGGCCTCCCCCTGCTGGCCTGCTCGATCGAGCGACAAACCTCGAAAATAACTGATGAGGAATATTGCTCCCAACTTGCGCTGGGCGGCAGCGAGCTCGGAGGCCGCCTCTTCCGCCCGACCCATGCGCAGCAACACCTGAGCCAATCCGATGTAACTCGTGGGCAGGGGGTCACCGGCCTCCACGAGATTCCGAAAAACAGTTTCCGCCTGCTCGTAACGCCCAGCCGACAGGTCCGCCGCTCCGAGCCGCAGATGCAGAGCGTAGGACTTGGGACTAGCTGCAAGACCCTCCTGAACCGCAGAGATCGCTTCACTGTAACGGCTCAATTCCATCAATTCGCGTGTCAAATTGAGCCAGTGCTCTTCGCGGTCCGGGGCCAGCGCAGCTGCGCGGTGCAAGGCATCAGCTGCCCGATCACCCAGGCCGAGCCGGGCGTAGGCAATCCCGGCCAACGACCACCACGGGACTAGGTGGTCAGATTCCGATCGTGTCGCATGGAGGGCGCTGATGAAGAGTTGGACTTGATCAGCTGCATCGTCGTATCTCCCGGCGAGGAGGTGCGCCAGAGCCAGGTCGAACTGAGCCCAGGCAGCAAGGGCAGCACCCTGGCGGGCGCACAACTTTCGTAAAAGACCGATGGCGGTGTCATTCTCGTGGACGGCCAAGAGAAGTGAAGCGACGCGCACCGCTGGAGCATCAGCGAGTGGGAGTGATGCCAGCTGATGGAGCGTCCTCCGTGCATCTTCTTGCCGCCCTAGCGCTAGATATCCCTCCGCGGCTTCTATGAGAAAGCCTGGTTCACCCGGCCACGGCACATCCGAGAGCTCCAGCTCCCGAAACGCCTCAGCGTAGAACCGTCCATCGAGTTGCACTCTGCCGAGATAATAATGGGCAAAAGAGTCCTTGGGCGAGAGTCCCACCGCGCGCAAGAGTGCCGCACGCGCTCGCTCGAGGTTGTGTTCAGTCCACTCCAGGTGCCCGAGATTCCGGTACGCATCCTCCATGAGAGGGTCCAAGCGAATGGTCTCTTGGTACTCGGCAGCAGCCTCCGTCGTTTGGCCCAAGCGGGCCAGTACAATCCCCCGGAAATTGTGGACACGGGGGTCGTTGGCGTCCTGGCGTTCTGCGGCAGTTAATTCTACGAGCGCTGCCTCCAGTCGATTCTCCTTTAAGGCCGTGAGGCCTTTCTTGAACGATTCTCCTTGGGCAATTGAGCCGTCATTGGGCATCCCCTGCTGACTAGTAGCCGACTCGCAATGGAAAGTAGGAGGAAGGAACAGTCCAGTCGCCCAAAGGCAAGAAACAAAACCAAGAAATCGATTTTTCAATTTCATGTGAGGGTCAATTGATATCGGCGCAGGCAGAAGCAGCGAACTTGCTGTCTCCGCCATTTCGTCCAAACTCCGGCCTCACAGCTCGCCAGGATAACTGCCCCTGACGCCGGCCACGACAATGTTTTGCCGATTGCCTGTCTCCTACGGATCTTGGGTCGACTTCTCAACTTCGTCCAATCGTTCCCTTTGCTGCTCAAGTTTCCTGTGTGTTTCCGCGTTCCGCGCCGTCGAGAGTTCAAACTCACGCGCGGCCATCTCTTTTTGACCAAGTGCCTGATAGACCTTGGCAAGCTTGTAGTGGACCGAGCCATCACGGTCAGCGGAGACGGCGATCTTGAATTCCACTTCTGCCTTCGCGTAGTCGCCCAGTTCGGAATAGGCAGTGCCCAGGTCACGATGTATGCCAGGATTTTGAGGATTCGCTGCCAGTGCCCGGCTTAGATAGGGGAGGGCTTTGTCCGGCTGGTGCTCCAGAAGGTAGGTATTGCCAAGGTCGATGAGCGCGCCCGCGTCTCTTGGATTTAACGCCAGCTCGGCCTCAAGCTCCTGACGTGCTTCTCCAACTCTGAGATCCTTCCACAGCAGATGGCCCAGACTGTAATGCAGATTTGGCAGAGACGGTTTCAACCTAACAGCTAGCCGATATTCTTCTATGGCCTTTCCATCGTTGCCCTTTGCGGCATGCAAATCACCCATCAGCTGATGCAAGCGATAGGAGTTCGGGTCTGCCTGGAAGAGACTGAGATAGGCGGCGGTGGCTAACCTCTCATAACAACGCGCCCGCCAATATGACGCTTCCGGGGAATGCTGATCAGGGGGAGCCAGTCTGGAAAGCAATTTGAGAGACGCCTCGCAATCCCCCGTTTCAAACAATGCGCGAGCGAGCGCGTAACTGGAGTTGGAGGATGGCCGAGGCGTCAAAATCTGCGGCGCGCAATGAGCAAGCGCTGAGAATTGCTCGTGCAGGAGCGCCTGTTGAATGTTGGCCTGTGAACAGTCCATCGCTGAGAGCGGGGTCTCGGAAAAGAGGGCTCGTTCACCCTCGGAGACTTGCAGGGAAGAATTCCCGTTCTGCATGGCGAGAAATGCGAGAGCTAAGTGCGCGGCCGGCGCCTCACGTCGTTGCAGTTCGGGGGCCAATTTCTGGATTTGTTCACGCAGCGCGTCCGGGAGCTGCTCGAACGCGGCATCGCCCAATCCAATTTCTCGGATACCCAGGACTCTCTCAGCCTGCGGACCGTCCACGGTTATAGCCGCGTTCCAATCCTGAAGTGAACCCTCGAGGTCGCCCGCGATGAGTTTTGTCTCCCCCCGACGCACAATTGCCCGCAAGCTACGAGGCGCATGTTGCAACTCTTGTTCAAATTCAAGGCTGGCCCGCGTCAGTTTCCCTGCTCGCAAAAGCACTTCGCCCAGCTCCACATGCAAACCCGGAGTACCAGGCGATGCAGCCAATGAATTCTGAAAATGAATCACCGCTGATGGCCACTCACTGCTCGCGGCGTAGCTTTCTGCTAGCAGTTGCTCGGAGCGCGCAGAGTGCGGTGCCGTTTTTTGCAGTCGCGCGACCTCCTCTTTTCCCAAACGCTCATAAGCCTGACCAAGCAGATAGAGCAAATCAGCGTTTTGAGGTTGCAGATGGAGTGCTTTCCGAAGCGTCGTTAATTCAGCATGAAACTCACCGGACATTTCCTGGGCGGTCGCCAACCAAGACCAGATGTCGGGTTGTTGAGAATCCTGCTTGGCGGCAGCCTTCAAATAGGGGAGCGCCCTAAGCCCTTCGCCGTTCTTGCAGTAATCAACCCCGAGGAAGAAATTCGCACCCGCTAGCGTGGGCTTAAGTTGAAGCGCCCGCCGAAACTCGCTCATGGCCCCGGAAATCTGGTCTTCCAGCTGGTAGACTAGCCCGAGATTCATATGAACTTCAGCAAAATCGGGCTTTATTTCAAGCACCGCCCGGTACTCTCGCTCGGCAGTAACATAGTCACTGTTTTTCTGGGCCTGTTCGGCAGCGGCAAAGTGCGCTTCGACAGCTGAAGCATTGGCCGGGTGCGAGGCGTCTGTTTGTCCAGCGATTGGGCATGGGCCAGCGGCGAGCAGTAGACCGATTGTAATAGAGGCACTCCCAACGGCCGCAAGTCTCCGGACGTAGCCAGGGAGGATAGTCATAAGTTGGATCCAACTCTCGGCCCTGGCCTGCAATTCATGTCAGTTCTGGGGTCCATGCTGAAGAGCTTTATCCTTCTCTAGCTGTGAAAGCCTTTCAAATTCTGCGAACTCCTTCGAGCTTGCTTGTGGGTTGCCAAGTTCCCGATAGACCTGGGCCAGCAAGTAGTGTGGCTGCGCGGCAGTGGGGTCCGCCTGGATCGCAGCCAGGAATTCAGTCTTTGCTTTTTCGGGTGCGTTCTCGCCCCGATAGCATTTCCCGAGCAGCACGTGTAACTGAGGCATGTTGGGCTGTCCCTTCTCGGCTACGCTGAGGTATCCGTGTGCCTCGCTAAAGCGCTGGTCGTGAACTGCGATGTCGCCGAGGTACAAGTTGGTCAGCGCGTCGTTGGGGTTTTCCTTCAGAGCATCCATAAATTCCTTCTTGGCGGCATCCAGCTGATGCTGAACCCAATACGCAACCCCAATGGCATAATGTATTCCCGAGGCGTCGGGCCGTTTCGCGAGTGCCGCCTGGTATTCTTTGATAGCTTCCGGGTTCCGTTCTTCATCAGCGTATACCTCTCCCATCAGGGCGTGCAGCTGAAAAGAATCCTGGTCCAGAGCCTTTAGACTCTCGATCGCCTGAAGAGAAGCGTTCTTGTAAATGCGGGCAAGCTGGTAAAGTGCATCCGCGTCCTTGGGATTATCAGCTACCGTGCGATTCAGTTGCGAGATGGATTCCTCGATCCGGCCAGCAGCCCGCAGCGCCAGCGCGAGGTAGTAGCGGCACCGGGGATGCGGTTTAGGAGTTGCGAGTTCCAACTCGAACCATGGGATCGCCTTGTTAATTTCGTTTTCGCCGAAATAGGAGACGCCTAGGAAAAAATTCACGTCCGGATAGTGCGCATCGTGGGCGAGAACCTGCTTGAAGCTCTCGACCGATTCGCTGAATCTCAGCTCGGTTTGTTGCAGCACGCCGAGGCGCTTGAGGGTTTCAAGACTGCCGGGAGCAATCGCCAGCGCCTGCAGGTAAGCCCGTTCCGCCGCCTGGTAATCTCCAGTCTTTTCAGCCGCACGCGCTTGTTCGAGAAGCGTTCCTTCGCTGCTCTGCGCGCTGACAACTAGCGCTACGGGCAGGAACCCTGCAATCAGGGACACACGAACGGCCCACAGGCGCAAACCGCGCGGCAATTTAGGAAAAGATAGAAACATCTTGATTTCGACCAGCAGACCATTTCCGACAGGCATAGCAGGTGGCGGGCCTCGGAACAAAATAAAATACACGTGAAAGTATAGCAATCCGCTCGAGGCCACGCTCGGGAAAGACAAACACCCCTACTTGCGGAGCATGAACGTGCATGAAGGGTGCCTACTCACTGCCCACGGCGTCGAGCGCGGAGTACGAATTGGATCTCTTAGTCAATGCGGCGGACCGCAACAAGAGTCGTTGAATTGGGAGCCCCGGCAACCGTACGGGAGCGAATCAACGCCTCAAACCAAATACTCTCAAAAGAGTTCTCTCTTGAACTTGTGATCCCAAGCGCCGCTTTCAACTGCCGCCGATTTTCCGGGTCGGCCAGAAACCGGCCCGCGGCTTCCGTTCCCTCTTGTTGAAGTCCTTGCATGACTAGCACGCTTCCGTCGTGGGTGACGTTCGGAAGCAGCCCAATGGTGGCGTAGTCTTCTCCCATCGCTCCGGTCCATCTCAAGCCTTCGTATCGGGCTTTCTCACCGGGTAGCGGATTCGTGTTCACGAATGCCTTCGCGCTGTTGCCTACGATGCCCTCGCTCTCGCGAAAATTTAGCTTGTTCTGGAAGATGGACACCCAAGGGTTCGACCCAGGGCTTCCAATAAGAACGTAGTTATCGTGATCCAAGTCGCGCATAGCCAAGTCTCTCGGGTACCGGACCGATGCCTGTTTTTGAAGCGGCCCAGCCATCTCAAGCAATGTGGCCACGTCTGCTACGTCGGCAAACGAGGTAAGCATCGAGTTTGTCATGTACTCATTCAACCGTAAGTCGGCTCCCACGGGCTTGAGCTTTGAAGAGGATCGCAGAAAATCTCGACGAAGATACTGATCGAGGGAGCCTCGCTGGCTGGTGAGTATCCGGAACATCCCGTAATTGCTGTCCGCAACAACAATCAAGGTTTGATGTCGGGAATCAAAAACTTGGGAAAATGGCCACGGCGGCTTGGTGGCGCTCTCTGTCAAGCCGGGCGTCCCGTGCCGAACAGATCGATAGAGCAACACGGTGCATACTATTATCAATATCCCGCAAAGTGTCCACGCCAGAATCGCCTCGCTTCCCCAGGACGCGGCCGTACTAACGCCGAGTGTGCCTTCCGCGATCGGACTAGCCGCCTTGGTGGCTGGCTTGAACATTGGCGTGTAGCTTCCCTTCGGGATACTCAGGATAAGCGGCTCGTTGCGCCCCTCCTCATCGAAGTACTCGTGAAGCTTCAAGCGCAGCTGGCGAGCGTGCACGCGAACCGAGCTATCTTCCAAGGAGCTGTAACCTAAGGGTTTGTGAAACAGTGTGCTGCCGATCTGCTGTTCCGTTAATTCGTGAGCATGGCCATGGATGGTCCGCTCAGTGACATGTTCCAACAGCTCGCGTAGTCGCGGACTCTTCTGAAAGGGCGGACTGGACACAATTCTCTGAACAAGCTGCCAACGCTCGTCGGCAAGAATATCGGTTGTCGTTTTTGGGCTTGGAGCTAACATTGCGCCCGGAAGGCTGCCGTATCCAGAATTCAATAGACGAAACCCATTTTTAGCCCCGCAGTCTGTCCAAGTCAAGCGCCGGTGTCCAGCAAGAGCATTCCGCCCATGTCGCAATGTTACATGACCCGTGAATCACAATGTTTTCACAAGCTAGCTCCTTTACTTTCAGCTCTCGGTGGGCGTACATTCCGGCCAGATCGTTTGGGGTATGGTTCAAGTTGCATAATTGCGCCCCGGAAGGGTATGGACCCGTGGGTATCCATCACCTTTGCACCAGCGACTGGTGCTTCTGGGGGCGCTCGAAGATGCGTATTCCAGTCATCCCTTAACGATCAGTTCTAATTCTAAGTAAGGCGAGGACAGGCTGCCAGCTCATTGCGGAAGGCAGGCTGCAGAATGGGGCGGAGAATTTTCAGCACCGCTTTCCGTCTGTGACGCCCAGATTCAAATCTTACCTGATTCCAAAAGGGTGGGACTGGGGGAGGACTAGAGTGAGATATTTTCTATGTCTTGTGGGCTGTTTGGCGTGTTGCCTTATTGCGCTTTCTCTTTGGGGGCAGACGAACTCGGGCAATATCCGGGGAACGATAACGGACCCTAGCGGGGCCACGCTCGCGGGAGCCACCGTAACCGCACGAAACATGGATACGGGTTTGTCCATTACCACGGCGAGCACCGACGCCGGCCTGTATTCCGTGCCCAACCTTCCGCCGGGACGTTACTCGGTGAGCGCGGAAGCACCGAGCCTGAAGAAATACACGCAGGAAGGCGTCACCGTGGCAACAGGAACCGCCGTCACGCTGGACATTCAGATGCAGCTTGGTGCGGTCTCCGAAAACGTCACGGTTATTGCCGACGCCAGTCAGCTGCAAACCGCGACCTCCGAGATCGGAGCAACCGTGCAGTCCACGCTGGTGGCCAATTTGCCCCTGGAGGTCTCCGGTACAATCCGTAACCCCGTGCAGTTCATCGAGCTGGTTCCCGGATTTGTGGGCGGCGTTGCCAATAATCCCGGAAGCAATTCGAGTGACGACTTCAAAGTGAACGGCGGTCAGGAAGGTGGAACTGACGTGCTAGTCGATGGCGTGTCCATCTCGCTGGTATCCGCGAACACGCAGTGGAATAAGGGTGTTTCAACGGAAGGTGTGCAGGAATTCAAGGTGCTGCAGAGTAACTTTTCTGCCGAATATGGAGAATCCGGCGACGGCATCGTGAGCCTCACGATGAGATCCGGAACTAACGAGTTTCACGGCTCTGCCTACGATTACTTGCGCAATCGCGATCTTGACGCCAACAGCTGGAAAAACAACCTACTCGGTTCACCGAGGAGCGTGGATACCCAGAATGACTTCGGCGCAACCGCGGGCGGCCCTGTGTTTATCCCCAAACTTTATCATGGAAGAGACAAGACCTTCTTTTTCTTCGATTATGAGGGATTCCGCTTGAGAAACGGAGGGACGGGAACTCAAAGCCTTCCCAACGAAAATTTCCGCAAGGGTGACTTCTCCGCCCTGCTCCCCACCGTACAGCTTTACGATCCGACCACGCACGCGGCGATCCCTGGCGACATTCTGACGAACGACCCGAATTTCAAGGCCAGCGCGGTGATGACGAAGGTTTTTGCACTACTGCCGCCCACAAACGGCAGCCTCACCAACAACGTAGCCGACCACACCGTTTCAAGCACCACGGCGAACCTTTACGATGTGAAGATCGATCACGTCTTTTCTGATAAGCACCGTGTCTCCGGCGGATTTGATTACGACAACACCAGGACAGGCGGAAGTTCCGATCTGGGACCTATCTTCGGCCAGAGCATTCCCCAGCACACTCGCTACGCGCGTTTCAGCGACAATTACATTTTCACCTCGTCACTCGTGAACCAGTTCCTCTTCGGGTTTAGCCGCCGGTACCGTGCCGAGGGTTCGAACAGTATTGGCCTAGGGTTTCCGGCGAAAATCGGACTAACCGGAGTCAGCAACGCTACTTTTCCGTGCATCAAGTGGGGGGGCGGCTTCAATTACAATGTGAACAACTGCGGTGATTCTGAATTTGCGGATAACGTCTACCAGGTCAATGATTCCGTGAGCTGGGTCAAAGGCAAACACAACTTCAAGTTTGGCGGCGAAGTCCGCATGCTCCAATTTAACGTGCGACGGCTGACCCAAGGTTCGGGAGAGTTTGATTTTAGTCCCGCCCAGACCAGCAGTACCGGCACCGCGACTGGAGTGGGGGGCGATGCGGTGGCCAGTTCACTCTTTGGCCTGTCGGATACCACCACACTGAACTACGGGGCTTTCAGCGGTGTTCGCTACAAGGACTTTTCGTTCTATGGGCAAGACTCGTACAAATTTAGCTCTCGCCTCACACTGAACTACGGCCTGCGTTATGATCTCGATCTGCCCGCTACCGAAGCATTCAATCGCTTTTCCGCGGTTGATCCAACGCTCCCGAATCCTGGAGCCGGAAACATCCTGGGAGCTTACACCTACTTCGGGACGGGGACAGGGCGTAATGGAAGAAAGCGTCCACAGGACACCTACCATAAAGCATTTGGTCCACGAGTCGGGTTCGCTTACAGCATCAATAGCAAGACCGTGCTCCGGGGCGGCTATGGCATTTTCTATGAGGCTCTGAAGGAAGGATCTTTTGCCGACCAGGATGGACTGGGATTCTTCAACAAGCAGACGGTGACCGTTGCCAACGGAGGCCCGACGCAAATCGATAACGGCGTGACGCATCTGTTTCCGACTCTCGGGCCTTTTACCCCGGAAGGTCAAAACGGCAATGGCGGCGT